>Ga0209012_1000184_pt1 | contig 99769 bp, 94 predicted proteins | sample RS3BMetagenome_FD_184735 | JGI IMG/M metagenome (GOLD analysis project Ga0209012, IMG submission 184735) | Ferric oxide microbial mat and aquatic microbial communities from Rainbow Spring, Yellowstone National Park, USA - RS3B (SPAdes) (version 3) ... | reverse complement strand
CGGTAGCACCAATCACCCTGATACATACGAGCTGTGCGCATCCGCGCCGCTCACGATTCCGTCCGATCGCTTCTACCGCAGGTGCTGTCGGTCGCCAATCTCGATAACGGGCTCGGGGCCCGAGGGATCTCCGGCGTGGCCGACAGGTACTTCACCCCAGTTTCGAGGCGAAGCCGCCGGATTTCCCGGCTAACCCCAACATATCAGGGATCTCCCACATGCGCCTCGATACGCCGCCTGCGGCGGCTACTCGGCGTGACAACAATGCTACGTAGCCTCGATACGCCGCCTGCGGCGGCTACTCGGCGTGACAACAATGCTACGCATTCCGAGAACGCCGTTCTATCGCAACATCATCGCCACCCCCTTCGTCATTTCCCCAATGCCGCGGAGAAGGCGGCCAGCACGCGAACCTTCGTCAACGTGCGATCGACGATCGGCGCGGGATAATTTTCCCCGACGATGCATCCCGATTCGCGCTGCACGAGCGGCGGCATCTGCCACGGGGCGTGCACGTATTTCGTCGGCACCGAACGCAACGCCGGTAGCATCGCGCGCACGAACGCGCCCTCCGGGTCGAAGCGCTGCCCTTGCAACACCGGGTTGAAGATGCGGAAATAGGGCGCGGCGTCGGTACCGGTCGAAGCCGCCCACTGCCAGCCGCCGTTATTCTGCGCGAGGTCGGCATCTGCGAGATGCCGTTCGAAATAGCGCTCGCCCCATTGCCAGTTCAGCAGCAGGTCTTTGGTGAGAAATGAGGCGACAATCATCCGCAGACGGTTATGCATCCATCCGGTCGTGTTGAGCTGCCGCATCGCGGCATCGACGATCGGGTAGCCGGTGCGCCCTTCGCACCACGCCGCGAATGCGGCTCGGTCGTCGCGCCATGGAATCGCCGCCGTCGCGGCAACGAACGGCGCGTTTGCCACCTGCGGGAAGTTGCGAAGAATCTGTTGGTAGAAATCGCGCCAGATCAGCTCCGATATCCACACCTCCAGGCTCGCACGCCGTTGAGAACTCGCGCCCTGCATCGCCGCAGACGCGCGCACGACGCACGTGCGGATGCCGATCGTTCCGGCGCGCAGATCCGGCGAGAGCCGCGAGGTTCCCTCGATTGCGGGCAGATCGCGCTGCACCGCATAAGCATCGCTTCCCCCGCCCTCGGCGAGAAAGAGATCGAGGCGTGCGCGCGCCTTCGTTTCGCTGCACGTTGGGTATGCATCCGAAGAAGCGTACCCATACGCTTCGGGTTCGGGGAGCGCGCGCGTCGTACCGATCTCGGCGCGCGCGAGCAATCGCTGCGTGCTCGCGCGGTTCGATTGCACCGGCATGCGCGGTGCCAATGCGTGCTGGTCGAGCCAACGCCGTTTGTACGACGTGAACACCTTGTAGGGAGCGCCGCTCTCGGTCCGCACCTCCTCGGCTCCGAAATAGACGTGATCGAGCGAAGCGTGCACGGCGATCCCCGCCGCTGCGAGCGCCGCGCGCACGCGTGCGTCGCGTTCGATGGCGTCGGGTTCGTAGTCTTCGTTGTAATAGATCGCGTCGGCGCCGACCCGCCGCGCGAACGCCGTGAGTTGCTCCGCAAACTCGCCTTCGAGCAGCGCAAGGTCGCTGCCGCGCTCGCGCAATTCCGCCCGTAAGGCCGCGAGTGCGGAGAAAAATGCCTGCACCAGCGGTGCGCCCATGCGCTCGCTCCGCAAGAGCACCGGGTCGAGCACGAACGCGAGCGCCACCTCATCGCTCGCGCGTGCCGCTTCGGCGAGCGCGACGTTGTCGCGCAAACGCAGGTCGCGGCGCAACCAGAGGATGCTGCGCCGAGGAGTGCGCCCGGCGGGGCGGAAGGCTCGCGACATGAACGCCACCTTTGCCGCGAACGAGCTCCGAATCCCGCTGAAGCATCCCTTCAAAATTACCCGCGGAGAATCGACCTTCGCGCGCTCGGCGTTGCTGCGCATGTCGTGCGACGGGATCGAGGCGCTCGGCGAGAGCGCACCGATCGCTCGGTACGGAGAATCGGTGGAATCGGTTCTCGCGTTTTTCGCTTCGTACCGGGCCGAAGCCGCGTCGCCCTATCGGTTGGAAGCGCTCTTGCCCCCGACGATACCACCCGCGGCGCGCTGCGCGCTCGATATCGCGCTGCACGACTGGATCGGCAAGGCGACCGGACTACCGCTCTACGAGTTTTTCGGCCTCGACCCGCGGGCAACTCCAACGACCTCGTTCACGATCGGCATCGCCGATCCCGAGAGCACCCTACGGAAAGTCGACGAAGTCCGCGAACACCCGATTCTGAAGATCAAACTCGGGCTCGGGGCGTTGCACGAACAGGTCGCAATAATCGAAGCGATCCGTTCGCGCTATACCGGAACGATACGGATCGACGCCAACGAAGGCTGGGATGTCGACGAAGCGATCCTCATGCTCGCAGAACTCGCGCGTTTCGATATCGAGTTCTGCGAGCAACCGATTCCCGCCGGTAACCCGGCCGGATTACGCGCAATCTCCGCACGCAGCGCGATTCCGATCGTCACCGATGAAGATTCCCGCGATGCCGCCGACCTGCCGCGCCTCGCAGGTTGCGTCGCCGGAGTCAACATCAAACTCGTCAAATGCGGTGGGCTGCGCGGCGCGCTCGCGATGGTTCACACCGCGCGGGCGCTGGGTTTGAAGGTGATGCTCGGCTGCATGGTGGAGAGCGCGGTTCTCGCCACCGCTGCCGCGCAGATCAGCCCGCTGGTGGATTGGGCGGATATCGACGGCCCATTCCTCACCCGCGACGATCCCTTCGTCGGGCTCGCCTACGAACGCGGAAAGCTCGTGCTCCCCGGCGGGCCCGGGCTCGGCGTCCGCGAAACCCTTACCCCGTGATCCGTCGCTACGTCGTTCTCGCCCCGAATGCGTTCGTCCAGAGCGCGAAAACCGCGCACGGAGTCATCGCCTACGGCAGCGACCCCGTCGTCGCGGTTATCGATCCGAGTTGCGCGGGCAAACGTGTCTGCGATCTCGTACCGCATCTCGCGCGCTGCGACGCGCCGGTCGTCGCATCGTTGCCCGAAGCGCTCGCACTCGCACCGAGCGCGCTGCTCGTCGGGACCGCCCCAATCGGCGGTGCGCTCGGCGATCTCCGCGCCGGCGTTTTGGAAGCGATCGAAGCCGGGCTCGATATCGTCAGCGGCCTGCACAGCATGCTCGCCGAGGATGAGGAGATTGCGAGCGCAGCGAGAAAGCGCGGCGTCCGCCTCTACGATCTGCGCGCCGTCCCGGCGACGCCGGTCTTCTCCGGCGCGGCGTATACAATTACCTCGCCGATTCTCTTGACCGTCGGGAACGATTGCAACGTCGGCAAGATGACGGTCTCGCTCGAGCTCTGCGCTGCGGCGCGCCGAGCGCAGCGGCGGTGGAGCTTCGTGCCGACGGGGCAGACGGGGATCGCGATTGCGGGCTGGGGAATCGCCGTCGACCGAACGATCGCCGATTTTGCGGCGGGCGCATGCGAGCGCCTCGTGCTCGAAGCGGCGCAGCAGCAACCCGACGCGATCGTCGTCGAGGGACAGGGCGCGATCAACCATCCCGCATACGCGCCGGTAACGCTCGCGCTGCTCTATGGCTGCGCACCCGATGCGCTCGTACTCGCCTGTATGCCGCACCGAACCAAGATCAATGCGTACGCCACGCCGACGCTCCCGTATCGCGAACTGATCCGGCTGCACGAAGCGCTGCTCGCTTCGGTCAAGCCGGCGAATGTTATCGGCATCGCGCTCAATACGCGCGGCCTCGATGAAGCTTCAGCGCGAGCGGAGATCGCACGCGCTCGCGTCGAGACGCAGCTGCCCGCCGAAGATCTCGTGCGGTTCGGCGCAGACGCCTTCTACGCCGAGGTCTCCGGCTCGCTACGGAAACGCGAAGCTCGCACCGCATGAAACGCATCGTCGCGGCACTCTTCATCGCGGTGCTCGCCTTCGGCTTCGCCGGATGCGCTGCAAACGTGCCGCCGCCAAATACCTTGCGGCTCGGCGAACCCGACGAGCCCGATAACCTCAATCCGCTCTTCGGCCAAGCGGCGGCGAGCGATCTCGCCGACGGCATGCTCTATAGCTACCTCTTGCGCTACGATGCACGCGGCAACTACATTCCCGATCTCGCAACGCAGGTACCGACGTTGCGGAACGGCGGCATCAGCAGCAACGGGAAAGTTATCACGATCCATCTGCGCCGCGGCGTACGCTGGGCCGACGGTGCCCCGCTCGACGCGCGCGATTGGATGTTCACCTATCACGCCGTCTTCAATCCGCGCAATAACGTGAAGACGCGCTATGGATGGGACGATATCGCGTCGGCGAGTGCGCCCAACCGGCACACCATCGTTATCCGCCTCAAGCACCCGATGGCCGCATTTCTCGGCGTGCTCGCGATCGGCGGTTCGGGCTACCCGCCGCTCCCGGCACACCTGCTCGCAAAACTCCCGAGCCTCAACCGCGCCTCGTTCAACAACGCACCACTTTCGAGCGGGCCGTACATCCTCGAAGATTGGCATCACGGCGCATCGCTCACCTTTGCGGCGAACCCACGTTATTTTCGCGGCAAGCCGAAGCTCGCGCACGTGCGCTGGGTGGTCATTCCGAACGCGAACTCGATGCTTGACGCATTGCGAACTCACGAGATCGATGTCGACCCCTCCGTCGGCGAGACGCAGATCCCCGAACTTGCTTCGATCCGCGGCATCCACGTCGTGCACACGTTGCTTGCGAATTGGCGCCACCTCGGTTTCAATTGCAGCCGCCCGATTCTGCGCGACGTGCGCGTGCGGCTCGCGATCGCCGAAGGGATCGATTGGAAGCGTCTGCGCGACACGATCTATCACGGTGTCGATCTCCCGGCCGTCTCCGATATCTTCCCCGAATCGTGGGCCGCACCGAAGATCGCTCCCTATCCCTACGATCCCGTCCACGCTGCCGCGTTGCTGCGCGCCGCGGGTTGGCGGCGATCCTCCGACGGCATCCGCATGCGCGCCGGAAAGCGGCTCGCCCTCACGATTATCAGCGGGAGCAACCGTCAGTCGAACGAACGCGCGGAGGTCGTCATGCAGGCGATGCTGCGCAGGCTCGGCATCGATCTGCGCATTCGCAATTTTCCACCGAGTTTTCTGTTCGCGCAGAACGGCCCGATCTATAGCGGACACTACGATATGGAATGGAGCATCGATACCAACGGCCCCGACCCCGATAATAGCGGCTCGTGGAACAGTGCCTTCATTCCGCCCAACGGCGCGAACACGAATTGGTTGCGCGACCCCATCGTCGATGCCACTTCATCGGCGGCTGCATCGACGTTCGACCAAACGCTGCGCAAGCGACTCTATCAACGCGAGGAAGAGCGCATCCACCAACTCGTGCCGATGGTCTTCGTCTATTGGGAGCGCTCCACGACTGCAATCGACGATCGCGTTCGCGGCTATATTCCGGCTTCGTTTATCGGCGATTCTTGGAACGCATGGCAATGGGAGGTCGTGCCGTCGGCTTCGCACTCGTAACGAACGTCGCACCCGTGACGACGCTGCACTGCGAGCCGGCGCGCGAGGCGTTGCTCTCATGGAACAGCTTTGCCGAGCAGGGGATGATTGAGTTTTCGTTGCGCAATGGATCGGCGACGATTAGCCCGTGGCTTCCTTTCGCTCGATGGTCCCCGCAATCGCGCCGGTCGTTTCCTTGTGATCTGCTCGGCGTCAGCGTTCTTACCGATGTCATTCGCAGCGAGGTTCCGTTCGATGCGATTGCGGTGCGGAGCGCCCCCGAGGGCCTTCAGAGCCTCGCCATCGCGACGCCGCGCGAGCCCTCGCCCTCGCTACCGTATGCGGGCGGCGCGCGCATTCACGATGTGCCGCTCCAGTCGCAATACGTCGTTGAAGGCGAGAACGGCTGGTGCAGCCCCGCTTCGCTGACGATGCTGCTTCGCTTCCACGGCATCGCGGCCAACATCGAAGATGTCGCTGCGGGAGTCTTCGATGAAATCTATGGCGGTTACGGAAACTGGGCGTTCAACATCGCCTATGCCGGCGCGCAGAGCCTACGTGCTGCGCTTGCCTATGTCGATTCGCTCGATGTTGCATCGCTTTTGCTCGAGCGCAATTTGCCGCTCGCGCTCTCCTATGCGTGGGAGGAGGGCGAGTTGCCCGGCGCGCCGCTCCCTCGCTCCACCGGGCACCTCGCGGTACTCTGCGGCTTTACCTCGAATGGCGACTGCGTGATGAACGATCCCGCGGCAACGCGCATACGCACCATCTACCCGCGCCGCGCGCTCGAGCGCTGCTGGCAACGGCACGGCGGCGTTGCCTACGTTCTCGCGCCGGTCGGCATCGCGTTTGCCGATCTTCTCGCATGAGCGCAGCCGCGCAACCCCCCGATCGCCTCGTCGAGGTGGCCGAGCTTCCCGACGTGCCGCTCCATATCGTCCTCGTCGAGCCGGAGATTCCACCGAATACCGGAAACGTCGCGCGGCTCTGCGCGGCGACGGGCGCCGCGCTGCACCTCGTCGAGCCGCTCGGTTTTGCCATCGACGATCGCTCGCTCAAACGCGCCGGACTCGATTACTGGGAGCGCTTGAACGTCGTCGTACATCGCGATCTGGATGCGTTTCTCGCAACGCCGATCGCACGGCGCATGTGGCTGCTCTCAACGCGCGCCCGCATGCGTTACGATACCGCTCCGTTCGCATACGGCGACGCTTTGGTCTTCGGCCGCGAAACCAAGGGGTTGCCGCAAGCGCTCCTCGACCGCTTCCCGGAACGTACGCTGCGGATTCCCATGCGCGAAGAATCGGTACGTAGCATCAACCTCTCCACCGCGGTCGGCATCGTCACGTTCGCCGCGCTACAACGACTCGATTTCCCGAATTTACGCTGACGACGTTACGCGCTCTGCAAACGCTTGCGCGGCAAGAAGATCGTTCCGGCAAGCGCGAGGAACGCGAAGATCGCCACGCTCTCGAAGATCGGGACGCTGCCGAAGCGGTCACCGATCGCACCGAAGAGCGGCTGCGCGAGCCCGCCGATCGTGACGGCGAGCCCGAGCGTCACCCCCGATGCCACGCCGATGCGATTGGGGAGATACTCTTGCCCGAGAACGACGATCACGCCCGCCGAGAGGCCGACCGAGAGGCCGAAGAACGAAGCGGCGAGCACGACGTAGCTCATGGAGGGTGCGAAGCTTCCGACCCACGCAAGTGCGGCGGCGCCGACGAGCGTTCCGATCATCGAGATCGCGATAATACGCCGACGTCCGAAGCGATCCGCGAGGCGACCGCCCCACATCGTTCCCAACGATCCGACCAAGAGCATCGCCGCGAGCACGATACTGCCGCCGGTCTTGCTTGCGTGTGCGACGGCGATTGCAAAGATCGGCAGAAAGGTAACCCCCGCAAAAAAGGTCGTCGAACGCAGGATGACCACTGCAACGAGCGTGCCGAACGCGCGCCAATCGTCGGGCATACTTGGGCCCGCTTTGACGGCGCGATTCGCTCGCGCGCGCGTTGCGTGAAAATGTTGTTGCGAGAGGAGGAGGATCGTTGCTAGTACGACGCCGGGGATTGCGAGAAACGCCGTGCCTTCCAGCCCGAAATGCAGGATCAAGGGGGTGGTAACGATCGGGCCGACGGCGAAGCCGAGATAACCGCCGAGGGTGAAGATACTTACCCCCGTCGCACGCTTCGCGCCGGCAAAGAAATTCGCAAAGCGCGAGCTCTCAGGATGAAATGCCGCGGTACCGATTCCGGCGATCAATGCCGCCAGCCACATCATCGGCAGCGAATGCATGAGCCCGATCGCAGCGGTTCCGGTACAGGCAAGCACGAGCGCAGCGGGAATAATCCACGGCATCGAACGCCGATCGGACCAGTGGCCGAAGAAAGGTTGAACGACCGACGATGAGAGATTCATCGCGAGCACGAGCGTTGCGGCCGTTGCGAGATTGAGGCCGCGATGGCTAATCAACCACGGAATCATCGCGGGGATCGCCGATTGATTCGCATCGTTGACGATATGGGCGATCGAAAGCAGGGAGATCCCCCGCCGGTCGATACCCATCTCGGCGATAGGAAAGGGAAGCGCTTCGCTGCTCACGCCCATAAGACCGGAGAGCCCGGGTATCGGGTTTCAGTGACGTTGGTCGCACTGCAGCGACGGATCGTCGCCTGCGAACGCTGCCCGGAATTACGCGCGTACTGCGCGCAGGTCGCGAAGGAGAAACGTCGCGCCTATGCCGCCGATGAGTACTGGGGGAGACCGGTGCCCGGCTTCGGCGATCCGAACGCGCGCATCGTGCTCGTCGGGCTCGCGCCGGCGGCGCACGGCGGCAATCGTACCGGTCGTGCGTTCACCGGCGATCCCTCCGGTGATTTTCTCTATCCCGCACTCTATCGTGCCGGCCTCTCCTCGCAGGCGGAATCGACGTGGCGCGACGACGGCTTGCGCGCGATCGATTGTTGGATCACCGCCGCCGCCCACTGCGCGCCGCCGGAGAATAAGCCGACGCCGCAAGAGCTGCGCAACTGCGCCGAGTATCTCGTGGAAGAGTTTCGTTTGCTGCATCGCCTGCGCGTTGCCCTCGCTCTCGGCGCGATCGGTTTTCGCGCCGCCGTCGACGCGCTGCGCGCAAACGATTTCCACTTCGAACGAACGCCGAAATTCGGCCATTCCGCCGACTATTTCGCGCGCAAGAACGGCCGCACGATCTTGTTGCTCGGGAGCTATCATCCCAGCCAACGCAACGTCAACACCGGGCTGATGACGCGCGCGATGATGGATATGGTGCTGGCCCGCGCAACGACCTTCGCCCGCACCGAGGCGTAACGTAATGTATCTTCCGCCTCCGTTTGCTATCGACGACGAGCTCGAGATCGAGCGACTGATGCGCTGCAATCCCTTCGGTCTGCTCGTAACCGGCGGGGCCGACGGCTTCCCGTTTGCGACGCACGTGCCGATGCTTGCGCAACGCAACGAGCGTGGCCTCAGAATCATCGGTCACATCGCTCGCGCCAACCCGCAATCTGCGACGATTCTCGCCGGAGCACCCGCACTCGCGGTCTTTACCGGCGCACACGCCTACATCTCGCCGTCGTGGTACGAGCCTCCCTATCCACAAGTTCCAACCTGGAACTATAGCGCCGTACACGCGCGCGGACATCTTCGCGCAGCGGCGGATCCGCAGGCGATTCTCGCCGCACTCACCGCACACTTCGAAGCAGCATTCCCTTCCCCGTGGGAGTTTGCGCGACTGGACGGCACGTTTGTGGAACGGCAAATGCGCGGTATCACCGCCTTTGAGCTGAACGTCGAGCGGATCGACGGCAAAGCGAAGCTCGGCCAGAACCGTGAAGCGCACGACGCTGCGGGCGCGATCGTTGGTTTAATGGCGAGCGACGAACCGCTCGATCGCGCCTGCGCCGCCGAGATGCAACGCGCCTACGAGCGGCGCGAGAGCGTTAGCTCGGTTGAGGCGAAGGCGTCACGAGCCGTCCGCACGGATCGGTGAGTTCGACAAGCCCATCTTTCCACGGACGCTGCTCGATGCGCGTATCAGGGTGCGGTACGCCGAGTTGCGCTTCGATTTCGGCAACGGTACGCCTGCGCGCCGCGTCACTACGCGATGCGACCACGGTCAGCGATGCGAGCGAGCGGTCGACGTTCGCTACCAACACTACTTCACTCCCGTCGTAGCGCAGTTCGCGCGTCTCGCACGGTTGCAACGGAGCAATCGTCGCGCGCGGCATCGGTGCACGCGATGCCCCTGCAGCGCCGCTTCCTGCGTGCGCGCACCCGACGAGCGCGATCAGCGCTATTGGAAGGTAAGGGTGCGGCCGCATGAATCGACCGCTTTGTCGGGGATCAACAAACCTCCGCCTCCGGGCGCCGGTTTGAAGGCAATAATACGCAACGGAGGTGCATCAACCGCCTCCGGGCCGAACTGACGTTCGATAAACTTTTTGCGATCGTTCACGAGTTCGGGATTCTTATCGCTGCTTAGCAGCACGTACTGCTGTACCGCACCATTCTTCGCAAACAAAATGCGGAAGGCGACGCCGCCGGGAAGGTGGACGACGCGGACCCCGCACGAGGGGCCGTCGGCGGCAGCAGCAGGGCGCGTTAGGGCACCGCGAATCAGGGCGACCGCCGCTACGAGGGCAAGCCCGAGGATCACGCTGCGAACGAGAGAGACGCTCACCTTTTCAGTTATCGGGCGCTCTCGGGCGAGGGCGCAACGCTGCGAAGGTAAAGATCGCGCAAAAGCCGCTCGGGAACGGGAGAGGGAGCGTCCATCATCACGTCGCGGCCGACCTGGTTCTTCGGGAACGCAATGACCTGGCGCAGGTTCTCCTCGCCGCAGGCAAGCATGACGATGCGGTCGATGCCCAGCGCCATCCCGCCGTGCGGCGGCGCGCCAAAACGTAACGCGCGAACGAAGAAGCCGAAACGCTCCTCGATCTCTTCCTCGCTCATGCCGAGCATCGTAAAGATGCGTCTCTGCAAAGCCTCGTCGTGGATGCGGATTGAACCCGAACCGAGTTCGAACCCGTTGAGCACCATGTCGTAGTGCTGCGCACGCATCGCGAGCGGATCGCTGTCGATGAGATCCCATTGCCCGGGCATCGGTGCGCTAAACGGGTGGTGGGCCGGAACCGGCTTTCCACTCTCTTCATCCATTTCGAGGTACGGAAACTCGGTCACCCAGCAGAACGCGAACTTGGCCGGATCGCGCAGGCCGCAACGCTGCCCCACTTCGAGCCGCATTTTTCCCGCAATCGAAAACACCGTCTCGTGCGCGTCGGCGAACAGGAGGACGGCATCGCCGCTCTCGCTCCCGGTATCGGCGCGGAGTCCTTCGAGCGTCGCTTCGTCGAGGAATCGCTGCGCCGACGATTTCACGCCGTCGGCGCCGTAGGCGATCCAGACCATGCCCTTCGCGCCGAAGAGCTTCGCGCTCTCCGTCAGCGCATCGAAATCGCGACGAGAGAGCGAGGCGCCGCCGGGATAGCGTAGCGCGAGGACCGCACCGCCGGCGTCGAGCGCGCCGCGAAAGACCACGAATTCGCTCGTCGCAAAGCGGGCTCCGACATCGACGAGCTCGAGCCCAAAGCGCATATCGGGCTTATCGCTTCCGAAGCGCCGTAACGCTTCGCCGTGCGTGAGCCGCGGGAAAGCCGGCAGTTCGATTGCGAGAACGTTTTTCCAAGCATCGGCAACTGCACCTTCCATTATCTGCATCACTTCTTCTTGTGTGACAAACGATAGTTCGACATCGAGCTGCGTGAACTCCGGCTGTCGATCGGCGCGGAGATCTTCATCGCGCATGCACCGCGCGATCTGCATATAGCGCCCGAAGCCGGAGATCATGCATATTTGCTTGAGGAGCTGCGGCGATTGCGGTAGCGCGTAGAAGGTGCCGGGGTGCATGCGGCTTGGGACGAGGTAATCGCGCGCACCTTCGGGCGTACTCTTGATGAACATCGGCGTTTCGATTTCGATGAACTCTCGTTCGTCGAAATAATCGCGAAAGGCCTTGACGATGCGATGGCGCATCCGTAAGTTCCGTTGCATACGCGGGCGCCGCAGATCGAGATATCGATACTCCAGCCGCAGGCTCTCGTCGACGTCATCATCGGCATTCACCTGAAATGGCGGCACTTCCGAACGATTGAGTACGTCGAGCTGCTCGATACCGACTTCGACCGCTCCGGTGGCAAGCTTGGCGTTCTCGGTGCCGTCCGGGCGCGCGCGCACCGCGCCGACGACCCGCACGACGTCCTCGCTGCGAAGTTTCTCCGCGGCGGCAAAACTCGGATGGTCGGGGCTAAAGACGATCTGCGTTATCCCGTCACGATCGCGAAGATCGATGAAGATCAACCCTCCGTGGTCGCGGCGGCGATTGATCCAGCCGAAGAGTTCGGCGGTGCGCCCGATTGCATCGGCTCGCAGGGCTCCGCAAGAAAATCGTTCCGGCGTCGCGGTCATGGGCGCTCCTCTGGTTGGGCAAGGGCATCTTTTATGCCCGAGATGTAATGAAATTGTTGCACGATATCGCGCGCGAGTTTCGAACGATCCGCACGTTCGTCGAGCGCTCGCAGTAGCTTCGGCATACGACCGAGCAGCGAGTGTAAGCCGAGCGAGATCGGCGTCATCCCTAATTGCAAGCGCACGGCGAGATCGGGATGTTTTCGATAAAAGCGAACCGTCGAACGGCCGGCGAGCATCATCTTTCCCTTTTGATCTTCGTGGGGGACATCCTGACAGTGATAGCTGACCGCGCGCGGCTCGTAGCAGATCCGCACCCCGGAACGTTCGAGACGATACCCGAGTTCGAGATCCTCATGGCCGTAGCCAGTGAACGATTCATCGAATCCTCCGACCGCGCGCAAATCATCGGCGCGCACCGAAGCATTCCCGGTAAGAAAATAGAGCCACGATAAACGCTTGCGGCCGGGCGGATGGAGATGCCCGCGCAGCTCCGCGCGATCGCGCTTGAGCGCGTAATCGTCGAGATCGCGCACCTGCACCTCCCAACCAACCACTGCGATGCGTCGTTCGCGCGCGTGCCGATCGAGGTGTACCGCGATGAGATCGGGCGAGGCGAGAATATCGGCATCGTTAAAGAGCACGATCTCGCCGTTCGCGGCGGCGATGCCCGCGTTGCGAGCCTGCGCGCGGCCGCTATATCCTCCGGGGAGATGACGGACGTTCGGTGCGCAGCGCGCGACCTCGGCAAGGTATTCGGCGGTGCCGTCGGTCGATTGCGAATCGCAGATCAGCAGTTCGTAGCGCGATGCAGCGACCGTCTGAGCCAGCAACGTCGGCACGACATGGCGCAACGTGTCGAGGCGGTTGTACGTGGGAATGACGACCGAACAATCAAGCATCGATTAAATCCGCGACACCGTGCACAACCTCGTCGCGAAATCGTGCGAGGGAGGCTTCATCGTCGCTTTCAGGCTTCCGTAAGCTACAGCTGGGGACCCGATACGGAGCCCATTCTTGCGACGCCAATCGGAAGTACCGATGTTCGAAGGCGACGACCGTGGGCCTGCGCATCGCACTTGCGACATGAGTCGCACCGGTGTCGACGGTGACGACGCAGGCCGCGCGTTCGAAGACGGCCGCCCAATGGAAGAACGGTAAATCGCGAAGGATTGCCTCCGGGCCGACATTCGAAAAGGCACCGAGCGCCTCGGCGATTTCAGCGTTCGCGGTAATGAGCAGCGGATGGCCCAACGTCGTGAGGCGTCGTGCGAGCTCGACCGTGGACGCAAGCGTGCTGCCCTCTCGAAACCACCGGGGAGCGAGGTGGAGCACGATCGGGCGCTCGGGGAGCGACGCGACGGCGGCGCGGTCCTCCTCGCGAAGATCGAGGCGCAGATCGGATACCCGTTCGCGCGCACCACCAAGCGCCACGAGATCGAGCAGCTGCTCGACCTCGTGCCGCACCAGCCGCCGCGGATCGCGTTCGCAGAGATCGGGGTCAGCCTCGGAGACGGCCATGCGATTGACGAAGAGTCGCGCCGTCACGCGTGCGAGATAACGGCGCGCGTAGGTGTACCCGACGCGCACCGCCGCGTGGGTCGCGCCGACGATGCGCAGATCCTCGGAGCGCGGTGCGAGCGCGATGGCAAGATCGACGTTGCGAAATTGAGCACCGAATCGCTCCGGGCGAACCGCTCGCGGAAGCGAGACGAGCTCGTCGATATCGGTGTTGCGCTCCATCACGACTCGATTGTACGCACTGGTAACCATCGTGATTTTGGCACCCGGAAAAGAACGACGCACCGTTGCGATCGCGGGCGTCGAGAGAATGAGATCGCCAATACGATCGGTCCGCGAAAGAAGGACGTTCACGATGCTCCGCGTTGCCGGATTGCACGCTCGAGTTCGTCGAAATAGACGCTCGCAAGCATGCGTCGTACGGTTCGCAGCTCTGCAGCTTCGAGCGCGCGCTCCCCGTCGATTGCGCCGACGCGGCGGCGTAAACGCTCCGGCACGCCCATCGCTCGCAAGGCGGCGTGAATGCCGCGCTGCACCGGGTTTTCACCCGTAGCGAGGTAGGTGCGCCAGTGGGGATGCAAGGCCGAAAGCGTCACCGCCGTGCGGGCTTGTGCGCGGGCCTGCCGTTCCATTTTCTCGATCTCGCCGCCGCGCGGCCGTGGTTTGTAATGATAGGCCAGCGCCCGTGGGTTGAAAAGTGCGCGCACGCCCGCAAAACGTAGCCGCAACCCGACATCGATATCTTCCCAGCCATATTCGGCGAATGACTCGTTGAAGCCGCCGACCGACCGAATCGTGGCGGTCGGCACCGAGACGTTGGTCGTCCAGAAGAAATTGCCGCTGTAATCCTTCCAGCTCCAGACCGGGGGCGGCAAGTCGTCGAACGATTCCACGTTGATAGCGCCGCCGCGAACGATCGCCGCAGGCGCGCGGTCGTGCGAACGGAGATGCTCCTCGACGAAATTCGGTAGCGGCAAAACGTCGTCATCGATAAAGATGATGCGCTCGCCGGTCGCACGCGCGATACCGACGTTTCGCCCGCGAGCGAGCCCTGCGTTCGCCTGGTCGATGACGGTAAAAGCACAGGTAGCGCGCGAACGAGCTTGCTCGATGACGGCGGCCGTATCGTCCGTGGAGCCGTCGTTGACGAGCACGACCTCGTAGGAATCGTCGGGCAGCGTCTGCTCGAAGCATGCATCGAGGACGCGCTCGAGGAGCGCGGCACGATTGTAGGTACAGAGTTGAATGGTCGCGCGCATCGTTGCCCGCACTTCGACGCCGATGCTCGACTCCGCTTTTACGGGTGGGCCGGGGCGAGCAACCCCTCGACCGCGGCGAGGATTCGCGGCGTCTCGACTCCCGCGATGCACGCATAGTCTACGCAGCTCTCCTTTCGGTCCCCGCGATGGCAGGGGAAGGAGGAACGGACGATCGCGCGGTGCTCGCAGAGCGGTGCCCAACGCTCGGGGAAATCGCTCTGAAACGGAAAGATCCCCACCGTTCGTGCGCCGACCGCGGCGGCGACGTGCATCGACCCGGTGGTTATGCCGATGAAGGCGCGGGCATCGCGTGCGAGCGCTCCAAGCGCGCCGATCGAGGATTGGCCGGCAATCGAACGTACCGCGGTGTCGCCGCTTTCGGCTTGGATTTGCGCGACGATCTCGCGATCGGTCTCGGCGCCGCTCAGCAATACGGGCAGCGAAAAACGTTCGCGGAGCGCGCGTGCGGTGCGCGCCCATCCCCCCGTCGGCCAGAGGCCGCGCTGCGTCGCGACGGCATTGGTAGAGTGCAATACAAAATAGGCATCGCAGTCGAGTGCGAACTTGGAGCGCAGCCCTTCTGCTGCAGCCTCATCCTCGCCTCGAGGATGAAGGTGCGGGCGCGCCCCGGGGGCATCGCAGCCGATCGCACGTGGATAATCGAGGAGAATCTCCGCCCAATGAGAGGCAACGTCGCCGCGCTCGCTCCGCACGACCACGCGATGCGTAAAGGAATGCGAATAGAGACGACGTGCTTGGCCAACACGAATCGGAATGCCGGCGCTCTGCACGGCGTGCGCGGCACGCGCCGTCGCCCAGGTGACCACGCACGCGGCATAGCGGCGTTCGCGCAGGGTGGCGACGTGTCGGTCGAGTGGTTCTCCCTCATCGACGAAGACGCGATCGATCTCCGGGACGAGCTCGAGCGTCGAACGATGCCCGGGGAGCGTCAGCGCATCGACGCTCTCGTATTTTTTTCGCAGTGCCTGGGCAACGACGGTGGCGACGAGGGAGTCGCCTATTCCACCGCCGGCGCAATAGAGGAGGGCGCGGTTCATTTTTCCGGCGTGCGAAACAACTCGCGTGCATAGAGGCCGTCGAGAAACTGCGCCTGCGCGATGGCCCGGAGCGTTGCGTTCGCCCGTTCGTCGGCGGCGAGGCCCGCATAGAACGCCAGCAGCGAATCAGGGAGCAAATATTTTGCTCGAAGTCTATTCAAACGGTGCGCTCCCGTCGCCGCCTTAACGCGCGACGAGGGGCTCTTTTCGATAAAGCGACGCGCCATTCGAGCTTTTTCAACTGCTTTACGAGCAAGCACTTCGAGCGTTTCGTCGCTCGGTTTTTTAATGTGCCAGAGAAAAGCATCCCACGAAAATCGTCGTCGCATGCCGCCTTCGCGTAGCCGAACGCCCAACTCGGTATCTTCCCAACCGTACAGGTAAAATGATTCGTCAAAACCACCGACGGCATCGATTGCAGCTTTAGGAATCGAGACGTTGCACGTACAAAGAAATGCGCCCGAATAATTGGCGAGCGAAGGCATCGGACGATGTTCGTAATCCGGGACGTTCACGATCGCCCCATTTACCACCAAGGCCGGGCGGTCGTGTGCGGCCTCGTGCGCCGCGAGAAATCCCGGCGGCACCACCACATCGTCGTCGCAGAAGAGCACGATAAAGCCTGCCGCGACCGCGACGCCGCGATTACGCGCTTTTCCGCGGTTTGGTTCGGCCTCGAAGAGATACCGGATGGGGAAGTTGCTTGTTTCTGCCGCAGTCTGCGTAACCTCGCGGGTTGTATCCGTGGAGCCGTTATCGACCACGATTACTTCGAAACTCGGCGCACCTCGTTGCAAGGCGAACGACGCGAGGGCGCGTTCGAGATAGCTTGCGCGGTCCTTCGTCGCGATCACGACCGAGAGACGCACGATTATGGTTGCTCCCGTAGCATGGCCCTCAGTGATTCCGCCATCCGTTCGGCGGCACCCGCATGCCGCTCGTACAGCGTTTTCATCCGTGCTGCTACCCGCGTCCGCCACGCGCGGTCGTCATAGGTGGCGAGCGCGACGCGGGCGACGCGCCCCGGCGTCAGCGTGCCGTGCAACTCACGGGTCAGTTCCTCGCCGGCATCGATATTCGGCTGAGTATGAAAACGAAAGCGACGAGAAATTCGCACCGCAACCGCTCGCTTGAGCGTTCCTCCGAGCCAAGGAATGCGATTGAGATAGGTAAGCGGCCCATTGATCGCGATGAGTTCGGCAGCGTTGAGCGGCGTGATCGCGATCGTCGGCACGCCCAGCGCTGCAAGCTCGATGCACTTGGTTCCCGGAAGAGTGAGCGCAAGTGCGCTCGCCGCAGCAGCAGCGAGGCTCTCGCGCACGATTGGAAAGCGGTGCTCGCCTCGTTCGTCCGCGAGCCACACACGCTCGCCTTCGCCGATGAGGCGACCCTTTTTCGACCACACACGGGGGTCCCCACCGGCTTCGATCGCCGCTTGCACCGCGTCGAGCGACGTAAACGGCGAGATACCAAACGAGATCGGTAGCGATGGCCGTTCGGCACGCATGCGCAGAGCCGCAGTAAAGAAAAATGGAATCATGTGTTCGACTTCATACGATCGCGACCCGGGAAGAACGACGACGCCGTCAGGTTCGAACCACGGCGGAAGCGCCTCCTTCGCCTGCTCGATCGCGCCGTCGATCGCGAGGTTTCCGACGCGCTCGATGCGTTGGAGTGGAACGCCCCATGCTTCCAACTGCGCGACGTTCGCTTCGTCAACGGCGTACGCACGAGCGAGCTTGCGCGCGTAGCGCGCTCGCGAAAACTTATAGGTGAATTCTTTGCCGTGGAGCCGTGCATGGAGGCGTGCGGCATGCATGAGATCGCCCCCGAGATAGAGCACGCCGTCGACGCGCTCCGGCACTTCCTCCAATGATCGCCCGAGCGCAAACGCAAGATAACGGGAAGGTTCGAAGACGTGTGCTTGCGGAAAGAGCGCGCGCAACATTCCCGCTTCGTAGCCGGTCGCAAAATCGTCGGGGACGAGAAACGCGTAGATTTCGATCTTCGGCTCGCTTCGATAGAGGGCGCTGACGAGCGGGCGCGCCCAGCCCGCCGTTTCACCCGGCCCGTTGACGGTCAGCGCGAGACGCACGCTAACCGCTCGACGGAAAGTGTGCGCGAACTCGCTCCACGATATCGGTCGTGCTCGTACCCTCAACGTGCGGGGCGAGCCGCACTTCACCGCCGTAGGCGGTAACGATGCGCGCTTCGGGAAGATCGTCGATGCGATATTGCGCGCTCTTCACATGGATGTCGGGGCGGAGCCGATCGAGAAGTTTTTCCGGCGTTCGCTCCTCGAACCCGATGACGGCATCGACGCTCCGAAACGCGCAGAGCAAGCGTGCGCGCTGCTCGAAGGGCACGAATGGGCGCGGGCTCCCTTTGAGCTCGCGTACCGAGGCATCGCCGTTGAGACCGACGATGAGCGCATCGCCTTGCGCGCGCGCCCATGCGAGATATTCTGCGTGCCCCACGTGAAGAATATCGAAGCAACCGTTCGTGAAGACGACGCGCTTATTCCGCGCGCCGAGCATATGACGATAGGCGAGCGCTTCGTGCATTTCGAGCACGCGCCCAAACAGAAACTCAGGCGTCGGCATGTTCGAGTAACTCCAATATTTCTTGTGCGCTCGCCGTCGCCGTGCCGAGTTTCTCGACAACCGCACCGGCGGCATAATTCGCAAGTTGCATGGCGAGATCGATCGGAGCGCCGACGGCGAGCGCCAGCGCAAGCACCGAGACGACCGTATCGCCCGCACCGCTGACATCGAAAACCGTTCTTGCAACCGACGGAATCGTGAATCGCTCCCCGTCCCGGCCAAAAAGCGACATGCCGTGTTCGCCGCGCGTGACGACGACATATCGACAGCCAAAGCGCTCGAGCAAAACCTTTCCGGCTCGTTCCAGCGATGCTTCGTCGCGAATGGCAATTCCCGATGCAGCCGCCGCTTCGCTGAGATTCGGCGCGACGCAGGTTACCCCGGAAAACAGTGCCGCATGCTGCGGCTTCGGATCGCCGAGCACGAGCGGGCAGAGGTTCGCGGCCTCGACGATCTCCCGCGAGAGCAGACCTTTCGCGTAGTCACTGACGATCACCGCATCGGCGTTTTTCGACGCCTCGGCGACGATCGCCGTAATGCGTTCGGCATCGGCAGGGCGCAAGGGTTCGACCGATTCCCAATCCGCCCGGACGACCTGTTGGTTTTGGGCGACAACGCGCGTCTTGCGCGTCGTGGGGCGATCCTCGACCGAGAGGACGCCGTCGGCATTCATTTTTTGCGCGCGCAGCATCGCACGCACCTCGTCACCGAACGGATCGTTGCCGACGACGCCGATACACGAGACCTCCGCGCCGAGAACGCAAAGATTGTGGGCGACGTTTGCTGCGCCGCCGAGCGTAAACGAGTGATTGTTGACCGCGACAACCGGAACGGGAGCCTCCGGAGAGATGCGCTCGACGCGCCCCCAAATCCATTCGTCGAGCATGATATCACCGACGACCAGGATGCGTTTCCCGGCCATCTTTTCGAACAGCGTACGCGCGTCGGGAACGGCGAGCGAGGCACTCACGGGAGATCCCCGAAGATCATCCGTTGTTCCACCAGGTCGCAGAGAATGTGCGCCATCACTTGGTGCACTTCTTGTACGAGCGCGGCGTAACCGTCGGGGCCGACGAGCGAGAGATCGGCGACGCGCGCACTCTCGCCGCCGCCGTTGCCGGTGAAAGCGACCGCGACCGCTCCCATTTTCTTCGCCGCCTCGAGCGCGAGAACGATATTCCGCGAGCTACCGCTGGTCGTCATACCGATCACGACATCGCCCGGCCGCGCAAAAGCTTCGACTTGGCGCGAGAAAACGACGTCGTATCCGTAATCGTTGCCGATACAGGTGAGCGTCGAGGAATTGACGGAGAGCGCCTCGCTATAATAGCCCGGTCGTTCGCGTAAAAAGCGCCCGGAGAGCTCGGCGGCCATATGTTGTGCCTCGGCGGCGCTACCGCCGTTTCCGCACCACAGAACCTTCTTGCCCGCACGCAACGCGACGACCATCGCCTCGGCGATCGCTTCAACTTGCTCGCGATACTGCGGTGCGTCGAGTAGGCCTTGCCGTTCGGCGATCAGTTCGGAGAAATCGCGTCGGCCGTGCGTCGCAGGCAGTTCGCTCACGGCTCGATCCAAAAGAGATCCTCGCCCTGCGAAACCAGCTCGCCGTTTTGCGGGATGATGCGGACAATCGTACCGGAAAATTCGCTCTGGATTTCGTTGAAGAGTTTCATCGCTTCGAGGATGCAGAGCACGTCGCCGGTTTCCACGTGCTGCCCTTCGCTCACAAATGCTTCCGAATCGGGCGAAGAGGAGCGATAGAAGACGCCCGTGAGCGGGGCGCTCACGCGCTTGACGTTCTTCGGCGGGCCGGCGACCGGTGCGGCGCCCGAACCCTCGATTACCGGTGCCGGTACCTGGCCGATCTGCGTCACCACCGGAGCGGCAGCTTCTCGCCGAACGAGTTCGTAGAGCGTCTCACCGACACGAACTTTCATGCGGTCGAGATCGTGCTCTTCCATCACCGCGATCAGCCGTTCGATCGCCTCAATATCCTGTTCCATTAGGCTCCCATTCGTTCTAGGACGGCTGCAATTCCCTCGATATCGTCGAGCGCGAGCCGAACGTCGCTCCGCTCGACGAGATCGCGCACCACCAGCTCCCCCTTTTCCAGTTCGTCGCTCCCGAGGATGAGCCCCGCGCGCGCACCGTTCCGCTCCGCAAGCTTGAACTGGGCGGGGAGTTTTCGATCCGCGAAGTCCATGAAGACGACGGTCCCTCGCTCTCGCAAGCGCTGTGCGAGCAGCAGGAGCCGCGCACGCGCCTGCACTCCGAGCGCGATCGCTTGCACGCCGCGACGCGTCGTCTCCGGCGCAGAGCCGGCGGCGGAGAGAATCATCTCGAATCGCTCGATGCCCATCGCGAAGCCGACGGCTGGCACATCTGGGCCGCCGAGCGAGGCGACGAGGTTGTCGTAGCGCCCTCCGCCGCAGACGGTACTCTGCGCGCCCAATGAGTTCGAGACGATCTCGAAAACCGTGCGGGTGTAGTAGTCGAGTCCGCGCACGATGTGCGGATTCACGTCGTAAGGAATTGCAAGCGTGTCGAGGAGTGCGCGCACCGCGCCGAAGTGCTCGCTGCAAGGATCGCAAAGGTGTTCGAGCATGCGCGGCGCGTTCCGTACTGCCTCGCCATCGCGCGGATCTTTACTGTCGAGCACGCGCAGTGGGTTGCGCTCGAGTCGTCGCTGAGAGTCTTCGGAGAGCGATGCGGAGAGCGGGCGTAAATACGCGAGCAACGCCTCACGATAACGTTCGCGGCAAGCGGCGTCGCCGATGCTATTGAGTTGCAAGCGCGCATCGTTGATTCCATGCGAAGCAACAAGTTGCCAGGCGAGCGAGATAACTTCGACGTCGGCTTCCGGCTCGGCATAGCCATAACATTCGACGCCGAATTGATGCGGCTGCCGATAGCGCCCTTTCTGCGGGCGTTCGTAACGGAAGATCGGACCGATATAAAAGAAACGTTGCGGGCCGGCGGCAAAGAGTTTGTGCTCGAGCGCGGCGCGTACGACCGGCGCTGTAAATTCCGGTCGCAGCGTCATACGGCGTTCGCCTTTATCGACAAAGGTGTACATCTCTTTTTCAACGATATCTGTGCCCTCGCCGACACCGCGTTCGAAGAGTTCGGTCGCTTCGAAGATCGGCGTGCGAATCTCGGCGTATCCAAAACCCTGCGCCAAATCGCGCATTCGCGCTTCGAGTGCGGCGCGAAACGTAGAGGCCGGCGGCAGCAGATCGTAGGTGCCGCGGGGGGCGAGAATCGGGTTGGGCATCGGAGGGCGGTTTCGCAGCGCTCCGCTCCGATTCATGCCTGAACGCTCGACGGCGCGCTATCCGAGCGTCTTGGCTCGCCTCGGCTCGAGGAGCTCTATGGGAATCCCATTGGGGTCCTCGATAAAAGCGATCGCTCGCGTTCCGCCGGGCGATTTGTAGACATCCTTGAGTACCTTAACGCCGCGCTCGCGTAGGCTCGCAACGTAGGGAGCGAGTTCGCCCTCGACTTCAAGCGCGAGATGTTCGTAGCGATTTCCGAGTTCGTACGGAGGATGATCTTCGAGATCCAAGACCAGCTCGATGTACGCGTTCCAATCGTTCCCGACAAACGCCATATCGGCATTTCCGGGATAGTGGAACGGCCCATCGAGCAGTTTCATGCCGAGCTTTTCGGTATAAAATTCGATCGATTCGGCCATATCGTTGACGAAGATCGAGGTGTGGAGGAATCGCGGCATTGCTCTTTTCTCCCTAAAAGCCGGTTTTGAATGGTTTCTCGCCGAGGCCCCGTACGTTCACTCTGTGGAGAGCTCTCCGGCGCAGCGCGACCTCTATGTCGGCCTAACCGACCGAGACTGGTTTGAGTTTCTTTCCCGCCGCCCCGAACTCGATGAAGTGAATTTCTGGAGGCCCGGTGGGGGCTCGCTCAACGCGCGCCCCGGCGCACCCTTTCTGTTCAAACTCAAGGCCCCGCTAAACGCGATCGTCGGCGTGGGCTTCTTCGAACGCGCGGTGCGCTACAGCATACGCGACGCTTGGGAGTTCTTCGGCGAAAAAAACGGGGTGCCGACGATCGATCGACTTCTCGATCTCACGGCTGGGTATACGCACCGCTTCGTCGACGAGAGTTACGAAATCGGTTGTGTATTTCTCGACGAACCGACATTTTTCGAACGCTCGGCATGGATCGAACCGCCGCGCGATTGGAAGCCGAACATTCAAACGGGAATGTATTACGATATGAATTCCGGCGAAGGTGCTCGGCTCTGGGAACAGGTCTGCGCGCGGCTCGGAGCTGCGCTACCGCCGCCGGCACTAAGCCCCGACGCACGCGCTCCATTCGGAGGGCGTGCGAAGAAGCGCGCACTCTATCTTCCGCGACAGGGGCAGGGAACGTTTCGCGCACTCGTACTCGATGCATACGAACGACGTTGTGCCGTTTCGGGGGAGCGAACGGTCCCCGTTCTCGATGCAGCGCATATCGTACCGTTCGCGGAACGCGTTCGCCACGAGCTCTCGAACGGCATCGCCTTACGCTCCGATATCCATCGACTCTTCGACAAAGGATACGTGTCGATTCGGCCGGATCGCCGCTTCGTCGTGAGCCCACGCCTACGAGAAGATTTCAGCAACGGCAAGATCTATTACGAGGTCAACTACCCCGGCCTAAAGGCCGGAGCTTGCAGCTAAAACATGAGTTGTCCCATGCTCTGCGGCGATAGGCGCGTTGACAGTGCGCCCGCCGAATCCGGTCATGCCTGATTCGACAAGGTATTTACAAGCGATGTTCCGCGCAGCGTTTAAATCGGCGTTCACGGTGTACCCGCATTCGCGGCATTTGAACGTCGATTGCGTCTTGCGATTCCCGCGATGCGTATACGCGCACCGTCCGCATCGTTGACTCGTGTGCCGAGGATCGACAACTTTAACCTTGCACCCCGCGTCTTCGGCTTTGTACTCGACAAAGGCGCGAAGTTGCGCGTAGCTCCAAGAGTGATGTCGCCGCCGTTGCTTACGACCGCGTTGCTTTGTATGGGAGCGAATCTCCGTGAGATTTTCCAAGACGATAACACTGCCGGGACTCACGCTCTGCACAATCTTCTTGCTCAGAACGTGATCGCAGTCGCGCCGAAACCGTTCGCGGACATGGCGGACCTTTTTCAAGTGCCGCTTTGCCGACTTTGTGCCTTTGGCTTGCAATCTACGAATTAGCCGGAAATACCGTTGGTTCGTTTCTTTCCATCTCCGCTTGCCGAGGAACAAACCCCCGGACGTAACGGCTGGACGATTGATTCCGAGGTCAACGCCCACGACGTTGCTATTTGCAACGAAGGCGGGTTTCTCGATGCTTAGGACGATGTGAAGATGCCACCCGGATTCGTAGCGTACCAGGTCGGCGGTATCGACACCGGCTGCACTCGAGATACGCTTACGCGCTTGTTCGTGCGTATAGAACGGCACGACAATGCGTCCTTCAGTCGTCGCGAGACTCACGATGCCCTTCGCGAGATCAACACGATACGAACGCGCGTCGTAACGCACGCTCCCTAGAATTGCCTGCGGAGCGGACACACGCTTTCCCTTACGTTGCAGCACGAAGGCCGAGCGCAAGGCTTCCGTGGCCTTCATCCGCGCGGAGATAACGAGTTGCGCGGGAAGCGCCGGGTGCTGTGCTCGCAAGTCGTAGTACGTCGCCTTGTGCAACTCAACACCGTTCTTAATGCCGTTATCCCAACCGTAGCGAGCAACAGCATTGAAACACTCGCGCGAAGCCGCAAGTGTATCCGCTAGGAGTTTTTCCTGGCCGGAATCCACCGCGAGCTTGACCCGAATCGTTCGTTGCACGTATCATATATACAGCGTGTTTGCCAAAATATCAAGAAGAGAGTGCGTCATGCGCCAGCGCCTCCTCCCCGTCCTGAAGGCCGGGGTCTCCGGCGCGGAGTTAGTGGATGAATGAACGCGAAGTACGCGCTCCGTTAGCGGCGCACGCGCTTCTGTGCGTCGAGAACCTCGAACGTCACTACGAAGAGGTCTTCAAGAAGTAAGGCGCTGCGGCCGCCTCGATACGCGCTTCGCGCTACTCGGCGTGACAGAACGTGCTACTCGGCGTGACAGAACATGCTCCTCGGCGCGACACGGCAACCTATCCGAGGTGACGATGCGCGGGGCGTTTAGTGCAAGAAGTAGCGGTAACTCGAGAAGACGAGCGCGATGCCAGCGCGATCGGCGGCGGCGATGACCTCCGCATCGCGGACGCTTCCGCCCGGTGCGATGACCGCCGTGACGCCCGAGGCAATTGCGGCTTCAAGCCCATCGGCGAACGGAAAGAAGCCGTCGCTTGCACAAGAACCGCCGACGGCGAGCTCCCCGGCGCGGTGCGCGGCAATTTGCACGGCGCTCACGCGATTGGTCTGCCCGGCGCAGATGCCGCGCGTGGTGCCGCCTTTAACGATGACGATGCCGTTGCTCTTGACGTGCCGCACGATATCCCAGGCAAAGGCGAGATCGTGCCATTCCCGGTCGTCGGGTGCGCGCCTACTGACGACCTTCCAGAGTTCGGGTTCTGCATTGGGATCGTTCTCTTCAGCAAGCACGCCGCCGAGCGCGGAGCGCACGCGCAACTCCGCGGCAAGTTCGTCGGGAAGTGCGGGCGCGAAGCGCATGATACGAAGGTTTTTCTTCTTGCGTAAGATCTCTAGCGCGTCATCGTCGTACTCCGGCGCGGCCACGATTTCGAGAAAGACTTCGGCGAGCGCGCGCGCCGCGACTGTATCGAGGCGCGCATCGGTCGCAACGATGCCGCCGAATGCCGAGACCGAATCGGCTGCAATCGCATCGCGAACCGCCTTCCCTACCGTCGAACGCTGCGCTACGCCGCAGGGAACGGTATGCTTCACTACCGCCGCGCGCACGAAACGTTCGCGTTCGCTCCCGTATTCCGCGCCGAGCGCAGCGCGCGAGAGCAACCGCAACGTGGCATCGAGATCGAGCAAATTATTGTATGAAAGCGCCTTTCCGTGCAGCTGTTCGGGCACGCGATCTTCGCGCCCGAGATAGAAAGCCGCGCGCTCCTGCGGATTCGTGCCGTACCGCAGGCGTTGCGCGAGCGGCAGCGCGAGCGTTAACGCACCGGGAAGATCGGAGGGCAGCAATTCGCCCTTCGTCGCGAGATAGTGCGAGATGGCGATATCGTACGAGGCGGTCCGCTCGAACGCCGCTACTGCCAGCCTCCGCCGCAGCCCGACGGGAACCTCTCCGCTCTCAAGTGCTGCGAGGTAACTTGGGTACTGCGACGGATCGGTAAGTACCGCGACGTGTGCCGCGTTTTTCGCCGCTGCTCGCAAGAGCGCCACCCCGCCGATATCGATCTGCTCGATCGCTTCTTCCAGCGTCGTGCCTTCGCGCGCGACGGTCGCTTCAAACGGGTAAAGGTTCACGACGACCGCCACGATCGTCGGCATCGCGTACTGTTCGATCTGCGCGCGGTGCTCTTCGGCTGTGCGATCGTAAAGAATCGCCCCGAAGACCTTCGGGTGCAGCGTTTTGACGCGCCCGCCGAAGAGCGCGGGAAAACCGGTAAGCGATTCGACATCTTGTGCCGGAACGCCGCGATCGACCAGATAGGTTCGCGTGCCTCCCGTTGCGTAGATGGCGACGCCGCGTGCGTATAGCGCACGTGCAACGTCCTCAACGCCATGTTTATCGGAGACCGAAAAGAGCGCGGCTTCGCGTGCGCGATCAGGCAAGGGCGAGCTCCGGATCGGGAGTGAGCTCTGCCGAGATAATCGAACTGACGCCGGGCTCGGTCATCGAGACGCCGTAGAGGCGGTCGGCAATCTCCATCGTCTTGCGATTGTGCGTGACGACAATCATCTGCGAGTCGCCTTGCAGATCGCGCACCATCTGCGAAAGCCGCTCGACGTTGGCATCATCGAGTGCGGCGTCGATTTCGTCGAGCAGATAGAAAGGCGACGGCTTCACTTTGATCAAGGCGAAGATCAACGCCGCCGCAACCATCGCGCGTTCGCCGCCGGAGAGCGCTGCGAGCGGCATCGCCTTTTTCCCGGGCGGCTGCGCGGAGATTTCGATACCGGTCTCCGAGATATTTTCGGGATTCGTCTGCCACATCTTCGCCTGCCCGCCCGGGAAAAGGCGATCGAAGCTCTCGGTAAATGCCTCGGCAACCTTTTCGAAGGTCTCGTTAAACCGAACTTGCGTCTGCTTTTCGATCTCGTGGATCGATTCGAGCAACGTCTCGCGCGCCTTCATGACATCCTCGAGTTGCTTGCGCAGTTCTTGGTCGCGCGCGGCGAGTTCCTCGCTCTCCGCCTCGGCATTCAAGTTTACGTTCGCGCTCAAACGGGCAAGCTCGTCGCGTAGCCGCGGTAGATCCTCGACGACCTCATCGCTTTCATCGGCGTAGCGCGAGGCGACATCAGCGCACTCGTCATCGCCGGCCGGATTTTGCGCGAACTGCGCGACAAGCATCCCCAGCTCCGCATCGATCTCTGCAAGGCGCGTGCGTAGGCGCTCGCCTTCGTGCGAAGCCTCACGCTCTTCGAACTCCGCTTGCTTGAGCTCTCCCTCGAGTTGCGATTGCCGTGCTGCGAGCTGCTCGCGTTCGCGGCGCGCACTCTCGAGCCGGGCATCGATCTCGGCGACACCGCCGCGCAAACCTTCGGCATGCGCGTGCAGACGTCGCGTCTCCTCGGCGAGCGTCCCGATCTCGGCGAGCATGCGTTCCCGCGCATCGCGCGCACGCTCCTGGTTCTGGTCGAGCATCCCGAGCCGCGCCGCCGCCGCATCGCGCTCGGCGTGCAGGGCCGCATTGCGCTCGCGCAACGCCGCCGCAACCTGCGTTGCCTCGCGCTGCTGTTCCTCCGAACGAGCGATACCCGCGCGCGCTTGCGCGAGCTCGCCCTCGAGCCGTTCGCGTTCTTCATCGCCGCTTGCATTCGATGCAGTTTCGTCGCCGAGAGCGAGCGCACGTTCGCGCGCAACGGCTAATGCCCCCCGGCGCTCGTCGAGGTGCGCGCGCACCGCACCGACCTCGGCATTGGTTCGCTCCAGCGTCGCACCGAGCGCGGTGAGCTCCCCTCGCAACTCCGTAACGCGGACATCGCAGGCGTTGGAAGCCTCTCGCGCCAGGTCGAGCGAGCGCGCGGCGCTGGCGATGCGTTCGGCACAAGCGCTCGCCTCGGCCTCGAGCCGACGTAGCGTTGCATGCATTGCGTCGAGCTGCCCGCGCAGCGTCTGCGCCGCGACGCGTCGCGAGAGCAGCGACCGTTCGCGCTGAAAACGCCCGCCGGTAATCGCGCCGCCGCCGGTAATCTGCTCGCCGCCGAGCGTCACGATCGTCTCGCGCAGCTTGCGCTCGCGCACGAGGTGGATGCCGGTCTGCAGCGTATCGACCACCAAAACGTTGCCGACCAGAAACCGCACGACGCCTTCGTAGCGCGCGTCGGTACGCACGAGGCGATGTGCATAATCGATGACGCCTGGAATCGCGCTTAACTCCGCGGTCATCGCCCGAGCGTCGCGTGCCGAAAGCGTGTCGAGCGGCAAAAAGGTCGCGCGTCCCGCTTCGCGCGCGTTGAGAAATTCGATACCGCGCTCTGCATCTTCGGAACTCGTCGTAACGATGTTCGAGAGACGGGCGCCGAACGCGATGTCCATCGCCCGCGCGTATTTCTCGTCGGTCGTGATGAGGTTGCTAACGATCCCTTCGATGCCGCCGAGTTCGCCGCGCTGCTTGGCTTCCATCACCGCGCGCGTCCCCGGGACGTGCCCTTCGAGCGAGTTTTCGAGCTCTTCGATGGTGTGCAGGCGCGATTCGGCGGCCTTCACTTCACCGGCGTATTCGCGCAGAGCCGCCGTGGCGGTTGCAGCCGCGCCCTGCGCCTGCGCGTGGGTTGCTTGTGCGCTTTCGACGGCAATGCGGGCATCGCGTTGCTGCTCTTCAGCCTCAGCGAGCACGCTTTCGTGCTGCGCGCAGCGATGGGTGCTCTCATCGACCGAGCGTTCGAGCTCTCCTAGCCGTCCCGCGTCCTCGGCGATCTCACCCTCGAGCCGCGCGATCTCGCCGCGAAGGCTCTCGCCCTGCGCGCGACGCTCGGCACGCGCGGTCGCCTCGCGCGCGACATCGGCCTCCACTTCGCGCAAGCGTGTGAAGATGGCATCGAGCTGAGCGCGGGCCTGCGCCAGCGTTGCCTGGGCGGCGAGCTCGCGTTCGCGTGCGGCTTCGAGCTCGATAACAAGCGGGGCGATCTCACGCTCCAACCGTTCGATCGTTGCACCGAGCTCTTCGCGTTCGCGTGCGACGCGCTCGACATCAGCGGAGGTCTGCGTATTCTGCGCCTCAAGTGCTTCACGGCGCGCGAGCGCGGCGGCGTAATCAGCTTCAACGCGCGCGAGTTCGGCTCTGCGATCTTGTGCGTTAACGCGTAAGTCTTCCAGCGCGAGATCGGCCTGATAGAGGCGATTGCGCACCTCCGAGAAGAGGCCGCCGAGGCTCGCGGCGCTCGCAGCGGCATTGCCGCGGCGTTCTTCGATGAGTGCGCTTTCATCGGCGAGGCGCGCGCGCTCTTCGCGGCGCGAGGCACTCGCGCGCAGATACGAAAGAATCTCGAGGTCGCGGACGCGCGCCTGCACTTTGCGATAGCGCTTCGCGCGGCGCACTTGCGTCTCGAGTTCGGGTATGCGCTTCTCGATCTCGGCGATTAAATCGTTTATGCGGATCGCATTCTGCTCGGTCTTTTCGAGCTGACGTAACGACTCGTTTTTGCGAGCGAGGAACTTATTGATGCCTGCTGTTTCTTCAAAGAGCGCGCGTCGCTCTGCAGGCTTGCTGGTGAGAATTGCATCGATCTGTCCCTGCGAGACGATCGAATACGAGCCCGGCCCGAGCCCGGTCCCCATCAGGAGGTCGTGGATATCCCGCAAACGCACCTGGGAGCGATTGATAAAGTATTCGCTCTCGCCCGCGCGATAGGTACGGCGTGTGATCTCGACTTCGCGGAAGTCCGTCGCGAGCCGACCGTCGGTGTTATCGAAGGTCAGCGAGACCTCGGCGAGCCCGAGTGGCTTGCGTTTGTCGGTGCCGGCGAAAATGACCCCCTCGAGCTTGTCGGAGCGTAGGCTCCGCGTGCTGGTCTCACCGAGCACCCACCGGAAGGCATCGACGATATTCGATTTCCCCGAGCCGTTGGGCCCAACGATGCCGGTAATGCCGCCCGCAAAATCGAGCGTTATTGCATCGGCAAACGTCTTGAAACCAAACGCCTTGATCTTCCTGAGTTTCACGAAATTCCTTGCGCGCCCGAAGCGCTTTCAAGCGTGCGAAGCGCGGCTATTGCAGCCGCTTGCTGGGCTGCCCGTTTCGACGCGCCGCTCCCACTTCCCAGGGGGCGCCCATCGATACAGACCGTCGAGGTAAAGGCGGGGCGCTGCGGCGTCCCTTCGCCGCGGTCGTCGTACGAGGGTAACCCCAGCGCATGCGCCTGCGTGTATTGCTGCAGGCGCGTTTTCGGGTCGACGAGCACGAGCGGATCGAGATCGACCCGAGCGACGTGTTGCTCGAGCACGAACTTTCGCGCGGCATCGATGCCGAACTGCAGGTAGAGCGCGGCGACGAACGCCTCGAAGGTATTGGCCAGGATCGAAGCGTTCTCAGTGCCCCCGGCGTTGCGCATCCCGACGCCCAACTCGATCGCGTCGTCGAAACCCAACCGTGCCGCAGTCACCGCAAGCGCCTCATCCTTGACGATGCGTGCTTTGCGCAGCGTCAATTCGCCTTCGGTCAGCGTCGGAAACGTTTCGTAGAGCCACGTCGCGACGATAAAGCCGAGTACCGAATCGCCGAGAAACTCCAGCCGTTCGTTGCTTTCGCCGCCGCGTTCGCGCGCGAAGGAGCCGTGCCGCAAAGCGAGCTCGATATGAACGAGTTCTCCGACCTTTCGAATCCCCGCCAAACGCAACCACGCGCGCACGCGGCGCCGCCGCGCCTCCCCGGCCATCGTTACCGTACTTTGCCGAAGACCAACACGCTATTATGGCCACCGAAGCCGAACGAATTGGAGAATGCAACGTTCACCGTCATTTTGCGCGCGACGTTGGGCACGTAATCGAGCCGGCATTCAGGGTCGGGATGCTCGTAATTGATCGTCGGCGGTACGAGATCGTTGGCGACGGCGAGCACCGTGGCGACGCCTTCGATGCCGCCGGCGGCGCCAAGCGCGTGGCCGTGCATCGATTTCGTCGAACTCACCGCGATGGCCGTTGCGTGTTCGCCGAAACTCTCTTCGATCGCCTTCGATTCTGCAGGGTCACCGATCGGGGTCGCGGTTCCATGGGCGTTGATATAATCGACTTCGTCGCGTGCGATGCCCGCCTGCGCGAACGCTCGTTCGAAGGCCAACTTCACGCCGCGACCATCAGGATCGACCGCGACGAGATTGTAGGCATCGGCCGATTCGCCATAGCCGAGCACCTCGCAGTAGATGCGCGCATCGCGCGCCCGCGCGTGTTCGTACTCCTCGAAAATCAAGACGCCGGAGCCTTCGCCTAAAACGAAACCATCGCGATCCTTATCGAAGGGGCGCGAGGCCTTCGCTGGCTCATCGTTGCGCGTGGACATCGCCTTCATCGAACAGAAGCCGCCGATCGCCAGCGGCGAGACGCAGGCCTCGCTGCCGCCGGTCACGATCGCGATTGCCTCGCCGTTGGCAACGCTGCGAAACGCAATCGCCATTGCATCGTTCGCGCTCGCGCACGCACTCGCTACCGAGAAGATTTGGCCGCGAAACCCGTGGCGCATCGAGATCTGCGCCGGAGCGGCGTTCGCCATCAGCATCGGAATAAAGAAAGGCGAACAACGCGACCAGGTGCCGGCGAGCGCAGCTTTCTCCGATTCCAACCAAAAGGTGATGATGCCGCCGATGCCGCTCCCCATCACCGCGCCGATGCGCTCTTTCGTCGCTTCGTCGTTGGGCAGCGCCGCGTCGGCGATCGCTTCGTTCGCCGCAACCATTGCAAACTGCGTGAAGCGGTCCATCCGGCGCGCTTCCTTTTTGCCCAGCAAGGCGTCGCTGTCGAAATCGCGGACCTCGGCGGCGATGCGCGTCGTAAAGGCGCTCGCATCGAAGGCCGTGATCGGGCCGACGCCCGAATCGCCGGCGATCAGGCGACGCCAGAACTCATCTCGGGTATTCCCTAGCGGTGTCACGGCCCCGAGCCCGGTGACGACCACGCGTTTTTTCTCCAAAGCGGTTGGTAGGTACGGTCGCCCCATCGTCGACCCCTCTCCGCTTCTCTACTTCTTCCCAACCCGTTCCCTGAGGGCTCATCGCGTCTTCGTAAGCGGCGCGTAGCATTCGTCTCACAGGAGGAACTCATGAAACGCACGCTTACCACCTTTATCGCAACCCTCGCTCTCGTCGCCCTCGGCGCGGGGGCCCGCCCCGCCGGCGCTGCCGGCGTCACCAAGGAAGTCGCGGCCGCCGGTGCGACGACCATCGTCGCCAGCTCGGATGGCAAGTTCACCCCCAGCACGATCGTGATGCACGTCGGCAAAACGACCACCCTGCACCTGACCTCGTCAGGAGGAGTGCACGGACTCGTTTCTAACCGGCTCCACATCCCGCTCACCCGCATTCAACCGGGCAAGACCGCAGTCGTCGCCGTGACCCCCACCAAGGCCGGCACCTACATTCTCCCCTGCGCGATCTTCTGCGGTCTCAACCACGCGAACATGAAGCTAACGGTGATAGTAAAACAATGAACGCCAAAATCGGTCGCAGCGGACTGATCGTTGCACTGGGGATGGCGTTCGTCATCCTCGGTTCGGCGCGTCCTGCGAGCGCAATACCGCTTTTCGCCAACGCACAGGGCGGCGTCAGCTGCCAGATGTGCCACACCTCCGTTCCCAATCTCAACGCCACCGGCCGCTACGTGCTGGCGACGAACTTCGCGCGCGTCCTCGACGCGCACGCGCAGATGGAGAACAACAAACATCTCCCGGTTGCGCTGGAGTTCACGCTCAATAAATCGAGCGTTCCCGATCCGACGTTCGGCAACAAAGTCATGGTCGGCGTCATCGATCTGCTCAGCGCCGGTTACCTCGGGAAAGATTTCACCTACTACGCCTCGGTGCCGATCGTCGAAGGCAGCATGCCCGCAGCCTCGATCGACCAAGGCTGGATCGCCTATAACGGCCTCAGCCACGGCAACGGCAGCCTGCAGGTCGGCATGTTCCCGACCCCGTTCTTCGCACCGTGGGTCGCGATGAATCTCTCGCTCTCGGGCTACTCGTTCGCGGCTATGGGTGTCGGCAATAACGGCGTCGGCGTCGGCGATAACCGCTGGGGCGCCTCGTACACGCAGATCGGCTCGAAAGGGCTCATCGGCAACATCGCCTACATGACCAACGAAGGCCCGCTCGAGACGGCCTACGATAGCGATACCGATAGTTCGGTCGCCGGTGCGGTCGGACAAGCCTACGTCGGCTCGCTGATGTACATGTGGCCGGAGACCCGCTTCTCAGGCGGCGTCGCCTTCGAAGGCGGCACGACGCCGTTACCGTCGGGAGCGAACGACACCTACTCGCGCTATGGTGCGCTCGTCGCCTACAGCGGGCCGAAGTACATGCTGCTCGGCGTCGATCTCCAAGGCAACGATAACAACCCGCAAGACGTCGTGCCGGCGATCTCGTCGCAGAGCCACGCCTACTCGCTCGAAGCGATCTACAACGTGCTTCCAAAAGCGAACCTCGATCTGCGTTACGACAACACCAACGACGGCATGGGCGGCGTCAACAACTACTACATCGGAGACCTCGCCGTAAATATCGAACCGAACGTCGTGTTTACGGTCGAAGACGCAGTAACCGTCGGCGGCACGCCGGTCTGGAGCTATCAGCTCCTCTGGGGCGGCCCGTGGTGGAAGAACCACTAAACTCTCCACGGTAAGCGTCGCGAGAAAAGAGCGGGCTCCCGAACTTCGGGGGCCCGCTCTTTTCTTTTGTACCGGCGAACCGGATTACTTGATAACTTTGACCGTCAATACCATGTTGGCGTGACCGATGCCGCAGAAGACCGAGCAGTGGACCTTGAACGTGCCGAGTTTTTTCGGCGTGAAGGTCACCGTGCTGGTTTTGCCTTTGAAAATGACGGTGTTGGGAATGCCGAGATCGGCATCGGCGATCCCATGGGTGACATCCTTGCTGGTGAGCACCAGCTTCACCGGCTCGCCTTCGTGGACGGTAATCGTCTCCGGCTCGAACGAATAGCGAAAGGCCTTTACCTGGATCGTCCGCGGCGCCTTGGCTCCCGCGACGGCGAGGAGATCGGCGTAGGCGCCCTTTTGCCCGGCACTGGAGGCCGGGGCCGCCCCCGCGTGGAGCGTGAAAGCGAGCGTACCGACAAGCAAAGCCGCGGCAGCCGCCATAAATTTTGGCTTGACTGACATAAGGGTGGATGGACTCCTTTCAACGAGATCGTCCCTTCGACGCCCCATTGGCGCCTCCCCGATAGAACGTTACCAAGCCGCCGGCCGTTCGCCCGTGGGGGAGCCTTTCGTGCGAGCGTTCGGCCCGAAACGAGCCCGACCGAGCCCGAGAGCGCTATTTGACCCCAGAGCCCGGTTGCGCTATACTCTTGCGGCTATGTTCGTATTCGACCTACAGCTTTTCGCGTCCAAGAAGGGCGCCGGCTCTACCCGCAACGGCCGGGACTCCAATTCGCAGCGCCTCGGCGTCAAGCGCTTTGGCGGGCAGCACGTGCTCGCGGGGAACATCATCGTTCGCCAGCGCGGCACGAAGTTTTACCCCGGAGAGAACGTCGGCATCGGCCGCGATCACACCCTCTTCGCGCTCGCGGAGGGCACCGTGCAATTTGCGACCCGCCGGAACAAGCAGCACGTCGATATCAAACCGCTCTCCGCATAATCGCGGGGCGGAAACGCTCGTTTCCTCGACGGGGTGCCGCATGCGGCACCCCGTCGCTCTTTCAAGGCTCCCACATTCGCCTGCGGAATAGACCGACCTCAAGTGCAATTTATCGATGAAGCAACGATCGAAATCTCCGCCGGCCGCGGCGGGGACGGCATCGTTGCATGGCGCCGCGAAAAATACGTTCCCAAAGGCGGCCCCGCCGGCGGCGATGGCGGCCATGGCGGCAGCCTCTATCTCCTCGCCGATCCCGAACTCAACACGCTGGTTGAATTTCGCTTCAAGCGGAAGTTTGCCGCCGAATCGGGCAAAGCGGGGGGAACCTCGAACAAATCGGGGCGCGCCGGCGACGACCTCATCATCCCCGTTCCCGTCGGTACGTTGGTCTACAAATCGACCGAGACGCAGAGCGAAGCGCTCCTCGCCGATCTCGCGCAGCCCGGCCAGCGCGTGCTCGTCGCTCGCGGCGGCAAAGGCGGGCTGGGCAACCAACATTTCGCGACCGCAGCGCGGCAGGCACCCGACTATGCGATTCGCGGCGAGGCGGGCGAAGAATGCGTGCTGCGCCTCGAACTTAAACTGCTCGCCGATGTCGGGATCGTCGGCGTACCGAACGCCGGGAAATCGACGCTGCTCTCGGTGATCACCGCAGCGCGCCCGAAGATTGCCGACTATCCGTTCACGACGATCGAACCGCAGCTCGGGGTCGTGCGCCTCGATGACGAGCGCTCGTTCGTCGCCGTCGACGTTCCCGGCCTTATCGAGGGCGCACACGAAGGCGCCGGGCTCGGCGACCGCTTCTTGCGTCACGTCGAGCGTACCCGCGTGCTCGTCCATCTCCTCGACGGCGCAAAATCGCTCGAAGAGATGGCGAGCGATCGCGCGACGATCGAAGCGGAGCTGCGCGCCTGGAATCCCCTGCTCTTAGAGAAGCCGACGATCGTTGCGGTCACAAAACTCGATCTTCCCGAAGCACGCGATCGCTACGCCGAATTGCGCGGCCGAGATCCCGAAACGATGGGCATCAGCGCCGCGACGCACCAGGGCGTTCCCGAATTACTCGGCGCGATGTGGCGCGCGCTCTCGCTTGCCCCAGCACCAGCCCCCATCGACGTTACCCCAGCGCAGATCGCGCTGCCGACCCGCGAAACCTTTACGATCAGCCGCGAAGACGACGGCACGTTCGTCGTGACGGGCGAGCGCGTCGAACAACTCGCCGAGCGCACAAATTTCGATTCAGATGAAGCGCTCGCACGTTTCGAACGCGCGTTGGTGAAAATGGGCGTTGAAAAAGAGCTACAGGCTCGCGGAGTTCGCGAAGGCGACAGCGTGCGGATCGGGACGTACGAATTCACCTATTCATGAAACTCGGCATTTTTGGCGGAACGTTCGACCCGATCCATAACGCGCATCTCTTCGTCGCGGAATCGGCACGCTTGAGCGAAGGGCTCGACCGCGTCCTCTTTCTCCCTACCAAGCACCAGCACTATCGCGCCGGAGCGATCGCCGACGCCCAACATCGCTGCGCGATGATTTTGGGATCGATCGCAACCAACCGCGGTTTCGCTCTCGACGATAGCGATCTTCAGCCCGAAGCGACCGGCTATACTGCCGATCTGCTTCCGCGTTTGCGCGCACGTTATCCCGAGGCCTCATTTACTTTTCTGATCGGCGCCGACTCGCTCGTCAACGCCAACTGGGTTCGGCTCGACGAAGTCCTCGCGGGCCTCGAACGCTTCGTTATCGCACCGCGCGCGGGGGTGCCCGACGATGCGCTCGCTCGCGTGATCGCCGCACTGCCGACCAATTTGCGTCAACGCGTCGGAACGCTCAATCTTCCCGCGCTCCCCGAGTCGGCGACGTTGATTCGCACCTTGCTCTCGCAAGGCCGCAGCGTCCGCTATCTCGTTCCGGAGGCGGTCTGGCAGTATATTCGCACGCATCGCCTCTACGGCCAGCCGGAGTGCGAAGCGTGAACCGCATCTACCTCGCGAGTGCCTCACCTCGCCGCCTCGAATTGCTACGATCGCTTGGATTGAACGTCGAGGTCGTGCCCAGCGACTACGGTGAACCCGAGAACCCCGCACTGACGCCGCGCGAACTCGCACGGCGCCACGCCCGCGAAAAACTTCGCGCGGTGGTCGCAAAGCTCGGCTCCACATTCGACCGCCCGACGCTGGCGGCAGATACCGTCGTGGACCGCGACGGCACCGCACTCAATAAACCCTCGGGCGCGGCCGACGCGCGTGCGATGCTCGCCTCGCTCTCCGGTCGCGAGCACCTCGTCCACACCGCGGTAGCAATCGCACTCCCCGGCGAGAGCGCCGCGATCGAATTCTGCGAATCAACGCGCGTACGGTTTTACGAACTCGGCGATGAGGAGATCGACGAGTACGTCGCAACCGGCGAACCATTCGATAAAGCCGGCGGCTACGGCATTCAGGGGCGCGCGGCCGCGTTAGTCGCCGGGGTCGAGGGTGATTTTTACACGGTGATGGGGCTTCCGCTCGGCCGCGTGATACGAACGCTCCGCGCGCACGGCTATCGCCCCGAACAGGCGAACGCACCGCATGCGCACTGACGAACGGAAGCTGCTCGTTCTTCTCGCGATCGTCATCGCCGCGGCGCTGCTCGCAATCGTCCAAGTTCGCGCGCAGCGTGCCGGCGAACCGAGCCCAATCGCCGTCGCCGCGTCGTACGCTATCGCCGGTTCGGAGAGCCTCATCGCCACGGTCGGCAACGCTATCGGCGGCGGCACCTCCGCTCTCCTCTCGTTCCCATCACTGCACGCGCGCAACGCGGCACTGATCGCCGCCAACCAAGCGCTGATCGAACGCAATGCGCGGCTCCATCAAGAGCTCGCAGACGCACTCGCGATCGCCGGCATCCGTCGATTGCACGCAAACAACCCTCGGGGTATCGAAGCGCGCGTTATCGGTTTTCCCCCGGAAGGGGCGACGCGGAGCATCACGATCGATCGTGGCTCGCTCGCCGGCGTTCGTCGCGATGACGGCGTGCTCGCGCCGGGCGGCGTCGTCGGACACGTCACGCAAGTCACACCGTTGGAGGCAACGGTCGTTCTCGCAACCGACTTTTCGAGCCGGATTCCCGCCGTCGTTCGTAAGGGAGGTTGGTGGGGCATCGCTCGCGGTAACCTCCGAAGCATTCGCCTCGAGTACGTGACCCTCGATGCGCCGCTGCGCGTGGGAGAGATCGTCGTCACCGGCAACGGCCGAACCTTCCGCGCCGGAATTCCTATCGGCCGTATCGTGAAGATCGATCGAAATGATTCCAGCCTCTATCAGACCGCAATTTTGCAACCATCGGTACGCTTGAATGCCCTGGATCGACTCCTCGTCGTTGCACGGTAGGGAGCCCGAGACTCCCTATCGATACCCGGCGTGGTGGCACGTCACGCTAGCGTTGTTGCTCGCACTGGCCTTGCAAGCGAGCGTGCTCTCGCGGCTCCGCTGGAACGACGTACCACCGAGCGCCGTTCTTCTCATCGTCGTGTGGTATTCGGTTCGGCTCGGTCCGCAGCGCGCGGCGATACTCGGCCTGCTCGCCGGGCTCTGCGAAGACCTCCTCTCGGGAACAACCGGTGGCTCCTGGACGATCGCTACGCTCGCCGCTGCGCTGCTCGCAGCCTTGCTTTCGCAGAGCTTTTTTAGCGACTCGCCGTTACTCTACGCGGCGCTCGCGTTCGTAGCGACCTTCGTCCGCAACGCGGTTTTCTGGGCCCTCATGCAACTGACGGGCTCTCCTTTTGCTTGGAGCACCCTGCATTACCACGATGCGATCCGGCAGGCGATTCTCGATGCGATCTTCTTAGGGCTCTTCGCTTGGTGGTACCGCGCGCGCCACCGTGATATCGCATGAAAGATACCGGCATTTGGCTTCGCCGACGCTTCGAGCGGCCGACGCGCAGGCTTATCGGATTCGCCCTCTTCGCCGTCTCGATCTTTGCCGTGCTCTTGGTGAGACTCGTCGACGTACAGATCGTCCACGGCGCGGAGTACCGCGCGCAGGCCGAAGCGAACCAAATCCGCCTCATCCGCGTCGCGGCACCGCGCGGCCTTATCGTCGATCGCCACGGACACGTCATGGTGCGCAGCCGCCCATCGTTTGTGGTCGCACTCGTTCCATCGCTCGTCAAACATCTTCATAAAGAACTCCTGAGCGTTGCGAGGACCATCCACCTTCCGATTGCAAAACTTGAAGATCGACTCTACCATCACCGCGGCGTCAACTATCGTAATTTTGCCGAAGTGCAGACCTACGAACCGTATGGCCCGGTGGTACTCGCACGAAATCTCTCGGTTGCCGACGTCGCGCGCCTATCGGAATTACTCGCCGATCTGCCCGGGGTCGATATCGAGGTTCAAGCGATCCGTGACTACCCGTACAACAAGGTCGGCTCGCTGATGCTGGGATACGTCGGCCTCATCACCGCCTCGGAGTACAAGCGTTTGCGCCTCTACGGATACTCGCCCAACGCCATCGTCGGCAAAGATGGTTTAGAATACGAGTACGACCGATACTTACGTGGGCGCCCCGGCGGGCAGCGCGTCGTCGTCGATGCCGCCGGAAACGTCGTCGCCGGCGACCGGCTCCCAGACAAAGCGCCGGTGCCCGGCGACACCTTAAAACTCTCCGTGAGCCTGCGATTGGAGCGCATCGTCGAGAGCGCCCTCGCGCACGGCGTTGCGCGCGTGCAACGCGGCGAATCGGTCTCGGGCGCGGTGGTGGTTGAAGATCCCTGGACCGGCCGCATTCTCGCGATGTCGAGCTATCCCGACTACAACCCCAACGATTTCGCCCTCGAGCGCTCGCGGAAGATTTCGTTCTATCTCACCGACCCCGCGCAACCGCTCTTCAACCGCGCCATTGCAGCGGCAACGCCGACCGGCTCGACCTTTAAAATGGTAACCGGCTCGGCAGCGATCACCGTTGGGGTGATTCGCCGCAACCAAGTTGTCTACGACAACGGTGCTTGGAACTGCGACGGATATTTAGCGCGCGATATCGTCTCGGGCGGCCTCGGATACACGACCTTCGTTCCGGCGCTCGCGGCATCGTCGGATGGCTATTTCTATCGCCTCTCGATGGGGCTCGGGCTCAAGCGCTTGCGGAAATTTGCCCTGCTCTACGGCCTCGATGCGCGCACTGGGATCGATCTGCCCGGCGAAAGCAAAGGAAATTGGCCGACCAACGCCTGGATGATGAAGAATTACGGCGTGCCGCAAGAACCGAGCGACGCCTGCTTTCTGGGCATCGGGCAAGGCGCGATGCAAGCGACGCCGTTGCAAATCGCAAATATCGCTTCGGCGGTCGTCAATGGCGGGACGCTCTACCGGCCGCACATCGTCACCCGCATTCTCACCCCCGACGGCCGCACGATAAAAGTCTTCCCTCCGACGATCATCCGGCACGTGCCGGTAACCCAGAAATCGCTTGCCGCGGTTCGCGCCGGTATGGCGCAGGTGACCTCTGCTGTCGGCACGGCGTACGGGCTTGCGATTCCAGGCTTTCCCTTTGCCGGAAAGACGGGGACGGTAGAGACCGACGGTGGAAACGGCCCCAACACCACCTGGTTTGTTTGCTGGGCGCCTTTGAAGCACCCGAAACTCGTTATCGCCGTTTACGTCGATCGAAGCGGCGGTTACGGCGCGAACGTTGCCGCGCCGATCGCGCGAAAAATCATGATCCGCTACTTCCGCTTGAAGGTATAGCGTCGTGCTTTGCCAGCTCGGCGAGCGCTTCGTCGAGCAGTGCATCGAGCACGCGGTCGCTATGCGTTGCAATGACGCGGTGGAATTCGGCGACGGGGAGTTCGCACAGAACGGCGAGGCTCTCCACCGCACGGCTCCGATAGCGCGAGAGAATGTCGCGTTCGTCGCCGTGGGCGAGCAACGATGTCGGAAGGAGGCGCGCGTTGATGACCCACGGCAACGCTGCGCCGATCGGCTCGTTTTCAAGGCGCGCGCGATCTTTCGCCAATTCGTCGATATCGACGCTGCCCGCGAGAAGGCGGAGCTCTCCCGTCGCCACGGGCATCTCCGCACGTGCGGGATCGGCGAGCAAGGCGTCGAGCAACGACCGCAAGGCCATTCGCCCCGCGCCGTCTTCGATATCCTTGCTCGAGATGACCGGACGCGGGCGATGGAGCGTCATCGCGAGCCGAGAGATCGGCGCATTCATCGCCTCGCGTGCATCGCGCAGCGCAGCATCGAGCGCCGGCGAGCCCCCCATCGCTCGCCCCGGAAGCAAGCGCCGCAAAGCGATGAGGTGACGCAGCATGCCGCCGCTATCCGCACGTTCGAGCGTATGCAATTCTTCGCGAAGACGGAGATGTGCGAGGTCGAGCAGCACCACCATGGACGCTCCCTGCGACCACGCTACGTCGCTCTTTTTTTGCAGCGTCTCCACCGCTGCATCGGTGCGCTCGATCGAGGATGCGGCAACCGTTAAATCGGGAAAAAGTGCGCTCAAGGTTCGTGCCATCGAGCGCCGCCGTTCGTCGTCGCCCTCCGCAAGATAGCGCTCGACCGATTCCCGCTCGCCTCGCGTGATTAATGCATGGGCGGCGGCGGTCGCAACCACTTCGCTCGGATCGGTTAACGCATGGGCCAGCAGCGCGGCACTACGTTCGTCGCGCCGCTCTTCAATGGAGAACAAGAGATCGCAGCGTGCGGCTTCGGGGAGCATCGCGAACTCCGCCGCCTCGCATTCCCCCCACGCACTCTCGGCGGCGACCCGGGCGGGAACTTCATCGAGCGGAGGCGACGCAACGGGGCGCTCTCGCTCCGCGGCCCTCTCCGATGGCGGCAGAAAGCGCGCGAGGAGAAGAACGATCGCACCGACGATAAAGAGCGAGAGGATTACGAGCCCAACGTTCATCGCGCTTGGAGACTCGCGAGGCTTTCGCGCACTCCGGCGAGCGATGCATCGAGGCGTTCGTCGGAGCTACGCATTAAACGGTCCAGGAACTCCGTGGGCTCGCATGCGACGAGCGCATCGAGCGTCGCGCAGAGCGCCGAACGGTAGCGTGCAAGGGGCATGCGTTCATCGGGAAGGAGATGTGCGAGAGCGAGCCAGGGGAGCGCGCTTGCAAGCGGTGCCTCGGGAAAGCGTTCCAACAGCGCACGCAACTCCTCGCCGTTAAAGTGTCCGGTCAAAGACGCCGCGCCCCCGGTTGGAGGTGCGGGTTCGCCGCGTGCGAGTGAGGCGTCGGCGATCGCTCCCTCGATCGATGCCCGCAAGATCGGCGTCTCGAGTTCGCGCTCGACCATCGCGTAACGTGGGATGCGCAGTTTGATGAAGAGCCGATCGAGCGACTCGCGCAGCCCCTCGCGCAGCGTGTCGAGGGAGGGAAGCGGCGCCGAACCGATCGCATCGGGAAGCAAGGCGCGAAGGGCGAACAGGTGGCCGACCATGCTGCCGGAGCGAATCTCGCCGAGTTGCCGATCGATCTGCGCTAAACGTTCGGGGTTCAACAAGACGATGGTGCCGATCTGCGCACGCGAAACGCTACTGCCGTTGAGCGCGCGAAGCGCGATCTCCGGTGCCTCTTCGAGTGCGGCGACAACCTCGCTCTTGCGTTCGACCGGAATCGCGGGCGGCAACTCGACGTACCGCGTTTCCTCGATAGCGCGTTGTTCCCCGAGCGCACTGCCGACGACGCCGTCGAGACCGAACGGCAGCCCCGCGATCGAGCCCGCGAGCAGCGGCGCCGCGCGAACGCGTAACTCTTCGGAGATAATTTCGTCGCAGCGCTCTCCGTCGTAGGAAACGCGAGCCTTCCGGAGGATGCGCTCTCCAAGCTGCAACTGATTGTGTGCGACATCGCGCCAGCGAAGAACGGCCTCGACGCCGGGTTCGACTGCGGTGAAGACGATGCCGCCTTCGGCAGCAAAGGGCGGCACCGCACCGATGTCGCGTACGGAGACGCCGTTGACGGTGGCGGAATTGGGGACGTAGATCAGCGCCTCCGGCCGATCGACGGTAATTTCAACGCGGCGCGCCGTTCCGTCACCGCGGTTGCACAACCGTAACGTCCAGTCGATGCTCTCGCCGGCGCCGATCGTTTCGTCGGGCTCGCTACACAGTACCCCTGCAGAAAAGTCGGGCTCTGCGGTGGTCTCGATCGTCAACGCATTGAGTTGCACCGGGATCATCGCGTCGGCGGTCACGATAGCCTCGATCGTCAGCGGGTATCGGCGTTCGAGACTGCGCAGCAATCGTATGCCGATGCCGATCTCGGCGCGCGCTCCGGCCGCGATCGTGCCGACGAGCAACGCCGAGTTCGTACGGGTTGCCCCTTCGACACGTTCGATCCGCGCCTCCGGTGCCGGCAAGAGGCGGACGCTCACGTTGTGCGCCGCATCGCTGCCGACGTTTTCCAGCTGGATCGTGACGTCGGTCGTTCGCTGCGGCCGGAGGGGCTCCGTTCCGTTCCACGCTAAGAACGAACGCTCGGTTGAGAAGAGCGGATGCGAATCGACCGTCCAGCGAATCTCGCCAAGCGCTTTCTCGCCTATTTCCTGCGAAGCGAGGCGAACGCGCAACGATGTCTCTGCACGATCGTGCAGCGGGCTCTGCAAGCGCGCACGTAGGTGAAACGTGCGTGACGCAAATGCATCGAGGGTGCCGATTTCAAAGCGGCGGTCGACCAGCGCGAGCGGAGCGTCGTTCTCGAAGATTTCGAACGACTCCAACTCGGCATCGTAGGCGAAAATCAGCGCGGTTTCGCGAGCGGCCTCCGAGCCGGTGTTGGCGATCGATATCGTTCCTTCAACGCTCTCACCGGGGTGTACCAAGCCCGTACCGATCCGTTCGACGCGATTCCGACGAGGCACGAAGTGTGGGCGCGAAAGTACGGTGAGCCGTCGTTCGAAATAGCGCTCGCCGATTGCGGCCGACGGCTCCCATGACACGCGTGCGCCGAGGCAGAGTTCTTTACCGTTCGGTTGGGGTGAGGCGAGCACGAATTCCAGCGCGAGCTCCGCCGACTCACCGGCGTCGAGCGCGCCGATCTCGAAGCGCAGATTTTCGCGTTTCCGCTCGCGCAGCGGCGCGCCGTCGAGATGTGCGCTCCCGCGCACGAACGTGAACCCCGGCTCGACTGTCACGGCTACGTCAACGCGCTCGGCTCGAGCGTTTCCATCGTTGCGCAGCAAGATCGCAGCTCGCACATGTTGGCCCGGCCGGATATCGGCCGTCGATGGTTCGAGGCGCAGCGCATTATACTCCCCGGAAAAATCCGGCGCCGCCGTAACCGTGAGCGAGCTTTCGGGAAGATCGAAGGCGGGACTCTCTTGCGATGCGATGCGCGCTCGTAAAAGGATCGGCGTCCTATCGGGAAGCGGCGAATCGATGCGCACGCGATACTGCAAGGTCGCCGTCGCACCCGAGGCGAGCGACCGTGCGACGATCGGGGCGTAGAGCCGGTCGAATGCGGCGCCGAGCTCACCATCGAGCTCGCGTCCGTTGACGCGGGCCGAGCCCGGCACATACTGCGTTCTGTCAGGTATGGGGGCGAGGACGACGACGTCGTGCGCGCTCGATTCGCCGGCGTTGTGAACGCGCACCGTTACGAGTGCCTCACCGCCGGGGAGGGCGTCGCCCCGCGACTCGATGCTCGCGATGCTTCCGAGGTTGCGCAGATTCGGTTTGCTACGCGCGATCAAACGAACGACGTTCGAGCCGACGGGTTCGAGTTCGGAGCTGGCGACCGCTGCCTGGATCTCGACCGTACTCCCGTTCTCGATCGCGCCCGCCACGCTGTAACAGAGCTCGATACGACGGCGTTGCCCGGGCGCAACGTCGCCGATCGCCGCTCCGGCCTGGGAGAGCAGCGGTGTATTCCCCCGCTCGTCATCGAGCAGTGCCCCGTCGAGCGTTCCCGAGCCCACGAGGTAGAGAAGACCCTCGGGGAGGTTCAGGCGCACGCGCACCCCGGTCGCCGGGGCGCCGCCGTGGTTGGTAAAAGTGAAGGCCGCGCGCACCGTCATCCCAGGTTCCAACTCGCGTTCGGGCGAAACGTCGAGCGTTCGAAGCCCCTCGGGTAACGTCGGCGATCCCGGAGCGAAGATTTCCGCAAGGGTGCGCATGACGCCGCGTAGCTTCGCCGTGCAGAAAGGATCTCCGTTAACGATGATTGTCTCGAAAGAACAGCGCACCGCTAAAGCCCTCGGCCGCCTCGGTGCCGAAAATGCATTCCAGGTCCTCGCGCGAGCGCGCGAAATCGAAGCGACCGGAAAACGCGTCGTCCACATGGAGATCGGCGAACCCGACTTCGACACGCCCGAACATATCAAGCGCGCTGCCGCCGAAGCACTGAACGCCGGCTACACGCATTACTCGCCTTCGGCGGGCGTGATGGAATTGCGCGAATGCATCGCCGACTTCGTCTCGCGTTTTCGCGGGCTCAGCCCGGCCTACACGCCGGCGAACGTCACCATCGGCCCCGGGCTCAAACCGATCATCTGGAACCTGCTCTCGGCGCTGCTCGACCCCGGCGACGAATTTATGTATTTCGATCCCGCGTACCCCGCATACGCCTCGGCGGCGAGCTACCTCGAAGCGAAGGTCGTTGCGATTCCGCTTCAGGAATCGCGCAACTGGCGCATGGATCTTGACGAACTCGAACGGCGCGCGAGCGATAACACGAAAGTGCTGCTGATCAACTCGCCGCACAATCCGACCGGCGGCGTGCTGACCCGCGGAGATTTGGAGCGCATCGCCGAGATCGCGATTCGGCACGATATTCTCGTGATCGCCGACGAGATCTATTCGCGGAATTTCTACCTTGATACTCCCTATCTCTCGATAGCGACGCTTCCGGGAATGCGCGAACGCGCCGTCATCCTCGACGGCTTCTCGAAAGCCTACGCGATGACGGGTTGGCGGCTCGGCTATGCGGTCGGCCCCGAGAAAATTATCAACGCGACGACACTCTTCAATAACAACACCTTCAGCTGCGTCACGACGTTCGTGCAGATGGCCGGCATCGCCGCACTCACCGGCCCCGAAGCACCGGTCCACGAGATGAACGAAATGTTTCGCAAGCGACGCGACAAGATCGTCGCCGGGCTCAACGAGATTCCCGGTTTTTCGTGCAAGATGCCCGAGGGAGCGTTCTACGCCTTTGCTAACGTGCAGCAGATCACGCACGACGACCGCAAGCTCGCGACCTATCTGCTCGAAAACGCAGGCGTCGCGTTAACCGGCGGGGCCGCGTTCGGCAAAGCCGGCGAGGGCTACCTCCGCTTTAGCTACGCCGCCTCGCTCGACGATATCGATTACGCACTCGCACAGATCAAAGCGGCGCTCCCGAGTTTCAAGGCGTAGAGGGCGTAGCACGCAGTTGCTCGACGGCGTCAATCTCATCGCTCTCGCCCTCGCTCTTATGCTCGCGAGCATGGTGATACGGACGACCTCCTCGCAGGCGATGCTTCGGCTCGCCTTGCTCTGGTGCATACTCTTCATTCTCGCCCGCGGTATTTTCGTCGTCGACCGCGCGCTACCGGGCGGATGGACGTGGAAGATCGTCGAGATTCTCCCGGCGGTCGTGTTTCTGGGGATCTCGCTGTTGCGCCGCGAGCCGCAACGCTTCGGCGCCTATCCGTTGGCGCGCCTCAACGGCAACCGTAGCGGCGACACGCCATGATCTTCCTCCAGTTTTTGCTCTTCCTCGGATGGATCGCAGTTGCACTGCGCGTCGAACGCAATGCGCCGTTCTTGCGAGCGGCATGGCTGCTCTTCGCTTGCTCCACCTTCGCCCTCGCGCTCGCACGGCTGCAATCGTTCCACGCCCCGGGGCCGTTGCACGAAGGCGATTTTATCGCGGTGTTCCTCTTTCTCGCGCTCGCAGTCGTCGCGTATGTGTACTCCCACGTTCGCGGCGAGCCGCAGAAGGCGCGCCGCTGGCTCTGGGATCGTTCGTACGGCGACTAGGCGGCGTTAGAGCAGCTTCATCGCTCGCTTGACGTCGGCGATCACCTCGCCCGCGACGGCGCGCGTGCGCGCGGTTCCTTCGTCGATGATCCGCTCCACTTCGCCCGGGTCGCTGCGAAAGAGCCGGTAGCGTTCGCGCACCGGCGCCAGATACGCGTTAAGCGCCTCGGCAAACGCCGCTTTGTCGGCGACGCAACCGAGAGCCCCGCTACGGCATTCACCTGCGATCCGATCGAGTGCGGCCTCGGGCAACAGCTTCCAGAGCGAAAAGACCGGGCAGATCTCGGGGCGGCCGGGATCGCCTTTGCGCAATTTCTGCGGATCGGTAAACATCGTACGAATGCGCTGCGTCGTCGTCGCTTCATCGTCGGCGATGAGGATCGCGTTGTCGTAACTCTTGCTCATCTTGCGCCCATCGGTTCCCGGAACTTCCGGAAACTCCGAGAGCGTCGGCTGCGGTTCGACGAGCACCTCGGTGCCTTCGCCATAGAGATAATTGAAACGACGAACGACTTCGCGACCGAATTCGAGATGCGCGACCTGATCGCGCCCGACCGGAACGCGTTCGCCGCGCACCACCGCAATATCGCAGAGCTGCAACAACGGATACCCGAGAAACCCGTAGGTCGCAATCTCGGCGCCGAGCGCTTCGATCTGCCCTTTATAGGTCGGGACGCGTTCGAGCCACGAGACCGGCGTCACCATCGAGAGCAAGACGTGCAGTTCGGAGATCTCGGGCACGGCACTCTGTAGAAAGACCGTTGCCTTCTGCGGGTCGACGCCCGCCGCGAGCCAGACGGCGACCATCTCGTTGCGCGCGTCGCGAATGCTCTGCGGATCTTCGAACCCGGTCGTATATGCGTGCAGATCGGCGATTTCGAAGTATGCTTCCGCGCTATCGCAGTAATCGCGCCACTGCGTCAGCACGCCGACAAGATGACCGAGATGGAGTCCACCGGTCGGGCGCATGCCCGACATCACGCGCGGTTTTCTTTCCAATGCCATCGTTTGTTTCTACCTTGCCGTCGTTGCGAACGTCAATGCGTTATACCGCCTCGCTGAGACGCGCGCGCACCAACGCGCGCGCCGAGCGAAGCGCATCGCCGATGGAGGCTCCGTCGGCAAGCGCGGCGGCCATACCGAATGCAAGCGTGCAACCCGTTCCCCGATGCTTTCCCGGTATCCGCGATCCGGAGAGCGTTTCGGAGCGAACGCGATCGCGAGCGCGCTCGACGAGCACGTCGCGCGGGTCGCCGTCGAGGTGCCCGCCTGTAAGAACCACCGCACAGAGGCCCAGGGCGAGCAAGGTGCGCGCCGCTCCATCCATTTCATCGCGTTCGATGGAGCGACGCCCTAGAAGCGCGCCGGCCTCGGCGAGATTCGGCGTCACGATCGCATTTTCGAGCCGCAGCATTCGCTCGCGCAACGCTTCAAGCGTTCCCTTTGAGACGAGCGCTCCACCCGGCGAGGCAGCGAGGACCGGGTCGACGACGGCGTAGAGCCGGGGATGCGCCGCGACCCGCTCGGCGACAAGCGCGACGTGGTCGGCGCTGGGTAGCGCGCCGACGCGAATCGCCGCAATTTGCGGCCATGGAATGCCGGCGAGTTGCTCGCGCAGCACGGCAAGATCGACGGGATGGAGCGCGCGCACGCCCTCGGCGTCTTGTGCGCTGACGGCAGCAACGACGCTATAGACCTCGTTCCCCGTGCGTTCACCGAGGCGGATATCGAGGCCGAGCCCCGCAACGTTCCACGGGTGGGTCGTGCCGATGCTCAGGACCGCTCTCATCGCGCGGCGGCATCCCACGCGACGACGAAGCGGTGTGCGGCCTCAACCGGGTCGGCGGCCTCAGCGAGCGCGGCGATCGTCGCGGCCATCGTCGCACCGCTCGCGCGCACGCTCGCAAGCCGCTCGGGGGTTATGCCCCCGATCGCGCAGATCGGGAGCGTCGTCTCGTTTGCGATTGCGCATAGCCCGTCGAGGCCGATTGGTGCGCCGGCGTCGGCTTTACTGGTCGTGGCAAAGATCGCGCCGACCCCGAAGTAATCGACGGCCGCGCTATCGCAACCGCGCAGTTCATCGCTGCTGCCGACCGAGAGCCCGATGACCGCCTCGGGCCATGCTGCGCGTACCCGCGCGGGATCTGCGAACCCATCGTCGCCGGGACCGAGGTGCACTCCGTCGCAGCCCGCCTCCTGCGCCGCGCGCCAGTCGTCGTTGCAGATCAGCAACGCGTGATGTGCGTGCGCGAGCCCGATCGATTCGCGCAGACGCTTCGGATCGATGCCTTCCTTCGCGCGATATTGCACGATATTCATCCCGGCGGCGAGCGCCGCTTCGGCGATAGCGAGCGCACCGGGCCCGTCATTGACGATGGCGTACGGTCCGTGTAAGAGCGCGCGTGCCTCGATGCGCGTCACGGTTTCTTTTTCGTCGGTCGAAGGCGCAGCCACATGACGACGTTGGCGGCGACGTAGGCACAGAAGAGCACGGTGATGCCGATGGCGAGCAGAAGTTGCTTGCGTTGAAGCGCGAGTGGAACGAGCAGGCCGAAGGAGAGCACCGCACTCATTGCCAGCGTGAGCGCGCGCGTGAACGGAAAGAGTGGGCCGGGGCCGGAGTTCATGCGAGCGCTCCTATGCGTCCAGAAGAAGATCGCCGAGCCGCATGAGTTCTTCTTCGTCGGCGAAGCGCAACTCGATGCGGCCGCCCTTTCCGGAGCGAGCGATACGCGTCGCGGTGCCGTACTTTTGCTCCAAACGCTCGACGAACGCGCGTTCGTCGGGTGCGATTTCGCGGGTTGCTGCGGAATTCTTCGCTCGCGGCTGCGCGGGTGCGCTCTCTCTGCGAACGAGATCTTCGATCGCTCGGACCGACAGCTGCTCCTCCGCGACGCGTCGCGCAAGCGCGATACGCTTGGCGGCGGGAACGGCGAGTAAGGCACGGGCGTGCCCGGCGGTGATACGGCGCTCGACGAGCATCGCTTTCACTTCGTCCTCGAGCGCCAACAACCGTAGCGCATTGGCAACTGCGGGGCGACTTTTTCCAATGCGCACTGCGAGCTGTTCTTGCGTGAAGGAATACTCGTCGATGAGATGCGCGAAACCATACGCTTCCTCGAGCGGATTGAGATCCTCGCGTTGCAGGTTCTCAACGATCGCAACTTCGATCGACTCGACATCGTTGCTCGCGCGTACGATTGCGGGAATGCTGCTTTTCTTTGCAAGCGCACTGGCGCGCCACCGTCGCTCTCCGGCGATAATTTCATAACGTTCGCCCCGCGCGCGCACGATAATCGGGACGAGCACACCATATTGTTCGATCGATGCCGACAATTCCGCGAGCGCTTCTTCGGCGAAGTGTTTGCGGGGTTGGGCGGCGTTGGGCGAGATGCGTTCGATCGCGATCTCGCGCACGATATCGCCGGCCGCCTCGGAGGCCGACGGCGTCGGCTGGACGGGGGTCGGCGCGACACCCGCGTCGCCAAGCAAGGCGGTGAGTCCGCGGCCGAGTCCGCGTTTCGGAGCGCTCATGCGCCGGCCTTCGCGCGCACGCCGATCTCTTGGGCGAGAGCGATGTAGGCTTGTGCACCGCGGCTCTTGATATCGAAGAGAATTGCAGGTTGCCCGTACGATGGAGCCTCACTCAGGCGTATATTCCGCGGAATCTGCGTTTTGTACATTTGCTCGGGGAAGTATTTTTCGAGTTCGTCGATGACCTCGCTTGCCAAGCGCGTGCGGCCGTCGAACATCGTCACCAGGACGCCGCTGACGTGCAAACCGGGATTGAGCGCTTCGCGCACTTTATGAACGACGGCGGTTAACTGCGTCAAACCTTCGAGCGCATAGAACTCCGCCTGCACCGGTATCACGATTTCTTCAGCTGCGGTAAGCGCGTTGATCGTCAGCAAACCCAGTGAGGGCGGGCAATCGATGAGCACGTAATCGTAACGAGAAGCGATCGGTTGGAGCGCGCCGCGCAAACGTGTTTCGCGCGAGAGCGCCGAAACCAACTCGATCTCCGCGCCTGCGAGGTTTAGGGTTGCAGGGAGAAGATCGAGATGCGCGATCTCGGTAGGAACCAAGGCATCGTCGATACGTGCGTCGCCGAGCAGCACGCTATATGTGTCGGCGCGCAACTTGCTTTTTTCGATGCCGAACCCGGTCGTGGTATTTCCTTGCGGATCGCAATCGATAACCAGCACGCGCTGCCCTTCAAGCGCGAGCGCCGCACCGAGATTGACGGCGGTCGTCGATTTGCCGACGCCGCCTTTCTGATTGACCAACGCGATAATACGAGTCAGGGCGCTCTCCTTGAATGTTTCACGTGAAACGTTGGCTGTCGTTTTCGAACTCCGGCGATGCAAGATACTCCTCAAGCAGTGCGAGGAGCGAACCGCGCTCGTTATGCTCTGGTCGCTCGGTAACCTTCTCGAGAAGCAGCGAGAGCGCCGCTCCTACTCTCTTATCACCTCGAAACGCTCCGTTGACAAGCCCCCGAGCGCGCATCGCCTCGATAACCTCTTGGCCGCCGATCGCCAGGTCGGCGACCCTGAGAGGAGGTTGCTTTGCAAGTTCGGCGCGTACGCGCTCCTCGAAGCGCTCGTTCGAGCCGCCACGTTTGGGGAGCCCGGAGCCGGTGATATCGGCGGCCCGGAGCGCAAACTGCCGATCGAGACGATCGGCGCCCACGCGCCGGATGAAACGCCGCAGCGCGGGGTCGCCTATTTGGGGGTCGGCAACATACATGTGATTGCGCACGAGCGCCTCGACCTCGTCGATAACCTCGCCCGAAAAGCGGAAACGCTGCAAGATCTCTCGCACCAGATCGCCGCCGACGTGCTCGTGCCGATAGAAATGCGGCCCATCCTTCGTGCGCGGCTTCCCCACGTCGTGCAAGAGGGCGGCGAGGCGCAGAACGAGGTCTCCGGCCGGCGCGGCATCGAGGGTCGCGTAGTTATGGTCGAGCACGTCGAAGGCGTGCCACTCGTTCTGGTCGACGCCGCGCCCCTCGAGCACTTCAGGGAAGAGCACCGCTAGGACGCCGCTCTCTTCGAGCAATCGCAGCCCTACCGAGGGCTTTTCCGCGAGCACGAGGAGTTTCTGCATCTCGTCCATGACGCGCTCCCCCGAGAGCGTCGCGGCGAGGGGAGCGGCTTCGCGCATCGCTTGCCGAGTCGCTTCGCTCACCGAGAAATCAAAGCGGGCAGCAAACTGCGCCGCCCGCAGCATGCGCAGAGGATCCTCGCGGAAGGCGGCCGGTGCGATGATATCGATCCGCCTGGCCGCGATATCCGCAGCTCCACCGAAGGGATCGACTAGCGTGCCGCCGGGAATCGCTCGTGCGATTGCGTTCATGCGAAAATCGCGGCGCCCGAGATCCTCCTCAAGGCTTACTGCAGGTCCGCTCTCGACATCGAAGGCACGATGCCCGACCCCGGTCGAGCGCTCGCGGCGCGGGGGAGCGATATCGACGTTCTGCCCTTGAACCGTGAGCTTGAGGACAGCGAAACTCTCGCCGACAAGATCGATTCGGCCCAACGGAACGAGGAACGCTTGAACCTGGGCGAACGAGAGGCCGGTCACGACATAATCGAAGTCTTTCGGCTCCGAGATCTCCCCCAAGCGCAGTTCGTCGCGCACGCGCCCGCCAACCGAGAAAAGCGTCCCGGGCGGAAGCGCATCGGCAAGTATTCTGTCGATCGGGTGCAGCGGCATTTTCCCTATTCTACCCTGCCCCCCAACGAGAGGCGATCTTGCCTCCGACGAGAGGCGATGCTACACCTAACGAGAGGCGATGTTTCTCGTGAAACAGCGCTCGCTGTCAGCCCGAGTAGGCTGCGCAGCAGCCGTATCGAGGGCCGACTCAGAGAGGGAAGATCCGCAAAAGCCTCTCAAAAGCCCCCTCTGCGTGCAATGCGAACGCCGCTTGGCGAGCGTCGCCTGCGCTACACCCGACGAGCGCTTAAGCGAGCGGCGAGAACCCTGACCTTGCTTGTCCGTGCCGCGAGCGTCTAGCGAGGAGCGCTGTAGCGCAGGCGACGCGGAGGCCCCTCGATACGCCCCTTCGGGGCTACTCGGGGTGACAACCGCTGCTCGGGGTGACAACGGAGGCCGCCCCTCGATACGCCCCTTCGGGGCTACTCGGGGTGACAACCGCTGCTCGGGGTGACAACCGCTGCTCGGGGTGACAACGGGGGCCGCCCCTCGATACGCCCCTTCGGGGCTACTCGGGGTGACAACCGCTACTCGGGGTGACAACGTACGCGCAGCTCGGGGAGGAACAACGGAGACTATCGGCAGAGCGGCTTGCTCGCCGGAATCCCGGTGCGTCGCGGGAAGCGCTCCGGAGTCGGGCGTCGTTTGAGCAGCCGAACGATGCGCCGATCCCCCTCGAGCAGAATATCCTCGAGCGGCTCCGCACCGAGAACCATCGCTGCGTCGGCGACCGCAGCCGCCTCGCCCTCCTCGGCGCGCCCGCGGGGCATCAGCGCGATGCCGCCGACACGAAGGAACGGAATCAGATATTCGGCGACGGTGGTTGCCGAAGCGACTGCGCGTGCAACCGCGCGATCGTAGCGTTCGCGAAGCCGAAGATCGCGCCCCAAAACCTCAGCCCGGCCGCAAAAAACCTCCCCGCCAAGCCCGAAAGCCGCTATTTGCTCGCGGAGAAAACCGCATTTCTTCGCGTTCGACTCGAGGAAATCGATCCGAGCGCCGGCGAGCATGAGCGGGATCCCCGGGAAACCGCCGCCTGAACCGACATCGATCGTTCGACCGTCGAGCTCGGGAAGGAGGGTCAACGCATCGAGGAGATGCGGAAGAAGCGCGGCGGGCTCCTTTGCTCCGGTGAGGTTAAAGCGCCGGTTCGCCTCCAGCAGCGAGGAGCCGAAGGCGCTGAGGGAGCTTCGCAACGTTGCGTCGATCTCCGCGTCGGCAAGCAGCCCATAAAGCTCGTCGCGTTCGCTCATCGTGTCGCTCCGAAAGAAGGCTCGTCGCGGCGCTGCAGATGGAGCGAGAGAATCGCTACATCTGCCGGTGCGACGCCGGGGATCCTAGCGGCCGCCCCGAGCGTCCGGGGCCGCTGCCGCAGCAGTTTCTCGCGCGCCTCGGTCGAGAGCGCCCCGATGCGATCGTAGGCAAAATCAACCGGAATAAGCAGCCGCTCGCGGCGCGCCGCCTGCGAGACCGCCTGCTCCTCGCGCTTCACGTACCCTTCCAGCTTGATCTCGATCTCGAGACGCTCGGCAAGCTCGGCTCCGAGCCCTTCGGGCAGCCAGGGGCGCAGCTCGCCGATATGGATCTGCGGGCGGCGTAAGGCTTCGGCGATCGTGGGCGCACCCTGAAAGTGCTCCTCCCCAATCTCGCGCACCGGAAGGCGTTGACGCTCGGCGTTGACGATCTCGCGATCCAAAGCGAAAATCTCTTCTTGAAAAGCAGCCCATTGTTCGTCGTCGACCAGTCCAATCTTGCGCCCGTGCGGCGTTAGCCGCCGGTCGGCGTTGTCGTGGCGAAGCAATACGCGGTGCTCCGCGCGCGAGGTCATCATCCGGTAGGGTTCGTCGACGCCCTTCCCCACCAGGTCGTCGACGAGCACGCCGATGTACCCCTCGGAGCGCGCAATCCGCAGCGCCTCGCGTCCGCGTGCGGCGAGCGCGGCGTTCGCCCCGGCGAGCAGCCCCTGCGCTGCGGCCTCTTCGTAGCCCGAGGTTCCATTGAGTTGCCCGCAGTGGTAGAGCCCGGCGATGCGGCGCGTTTGCAGCGTGTCGTCTAACTCCGTCGGCGCGACCATATCGTACTCGACGGCGTACCCCGCGCGCAGCATCTCGCAGCGTTCCATGCCGGGTAACGTTTGCAGCATCGCGATCTGCACTTCGGCGGGAAGCGAGGTCGAGAAACCGCCGACGTAGAGCGTCGGCTCCTCCCAACCTTCGGGTTCGATAAAAAGTTGATGGGTCGGATTATGCGCGAACTTCACGACTTTATCCTCGATCGAGGGACAATAGCGCGGCCCGATTCCGCGAATCAAATCCAACCCATAGAGCGGCGAGCGATGCAAGTTCTCGCGCACCAGTGCGTGCGTGCGTTCGTTCGTGTCGATTAAATAACACGGTAACTGTTCGCCGACGAAACGCGCCTCGCTCCGGCGCGAGAACAACAACGGCGTCGCACTCGGCTCCTGCACGCGCATCGCGCCGAAATCGACGCTTGTGCGATCGACCCGCGGCGGCGTTCCGGTTTTCAGCCGCTGCATCGAAAAGCCGAGTTCGCGCAGCGCATGCGCGAGCCCGATCGACGGCGCTTCGGCAAAGCGTCCACCGGGCTGCACCTCCTCGCCCCGGAAGAGTTTACCGCCTAAAAACGTCCCCGTTGCCAACACGACCCGACGCGCGTAGAACGAACGTCCGTCGGCGCAGCGGACGCCCCGAATCTCCCCCGCCACCACGATCAACGCCTCGACCATCGCCGCTTCTATCTGCAGCGCCGGTAAACGCTGCAACAACTGCAACGCGGCGCGATTGTACGACGGCTTGTCCATCAGCTGCCGCAACGCACGCACCGCCGGCCCTTTGCTCTCGTTGAGAAACCGCGAGTGCAGGCTGCATGCATCGGCAAGCAACCCCATCGCACCGCCGAGCGCGTCGATCTCGCGCACCAACTGCCCCTTCGCGCTTCCCCCGATCGAGGGATTGCACGGCAGCGTGCAGATGCGCGCCGGATCTCCCGTCAGCAGCAGCGTCGGTACGCCCATTTTTGCAGCGGCATGCGCCGCTTCGACGCCGGCGTGCCCTCCACCGACGACGATAACGCCCGCATCGTCGCTGCGCATCGCTTCCATCGCTACTTGCCGATACAGAAGCGGGCGAAGATGCTCTCGAGCAGCTCTTCGCTCGCCTCGGCGGGCGAGAGTTGGGCGAGTGCCGCATCGACGATTCGCAGATCGTTGCCTACCAGATCGAGCGGTGCCCCGGCGGCAAGCGAGCTGCGTGCGGAGCGCAGCGCTTCGAGCCCACGCGCGACCGCGTCGAACTGGCCGCCGAATGCGAGGTGCGCGCGCTCGAGATCGGGTTGCGCCGCGCCCCAGCTGAGCTCCGCAATCGCCGCCCGCAGTTCGCGCAGGCTCTGCGGCCAAAACGTGCTGCCGATCACCGAGAGTCCCGAAACGGCGCGCACCGCGGACGCACCGAGATCGGCCTTGTTGAAAAAGACGATCCGCTCGCGCCCCTCGCTGCGCGCGAGCAACTCTTCGGCCTGCTCGGAGAGCGGCGCGGAAGCATCGAGTACCAACAACAGTATGCGCGCGCTCTCGAACGCGCGTTGCGAACGTTCGATCCCCAACGCCTCGATGCGATCGGCGTGCGCGCGAATGCCGGCGGTATCGACGGCGCGCACCGCGACGCCGTCCACGAAAAAGCGCTCTTCGATGCTGTCGCGCGTGGTGCCGGGAAGCTCGGAGACGATCGCACGGTCTTCACCGAGAAAGGCGTTGAGCAGCGAGGATTTTCCGGCATTGGGCGGACCGACGATGGCGAGGTTGACGCCCTCGCGCAGCACGCGGCCCACCTCACCGTCGCGTTGCAACCGCACGAGTTCACTTTCGATTTCGCCGAGCATCGCGGCGAGCGGCGCACGCGCCGGCTCGTCGACTTCGTCGGGGAAATCGATCGATGCAGCGAGGCGTTCGAGCGGCTCCCGTAAGGTTGCGCGCATTCTTGCGACCTGCGCGCGCAGCGCACCGCCGAGATTGGCGAGGGCGGCACGCGCCGCCGAGGCGCTCTCGGCGGCGATGAGATCGCCGATTGCACCGACCCCATCGAGATCGAGTTTTCCGGCGAGAAACGCACGCCGCGTAAACTCTCCCGGCTCGGCCTGGCGCGCTCCGCAGGCGATTGCAGCGCGCACGAGCTCGCGCGCGAGCGCCGGCGCACCGTGTAGATGAAACTCGACGACATCTTCGCCGGTCGCCGAATGCGGCGCCGGAAAGTAGAGCACGAGCGCATCGTCGAGCGGACGCCCGCCTTCGTCGACGAGCGCGACGCGGGTCGCGTAGCGCGGCGCGAGCACGGCGCCGCCGGTGAGCCGTGCGGCGACGGCGCGCGCGCCGAGGCCGCTCGCCCGCACCACGCTGATCGCGCCGTGCCCGGGCGGTGTCGCCACCGCAACGATCGTCGGCGCGGCCGCATCCTCGTTCGATGGCTGCGGTGCATCGTCGATCAACTCGACGCGATTACCGAACGGATCGGCGACGTAGCAATGCGCGCGCCCTTCGAGCGGAAGCTCCTCTGGTTGGATCGCGACCCGCGCATCGCGCAGAGTTGCGAGAACGCTCGCGTACTCCGCGCACGCAAAGGCAACGTGCGCTTTGGTTGCGGGGCGGAAATCGGGATCGACGCCGAGATGCACCGCGATCGAACCGCTGCGGAACCAGAGCCCGCCGCGAGCTGCGAGCTCGGCGGGTTTGGGCACCTCGCGCAAGCCCAGCAGCGCGCCGTAAAAGGCGCGCGCTGCTTCTTCGCCCCCCACGGGCATTGCGATTTGGAGGTGATCGACGCGAGTCGTTGCGTAGCGCTTCATGGCGGCGTGCTTCTCCAACGAAGCGCTATGCAGAGATCAGGCCGGAAAAACGACGACGCAGCGCTCGGGCTCCACGCCTTCGGATTCCGTGCGGATGCGCGCGTCTTCGGAGATCGTCATATGCACGATCTTGCGTTCCGAGGGCAGCATCGGTTCGAGTTTACTCGGTTTGCCGCTGCGCACGACTTCCTCGACGGCATCGAGTGCGATCTCTTTGAGGCGCTCCGCGCGGCGGGCACGATAGCCCTCCGCATCGATCGTGAAATAGCGACGGTTGCCGCGGTTCCCCGCGTTGATGATATTGTTGAACACCAAGTTGATCGCTTCGAGCGTGTTGCCGTGGCGGCCGATCAACATCGCGAGGTCGGGGCCGTTGACCTCGAAATACTCGCCTTCCTGTCGTGGAATATAGGAGATATCCGAAGCGCCGACACCCATCTTCGAAAGCATCTCGGTCAGCAGCGTGTGTGCGCCCTTCGCATCCTCGGGAACCGGTTGCGCTTTTCCGGAGGGTCCGTTGGAGCGCGGGCGCCCGCCGCCGCGGAAGGGTCGACGGCCGCGGCCGCCACCACCGCCGCTGCCGGGGATCGCGCGGTCGCGAATGTGCGCCGGCTGTTCTTCAAACTCATAATCGTCTTCGTAGAGCATCAGGACTTCGCGCCTTTCTTTTTAACGGAGCCGTTGTTGAGTGCGGGCGATGTCGCCGCGCCCTTTTTCTTTGAGGTCTTCGCAACGCGTTCGTCGATCTCGCGCACCGCTGCGGCAACGCTATCGTCGGTGGTGATCGCACGGTCGCTGTCGATCGCGCCGAGCGGTTCGTGATACTGCCGCAGCATGTAGAACTGCTGCGCCATCGTCAGTACGTTGTACGAGAGCCAGTAGAGCACCATCGCCGATGGCCACTGCGCGCGATAACCGAAGAAGCCGATCATCAACGGCGAGACGATCTGCATGATCTTGTTGGTGTTGGCTTGCTGCGGATCGGTAGCCGGCATCGTCGTAAAACGCAGACTGACGTACTGCGAAATCATGTAGAGCACGATGAGCAACAGATCGGGCTGCGCGAGGCTCTGGGCGAAGATCGCCGGGAAATGCGCCGAGAGCGCGGTCCCGATCCACCAGAACTTGGTCTGAGCGTAGAGATCGCGATGCAAGATGACGACCCAGAAAACGCTGAAGAGAATCGGCAGCTGCACGAGCATCGGCAGGCAGCCTGCAAGCGGATTGACGTTGTGCTCCTTGTAGAGCTTCATCGTCTCTTCTTGCAGTTTTTTCGAATCGTCTTTGTAGCGCGCTTGCAGCTTCTTCATCTCCGGTGCAACTTTTTGCATCGAGATCATCGCTTTGAACTGCGCGACGTTGAGCTTCCAGAAGACCAAGCGTATGAGCAGGGCGAGAACGACCAGGCTCACGCCGAGGTTGTGCGTGTAGCGGTCGATCCCCAGAACCAACCACGAAAGCGAGTTCACGATCGGGTCGAGTATCGAGGCGGCGAAGATTGGCGTCACCGGGGTCCTTTCAACGAGATGGTCGGGGGAACGGGATCGTACCCCGAGGCGTGCCACGGGTGGCAGCGCAAAAGCCGGAGCAGAGCGAGCCATGCTCCGCGAGGTACTCCAAAGCGTGCGATCGCTTCGGTTGCATACTCCGAGCAGGTCGGCGTGTAACGGCATGCCGGCGGAAAAAGCGGGGAGAGGAGGCGCCGATAGAGCGCGATGGCCGCGATCGCGGCGCGCTGCGCGAGCGTCATCGGGTCGCCTCGAAGACGGCCTTCTCGAGCTCGGCGTAGCTCATGCTTGCGCTCGCCGGCTTGGCAACCAGCAAGAGGCGGCCCGGAGCCGGTTCGGCGAGCCGAGCCTGGATCGCTGCTCCCAGGCGCCGCTTGACGAGGTTGCGGACGACCGCCCCCCCGACGCTCCCGGAGACCGAGATCCCCACGACCGGGTAGGCCCCGTCGCGACCGCGATCGGAGAAAAGCGAAAAGGCCGACGTTTCGACACGTCGGCCGCTGCGGCGTAAACGATGGAAATCGGCTCGCCGCTTCAGGGTCTCATAGCGGCGCATCGGCACGGGGTGCTCTTCCGCCTAGACGCTGAGGCGGTGACGCCCCTTCTTGCGCCGACGAGCGAGCACGTTACGGCCATTCTTCGTGCGCATGCGCTCGAGGAACCCGTGGACGCGCTTACGGCGCCGATTGTGCGGCTGGTACGTCCGCTTCATAATGATGTAGCTCCTAGGTGGACATTGAAAAGGCCGCCGATTGGCGGCAGACGGCTTAGGGAGTATAGGCAGGGCAAGGCCCATTCGTCAAGCGGGGGCGCTCTCCACACCTGTTGAGAAAGCTGTGTATAGGGTGGCCTTTTCGGCCTACCGAGCGTCGTTATTTTCCTGATATAGCAAGCTTTTTCCGTCCCTCGCGGTTTTTCCCCACGCCGCACTCGGAGGCCCTAAAAACGCCGGAAAAGCGTCGGAATGCAACCTGTGGATAAGTGTACAACTCCGTGGATATTTTCGCAGGGAGATGCCCTCATTAAGCCAAGCCGAGAGACCCACCCCGATGCGCGAGGGCTCCGGCTTTCGAGCATCGATAAACTTCTTAATCAGGCTTGTGAAGGAGCAACGGCATGGCGCTGACGGTCGGCACCTCGGAGTTTTCTACGGAGCTTTGGGAGAGCGCACTCGTTGCGTTACGCGATGCGTTTTCGAAGCCTGTTTTCGAGATGTGGATCAAACCGATGCACCTGCTTGCAGTCGATGGAAGCGAACTCTCGTTAGGCGTCCATTCCGGTTTTGCGCGCGAGTGGGTGGAGACGCGTTTAAAATCGCAGATCGTCGAAACGCTCAGCGGCGTCTTCGGCGAAGCGGTCACGCTGCGCCTGCGCGTCCTCGAGCCCGAGGAGATCGCGCAACTCGCGCAAGCCGCAGTGCCTGCGCGTGAAGAGCGCCCCCCGACAGCGGTTTCAGAGCCGCCCGCTGGCGGCCCCGGGGCGCACGTGCGCAACCTCGATACCCTGCGCAGCGCCAATCTCAACGTCCGTTATACCTTCGAAGAGTTCGTCGTCGGAAATTCCAACCGTTTCGCCCACGCTGCCGCGCAGGCGGTCGCCTCGGCACCGGCTCGTGCGTACAATCCGCTCTTTCTGTACGGCGGAGTCGGCTTGGGAAAGACGCACCTCATGCACGCGATCGGCCACCGCGTGCTGCTCGATCACCCCGGCGCCAACCTCGTCTACGTTACGTGCGAGAAGTTCACGAACGAATTCATCATCGCGTTACAAAATAACAAAACGCCGGAATTTCGAAACAAGTACCGTCAGGTCGACGTGTTATTGATCGACGACATTCAGTTCCTCGCCGGGAAAGAGACCACGCAAGAGGAGTTCTTCCACACCTTCAACGCCTTGCACGAATCGGGGCGTCAGTTGATCATCTCCTCCGATCGCCCGCCGAAAGAGATCCAGACCCTGGAATCTCGGCTGCGCTCGCGCTTCGAATGGGGGCTTCTGACCGATATTCAGAACCCCGATATCGAGACCCGCGAAGCGATCCTTCGCAAGAAGGCGCAAACCGACCGCATCCCCGTCCCCGACGAGGTTACCTCGTTCATCGCGCGCGTCATACCCTCAAACATCCGCGAACTCGAGGGTGCGTTGATCCGCGTGGTCGCCTTTGCCTCGCTCTCGAAGTCCCCGATAACCACCGAGCTCGCCGGCGAAGCGCTCAAGAGCCTCATCGCCGACGCCTCGGTGAGCCGGGTCACGATTCCCAAGATTAAAGAGGTCGTCGCCGCCGCGAACGGCCTGACGCTCAAAGAGCTCGATCATCCCCGTCGCGACGCCCGCGTCGCTGGCCCTCGCCAGATCGCCATGTACGTCGCGACCCAGCTGACCAATTGTTCGCTCCCGCAGATCGCTCGTGAATTCGGGAAAAAAGATCACACCACGATCATCTACGCGCGGAACAAAATCAAGGAGCAGATGATGCGCGACGAAGCATTCCGCAACCGGGTCGAGCGCCTGATCGACGCATGTCGGCGTTAATCGCGTTCCGCACCGAGCTCTCCACCGCGCCCCGTACAGGGGCGGTGCACGAACGTGGATAACGAAACCGGCGCGACCGGCGCCCGAAACTGCGAAGAACCGCTCGCAGCTTTACCCACACCGATGTTGCGGAGTAATGCCGCATCGGCAGAGGGAAAAAGCGAAGTTGTTCGCACGCCCCACCGCTCTACTGGTACGACGACTACTTTTATACTCAATAAAGAACGACGGCTTACATGCAAGAGGACGTGAGTAACTGTGAAGCTATCCTGTGAGACCAAGGAGATCGCGGCTGCCGTTGGTGCGGCAAGCAAAGTCGTAAACGCACATACGACCGTGCCGATTCTTTCCAACGTACTCATCCATGCCGAGAACGGCTCGCTCTCCGTGCGCGCAACCGATCTCGAGCTCACGCTCGAGCAGCGCTTAAACGCCGAGATCGAAGAGCCCGGAAGCATTACCGTACCTGCGAAACTTTTCGCCGGCTATCTTGCCAACCTCACGCAAACCTCGAAGCTCGAACTCAGCGGCACACCCAACCGAGTCGGCGTGAAATGCGAACGTACGAACTACGATTTCAACGCGCTTCCGGGCGAGGAATACCCGCCGCTCCCCGCAGCCGTCAAAGGCGCGCAGTTCTCGCTCTCGGGCAAGCGTCTTCGCGAAGGGATCGATGCCGTTATCTTTGCGGCCGCAACCGAAGAGGCACGCGGTGCGGTGATGATGGGAACGCTGCTCGAAATCGAAGGCGATAAACTCACGATGGTCGCCACCGACGGATACCGGCTCGCCCGGTATGAAACGACGCTCGATGAATCGCCGGGCGGACACGAGCGGTTTATCGTTCCTTCGCGCGCACTCGCCGAGGTCGCGCGCAATCTTGCTTCTGCCGAACGGGTCAACGTCAACGTGCTGGGATCGCAGAACAACCAACTTCAATTTTCTGCCGAACATGCGGCCGTAACGGTGCGGTTAGTCGACGGCCAATATCCCAACTACCAACAGGTAATTCCGGCGAAGTTCGACCGTAAGGTAACCGCGAGCGTGCCCGCCCTTGTTGCGGCGCTACGTCGTGCCGAACTCGTCGCCGGCGACCGCGCCTCGATGATTAAAATGAACCTCTCGAATCACACGTTGATCGTGACGGCGAACTCTGAACGCTCGGGAAATGCCTACGAAGAGATCGAGATCGAGCAAGAAGGCGACGATCTCACCATTGCCTTTAACGCGCGCTACATGATCGAAGTTCTCAATCACGTAAAGAGCGCGCAGTGTAGGATAGAATTCGTCGGGCCGCTCTCTCCGGCGGCATTAACGCCGGCCGAAGCCACCGAAGGTGCGTCGCAGCTCTACGTGCTGATGCCGTTGCGCCAATAGCGCGATGCGCATCACGCGCATTTCGCTGGCCAATTGCCGCAACTACGGCGAAGCGACGATCGAGCCGCAAGCGGGGCTCAATCTCTTTCTCGGGCGGAACGCACAAGGCAAGAGTAATTTGCTCGAAGCGATCGGCTTGCTGGGAACCGGGAAATCCTTCCGCACCTCGCGCGAGGCGGAGATCGTTCGCGAAGGCTACGGCCTCGCGGCGGTGAGCGCCGATGCCGTCGTACGCTCGGGAAACGTCACGCTCGGCTTCACGATCGCGCGCGGCGAACGTACCACGCGCAAGACGCTCACGATCAACGGGCGCGCGGTCCGCTACGCGCACTTCCTGGGCAAACTCCGCGTCGTGAGTTTCGCCCCCTCCGATCTCGCGCTCGTCGTCGGAGCACCGGGGTTGCGCCGTGCGTTTTTGAACCTCGCGTTGGCGCAGGAGCAGCCGAGTTACTACACCGCGCTCGCGATGTACACGCGCACGCTTCGGCAGAAAAACGCGCTCTTACGCGCGGGGCCGCCCTACGACGAAGCTCTCTTCGCGATCTATGACCGCACGATGATCGAACGCGGGGCGCGGATGACGCTGGCACGGGCGCAGTACGTCCACGCACTCTCGCCGCACGCTCGTGCCGAACACGCGCGCTGGAGCGCAGGGGAAGAACTCACGCTGGAATATATCAGCGCGATCGGCTATAGGGTCGGCGACGACGAACCGGCGCTTCAAGAACGCTTCGCACGTGCGCTCGAAACGGCTCGCCAGCGCGAGCGCTCGCGGGGCGTAGCGCTCGTCGGCCCGCACCGGGACGATCTGCAGCTCTCGCTCGACGGACGAACGCTCGCCGAGTACGGCTCGCAAGGGCAACACCGCACCGCTCTGCTCGCGCTGAAGGTCGCGGAGTACCGGGCGATGGCCGCTGCGACCGGGGAGGCACCGCTGCTTCTGCTCGACGACGTGCTCTCCGAGCTCGACCCCGAGCGCGCCCGACGCTTTTTGGAGGGCCTCGGCGGCTTCGAGCAAGCCTTCGTCACCGCGACGCACTTGGAGCACGCCCTCCCCGGCGCGGCGGCATTCTCGATCGAGGGGGCACGGGTGGAGCGGACGGCATGAAGTTTACCGCGTTAGGCGAGGCGCTTCGCGGGATCGAGCTCCGCGCCCCAATCGGCGACCCGCTCTCGGTGCTCCAGGCGCATTGGAGCGAGATCGTGGGGGTCGCGCTCGCCGGGCACACCTATCCACGAGGCTTCGAGGACGGGCAGCTCACGATCGTGGCGAGTTCGAACGGCTGGATCGCCAACCTCGCCTGGCTCGAGGAGCCGATTCTCAAACAGCTCGGCGCACATGGATACGAGGTCGACCGGCTGATCTATCGTGTCGGCCGCATTCCCAGCCGGAAAACGCGCTCCACGGGGGTGAAGCCCGACGAAGCGGCGGGCGCTCCCCGCTCGGTGCGCGAGCGGCGTACGCCGAGCAAAGATGCCAAGGAGGCGCTCGCTCGGCTGCGCGCTGAAATCGAGGCGGACCGGCGGGCAAAAGCCGCCCTCGGGTGGAAAGCATGCAGCCGATGTGGAGCGCTGGTTGCGCCCCACGCCGGGACGACCTGCGTCCTCTGCACGCTCGCGGCAAGCGAGCAACGCACCCGAACCGTCGCGCGCCTGCTCTTCGATGAGCCGTGGATGAGTTTCGAGCGCGCGCACGTCGCGGTAACCGGGCTGACGCGTGAGGACTTTTCGAACGTGCGCCGCGAGTTGTTGCGCCGCTGGGGAGATATCGTCAATCGGCTCACGCGGGGGCGCGGAACTCCCATCGCGGCTGGGGAGCGGGCGATCGCATTAGCGTTCGTCGCACTCAAAACCGGCCGCGTGCCCGACGAGCTCGCTCCCGCAACGTTGCGAAACGAGTTCGGGGACGAATTGTACGCTCGACTCTTTGGAACAGAAACGACAAGATAGGTTATGGCAACAGATTATACCGGCGAACAGATCGAGGTATTGCGCGGGCTCGAAGCCGTGCGCAAGCGCCCGGGCATGTACATCGGCAACACGAACGAACGCGGGCTGCACCAGCTCGTCTACGAAGCGGTCGATAACTCGGTCGACGAAGCGCTCGCGGGCTTTGCAAAAAACGTCACGGTAACGCTCTATCGCGACGGTTCGTGTTCGGTCGAGGACGATGGGCGCGGCATCCCGGTCGACATCCACGCCGAAGAGGGGTTGCCCGCCGCAGAAGTCGTGATGACCGTGCTCCACGCCGGTGGAAAATTCGGTAAGGGCGGCTACAAGGTTTCGGGCGGTCTGCACGGGGTCGGCATCTCCGTCGTCAACGCGCTCTCGGAATGGATGCTCACGCGCGTCTATCGCGACGGCCACATCTACGAGTTGCGCTTCGAACGCGGCGTGACGTCGCAGAAGATGAAGAAGGTCGGCAAGACCGATCGCACGGGGACCTACCAGCAATTCAAGCCCGATATGGAAATTTTCGAAACCGGTGATTTCCATTGGGACATCCTGCAGAAGCGGCTTCGCGAACTCGCGTTTCTCAATCGCGGCCTACAGATCACCTTACGCGACGAACGCGGCGAACAAGTACGCGAACGCACCTACAAATACGAAGGCGGCATCGTCGAGTTCGTCAAGTATCTCAACGAGAAAAAGGACGCGCTCCACGAGATCATCGCGGTGCATCACGAGCGCGACGGCGTCGATATCGAAGTCGCGCTGCAGTATACCGACAGCTACAGCGAACAAGTGTTTTCCTACGCCAACAATATCAACACTATCGAAGGCGGCATGCACTTGCTGGGCTTCCGCACCGCAATTACCAATGCGGTCAACACGTCGGCCCGCAAGCGCAGCATCCTCAAAGATTCCGACGGCAACCTCTCTACCGACGACTGCATGGAAGGGCTCACCGCGGTCGTCTCGGTGAAGCTCGCCGAACCGCAGTTCGAAGGGCAGACGAAAACCAAGCTCGGCAACGCCAAAGTGCGCAGCATCGTCTACGGCCTTCTCAACGAACGGCTGGAGTTTTTCTTCGAAGAGAACCCGAAATCGGCGCGCGCGATCATCGATAAATGCATGCAGGCGTCGCGAGCGCGCGAAGCGGCGAAGAAAGCGCGCGATCTCTCGCGGCGCAAAAACGCACTCGAAGGCTCGGGGCTTCCCGGAAAACTCGTCGACTGCAAAAACCAAGATCCCCGCGAGAGCGAGATCTTTCTCGTCGAAGGCGATTCTGCGGGCGGCACGGCGAAGGGCGGCCGCGACCCCGACAAACAAGCGATCCTTCCGCTGCGCGGCAAGATCATCAACGTCGAAAAGGCGCGCTTGGATAAAGTGCTTTCGAACGAAGAAATTCGGACGATGATCACGGCGTTGGGCACCGGCTTTGGCGACGAATTCGATGTCGGCAAACTGCGCTATCACAAAGTGATCATCATGACCGATGCCGACGTTGACGGTTCGCACATCCGCACGTTGCTGCTGACGTTTTTCTATCGCCAGATGAAACCGTTGATCGAACAGGGCTACGTCTATATCGCGCAGCCGCCGCTCTACGGTATTCGCAAAGGCAAAAAGCAGTGGTGGGCGTTCAACGAGGCCGAACTGCGCGACGTCTTCGCGGGAGCGGATCCCAAAGATTTCACCGTGCAGCAATACAAGGGCCTCGGCGAAATGGATGCCGAGCAACTCGCCGAGACGACGATGGAGCCCGGGAATCGGCGGCTCGTCCGCATCGCCGTTGAAGATGCCGTCGAAGCGGAGCAGATTTTCGTCGATCTGATGGGCGACAAAGTCGAATCGCGCAAGCAGTATATCTTCGAATATGCGAAAAACGTGAAGGCGCTCGACCTCTAAAGCGCGGCCTTCGGCGGGGGGGATGCCTCTTCGGGGCGCATAGTGCAGGGAAGAATGCGCACGCGACTCGCCGTGCTTGCGGCGGCCCTCGTTCTCCTCGTCGCTCTCGCCTTCGCGCGCGGTGCGGTGCTCGTGCGCGTGGGAGTTGAAGCCATCGGCTCGCTCGCTCTTGGCGGGAGCCTGCACATCGCATCGCTGGATCGCTCGGGCGGGCTGCTCGATTTTCGCGACCTCCGTTTCTCGCGCGACGGCATCGTCATCGCACGGATCGCCGAGCTGCGCCTGGGCTTTCACTTCCGCGATCTACTTCCGGGGAGCCGACATCGCTTCGGCATCGACCGGATCGACCTCGACGGTGCGCGGCTCGCGCTCGTCCGCCTTCCTCAGGGCGGCTTTGCTTTGCCGCGCTTCCCGGCCCTCGCCCCGAGCTACCCGCAGCCGGCGAACCCCGTGCCGCTGGCGTTTGCGCTGCGGCTCCGAAACGGATCGTTCAGCTTTACCGACACGCACGGCGACGGGGTGCGCGTCGTCGCGATCGATGCGGCGGGCAGCTTCGATTCCGCCGCACGCAGCATGCTGCATGCCCAGGGGCGCATTCTCGGGCCCGATGGTTCGAGCGTCGATCTCCGGGGCGGCGCCGATGCAGCGCTCGCCGCAATGCGTTACCGCTTGAGCGCACGTTCGATACCGCTGGTTGCCCCGATGCGCGTGCTGCTCGGCCCCGGCTCGCACGTGCAACTGCGCGCGGGAAGCGCGCGGGAGCTGCACGCGACGCTCTATGCCATCGGTGCAGGCGGGCGCCCCCACCTCGACGTTACCGCGCGCGCGCGCGGCGTTACGCTGCAGATTCCGGGGCTCGCCGCGCCGCTGCAGCGGCTCTCGGGGGCGGTCGATCTACGCGAAAGCGGCCTCTACTTCGGGCAGCTCGGCGGCGAGCTTGCCGGAATCCCCATCCGTGCGACCGGAAGCATCTTCGACTGGGCGCAGCCGCAGCTCCGTATCGCCCTCTGGGGGCACGCCGAGGCCACGCAGTTACCCGGCGCGCTGCCCTGGCTGCGCGGAGAGCCGCTGCACGGCGCGCTCGACGCCGGAATCCTCGCGGAGGGGGGCGTCACCTCTCCGGCGCTCCTCGTGCACCTGCGCTCCCCGCAGCTGCGCTACGGCGCGTACGTCGGCGAGCGGCTCGATGCGCGTGCGATCTTCGCAAAGAATCGGCTCGCGATCACCGGCGCCAGTGCCCGCTACGGGCGCATGAAGCTCTCGTTGCACGGCATCTTGACGCCCGGAGCGCCGCTGCGCAGCGAGCTACTCGTCCATGGCAGCGGCGACGCGGCCGATCTCCCGCTGCTGGGCGAACTGCTCGGGCGCGAACCGCTGCGGCTCGATCTCGCGCTGCTCGGCGAGGGCGCCTCGTTCGGTGCGTGGGGCAGCGTGCTTGCCCGCAACGATCCACGGCATGCCGGGGCATTGATCGCCCTCGATTCGCGCGGCGACGGGTCGATCGCCCCCCTCTGGTTCCGGCACGGCCCCGCCTCGCTCGCCGGAGGCTATCGCCGGGTTTCCGGGGGGGCAGCGTCGTTCTGGCTGCGGGCGCGCTCGCTGAACTTGCAGGCGCACGAGCTCCCGGTGCCGCCGGGCGCGCCGGATCTGCCGCCCTTCTCCGGATCCCTCGCCCGGCTCGATCTCCTCGGCGGCGGAGCGCAGGGCGCGTTTGTCGGTGCAGCGAGCGCACGCGCGGGCACGCTCGCCGGGATACCGTTCGCCCGGCTCGACGTCCGCGCCGCGGGGCGCCTTCCCCAAATTGCACTGCAACGCGTTGCGGCGAGCGGGCCCTGGGGGAGCTTTACCGGCCGCGGTGCGATCGGCGGCGCGAACGCCCTTCTCGCCGGTTCGGCGCAGGTGCTGCCCGGCCGGCTTCCCTTGCCGACGGGCGGCGAGATCCACGGCTCGCTGAGCGGGCCGATCTCGCTCGCGCTAGCGCCGGGCTCGGTGGAGATCGGCAGTTCGGGGATGCGCGGGCACGGGCTAAGCGTGCGCGGCATTCCCATCACCGCGCTCTCCGGCTCGGCCGGCTATAACGGCAGCGAGCTCACGCTCCATGGGCTCGCTGCGAGCCTCGCCGGCGGTAACGCCTATGCATCGGGAAGCCTCGCGCTCGGTCCCGGTAGCGATGCGCTCGCCATCGTCGCCTCGCAGATCGCCGCCGCAGCATTTCGCCGCTTCGGGCTGCCGCTCGATGCGGGGCGCATCGGCGCGCGCGGGCAGCTGGAGTTCGACGGACGTGCCTTCCGCTATCAGGGCGCCGTGGTGCTCGCGGGGGGGAGGAGCGGGCGCTTTCGGTTCGGAGGCGTCGGCAACATTCGCTACGGGAACGGCGACCTGACGCTCTCGCAGGGGAACGGCGAGTTCTCCGGAGCGGTCGGCTCGCTCGCCGGTACGCTCAGCGGCCTCGGCGGCGGGGACCCCCGCATCGTCGCGCACGGAAGCATCGCCGCCGCCCCGATCGCACCGCTGCTCGACACCTTCGCGATCGCCCATCCGCCGGTTGGGGGGGTGCTCTCGGGGCCCTTCACGCTCGGGGGCTCGCTGCATGCACCGCGGGCGAACGCTGCGCTGCTGGGCTTGGGGTTGCACCTCAACGGGCAGGGCATTCGCCGCGCGAGCGGGAGCCTCGCGCTCTCCCCACAGCGCATCGCCCTCGTGAACGGGCAGCTGCTCGTCGGTTCGACCGCCGCAACCGCAGATGCCGCCTACGGCGATAGCGGGGCGCGGCTCTCGCTGCGCGCACCGGCCGCCGACTTAGAGGATTTCGACGATCTCTTCGATACCGGCGACACGCTCGCGGGGCGCGGGAGCGTCGCCTTCGCTATCCGCAGCGACGCCCACATGTTGAGCTCGAATGGCAGCCTTCAGATCGTCGGCCTACGGGTGCGTAACCTGCGGCTCGGTGCGGCGAGCGCGCGCTGGACGAGCGCCCGCAATGTCGTCAACGCCGTCGTCAGCGATGCCGGGCCTTTCGGTGCGCTCGCGGCGACCGGCAGCGTCGCGGCCCGGCCGGAGCGGAATTGGCGCGCAGGCTTGCTGCATTCGCGCTACGATCTGAGCGCGAGGCTCAGCGGGCTCGATCTCGCGACCTGGATCGCGGTGCTCGATCTGCCGCGCGTCCCCGCGACCGGCCAGGTCGACGCAACGCTGACGCTGCGGGGCACCCTCCCGCACGCGCGCATCGAGGGGAACGCGGCGCTTCGCGACGGCACGCTCTTCGGGCTATCGGTCGATCGACTCACCCTCGCGGGGCGCAGCGACGGGAGCTCGGTCGATCTCGCCGGCTTCAATCTCGCCGCGCCGGGGCTCACCGCGAACGCGAGCGGCGACTTCGGCTTCACCCCCAGCGCGCCGATCGCTCTGAAGGGCTCGGCGAGCTCGAACGATGTCGCGGGAATCATCTCTCGGCTCGCGCACCTGAGCGCGCCGATCACCGGGCGCTTCGAGAGCACGTTCGCCATCGCGGGGACGGAGCGGAACCCACGCTTTCAAGCCGGCCTCGACGGGCGAGCCGTGACGATCGGCGGGGTAGAGATTCCCAGCCTCTTCGGGGCGCTCACCTACGCCGATGGGCGGCTCGCGCTCGAAAACGCCGGCGCGCGCTTCATTCGCGGCCGCATCGATCTCTCCGGTGAGTTGCCGATTCGCCTGAACCCGCTTGGGGTAGGGCCGGGGGGCTCGGCGATCGACGCAAGTTTGACCGCGAGCGATCTCGACCCGGGGCTTGCGGCGCGCTTCTTGGGGAACGGGAGCGAACTCGGCGGGCGGATCGACGGCGTCGGGCAGCTCGCCGGGAGGCTCGACGACCCGACGCTCGCCGGGCGCTTTACGCTGCGCGACGGCAGCTACCGCAGCGACCTCGAGCGCATCCCGCTCACCGGGATCACCGGCACGCTGGTCTTCGGGCGCAAGCACGCGCAGCTCGTCGGCCTGAGCGCATTTGCCGGGCCGGGGCGGCTCCTCGGCTCGGGCCTGCTCGATATCGGCGCGGGCGGGGCGCTGAGCTATCGGGCGCGGTTACAGGCGGTCGGCGCGACGCTCGATTCACCGGTCTTCGGCGGCGGAACGCTCGACGCCGACCTCGCGCTCGCCGGGCGAAGCGGCTCGTTGGCGATGCTGAGCGGCAAGGCGACGCTGCGCGATGGCGTGCTGCCGTTTATGGCGTTCGCCGGCGCCTCGGCGTTGGGGAGCGGGCACCTACCGTTCGACCTCGCCTTCAACGTCGGCATCGCGCTCGGGCCGGGGGTGCGCGTTCGCGGCAGCGGCTACGGCGCCGGGCTCGATATCGGCGCAACCGGCAGCGCGCAACTTGCGGGGACGCTGCGTTCGCCGACGCTGCAAGGGCGATTTATCTCCACCGGCGGCTCGCTCGTCTATTTCGACCGATCCTTTCGCGTCGATACGGCGACGCTGCGCTTTCGGGCGAGCAACGGCGTGATGCCGACGCTGACGGCCTCGGCATCGGCACAAGTGAGCAACCCCGACCCCAATCGCGCGCGCAACCCGTTCGGAAGCGCGAAAGTCAGCATCGCAGTGCGCGGCCCGCTCGACGCGCTCGACGTGCAACTGAGTTCGGAGCCGAGTTATCCGCGCGAGCAGATTCTCGCATTGATCGCACCATTCGGCGGGGTCGTCGGCTCGTCGCAATCGTTCGGCGTGAGTTCGGGGGCGCCGTCGGTCGGCGAGGAAGCGTTCAATCTGCTCAACGCGCAGTTTTCCTCGGCGCTGCTCGGGCCGATCGAGAGCGCGCTCGGGCGCGGGCTTGGGCTGAGCGACCTGAGCCTCAACTTTAGTTACACCGGCGGTGTCGCGGTGACGGCGCAGCGAATTCTCGGCAAGAAGTTTAGCGTTGCGTATTCGACGAGCTTCGGAACGATCACACGGCAATCGGTCTCGCTGCAGTTTGTGCCGACGCGTCGCACCGTCGCGAGCCTCACGTTCTTCACCGTCATCGGATCGCCGCAGTTGCTCAACACAACGTTCGGAACCGGTTCGAACCTGCTCTACTCCGGCTCGGCGCTTCCCGCGGGCGTCGCGCTCAACGGCACCAACGGGTTTAGTTTCACGCTCGAGCTGCGGCCGTAACGCGGGGGTGATGCGCTCCGAGAGCCGAGCGGGGCTGTCGAGCGTACATCGCTTCGATGGCGCGAACGTTAGGTTCGCAGCTCTTTGAGCATCGGCGCGAACGCGCTTTCGATTTCACGCAAGGTGTGTTTGCTGACGTCGAACCGCTTCGCGAACCCACCGAAGTCGCCGACGGCATCGACGACCCTTGCCAACGCTGCGGCCGAGCGTGAGCCGCCGATCTGCTCCGCCGCGACGTTCAATAGGTGCTTCTTCGGGATCTCTTTGCCGTAGCCGGCAACGGTAAGATAATGCTCGCCACCGGGGCCACGGGCGAACGTCAGGTCGTACGCTGGTGCAAGCCTCCAGAGGCCGCGAGAATCCATGATGAACGCATGTTGCTTCGCATGATCGTCGCGGTTGTGCGCAACCACGTTGAAAAACATGCGCCGCACCATGCGTTCGACGTCGTCGTCGCGCGCCGTTACCAGACGCACGAGCGAGAGCGCGTCTGCATAGTCGATCGTCGGGACGTGCCATTCCGTATCCAGCATTCCGGCGAAGGAGAGGAGATGATACCGGGCGTTTCCGTCGCGATCGAAACGACGCGTGGCGAAATATCCCGGACCATGCGGCGTCTCAATCACTTTGGTCGGCGAGATATCAACGCCCGCCGCTCTCGCCATCTCTGCGTAGGCCGCTTCTACACGTCCGGCGTCGGCGGGATCGGCCGGAGCGCGAAATTTCACGAGCCAATGCTCGAACTGTGCTGGAAGATCGGCCTCGCCGGCGAGCAGATTATTCTTGGCATCGAGACCGACGAGGATCTTCGGTCGTGCGCCGCCCGGCGACCCACCAAGGCGTGATAGTTGGTCGAGCAACGCACACGCGCGGCCTTCGAGCACGGCCATCGCGTCGGCCGATAACGCGTCGACAGCGATTGACGCGGCTTGCTTTCCCGATAGCCCGACCTCCGGCTCGTAGATAAGCGCGCCCATGCCCGTACGACCGACTGCTGCCGGGCGATCGAGCGCGGTCAGCGTGCCGTACGCGATGCGTCGACGCGCTCCGCGCGTCGACGCATATGGAGGTTCGCGAAGGCCCGTGGGTTCTTCGCGAGTATTGCGCGGCCATCGGGTGGAATGGGATCGTACGGGTTTCGAGACGGGCATCGCCTTCGGATTCGAGGCGCCGAAGCGTTCTAACGCTGATCCCGGCGGCCGAGGCAAGCTCTTCCTGCGAGAGGTGCCGCGAGATACGGAAACCTTGGAGCCGCCGGCCGACCTCCACCAGCATTTGGCGTGGAGAGAGGGATCGTATACGGGCTATTTCTGTCCTGTTATAGCACAATTACAAATTTAATAGGACATTTGTGGCCTGTATTGGGAACGGATGTCGACGGTCGGCGAGGAGGCGTTCAATCTGCTCGATGTAGAGTTTTCGTCGGCGCTGCGCTGCCGGTCGGCGTCGCGCTCAAGGGCGCCAACGGTTTTAGTTTCACGCTCGAACTGCGCCCGAAGGGGGCGCGGGCGCTCCACCACGCGCGTGCGGTCAGAGAACGCAATCGCTCCGATGCTATGTACGCCGGAGCGATTGCGACGAGCGTCGGTAGGCCTACTGCATTAACCCCTCTCCATTTTCAGGAGCGAGGCGGGGCAGGGTTCCACACGAAGATGGAGGGGTAATTTCGCTGGGAGCCGGCGCAATTGAAGGGGCGAGACATTCAAGAGACGACGAGCAATGGGTGAAGAACCGGGAACAGCTTGCAGTAACTGAATTCCATCCTTCATCCGGTACACAAAGCCGAAGACGTGGCCGTTAGGTTCTAATATGCGTTTGATTTCGACAACCCACGTGCCGGGTCGATCGGGATGTTCGGGGTGTTCAGGAAGAATGTCGCCGTATACGAACGGCGAGTGATCGCACCGCAAGCCATTTGGAAATCCGGCGGTACTTCCCGGAACAGGGAGGAGAAGTTGCGCAAGAAAAACCGTTGCCGCGAGAGCGGATAGAACAAGGTGTCTAGACAAGTTGCTTGCCATCGCTTTCGCATTTCTGTACACCGCTTCCGGAGGGAAGACTGCCGGTCCATTGCTTGATATTGCTGTAGGTGCCCGGCTGTATGCTAGCCGACGCAAATCCGATCGATACGCCGAAATTCACTCCGGCCTTCGTGGAATAATTTGCTTGGTAATAGCGAACACCGTTGTTTCCCAAGTATATCCAACCCACCTCGGCACCGTTTTGCCAGATCGAATTTATATCCGTAACCTGGATCGATGCGTTGCTTCCCGCAGGGCGAAAGAAATCAGAGATGGTCTCCGGCGATCCCGAGCACGGTCGGCCCTGGCACTGCGATGCGGTCCCATTGCATGCAACCTGCGTCGGGGGTGTGCATCCCGATCCGCCTTCGTAGCACGGCTGGCCACATTCAACATTGGAACTGCATCCGCCCGTTCCGCCGCCGCCCGGAGTAATGATTATTCCGCTACCACTACCGCCACCGCCGCCTGAATAGCAACCGCCGCCGACGCCAGTTGCCCCGGGTGGGACGTAATTCTGCCAATTACAAGGCGTCGAACCGCCGGAGGACACGTCGTCTGCATGTGCACGACCAATTCCTACGGTGGGAGCGGTTGCACGATTCGATCCGATCGACGGCGCTATCGCATTGGGCGTGTGGGCGGTTGCATGCACGCCAACGCCGCTTGCGGCTGTGCCTGCCACACGACTTGGAGCCAGCGAAAGGCTTTGGGTTTGAGAGCCCGCCGGCAACATCCCGGTCGCTCCGGAGCTACACGCCGCGAGGGCACTGGTTGTGAGCAAGGCCATAAGCGTTGCACGGAGTTTTAGAAATTTCACGAATTCTCCCGTTGGTTGAGGTTTGCAAAAAGAAACGTCGCAGCAGCCTGCGACGCCCGCCTCTTCTCTCGGGGGGGGGGGGCACCTTTACATTAAGATAACTTTTCACGCACGACTACCTCTCGGCTCGCTGCGGGGCTTCGTCTATCGATCATCGTCGTCGTATCGTGCCCGCGGTAGAGGTCGACCGGGAGCAGGAGGGCACTCTTTTTTCTGCGATCCCCGCACCGTAAGGAATCCCCCCTCCAACGCTCGCTTGGCAAGGAGCGAGGGGGGCTTGGGCGAATCGAGCGGTCTTAGCCCTGGGCTCGGCGATTCGCCGTTCCCCGTTGGCCGGGCATCCCCGGCCACACTCAAGATCGAGGGATTGCGCTTTCTATGAATGTCCGTTTTCGGCGTGCGCACCGCGCACTCTGGAGAGCCGCTAGCGCGCTGGTCGCGCTTGCGGCGATCGTTGCGATGCTCGCACCGCCGAACGCTTCCTCCGCCGTCACGCCGAAGATTGTTTCGGTCGACGTCACGGGGAATCTCCACGTCCCAACCTCGGAGATTATGGCGGTCGTGCAAGCGCGCCCCGGCGAAACCTACGATCCCAAAGTCGTGCAGAGCGATCTCGCGCGCATCAATGCGCTCGGGTACTTCTCGGCGATCGCGCCCCCGCTCATTCGGCTGCGCCCCGGCGGCGTCGCGATCACCTATCGCGTCGTCGAGAACCCGGTCATCTCGAAGATCTCGTTCATCGGCAACAAGAACGTGCCGACCGATACACTGCTGGCGTTAATGGATAGCGCACCGGGGCAGGTCTTCAACGGCAATACCCTGCGCTCGGACTTGCTCAAGATCAACAGCTATTACGAACGCATCGGCTACGGCGGCCAGTTGCCCACGCATATTAAAGATGTCAACCTCGATCCCAAGACCGGCGCGCTCACGCTGACGATTCAGGAAGGGTTGACGATTCGCAAAGTGATTATCGGGGGCGATCCGGTCATTCCGCCGCCGCTGATCCTTTCGAAGCTCAGCGTTAAGCCGGGCGTTGTCTACTCCGACGCACTCCGCGAAAAAGATTACAAAGCGATCTCCGCGCTCTACAAGAAGTATTCGCTCTTCGTCGGGAACTTCGTCGGCGGCATCGAGCCGTCGTCGATCGATCTGAAGAACGATACAGCCGACGTGAAGTACGATGTCTACGTCGCGCGCGTCGCCGCAGTCGAAATCACCGGGAACACGAAGACCAAAGATGCGGTTATCCGCCGGCAATTGCGCCTGCGCCCCGGTATGCTGCTCACCCGTGCGGCGATTAAATACGATCTTCAGCGCCTGCAGAACACACAGTTCTTCTCGAACGTCACCCCCGACGTCAAACCGGGCCCCGACCCCAAACGCCCCCAAGACGTTACGGTCGTTTGGAAGGTCACCGAACAGAAGACCGCGCAAGCGCAGATCGGTTTCGGTTACTCCGGCGGCATCAACGGTCAGGGGCTCTACGGCGATCTCGGATATCAGGATAACAACCTGCACGGCACCGGCAACGGGGTCGGCGTTCAATTCCAGCGCAGCATTCGCACTTCGTCGGTGCAGGCGTCGGTCACCATTCCCTACGTCGGCAACACTCAGAGGTCGCAGAAGTATAGTCTCTCGGGCTCGCTTTTCAGCAACTCCTCGACTTACTATTACCCCGTGTACGCCGTCTCGCAGAGCTCGTTCTCGGCGATCTCGCCGACGGTTGGCGCTACCCCGCAGCCGATTCCGGTGACGCTCTATCCCTCGCTCGGCGTCTCTTCGATCTCCGGCGTCGCCGCGACGAACACCAATAGCGCGCTCGGTGGAGCGCTCCAAGTCGGGCGGCGTCTCAACGATTTCACGCGCATCATCGCCGGCGTCGGAGCGCAGACGATTCGCTACAGCACGACGGTCGGCGCTCCCTATTACTTCCAGTCTAACGTACAGCCCAACGTCTTCGTCGGCGCGACCCCCAGTCCGTTGAGCAACCTCAACCTCAATGCGACCAACACCTTGGGCGTCTCGGCATCTTCGATCGCCAACGTCAACACGGGCGCGCCGTATCGGCTCGATACGCTCTCGCTCGGCGCCTCGTCGCTCACGCTCGACGACTATATCGAACCGCGCCGCGGCGTCAATGCAAACTTCACCGAGACGTTCTCCTCGCCGTCGATCGGCTCGAGTTTCACCTTCACGCAGAGCGTGCTCGACGTTGCAAAGTTCATTCCGATCCGCAGAACAGCGACGATCGGGTTGCATTTCCTCGGCGAACTCTCAACCGGTGCGATTCCGCCGAGCAACCTCTACAGCTTTACCGATCAGCAGTTACGCGGTTACAACCAAATCTTCTATGGTACCGACGCCGCGCTCTTCCAAGCCGAGTTCCGGCAACCGTTGAGTATCGATCGCAATCTTATCCTGGCGGCGTTCGTCGACCAAGGAGCGTTCCGCATTCGCGGCGCGTCCCCGATACTCGACCCGTATACCAATCGAATTACGAGTTACCCCGGAGATTGGACGCTCCGTTCCGACTACGGGCTCGGCGTCCGCTTCAACGTTCCGCAACTCGGTAACCGCGTCGTACGCATCGACTTTGCGAAGGGCGTCAACGGTTTCCACACCAGCTTCGGCCTCGGCGAAGCTTTCTAGCACCGCTCGTCATTAGGACTTCGAGAAGGACATCATGAAACACCGCATACTCGCATTCGTCGCAATTCTTTGCGCGGTCGGCGTCTTCATCGCCCCCTCGGCGATCGCCGACGATCTGACCGACGTTGGGACGATCGCTCAGTCGGCTATCGCCTCGTTGCCGGCATTCGTTAGCGCGAACAAGCAACTCGGCGCTATCGCATCGCAGATGCAGCAACAGGAAGCCGCGCAGATGAAGGGCGCGAAGAACGACGCGCAACGCCAGCAAATCCAACTTGAATTCTCGCAGCGTTTTAACGACAAACAGAACGAAATTCTCGGGCCGCTCCTCCAGCGCGTGCAGCTCGCACTCGCAGCGGTCAGCGCTAAGCGCAAGCTCTCCGTCGTCGTCGATCGGCACATCGTCGTGTACGGCGGCCAAGATATTACGACCGACGTACTCAACTTGGTGACCGGTACGCAGGCGATACCGCCGGTAACCGCGACCCCGCCGCCCTCGCCGATCGGCTACGTGGACCAGAGCGTTCTCGACAACGGCTTGCCGAAGGTCAAAGCGGCCAACGATGCTTTCGCGAAATTCGCGCAGCAACAGCGCGCGATATTTGCCGCCAAGATGCAGAAGGCGACGACGAGCGCGGAGAAGCAGCAGATCTCGGTCGAGTTCAATAACGTGCTTCGCAAGGAACAAGACACCCTCCTGAAGCCGTTGGTCTCCAAGGTGCGCGCGATTACCGCCACCATTGCCGAGAAAAAGCATTTGCTGGTGGTCGTCGATAAGGGCGACATCGTTTTCGGCGGCACCGACATCACGCAAGATGTGAGGAATGGCCTCAATCACTAGACTGCTTGCGGGCGTGCTTCTGTTCGGCGTGGTTGCCTGCAGCCACGTCGATGTTTCTTCGCCCAACATTCGCGGCATCGCCTTCGTCAACACCAACAAGGCGACGAAGGCGCACCCGCTCTATTCCCAACTCCAAGATCTCGATGCGGCGATCGCCGCGATCGATCTCTCCGCGGCCGTGCCGATGGTGCCGAAATCCCCTGAAGAGATGAAGGCCGATATCGCGAGCATCAAAGCGCAACTCGCACAGGCCGAAACCCAAAGCTCGCAAGCGATCGGTGCGCTGCAGAGCCGCTTGGCCAAAGAAGAGCGCACCGAAGTCGCCGCAGCGCTCCGTTCGGCGGGGCTCAATGCCGCCGCGCAAGCCTACGAATCGGCTCCGCTGATCTCGTCGGCCGCGCAAGCGCAAGCGATCGAAAAATCGGCGGCGAACAATCTGCAAAGTTACCAGAAATCCGTCGTCGAACAGGGCCAAGCGACGATGGGCGCGCTCGAAAAGCGCCTTCACGAGCAAGCGCAGGGGCGCTTCGAGACACGAGCCGCACAGTACGCTCGCGAAGAATCGGATCTCTCGTTGCGCCTTTCGCAGCAAGATGCCGACCAACGCCTCGCCCTCCAGACCAAACTCAACAATCTCGCGCTCGACGACGCGCAACGCAAGGCGATCACCGCGCAGCTCAAGGCGATCGACGAGAACGAAAAAGCGCAGGTCAGCGCGATGCGCGCGCGGCACCAACGCGAGCTCCAAGCCTATCAGAACTCGCTACAAGCCGGAATCATGAAGCAGATCCGTGCCCACGCGAGCGCATTACAAGCCCAAACGCAGACGCAACTCCAAGCGCGTCAGCAGCAAGTTTCGAAGCAGCTAGCGGCACTCTCGGGCCCACGCCTGCCCTCGAATTTACCGGCGGCAACGAAAGCGCAGCTCGAACAGATCGCCTCGAACTTGCAGCAACGCTATCAAGCCGATCTCACGAAAATCTCCGACCAGTTCAACCAGACGCGCAGCGACTTAGAAGCGCAGTACGAAGCGCTCAATGGCGTCGATGTCGGGGCGGTCGGCGCGGCCAAACAACAGCGCGATAAACTCGCGCAAGAGCGCGGCGATCTCTATAAGAAAATCCAAGCGCAAATAGCGACTGCGGCACGGCGCATTGCCAAACGCGACGGGTTCTCCGTCGTTCTCCTCGACCCCATCGCACACCCGGGCGGCTACGACCTCACCGGGGATGTTATCTCCTCTCTCAAGAGCACAGGAACGTGAAGAAGAGCATTATCGCACTCGTCGGAATTCTTTCCATCGTAGGATGCGCGTCGTCGAGCCCCATCGGCCTCGTCGATATCAATCGCATCACCACGAATTGGCCGGAGTTCCAAACCGACCAAAACCACCTCTACGCCGACGAACAGCGCATCGCCGCCAGCAAGGCGAGCAATGCCCAAAAGGCGAGCCAAGTCGCTGCGCTTCAGAAAAAGTACGGCGCCTTGACGGTGCAACTCACCGACCAGATTCGCGCCGCTGCGGCGAAAGTTGCGGCGAAGAAAAACTTGAAACTCGTCCTCACGCGTGAAGGCGTCGGCTACGGCGGAACCGATATCACCGCCGAGGTCGAAAAGGATCTGGGGATCACCGAAACGGCTTCGCCGAAACCCTCAGGCTCGTAAACGCGGTGCTCGGGAAGCTCGGCGAGATCGCCCGGCGCCTGGGCGGTACCGTTATCGGCGATGCGGAGGTCGAGATCCTCACGGTCGGCGCCGTCGATGAGGCCGGCCCTGGCGCCTTGACCTTTGCAGTCGACGCTCGTTATTTGCAGGCCGCCTTGCGTAGCCATGCGACGGCGGTGCTCGTCGATGCGCGCGCGCTTCCCAACCCCGCCCCTTCGGGTAAACCACTGCTGCTTGTCGAGGACGCGCGCGTCGCGTTGGTCGGCTTGCTTGCCGCGCTTCGCGCGCCGCGGCCGACCGGGCCGCACCGCGATCCCTCCGCCTCGATCGATCCGACGGCAGTCGTTGCCGACAACGCCTATATCGGTCCGAACGTTGTCGTCGGCGCCGGCTCGGAGATCGCTGCAGATTGCGCGATCGAAGCCGGTGCGTACGTCGGTGCCGGCGTCAAGATCGGCGCGGGAAGTTGGTTGCATCCGCACGCGCGCGTTCTGGATCGCTGCGTATTGGGTGCGGGCGTAGTGCTCTACCCCGGTGCGACGATCGGCAGCGAGGGTTTCGGCTGGGCCTTCGTCGACGGCCGCCTCGAGCGCATTCCGCAGGTCGGTAACGTCGAGCTCGGCGATCGCGTCGAGATCGGGGCGAACAGCTGCGTCGATCGGGCGCAGACCGGCAGCACGCGCGTCGGCGAGGGCACGAAGATCGATAATCTGGTCCAGATCGGGCACAACTGCCGGCTCGGCAAGCATGATGCCTTCGCCGCACTGAGCGGGCTCGCGGGCTCCACGGTGGTCGGCGATTACGTCCGCGTCGGCGGGCAGACCGGCTTCAAAGGGCACATTACGGTCGGTTCGCGCGTGACCATCGGTGGGCAGAGCCAGATTTGGAACGACATTCCCGACGACGCATTCGTTTCGGGTGCGCCCGCGCGCGATCATCGCGATCGCCTGCGGTTGGAGGTCGCGATTAAAAACCTGCCCAAGTTGATCGCTCGTGTCGATGCACTCGAACGAGCTGCGCGCGAGCGCGACGAGCGATAGGCGCGCGTCGTGAATCAAAAGACCCTTGCGTCGGCGTTTCAATTCTCGGGCGTCGCGCTCCACACCGGCGCGCAGGTTGAGGTCGATGTCGCACCTGCAACTGCAGGCACGGGCATTACGTTCGTGCGCGACGGCGTCGAGATCCCCGCGCTCGCCGAGAACGTCGTCGAAACCTCGCGTGCGACGGTGCTCGGCGTGCGCGGCACGACCGTTTCCACGGTCGAGCATCTGCTCTCGGCGCTCTTCGGCATGCAGGTCGATAACGCACGCATCGCGATATCGGGGCCGGAGGTTCCGGTCGTCGATGGCAGCGCGCAGTGGTTTGTCGGGCAGATCGAACGCGTCGGCGTACGCGATCTCGGCCTCGAACGTGCGAGCGTAGCCCTCGACGCGCCGATCCTCGAACGCGACGGCGACCGATTGATTATCGCGCTTCCCGCCGAGCGCTTTTCGCTGCGCTGTATTGTCGATTTCCCGCACCCCGTCGGCTCGGAGTACCTCGCGTTGACGATCGATGAAGCGACCTACGCGCGCGAAGTCGCCGGCGCGCGCACGTTTGGATACCTTCACGAAGTCGAAGCGCTGCGCGCGCGCGGGCTCGCCCAGGGCGGCTCGCTGGAGAACGCGGTCGTTTTCGGCCCCGACGGCCCGCTGCAAACGCTGCGCTGGTCCAACGAAGTCGTCCGCCATAAAATGCTCGATCTTCTCGGCGACCTGGCTTTGGTCGGTGCGTGGCCGCAATGCGAGATTGTTGCCGTCAAGAGCGGGCATGCATTGCACGCTCGTATGTCGTCGCGCTTGCGCGAACGATTGCTTTCTACGCCGCTCTCGGAGGTCTCTTCATCGTGAAAAACGAGATGGACATACGGCAGATTCTCGAGATCTTGCCGCATCGCTTTCCGCTGCTCCTGATCGATCGCATCCTCGAACTCGAGCCGATGGTGCGCGCTCGAGGCTACAAGAACGTTACCTATAACGAGCCCGTCTTCACCGGGCACTTTCCGAGCAATCCGTTGCTGCCCGGGGTCTATATGCTCGAAGCGATGGCGCAGCTGGGCGGTTGCGTGGTGATGGAGCCCGGTGAATTCGCGCGCAAAACCCCGTATCTTGCCGGGATCGATCACGCGAAATTTCGCCGCCCGGTCATCCCCGGAGATCGACTGATGATGGAGGTTCGGTTAACGCGCCACCGTCGCAATATCGGCTGGGTTGAAGCCGAAGCAAGTGTGGATGGCGAGTATGTCTGTTCGGCGGAGTTGATGTTCTCTATCGCGCCCGATCCGCGCGTCTACGGTGCGGAAGCATCGGTCTTGACGGCCTAATCGCTGATGATACATCCTACCGCTATCGTTCATCCCGAGGCGCGCGTCGGCAGAAGCGCGGAGATCGGCCCCTATTGCGTAGTCGGGAAAAACGTAACGATCGGCGAGCGTACGCTCTTGCAAGCACATGTCGTCATCAATGGTTGGACGACGATCGGCGACGATTGCACGATCTATCCGTTTACCACCATCGGCGCGGCATCGCAAGATCGCAAATATCACGGCGAGCGAGCGTACACGCGCATCGGGCACCGAACCACGATTCGCGAATACGTCAGCATTCAGCGCGCCACCGGGAACGATGAAGTTACCGCGGTCGGCGATGACTGCCTGCTGCTTGCTTACGTGCACATCGCCCATAATTGTGTCGTCGGCAATCACGTTACGATGAGTAACCTCGCGCAACTCGCAGGGCACGTCGTCGTCCGCGACCACGTGACGATCGGCGGCATGGCGGGCATCCATCAATTTACGCGCATCGGAGAATATGCGATGCTCGGTGGTGCGAGCAAGGTTACTAAAGATGTGCCACCCTTCATCTTAGTCGAAGGCAACCCGGCTGAAGTGTACGGGCTCAATAGCGTCGGGTTGCGCCGCGCGCAGTTTTCCGTGGAAGCTCGCAACGAGCTGCGTGCTTTCCACGACCTGCTCTATAAATCGAACCTCAACGTGTCGCAAGCCGTCGAGAAAATGAAAGAACGCGTTTCGACCGATGCTGGGCGCACCTTCGTCGCGTTCTTGGAGGAGCCGCCTAACGATTCGAGCCGCGGTATCCTCAAGTAAGGGCGTCCTTTGAGAGCGCCGCGACGAATCTTTTTTTCAACCGGTGAGGCCTCGGGCGAGTTGGCGGCGCTCGCGTTAGGCGAGGCGATGCGCGAACAGGATGCGACACTTCGTTTCTCGGGCATCGGCGCCGAGGGTATGCGCGCTGCGGGGTGGGAGCTCTACGCCGACCACACCGGCTGGGCGAGCCTCGGGCCGCTCGCGGCGATTCCACGCATCCCAAAATTGCTGCGCGAGATGTGGAAATGCGCGCGCGATCTCGCCGCCGCGCCGCCGGATCTCTTGGTGCTTGTCGATTTCGGCGCATTCAACGTGCGCTTGGCGAAAGAACTCCGCGACAAATACCGATATACCGCGCCGATTCTCTATCTCTTTCCGCCCGGTGCGTGGCTCGACGATCCCGGACCGGCGCGAGCGGTTGCCTCTCGGGCCTTTGCGCTCACCGGTTTCGCGCACCAAGCGGAGTTCTATCGTTCGCTGCATCTCCCCATCGCGTACTTCGGCCACCCGCTCGCTCCGCGGATCGCATCGCGCCCCCAGCGTGCGGCACCCCCGAACGACGGCGGTACGATTGCGCTTTTGCCGGGAAGCCGACGCGACGAGATCGCGCGGCTCGCTCCACGTTTACGCGACGCCTTCGGGTTGCTGCGACGCGCGCGGCCGCGATTGCGCGCCCGCGTCGGTGCAGTTGACGCACCGGCGCGCTGGCTGCTGGAGCGCGCGTTCCGCGGGGCCGCCGAGATTGAAATCTGCGACGGGCTGCAAGCGGCGATCCGTGATGCCGATGCCGCGTGGGTCGCCTCGGGTACCGCGGTGCTCGAAACGACATTAAGTAACGTGCCGACGATCGCGCTCTACGCCATCACGCCGCTGCTCGCCCGGCATGCGCGACGGCTCATGCGTCGGCCCTATATCACCCTGCCGAACCTCATTCTCGACCGCGAGGTGATCCCGGAGTTTTTACAGGAGAACGCAACGCCGCAACGGCTCGCCGATGCGATGGAACGGCTTCTCGACGCGCCCGATGCATGGTATCGCGCGATTGCGGGGCTGCGTGAAGCGCTCGGGCCCGCCGATGCGCTGGAGCACTGCGCGCGCTACGCACTCTCGACGGCAAGGCAACGCTGATGCGTATCTATCACACCTCGGATATGCACGATCGGCATGGATTCGCGGCGCGGCTCAACGAGCTGCGCGAACGCGCTCCAGGGCTCTTGGTCGACTGCGGCGATTCGTTGCGCGGGAGCCAGACGGTCTTCCACCGGAACGAGCCGATCGTCGCCGAGATCGACGATGCGGGTTACGAAATCCAGGCGATGGGCAACCGTGAATTTCACTATCTTTTCGGAGCGGTGCGGGCACGCGCCGCGATGATGAAGCACCCGTTGCTGTGCAGCAATCTCGTCGATACGAAAGGGCGCGATCTTCCCTTCCGTACCGAGATCGTGCTGCCGTTGGAGCGCCCGACGCATTTTCTCGGTTTGCTCGTCACGCAATATCGGCAGGGTAGTCCGTGGGAGAAGCTTTTCGGCTGGCGTTTTCTCGACCCGATCGGTGTGGTGCGTCGCTACGCAGAGTGCATGCCCGTAGGCGAACCGCTCGTCGTCCTTTCGCACCTCGGGCTGGCAATGGATCGCCGGTTGGCAGCCGAGGTAGGGCGCATCGATCTGATCCTCGGCGGGCATAGCCACGACACGCTGTTTGCCCCCGAGTACGTCGGCGAGGTGCCGATCGTGCACGCGGGGCCATACGCACGCTACGTTTCGCGAACCGAGCTCGAATACGACGCAACCGCAAAGCGGCTGCGCGTGCGCGAGTTCGAGTTGCTGCCGCTCTTAGGTGAGTCGCGGTAAGATGCGCGTATTGCTGGTGAGTAACGGTAACGGCGAAGTCGCGATCGCGCAACGCCTGGCGGTCGCTTTGCACGAACGGATTCCCGGGCTCGAACTCGACCATCTCCCGCTCGTGGGCGAGCCGCAGCCGACGCCGGGGGCTGCAATCGTGGGGCCGCGTGCTGCGTTGCCCAGCGGCGGGCTCATCGCGATGTTCAACCTGCGCAATATCGTCAACGATATCGGCGGCGGCTTGATCGGGCTAACGGTGCGCCAACTCGGCTACCTGCGAGGCGCGCGCGGTCGCTACGATCTGGCAATCGCCGTCGGCGATACCTTCGCGCTCTTTATGGCGTTGCAGATGCGCGCGCGCACGATCTTCGTCGGTACGGCGAAGAGCGTGAACGTCGCCCGCTACGGGCCGATGGAGCTGCGAATGATGCGCAAGGCCGATTGGGTTTTCGTGCGCGACCGCGCGACCGCCGAGGATTGTCGCGCTCGCGGGCTCACCGATGTCGAAGCGGGAAATGCGATCGTCGATCTCCACGACCGCGACACCATCGTCGATCTCCAGCTTGCCGACGATGAAGAGCTCGTCTTGCTCCTTCCCGGCAGCCGAGCCGGCGCGTACGACGAGGCGAGCGTGCTCGGAGCGGCATTCGCCGCGGCGCACGCGCGCGGCGCACGCATCGTCGGCGCGCTCTCGGTTGCTCCGCGCCTCGATCCGCAACGATTTATTGCACGGCTCTCCGCCGATGGCTGGCGCTACGACGAGTGCGGCGGACGCGACGCGCTCCCGCAGCTCGTGCGCGACGGCGCGCGGATGTTGCTCTGGCGCGGCGGGGTCGGTGCACTGCTCGCACATGCGGCGCTCGTCCTCGGGCAGGCCGGAACGGCGAACGAAGCCGCTGCCGCTGCGGGCATCGCGGTTGCCGCGATCGACGACGGGCGCACGCGCGCGGAGCGTTGGTATCGCATGCGTCAACGCGCGCTGCTCGGCGAAGCGATGGTGATGTTGCCGAGCGAGCCCAACGCTGCGGGGGAAGAACTCGCTGCGTTGCTCGCCGACGGAGCGCGCCGTAAGAAGATGGGCGAGATCGGGCGCGCGCGCATGGGCGAGCCCGGCGCGACGCGGCGGATCGCCGAGAGGGCAGTAGCGTGTCTCAACACTCGCTGAAACGCCCGCTCGCGATCGCGGCGGCGGTTGCATTTGCCTGCTTGCCGCTCTTTCCGTCTTTTATCACGCTGACGCCGGCGAGCATCCCGGGAATCTCGATGGTTCCGCATGGGGTGGCGATAGCGATGCTCGCGGCGATGGGCGTGCTCGCACTCGTCGCCGGCGTGCTGCTTCTCCTCGTACCGCGCGTCGAGCAACCGATGCTGTTCCCGTTGTTGCTCTGGCTCGCTGCCGCACTACTCGCCGCCGCGCTCGGTTTCGCGCCACTCTACGGCGTCGTCTTCCTTGCGATTTTTCTGCTGGGCATCGTGTGGCATATCGGCATCAACGCAAGTTACGACGAACCCGGCGCACCGACGATCCTCTTCGGCGCCATGCTTGCCGCCGCGTCGCTCGCCTTCGCCGTCGCGATTTCAGCGGTGCTGCTCCACCGCCCCGCAGCGATCTATGCCGCCCAGCACGGGCGCGCGGTGGGGAGCTTTATTCTTCCGGGCGAACTCGCCGGATACGTGCTGATCGTCGTGCCCATCGCTCTCGCCGTCGCCTCGCTCTCGCTGCAACCGTGGCTGCGAGCCCTCGCGGCGTTCGCCGCGACCGGCGGCGTTATCGCGTTGGCGTTGAGCTTTTCGCGAACCGGGTGGGTCGCTGCCGGATGCGCCGCAATCGCCTACGTGCTGATCGTCGTACGCGATCGGCGCATGCGGCGATCGCTCTCATTTTCCATCGCCGGGTTCACGGCGTTCGCCGTGCTGCTCGCATTTAACGCCCATCACGACCCAAGCGAGAACTTCACGCGGCTCTCGATCTGGCAGACGGCATTGGGAATCGTGCGCCGCTTCCCGCTGACCGGAAGCGGGCCGTTCACCTTCGGCATGCTCTACGCGCATCTTCGGCTCCCCGACGGCGATGCGGTCGCCTATCACGCACACGATCTCTATCTCACGCTGCTCGCCGAGACGGGCATCCTCGGTTTACTCGCGATGCTCGTTACGTGGTGGCGTTTCGGGCGCGAATGGATGCGGCGCTTTGCCCTCGCCGAACCGCGCGCGCGCATACTCTCCGGCGCGATCGTCGCGGGCTTAATCGGCACGTTGGTACAGGGCTCGATCGATACCTCGACGCTCGTCCTCTTTGGGCTCTGGTTGCCGACGATGGCGCTCGCTCTAGCGAGCGCTCGCTATGGTTTGGGCGAGCGATGATGAAGGGCGCTTGTTTGTTCGCGGCGCTGCTCTCGCTTGCCGCTTGCTCCTCGCCGCAGCCGCCGCGCAACGCCCCGAGCCCGAGCCCAACGCATTCACCGGGGCTGCCATCGCTGACCGTGCGAGCCGTCGGTAGCGCCAAGCGGCCGATTCGCATCGTGCAAACGCGGCGGAACAACACGCGCGAGTATGAATTGCTCGCACGGACGATTCACAGTTTGGGCGCGGCGAGCGATGCGCGCGTGGGCCTCACCGACGTCCGCGTCACCTTCACCGCGCGTGACGGCTCGACGCTGGTTGCCAGGTCGCCGCGCGCGATCGTCGACGAGCGCGACGGCTCGATCGAGATGACCGGCGGCGTTCGCGCCGAGAATAAGGCCGGGGTGCGGCTGACCTGTCAGACGCTGATCTACCGGCGCGGAACGCAATCGCTCCACGGGAGCGGTGCCGTTCATCTCTACGGCGAACGCGGAATGGACGCGGTCGGCCAGACCGTCGATGCCGATATCGCGCTCTCCAAAGTGAGAATAAAATGAACGACCGAAAGATCGAACTACGCGGCCTTGTAAAACGCTACGGCGATCGCACGGTCGTGGACAACGTCAGCGCCGATGTCGGAACCGGCGAAGTCGTTGGTTTGTTGGGCCCGAACGGCGCCGGTAAGACGACGACGTTCTATATGGTCGTCGGGTTGGTGAAGCCCGATAGCGGGAGCGTCGTGCTGCTCGACGGAGCGAACGAGATCGATCTCACCCACGCGCCGATGTATCAGCGGGCGCGCAGCGGTATCGGCTACCTCGCGCAGGAGAACTCGATCTTTCGCAAGCTCTCCGTCGGCGACAACATTCGACTGATCTGGCAGCAGCGCGGCGTGAGCTACGAAGAGCGCGAACGGCGACTGATGCCGCTGCTCGAAGAGTTCGGTTTGCAGCGCTTCGTCGATGCACGCGGCGAGTCACTCTCCGGCGGCGAGCGCCGCCGCGTCGAGATCGCGCGCGCGCTCGCGACCGACCCGGCATTTCTCCTGCTCGACGAGCCCTTTACCGGGATCGATCCCATCGCCGTCGCCGACATTCAAGTGATGATCCGCCAACTCCGCGATCGCGGCCTTGGGATTCTCATCACCGACCATCAGGTGCGCGAAACGCTCGCCATCGTCGACCGCGCATATATCCTCAACAACGGGAAGATCGAGGTTGAAGGAAGCGCGCAAGACGTTCTCGATTCGCCGATCGCGCGAAAATTCTATCTCGGCGAGAGTTTCCGCTTGTGATTCGGACGCTCGCCTGCCGGACGATTCTCGACCGCTACGTGCTGCTCGAGCTCGCCGGCCCGTTCGGGTTCGGGCTTTCGGCGTTCACGCTGATCTTCGCGGCGACGCAGATCCTCGCGCTGGGACGACTCGTCAGCAACGACCACGCACCGCTCGGTGCGGCGATCGAGATATTTCTCTGGCAGATCCCGGGCATGGTCGTCTTGGTTATCCCCATGGCGCTATTATTAGGGACGCTCTTGGCGATTCAACGGCTTTCGGCCGATAGCGAAATTACCGCGATGAAAGCCGGCGGTATCTCGTTCGTGCGCATCGTCAGCGCGCTGCTGATCGCCGGGCTCGTCGTCTCGTTCGTCGATTACATCGTTCAAGAGAACGTCGTTCCATTCGCGGCCTCGCAGGTCACCTCGATCGAAGATAGCGCGATCAGCCACACCAGCGCGTTCAACCAAGATCTCACCGTCTCGGCACCGCTCCCCGGCGGCGGGCGCCAAGTGACCATTGCGACCGGCTACGAGCCGCATTCGCAAGCGTTGCTCAACGTCACGCTCGTGCAGTACGACGCCTCGAATACGCCGGTGCAAGTCATCTTCGCCAAACGCGCCGACTTTCAGGCAAATAGCTGGCTGCTCGACGATGTCAGCGCCTATCGCTTTGACGCCAACGGCGTGACGATCTCCGAGCCGCACGTGGCGCAGCAAGAGATCGCGATCGGCGAACAGCCAGCCGATATCGTCGAGCGCCTGACCCACAACGATCCCGACGCGATGAGCCGTCGGCAGATCGCCGACCTCATTCGCACCGGGCAGCTCTCCGGCAACGGGTTGCGGAAATATGTCGTTGCGTTCCACGAAAAATTGGCGCGGCCATTCGCCTGCTTCGTCTTCGTGCTCATGGCTATTCCATACGGAATTCGTGCGCTTCGCGGCGGCGGCGGCGGGGCGAGCCTCGGCTTCGGCCTCGCCGTGGCGATTGCGTTTATCTACTACGTCGTGCTCACGATCTTCTCGTACCTAGCAGAAAATTTTATTACGATCGCCCCGCTCTTGGTCTGGATGCCCAACGCGATCTTCACCGCGATCGGGTTGCGCCGGCTCTTGCGGATGGCGGCGGTGTGAAGCGATGAATTTTCTCGACGATCTGCGCGGCTCGCTCCTCATTCTCGGCATCGTATTGCTCGCGGGAGGCATCTCGTATGTCGGCGACCGCGTCGGGCATCAGGTCGGGCGCAAACGGCTGACGCTCTTTAATATCCGGCCGCGCTATACATCGACGATCGTCGCTGTTGCCACCGGCATGCTCATCGCGATCGCGGTGGTGAGCGTCGCGCTGCTCGCTTCGCGCGACGTCCAGACGGCGTTCTTCAAATTAGCCTCGGTCAACCGCGAGATCGCTACCCTGCAGCAGCGCGAACGCGAACTCGGCAAGAAAGTGAACACCGGGCGCTTGGTGGTCGGCGTCGATAGTTTGATGACCGATTTCTACGCGACGATTCCCCAGGGCTCCGACGTCGCGCGCCGCAAGGAGATTATGCGCGCGTTCTTCGACGACACGGTGAAGTTCGTCAATCAAACCTACGTGCCGTTCGGCTTGAAACCGGCGCGGGTGCCGAAGGGAACCTACGCGCGCCTGAACGCAACGGCGAGCAGCCCGCAACTCGGCTTTTTGAACGACCGCGCCAACGTGCTGCTCATCGCCGTCGCGCATCGCAATCTCTTCGTAAACGATCGCATCGATCTCAGCCTCGATTCGGTGCCCGATACGTTGATCTATCCGGCGAAGACGCAGATCGTCGAATTTAAAATCGATGCCGGGCGAAACGTGAATGTAAATTTGAGCATTCGCCAACTCAGCAATGCGGTCGCACAGGTGCTGGAAAACCGCGGGCTCTCCTCGGCTCTCGACGCGAACATCACCCCGGTGAGCGTCTATCCCTCGCTCTCGCGCATGCAGCAGCTGCTGAAAAGCGGGCACGGAAGCTACCTGCTCGTCGCCTGGGCGGCGACCGATATCTATCCGCACACCTACTTGCAAGAAGGGCAGATCCCCATCGTGGTGACGCTCTTGCAGCCGGGGCAGAGCTCGATTCCATGAGGCTGCTCGGGGTCGATCCGGGCTCGCGCAAGGTCGGGGTTGCGGTTCTCACCGAGGGCGGTGAGGTGCTCTATCGCGCGATTCTCCAGCCCGAGGGCTTGCTCGAGGCGATTCGCCCGCTGCTCGAACGTTACCGCATCGAAGCAATCGCGGTCGGCGGTGGGACGCGTGGAGGAGAGATTCTGCAGCAGCTCGCCGAGCTCGGACTTCCCTGCGAACGGGTCGATGAAACGAGCACCACGCTGGAGGCGCGCAGGCTCTACTTCGAGGCCTTTCCGCCGCGCGGCTGGCGCCGGTTCGTACCCCGCGGCATGCTCACACCACCGCGGCCGATCGACGATTTCGCCGCCGAATTGATCGCGCGCCGCTATCGCCGGAAACTTCAGGGGCCTTCCGACCGTTAAGGCTGTAGGGCGTAGCTCGAACGACCGATAATAGTAGTCCACGGGCTATTTTCGCCCGCACTATCGGAGGCTGGTAGATGTGAAGGGCCTACAAGGGATCTTCGCGGGAGTGCTCGCAGGGGTGCTCTGTTTTGCCTCTGCCTCCGCGCAGGGCCTCCAGCTCGGCGCCGAGGTCTTCCACCTCTCGCTTCCGATGGCGAGCTCGAGCGTGCCCGGTTCGCTGCGCGGCTTGAGCCTGGCGCCGCGTCTCCCGGGCGTGGTCGCCGATGCTCCGGCGGCGGCTTCGATCGTCCCGGATCTGCTGACGGCGCTCTCGTTCGCCGTCGAAGCGCCGAAGATCCCCGATGGCGTTCGATACGGCGCCGCCGTCGCACCGGTGCGACTCGTCAACGTCGGGACGGCACACTTCCGTACCCCGCAGCCCGAGACGGTCGGTGAGAGCTTCGACCAGGCATCGCCGCAGCCGCTCCATTTCGATTTCGGCGACCCCTCGCAGCACCCGGCGTTTCAGGAGCCGGCGCCGCGAACGAATATCCTCGGGCGCCTCTTGGGAGCGATTCGCGGGGCGAAGACGGCGGTTCAGTTGGAAACGACGAAGCAGTCGCACGATGGGCTATTGATGCCGTTGCCGCCGGCGAACGACCAAGTGCTTGGTGGGAGAACGAATATCTCCTTTCGCACCGGCGGGCGCACGGTGACGCTCGGCCTTTCGAGCCGCTTCGAACATCTCTCGCGCGGACTGATCTCTTCGGAGAACCCATCGCCGACGCTCGACCCGGTCCTCGGCTTCGATGCGGCGAGCCGGCTCGTGCTGCCGCCGGCGGCGTTCAACGATCTCACGCACTCGAGCATCGGCGCGAGCCTCGCCGTCCCCGTTTCGCCGCGCTTCACCGTCGGCTTGGGATATCGCAGCGGAACGTTGGTCGGCACATACGGTTCGTTATCGCCGACGACGCTCTCGGGCAGCGATAGCCGCTACTTCGGAAAATTAACGTACACGTTGCCGCACGCTCCGGCGACGCTAACGTTCCAGGCGCGCCAATACCGCTTCAACGATAATCTTCAATTGACGCCGAACGAAACGCAATTACGCGCCGGCGTCGATCTCACGATTAAATTCTGATCTCGCGCGCGCTCGTCGTCCTCGCTCTCTGCGCCGCCGCCATGCTCGGGAGCGTGCAGCTCGGCTCCGACGCGCTTTTCGCTCGTGTCGCCGTTCCGGCATCGGTGCCGCGCTTGCTGCCGCAGGCCTGGGGCACCGCAATCTACCACGCGATCGATCGTATCGCCCCCGCGCCGTTCGTCGCGCGCGAACTCGGGCGCGAAGCGTTACGGCGCGGCGACACGGCGAGCGCGGAGAAGTACGCGGTGACGCTGCCCGCCGGCGGTGCACGCGATGCATTATTCGCCTCGATCGAACGCGCGCGCGGCGAGGAAGCGCTCGCGATCGAATACGAACTCGCCGGGCTCGATCTGCCGCGTTTGCTCGCGCGCATCGATGCGATCGAGGCGCAGCATCCGCGCGCGGCTTATGCGTTGGCCGTGCGTCTGCGCGCGCGCCTTGCGACGACGGCAACACACCCCGATGCGCTGGCGAATATCTACTGGCGCTGTGGGATGATCGCAACGAACGCCGTCTATCACGGGCATCGCCCGGCGCTCTGGAACCCGCGCGCACGCCGTGCCTTTCTCACAGCGGCGCGCATGGCACCCTACAACAACAACTACGCGCTCGGCGTTGCCGCCTATTATTACCGCATGCAAGAGAACGAGCGCGCGCGAGCGTGGTATCGACGCGTCATCGCGATCGATCCCGCGAGCGCCGACGGTTGGGCGGGGTTAGGAAGCGTCGCGTTGCGCGCCGGCGATCTCGCCGCCGCGCAACGCTATCTCGCCGTCGCACGTCGCTACGATTCCGCAGCGGGGAGCGTGCGAATCCTCGCCCGCAAACTTCGCGCACGCGAGCGACCGTGAGAGTCGCGTTCGACGCTCAGCCGACCGTCGGCAGCGCGACCGGCATCGGCGAGTACGCGCGCGAACTCGCACGAGCGCTCGGCGAGATACCCGGGATCGAACTCGCACCGCTGAGCGCTCCGAGCATCGACCCGTGGCGCTTCGATCGGCGCGCATATTGGGAGCAAGTGCTGCTGCCGATCGCCGCGGCGCGCTCGCAGGCGACGCTTCTGCACTGCACCTCGGGAACGATGCCGGCGCTCTCCACGCTGCCGATCGTGCTGACGTTGCACGACGCCGCATGGCTGCGCGTACAGGGGCATACGCGCTTCTATGCGCGTGCCTATTTCGGCACGCTTATGAAACGGCTCGCAGCGCGCGCCCGCGCGATCGTCACGGTCTCGGAGTTCTCCGCACGCGAGATTCTCGAATTGCATCCCGGGCTCGACGAACGACGCATGCACGTTATTCCACTCGGCGTCGCCGAAGAGTTCGCACGGATCGAACCGCGTGCCGACGGAGGGGCGACGATTCTCGTCGTGGGCACGGTGGAGGCACGCAAGAACCTCGAGGTGGTGATTCGCGCGCTTCCCTCGTTGCCCGGAGTGCGTGCGATCTCGGTCGGGCCGAGTACGCCGTATCGCGATGTTTGCGAAGCACTCGCGCGCGAACTCGGCGTCGAGGAACGGATCGAATTTCGCGGCTACGTCGAGCGCGCGGCGCTGCTCGAGCTGTACGCGCGCTGCACCGTACTCGCGATGCCCTCGCGCTACGAAGGTTTCGGGCTGCCGCTCGCGCAGGCGCGCTGTGCCGGGCTGCCGGCGGTTGCGGCGCGGGGCTCCTCGCTCGATGAAATCGCGGGCACGGTCGTCGCGCGCGTCGATGCCGACGACGCCGGCGGTTGGAGCGATGCGCTCGCGGCGATTTTCGCCGACCCAGAGCGCGCGCGCCGCACCGCCGCGAGCGACCGCGCGGCGGCCATCGAGCGCTTTTCGTGGCGTCGCGCCGCGAGCGCTACCGCCGAGATCTATCGGATCGCTTCGACGTAAACCGGCGAGCCCGGCGCACCGGCAGGGACGCTGCCGTCGTCGGGAGCGAGGATCAGCCGCACCGGAAAACTCGAGCCGGCATCGGGAATCGTCGTTATGTGCAGGCGCAGGAAGCCGCGCGCAGGGACGACGTAACTACGCAGTTTATAACGGGTGAAAGCGCGCACCTGATGCGATTGCACCAGGACGCGATCGATGAGATAGGTGCCGGTCGCACTGCCGCCGCGCGGATTCTCGTAGAGCGCGATCGTCTGCGCTTGGTGCGTCGGGTTCACGACGTTGATCTCGAAGTGCTGCAGCACGCCGTAATCGCCCGAGAGCGCCTGCCCGATGAGATCGTTGGGAAGCGGCACCTGCCCGACCGCGAGTTCGAGGTAGGGATCTTCAACGCTCCATTGCGTCGAGTAGGTGAATTCAGGAATCGAGTAGATGCCGCGCGCATGCGCGTGATGCCCCTGCAAGAGCGTGTCGCTTTTCGGCGGCGTCGTCGGTGAATCGGTCGCCTTCTGCGCGAAGAGGAGCAGGTGAATCAAGCCGCCGTTGAGCACCCGCAACTGCAGCAGGTCGCTCACGATGGAATCTGCGGGCAGCTCTTGCACGGCGAGATTTACGCTGCCGTATCCGGGGATCTGAACGATCTTGCCTTCGTTGGTCACGAGATGAACGAGAAAACGTTTCGTCGAGAGATGCCCGGCTTCCATTTCGTTCGGGCTCGGCCCGCCGCGCCCGTCGATAAATTGCAGCAGTGCCGGTTCGGGCGAGGTATTGGTTGCACGGAGTACGATGCGGCGTTCGATGGAGTGCGGCGGATTGTAGTGAAAATACAGAAAGCGCGATGGCGCTTGTCGGTGGAGATCGGCGGTGAAAAGGACGCCGTCGGTGGTGAGGCGTTCCGGGAAATCGCTGACCATCAACGATGAGGGGGAGATGCGCGGGGCGGCGATATTTTCGACCGTGAGATTGACGGTGGAATCTACTTCGATATAATTGTTGCCCTGCAGCGTAACCGGAACGCTGAGATCGAGCACGTCATCGACGCCGAGCGGCGTCTCGATGCCGATCTGCGAACGGCTGAAAACGAGTTGCGCGCCGGGGCGCAGCGTGACGCTCGCGGCGATTGCATCGGCGACGCGTTTGAGGACGAACGAAGCACTCGCCGGTTCGCCGGTAACGCGCACCAATAACGTGTGCTGCGGCACGCTGCCGGCGGGATAGGCGACGACGATCGGCAGCGTGGCGGAGATGCCGCGGCTATCGGTGAGCGTGACGCTCGTCTGGCCGGGGGCAATCCCGGCGATGCTGAGCATCTCGGTGTTCGTGTTGTAGGCGACTGCGGCGACCTGCGGGTTGCCGCCGGCGAGCGTGACGGTGCCCAGCGTGTTGCCGACCGCGACCTGAACCGAAGCCCCAACCGGCACGAGCGCCGAGGCGGGCGAGAGCACGATCGGCACCGGGGTCGGCGTTGGCGTTGGCGTCGGCTCGGGTGTCGGCGAGGCGAGTGGTGTTGCGAGCGCTGCGCCTGAGGGCAGCGGCGTCGCCCCAGGAGGGAGCGGGCTCGGCGAGAGCAGCGGCGTCGGCGAGAGCAGCGGCGTCGGCGAGGGAGGAGCGGTGGGTGCGATCTGCGGGTGCAGCGCGGCGAGCCCGAGCGTCGCCGGCAGCAGGATGAGCGCGAGCAGTGGGGTTCGACGCATCGAGTGAGTTAGGAGGCTGCGGCCGTCGCTCGCCGGACAGCGCTCGCCAAGAGCGTCTTATAGCCGACGCTGGGGAAGAGTACCGTGACGTAATCGCGCTCGGCTCGTTCGATGGTGCCGATGCCGAATTTCGGATGTTCGACGACCTCGGAGATGCCGTAGCCGTCGCCTTGAATGTTCGCGACGCGCGGCAGCGTTGCAGCGCGCAAGCAATTATCGCACGCGCCGCAATTTTCGGTGGTAAAACTCTCGCCGAAATAGTTGAGAATGAAGCGGCGCCGACACGAAGTCGCTTCGGCATATTGCAGCATCATCGCGAGTTTGCTCTGGTCGTACGAGCGTTTCGTTTCGTAATTAGCGAGGTTGAGCACGAGTTCGCGATTCTTGCGCGCGGCCTCCGAGACGGTGTAGGTGCTGCGACCGACGGTATCGATGTAGCCGGCCTTGCGTAGCAGGGCGAGAATCACTTTAAGTTTCGTAAGCGGCAGTTGCAGAATCTTGCGGAGATCGACCATCGCGACGCCGCTCTCTTGCGTGCCGAAGACCTCGATCGTACCGAAGACGCGTTGAACGTCTTCGATATCGGGATACTTTCCGGTGAGGAAATAGGTCTGCACGCGGGTGTCGCTCATGCGATAGATGAGGATACAGCGCGAGGGCAGCCCATCGCGCCCGGCGCGCCCGGCTTCTTGCGTATAGGCTTCGATCGACCCGGGCAGATCGTAGTGGATTACGAAGCGAATATTCGGTTTGTCGATGCCCAGACCAAAGGCATTGGTGGCGACGACGGCACGGATTTTCTCGCCCATGAAAAGTTCGTGAACGCGGGTGCGATCTTCTTTGTGCAGTTTCGAATGATAGACTTCCGCCGGCATGCCCAAACGTTCCGTGAGAAACTCACAGACGGCGAGAGCATTTTTAATCGTCGCAGCGTAGATGATGCCGGTGCCTTCGATCGCATCGTCGCCGGTAAAGAGGCGCTCGATCGTTTTGAGTTTATCGGGCTCTTTTTCGGCTTTTCGCGTTTCGTACACTAAGTTCGGGCGGTCGAACCCGCGCACGATCGGCTGCACGTTCTCGATGCCGAGCTGGTGCAAAATATCTTCGCGAACGGCGGGGGTGGCAGTCGCGGTCAGCGCGAGGATCGGCGGGCGCCCGAGCTTGCGCACGACCGAGCCGAGCGCGAGATAGGCGGGGCGAAAATCGTGTCCCCATTGGCTGATGCAATGGGCTTCGTCGACGACGAAGAGCGGCACGTGCACCGATTGCAATACGTTGATGAATCGCTCGTCTTCAAGTTTCTCAGGCGTCGTATACACAATCTTGATCTCGCCGGCGGCGATGCGGCGCATTGCGCGCGCTTCCTGCTCTTCAGAGAGTGTCGAGTTGATGGCGACCACGGCGGTGATGCCGCGCACCTTGAGCATATCGAGTTGATCTTTCATCAGCGCGATGAGCGGGCTCACGACGACGGTGGTGCCCTCGAGCATCAGCGCCGGCAGCTGATAGGTGAGACTTTTGCCGCCGCCGGTCGCAAGGATGGCAAGCGTGTCGTTTCCGGCGAGTACGCGCTGAACGACCTCTTCCTGTCCTTGGAAAAAGTCGTCGAAGCCAAACCATTTATGCAGGGCGACCTGCAGATTCACGCTGAGGGTTCCTCTCCTCGAACAGGATGCAACCCTCGTCGCTTAGCGACGTGGGCCGGAGGCGGCCTCTTGCGCTCCCTACTTCAACGGGCGAGCGTGGCACGCTTCCCTCCGATTATACCGCATGCAGGCGAGAAGATACAGGGCCGCTAAGCCAAGTTTAATGTCTCTCTACCGTACGTGGCGTCCGAAGAGCTTTACCGAGCTTGTCGGCCAGGATTCCGTGGTTCGAACCCTCCGCAGCGCGATCGAGGGCGGGAAGGTGGCGCACGCCTACCTGTTTTCCGGCCCGCGCGGCAGCGGGAAGACCTCGGCGGCAAAGATCTTCGCCCGTTGCATAAATTGCGAGCGCGGCCCCACCGTCGAACCCGACAATACCTGCGCTTCCTGTATCGCAATGCTCGAAGGGAGTGCGCTCGACGTACTGGAGATCGATGCGGCGAGCAATCGCGGCATCGACGAGATTCGCTCGCTGCGCGACGCGGTGAAGTTTCCGCCCTCGGTGATGCGCAAGAAAATCTATATTATCGATGAAGCGCACATGCTCACCAAAGAGGGCGCGAATGCGTTTCTCAAGACCCTCGAAGAGCCGCCCGAACACGCGCTCTTTATTCTCGCGACCACCGAACCCGAGCGGCTGCCGATAACGATTCTCTCGCGTTGTCAGCGCTATGCGTTTCGACGCATCGCCATTCCGGTTATGATCGAACGCATGCGCGAGATCGCCGCTGCGGAAAAGATTACCGCCGAAGAGAGCGCGCTCGCAGCGATCGCCTATCGCGCCGACGGCGGCCTACGCGACGCGCTGACGATGCTCGAACAAGCGGCGGCGTACGGCGACGGGCGCGTCGATGCAGCCGCGATCGAAGCGGCGTTCGGCTCGAACGGTCGCGAGATGGCGCTGCGCCTGCGCGACGACGTCTTGCGCCGCGATGCCGGCGCGATGTTGCGCACCATCGAGGAAGCGAGCGATTCGGGAATCGAGCCGGCGACGTTGCTGCGCGCGCTCTTGGGAGCGATGCGCAACCTGCTGGTAGCGCGCATCGACCCGTCCCTGCTGGCGCGCGATAGCGCGCCTGAGGACGCCGCCGAGGCGACCGCGCGCGCGCAGGAGATCGAGAGCACGACCGTGCTGCCGCTGCTGCGCGTGCTCACCGACGCCGCGACGCTCGCTCGCGGTGGCGATGCGCGGCTGGAGTTGGAGGCGGCGTTGCTGCGCTTCGTTCTCGCCGGTGAGGCCGCGAGCGCGCCCGCGCGCGCCGCTGCCCCGCCGCCGCCTACGCGCCCCGCGACCGCTCCGCGGGCCGCTGCCCCGCCGCGCCCGGCAGCGCGGGCGGAGGAGCAGCCGCCGGTCTCTGCATCGCCGCCGGAGCTGCCGCCGAAGCGGAGCGGCCCGCTCACCCAGAAGGCCGTCGAGGCGGCGTGGCCCGCGATTCGCGGCCGGCTCGTCGCTGCGGAGCGCCCGCTGCAGGCAGCGCTCGACGATTCACGCGTGCTTTCGTTCGACGGCAAGACGCTGGTGATCGCAGTGCCGGGGCAGACCGCGCTCGCGCGCTTCAACGAGCGAGCCTCGGCGAAGGTGAAGGCGGCGGTCGCCGAGTTTCTCGAGGCCGATCTCAACGTTCGCGCCGAGATCGCCGCGCTACCGGACGAACCCGAACCGACGACGAATGAGGACGCCGATTCCCTGCTCGACTACGCGATAGAGAGAACGAGAGAACTGTGAACCAAGCGCAATTGATGGCCCAGGTAAAGAAGATGCAGAGCGAGATGCTCAAGGCGCAGGAAGAGCTTGCGACAACGAGCGTCACCGGCGTTGCCGCAGGGGGTGCGGTGAGCGTGGAGATGACCTGCGATCAGCGCGTCACGCGCGTGCATATCGGGAAGGAAGCGGTCGATCCCGAAGATATCGAGACGCTTGAAGATCTCGTGACGGTCGCTGTGAACGATGCGTTGGGGAAAGCGAATGAGACTTCGCAGAAGCGCATGTCTGCGTTTACCGGAGGCATGCGCATTCCGGGCCTGATGTGACGCGCTCCGAGCCGCCGGCCGAGCCGGTCGTCGCGCTCATCAATGAGTTCACGAAGCTTCCGACGATCGGCCCGAAGACCGCAGCGCGACTGGTGTTCCATATTCTCAACCGCCCGCGCAACGAAGCGCAGTCGCTCTCGGAAGCGATATTAGCGGTGAAGGATCGCGTGGGCTTCTGTTCGATCTGCGCTTCGATTACCGAGAGCGACCCGTGCGCGTTCTGCCGCGACGAACGGCGCGATGCGACGCTGCTCTGCGTCGTCGCCGACGCAAAAGATCTTTACGCAATCGAACGTTCGGGTGCGTTTCATGGGCGCTACCACGTGCTCGGCGGCGTGATTTCGCCGATGGACGGCATCGGGCCGGGGCAGTTACGCGTGCGCGAACTCGTCGAACGCGTCGGCAGCGAAGCGACGCACGAAGTCATCATCGCGACGAACCCCAACGCCGAAGGCGAAGCGACCGCGCTCTATCTCTCGCGCTTACTCGCACCATTGGTAACGACGGTGTCGCGGCTTGCCTACGGCTTGCCGATCGGCAGCGATCTCGATTACGCCGACGAAGCGACGCTCGCGCGCGCGCTCGAAGGCCGAAGATTGATGTAGCGCTGTCCCTTTCATCGCAGGGAGCTCCGAAGGGGCATATCGAGTGGTCGGTTCACGAAGCGCGATAGCGGTTTCGATTCCCGTTGGCGCTACCAAGTATTTGTCTGAGCTTGTCGAAGGGCCGCCCCGCAGTTCATGCGGGGCTTTTTCGCGTATCGAGGTTCCATTTGTTCGTGTGCAGCCCATCTAATACTACTGTGTCATAAAAGCGAAAAATGTGGCACACTGGATGCGTGAGCAACGCGAGTACTTCATTGCGCGCCGTTGCGCGCCGATTCAACCGCTACGCCAAGGCGTTGGCGCCGGCATTGGAACACGCCGATCGCATTGAACCTTTCGAGTCCTATTG
>Ga0209012_1000172_pt1 | contig 104836 bp, 94 predicted proteins | sample RS3BMetagenome_FD_184735 | JGI IMG/M metagenome (GOLD analysis project Ga0209012, IMG submission 184735) | Ferric oxide microbial mat and aquatic microbial communities from Rainbow Spring, Yellowstone National Park, USA - RS3B (SPAdes) (version 3) ... | reverse complement strand
CCGTCGCCCTGCCCGCGGGCGCGAGCCTCGAGCCGAGCGGCGCCGGCCAGTGGCGCGCCCGCCTCGCCCGGCCCGACGACATCGAGGCCGTCGTCGCCTCGCTGGTCGCCGCCGGCGCCGGCGTGCGTGCCGTCATCCCCGAGGAGGTCACCCTCGAGGAGGCCTACCTGCAGGTGATCGGGGGGAGTGCCCGTGCGTGACCTCATGACCGTCATGTGGAAGGAGCTCGCCGAATTCGTCGGCAACACGCGCTCCCTGCGCGTGTTCGGGGTCGCCGTGGTACTGCTCGGCCTCCTGCCGCTCCTCAGCGGACACGGCCTGGGCACGGGCGCGACCGCCGAACTGCGGCTCCTCATCGCGATGTACTACGTGCTCTTCGCGACCCTGCTCGTCGTCGCCAACACGGCGCCCGACCTGGTCCTGCACGAGCGGGTCGGCCGCACCCTCGACTACCTCCTCACCACCCGCCTGCCGGACTGGGCGATCTTCGGCGGCAAGGTCCTCACCGCGACATGCGTCGGCTACGCGGCCGCCGTCGTCGCGATCGCCCTCCAGCTGCTCTTCACGGCGGCGCTGGGCGGGCACGGCTGGACCTGGCTGTACCTCGCCGTGCCGGCGGGCCGCATCCTGACGCTCGCCCTGCCGGCGGTGTTGAGCCTGTACCTGTCCGTCGTCGGCACGTTCGTCGCCCTGCGGGTGGGCGACCAGCGCAGCGCCTACCTCGTGACGGTGCTCGCGATCGGCGTCGTCCTCGCGCCGCTCCTCCTCGGCTGGATCCCGGTCCAGTTCACGCCCGCCTGGCTGGTTAAGGCGGCCGCCGCCTGGGCGGTCCTGGCGCTTGCCCTGGCCGCCGCGGGCCTGCGCCTGTTCCGGCGCCAGATGCTCGTCCTGTATCTCCAGGAGTAGGGCCGGAGCGCAAGGGCACCGCCACGGCGGACGGGCGGCGGGATCGGGACGGGGCGGACGCGAACGGTGTCGGGGCAGCCCGTCTGCGCGACGCGATCACGAGGAGGCCTGTCGTGACCACCCCTCCGTCCCCCGGATTCCCCCTGCCGGTTCCCTCCCCGGGCTACCGCATCCGCCTCCTCGACGGCCGCACCTTCGAGCGACCGCCCGGCGCCGACGACGACCCGACACCGCCCGGCGCGGACGTGCGGGTCGCGATCGCCTTCGACCCCCTGCCCTCCGGCGGCCGGCGCTACCGCATCGAGGTGGAGGCGGACGCGCCCCTGCTCGAGGTGGTCTTCCCCGTCCTCGCCCTGCCCGCCGGGGACGACCTTGTCGTCGCCCTCCAGGGCGGCGCCCGGGTGACCGACCTTGCCCGCGCCGTCGAGGGCGCCGGCGGCCTCCTCCGGCTCGCCTATCCCGGCCCGCTCACGATGCAGTTCTGGCAGTACGGTCCCGTCTACGTGGCGACCGACGACACGCTGGGCCTCACCCGGCGCTGGGAGTTTCGCACCGGTCCGGACGGCGCGCTGGAGGCCGCCCTGGTCCAGCCGACCGAGGCGGTCACACGGTACGAGGGCCCCTACGGCTGCCGGATCGAGCCGGCGCTCGCGGACGCCTTCGCGGCCGCGAGCCACTACCGGGCGTGGGCCCTCGACCAGCCGTGGTGCGCCCGCGGCCCGCTGGCGGCGCGGGCGGCCGCGGGCGACCTGCCCGGCTGGCTGTTCGACACCGACCTGTGGCTGTGGAACCGGGGCAACGGCGCCGCCCTGGCCGAAAATGCGCAGGCCCTGCGCGATGCCATCGGCGGTCCCGTGAGCGCCCTGTGGTACTGGTGGCACGGCGCCGCGTACGACGACGGCTTCCCCGACTACCTGCCGCCGCGCGAGGGGTGGCCGGCGTTCGAGGCGACCCTGGGCGCCCTGCACGCCCAGGGTACGCCGGTGTCCGTGTACGTGAACGGCCGCCTGTGCGGCGAGCGCTCCGCCGCCTACGCCCGGCCGGAGATCCGCGCCGCCCGCGCCCAGCCGTTCGGGGCGCCGCCGCCGGTCGAGGTCTACAACCGGTTCACCGACGCACCGATGGCGGTCATGTGCCCGGCCGACGCCGGCTGGCGGTCGGTCCTGTCCGACACGGTGCTGTCCCTGTTCGACCACGGCGTCGACGGCGTGTACATCGACCAGATCGGCCTGAGCGCGCCGCCGCTGTGCCACAGCGCCGGGCACGGCCACGCGCCCGGCTCGCCGGCGGCGGGCGTCGCCGGCTACCGCGCCCTGATCGAGGCGATCCGGGCGCGCGCCGGCCGGGGGCGACGGGCGCTCTTCACGGAGTCGTGCGCCGAGGTCTACCTCGACCTGTTCGACGCCGTCCTCGTCCTCGACACCTCGCTCGACAAGTTCCGGGACCGGCGCGGCCTGGGCGACCATCTCCAGTACCTGCCCCTGTGGCCCGCCGTGTACCGCGAGCACGCCCTGGCGTTCGGTTCGTACGCGACGCTCAAGGGCCCGACGCCGTTCGATCCCCTGTGGGTGCGCGACGCCGCCGCGATGCCCCCCGGCCTCGCGCGCGACGGCGACGGCAACCTGTGGCTCGGGCTACCCGCCGGCACGGAGGTGCCCGCCGGGCAGCTCACGTGGGAACTCGGCCGCGCGCTCACGTACGGCAACATGCCGATGCTGGCCAACTTCTCGCCCGAGGATGCCGCGTCGCCGCGCTTCGCCACCGTGCTCGACAGCGTCCGGGCCCTCCGGGAGGGACGCGACGCGTTCCTGTTCGGCTCCCTGCAACCCGTCGAGACCGGCCAGGCGCCGATCCGCGTGCCCTGGCTGGCCAAGTGGCTGTATTGCCTGCCCGGCGAGGAGGTCGTCCAGGAGCGGACCCTGCCGGCCGTGACGGCGGCGGCGTTTTCCCACCGGGGCCGGTCGGTCACCGTGTACGCCAACCACACCGACGCACCGGCGGTGGTCCGTGGCCCGTCGGGCGAGCCGGTCACGATCGGGCCCCTGCGCGTCGCCCTCGCCCGGGAGGCGCCGTAGCACACCGCGTCGCGGCGCGATGCCCGGACCCGGATCCGCGCCCCGGCCACGCAGCCGCGAGGAGGACCGCACCATGCCGAGCGTCGATCCGACCCGCCACCCCATCGGGATCTATGTGCCCGACCCGCCGCGCGACCCGGCCGGCCGCGCCGAGCGGATCGGTCACCTGGCCGCCTGCCCGGACCGCCTCGCCGAGGCCCTTTTCGATCTCGACGAATCCCAGCTCGACACGCCCTACCGGGAGGGCGGATGGACGATCCGGCAGGTGGCCCACCACCTGCCGGACAGCCACATGAACGCCTACCTGCGGATGAAGCTCGCCCTCACGGAGGACGCCCCGACGGTAAAGCCGTACTTCGAGGACCGGCTCGCCCGCCTGGCCGACTACCGGGACACGCCGGCCCAGACGTCGGTGACGCTGCTGCGGGCCCTGCACGAGCGCTGGGTCGTGCTTCTGCGCAACCTCGGCGAGAGCGACTGGCAGCGCACGTTCGTCCACCCCGAAAGCGGCCTCCAGACGCTCGACCAGGTTCTTGACCTGTACGCCTGGCACAGCCGGCACCACGTCGGCCAGATCGCGTCCCTGCGCGCCCGCAAGGGCTGGTAGCGCTCGCGCCGGTCCCGCCCGGACGGTCTAGCCCAGCGCCATCTCGATCGCGTCCGGCGTCGGCGGCACGTCGGCGATGCGGTAGGGCGGCGGCTCCATGCCGAGCAGGTGGCGAACCAGGTAGTCCCAGTTCTTTCGCGTCGTGTACGCCTCGTAGCCGACCAGCCCATGCTCGGCGCCCGGTACGACGATGAGATCGAAGTCCTTGTTCGCCGCGATCAGCCGGTCGACCAGGCGCAGCGTCAGGTGCGGCGTGACGTTGTCGTCCATCTCCCCGTGGATGAGCAGGAGCTTGCCGGCGAGACGCTCGGCGAGGCCGGTGTTGGACAGGTGCGACTCGCCGTCCGGATCGAACGGCCCATCGTACGCCTCGGCCCAGGAGGCGTGGTAGAAGCGGTTGTCGTGGTTGCCCGACTCGGCCACGCCCACCTTGTACACCTCGGGAAACTTCAGCATCGCCCGGGTGGTGGCGAAGCCGCCGCCCGAGTGGCCGAACATGCCGACCCGGTCGAGGTCCATCCAGGGCCGCGTCGCCGCCAGCTGGGGCAGGACCGCGACGTGGTCCTCGAGGGCGCCGCACGAGCCCAGGTTGCCGTAGCTGTGGTCGTGGAAGGCCTTGCTCCGGCCCGGCGTGCCGCGTCCGTCGACTGCGATCACGACGAACCCCAGGGCCGCGATGCACTCCGCCAGGTATCCCCACTTGCCCTGGTCGAAGCCCGGCGGGACGCGGCGGATCTGCGGCCCGGGGTAGATGTGGTCGACGACCGGGTAGCGCCTCGCCGGGTCGAACCCGTACGGCTTGTACAGGATGCCGTAGACCGGCGTGACGCCATCCTCGGCCAGGGCCCGGATGCGCTCGGGCGGCGTCCAGCCCGCCTCGCGCAGACGGCTCACGTCGGCCCGCTCCAGCTCCATGACGACCTCGCCCCGGCGGTCGCGCACGGTCACCACCGGCGGCGTGTCGACCGTCGAGGCGGTGTCGACGAACCAGCGTCCGTGCGCCGGGGCGGTCACGACGTGGTCGAGGCCGTCGTCGGTGAGCCGCTCCATCGCCCCGTCGTCGAGGCCGACGCGCACCAGCGAGCGCCGGTACGGATCGTCCGCGTCGAGGCCCGAGACCGTGACAAACGCCTCCCGGCTCGCCTCGTCGACGTGGACCATCTCCTGGACGACGCACTCGCCCCGGGTGAGCTGGCGCACCGCCCGCCCGGCCGCGAGGTCGTACAGGTAGACGTGGCCCCAGCCGTCGCGCTGCGAGTACCACAGCGCCTCGCGGTTGCCCGCCAGCACATGGACGACGGGCTTCATGCCGGGCTCCTGCACCGGCTCGACCCGGGTGTCGCCGGTCTCCTCGACGAGCAGGCGCCCCTCGCCGGTGGCGGCGTCGATGGCGTACAGACGAAGCGTGCGCACGTCGCGGGTGGGGAAGATCACGTACGCGGTCGCACTGTCCGCCGACCACCACGCCCGCTTGGACGTAAGCGGCGAGCGGAACGAGAACGCGAACGCCTCGACCCCCGCCGGCACCATGGTGCGCGTGACGACGTCGAAGACCAGCCACTCGCCGCGCGGGACGGTGTCGCCGGGCAGTGCGTAGCGGTAGGTGTGCAGGCGCGGCCTGCCGCCGTCGGGCGGCGACGACTCGATGAGCGGCATGATCGGCACGCCGCGCTGGTCGGTGCGGTGGGTGAGAAGGCGCCGCGAGTCGGGCGACCACAGCACCAGCGTGGGCGCCTGCGTGATCCCCAGCCGGCGCAGCATCCGCCAGGACACGCCGGCGTCGGGCGCCATGGCGTAGGGGCGCTCCGCCGTGCCGTCGGTCGTCAGGGCGAACGCCTCGCCCCCGTCCGCCGGCCGCACCCACAGGTCGTAGCCGCGGCGAAACGCGATCCACCGCCCGTCCGGCGACACCACCTCGATCGGGGCGGGCGGCGCCTGCGCCTCGCGGACCAGCTCGGCGTCGTGCAGGCCGTACGACCAGGCGGCGCCGAACGCCTCGAACCGAACCCGGTCGTCGCGGACCTGGACCTTGCGAAACGGCAGGTCGTAGGCCTGGACCTCCTGGCCGCTCGCGTCCGCCAGGGCCCGGGCGAGTCGCTCGGCGTCAAACAGGGGCGCGCGGCTCTTCGCCTCCGGATCGACGCGCAGGAACTCGCCGCCGCGCTCGGTCTCGACGCGGTACCAGAACGTCGAGCCGTCGCCGATCCAGTTGGGCTTGACGCCGATGTGCAGGGCAAGGCGGGAGCGGTTGTGGGCCATCAGGCGTTCGGCGCGCTCGTAGGCGGCCGCTGGCAGCAGGTCCGTGGACGACGCCTCCTCAGGGGGGTGGGCTCGGTCGAATCCCCTAGAGGTTCGTCCCGCGCCCGCCCAGCCCTTCGCCCAGGCGGCCGGCGCGGCTCGGCGCGACCAGTCAGAGCGCCCCCATGGCCGCCGCCGCCGCCGGCACCAGCACCGACGGCACGAGCGCCGGCCGGGCGGTCATGACGAAGACGACGCCGACCGCGACCCAGCCCCGGGCGGCGATCGACCGGGGCAGGACGGCGAACGCGCGCCGGGCCGCCTCCTCGCCCGCCGTTCCCGTCGCCGCGGTCCAGCGGTCGACCAGCATCCACTCCGCGACCAGTCCGCCGAACACGCCCACGGCAGCCAGGATGTGCACGAACAGCGCCGCGGTCGGCATCGCCACGCCCCCCCACATCGATAACTACCTGCATATTGTTATCTGCATGTAATCACTTGGGCGAGAAGAGAGGGACGCCGGCGGTCCGGTCGTCCCTCCCCCGCCCATCCCGCTAGTCCAGTTCGTTCACGTCGGTGATCGTGAGGATGGCGTCGAGGGGGATGTACGTCCAGCGCCCGCCGATCGGGTGGCCCTTCACCGTGTTGGCCAGCACGCGCAGGTTCTCGGTCTCCACCCAGACGCCGGGGCCTTCCACCCGGAACCGCCCCCGGTAGTCCGCGTAGCTGCTCCCGACCTTGAGCGCGACCGTTCCGCTTCGCTCCATGTCCGTTCCCTCCCGCAGCGCCGTTCGACAGCATGATGATGTTTCCTCGCGCCGGCGCGATGCAGGGCGTCCGGGCCCGGGGCCCGCCGGCTGCCGCTCGGCCCGTCCGGCCGCCGGGCCTACGCCGGCTTGTCCAGGAGGAAGAACCCGCTCTCGGAGCGGACTTCCAGCACGCCGTCGCGCCCGATCCGGTCCCGGATGCGGTCTTCCAGCCCGGCGAGCGCGCGGGCGATCAGGTCGGGGTCGTCCGCCGCCGGACCGAGGTGGGCGCGCAGCGGCCCCGAGGCTATGTACCGAACCGCGGGCTCGGCCCGGTCGAAGCGCAGTCCGCCCGGCGCGCGCTCCACCCGCGGCGGCGCCGGAAAGAACGCCGCGCCGTTGTCCAGATGGAAGCGGTCGGACGTCTGCGGCGCCGCCCCCGGCAGGCCAAGGTCCCGCGCCACCGCGTCGCCCATCTCCCACAGCTCGCGGTACGGCGTCGGGCCGTTGGTGCAGGCGGCGAGCGCGCCGCCCGGCTGGAGCACGCGATAGGCCTCGGCGAGCGCCGCGGCGATGTCCGGCACGTGGTACAGCATGAAGTGCATGCCCACCCACGCGAACGTCCCGTCCGCGAAGGGTAGCGCCTGGGCGTCGCCCACGACCGCCTCGGCGCGCGGGTCTTCCGCCAGCACCGGGCCCAGACCGGCGACCATGCCCGCCGACTGGTCGAGGGCGGTGTACAACGGCGCCGGGCCGAGGGCGGCACGGATGGCCCGGTACCAGCTCCCCGTGCCCGCGCCGACGTCGAGGATGCGTCCGGGACGGGCGTGCACCGCAGCCATGGCCACGGTCACCCGCGCGAACACGTCCGGGCCCCGACCGGTGCCGTAGCGCCGATGGGTGTCCGTGCGGACCGCCAGGTTCGCGTCGGTCGCATACTGGACGGCCAGGTAGCGCGGGTCGCTCGCGTCCACGGTCGGGCCTCCCCTGCCTGCCTCTTGGGCCGAGAACGCCGGCGGCGGCCGCGCCGCCGCGGCCGCCGCCCGCCCGCCGTTCTAGGCCTTCGCGTAACGGTCCATCCAGGCCGCCATCACGCGCTGGCGACGCAGCCGCTGGGACGGCGTTCCGATGATGCTGAACACGTGGCTGGCGTTCGGAACGCGCACGAGGGCGCTCTCGACGCCGCGCTTGCGCAGGGCGGCGAAGACCTGCTCGCCCTGCTCGACCGGGCAGCGCCAGTCGGCCTCTCCCTCGATCACGAGCGACGGCGTGGTGCAGCGGTCGAGGTAGGCGACGGGCGAGTGGCGCCAGGCGTTCGTCATGCCGGCGTAGGGGTCGCCATCGACCTCCTCGTGGACGAACCAGGTGCCGATGTCGGCCGTGCCGTAAAAGCTCGTCAGGTTGGACACGACCATCTCCGGGATGGCGCAGGCGAACCGGTCGGTGTGGCCGATCACCCAGCTGGTCATGAACCCGCCGTAGCTGATGCCGGTGACGACAAGCCGCTTCGGATCGATGCCGCCTGCGGCGATGGCCGCGTCGACGCCGGCCATGAGGTCCTCGAAGTCCTTGCCGCCCCAGTCGTTGATGCACGCCTTGGCAAACGCCTGGCCGTAACCGGAGCTGCCGCGCGGGTTGATGAAAAGCACGGCGCGGCCGGACGAGGCGTACGCCTGCCACTGGTGCGAGAAGCCCAGCCCGTTCGAGCCGTGCGGTCCGCCGTGGATGTCGAGGACGAGCGGCGTCGGGGCGTCGCCGCCGCTCGGCGGACGCATGAGCCAGCCCTCGATCTCCCAGCCGTCCGGCCCCGTGAAGTGCAAAGGCTCGGCCGGCACGAGGTCGAACTCCTCGGCCAGGGCACGGTTGAACGCGCTGATGGCGGCCCATGCCCCGGTCGATTCGTCGAGCTCCCAGATCTCCGGCGGATCGGTCGGCGTCGACGCCACGGCGACGATCCGGCCGCCTGCGATGGCGATCTCGGCCGGCGCGCCGATCCAGTCGGCGGGAGTCAGGCGGCGGACCTGGGCCGCGCCCGTCCCGTGCATGGTCGCCGCGTAGATGCCCGCGCTGCCGTGCTCCTCGGCCGTGAACAGGACGCGGCTACCGTCGGCCGTCCACAGCGGCTGGCCGGAGATGAAGCCGGTGAGGTCGCTGTAGACGGTCGAGCCCACGGCCCGGTCGAAGTCGGCCGTGACGTTCACGAGACCGCCCTTGCCGTCGGCGACGAGAAGCGCATGCTGGGTGGCGATGCCGAACCGCCCGTCGTCGCCGATCGCGGCCAGCGTACTGCCGTCGGGCGACCAGGCAAGGCTCCAGAGGCTGCCGGCACCGTGCGCCAGTTCGGTCGTGGCGCCCCCGTCGACCGCCACCTCCCAGACATCCTGGCGCCAGCCGGCGTCCGCGTCGGCCCCGCGGTTGCTCAGGAACGCCACGCGCCGGCCGTCCGGGTGCCAGGCGAACGCGCCGACGTCGTACGAACCGCCGGTGAGGGGCTCGATCTCGGCCGGCTCGTCCACCGACGGGTCGACGAGGAACAGGTGCCGACGCCGCCCGTCGAAGTAGCCGACCCCGTCGAAGCGGTACTTCAGCCGGCGGGTGAGCCGCAGGCCGGACTCGGCCTGCGACTCCGAGTACAGCGCCGCCGGGTCGCGCTCGAGCGCCTTCGGCTCCTTGCCGGCGAGGCGGTCGGCCTCCCTGGCGTTGTCCCAGTGCAAGGCGGCAAGCAGGTCCTCGAGACCCTCCTCCGGCACCGCCTGCCAGGCCGTGACCGCCAGGCGGTCGCCCTGGGCCGACCACTCCAGGCCCGACGCGCCCTTCAGTCCCTTGGTCAGGGGCCGCGCCTCGCCGCCGCCGAGCGGCAGGAGGTGCACCTGCGGGTCGTCGTCCTCGCCGCGCGCGGCCAGGAACGCGAGCCGGCGGCCGTCGGGCGACCAGCGCGGCGACCCGTCGTGCGGGCCGGCCGTGAGCTGGCGCGGCCCGTCCCCCCGGTCCATGAGCCAGATCTGGGCGGTGTACGTGTCCTTGGCCACGTCGGGCTGGGAGACGACGAACGCGAGACGCTGCCCGTCGGGCGACAGGCGCAGGTCCGAGACGACGCGGAACCGGACCAGGTCCTCGAAGGTGACGCGGCGCGTGCCCATGGAAGAGCCTCCTCGAAGAGCGATGGATGAGCGGTCGGGCGGCGGCCGGCGTACCCGCCGTCGTCGTCGGGGCGTTCCGCGCGCCGACGCCCGCCTCCTTCCGTCCCGCCCAAGCCCCGGTCGCATCGGCCGCCCCTTGCGGGGAAACAGTATAAGGATATATGGTAGAGGCAAAGGGGGGCGGCGCATGGAGTTCGGGCAGCCGGAGCGGTATGGACGTTCCCAGGAGGCATTCGCACGGGCCTGCGAGGTGATCCCGAGCGGCGTCAACAGCACCGCCCGGGCCCGCTTCAGCGGCTGGGAGCCGTACCCGCTGTTCGTTCGCGAGGGTCGTGGCTCGCGCCTGACCGACGTCGACGGCAACACCTACATCGACTACCTCCTCGGCCTGGGCCCGATGGTGTTCGGCCACCGGCCCGAGGCGATCACCCGGGCAGTGATCGACCACATCGAGCGCGTGGGGACGATGTTCGCCCTGCCGACCGAAGAGGAGATCACGCTCGCGGGCAAGATCATCGCGGCCGTGCCGAGCGTCGAGCAGGTCCACCTGTCGAACACCGGCACGGAGGCGGTCCTGTACGCCGTCCGTCTCGCCCGCGCGTTCACCGGCCGGCGCCTGATCGTGCGGTTCGAGGGCATGTACCACGGCTTTTCCGACGGCGTGTACTGGAGCAAGCACCCGTCGCTGGCCGAGGCCGGGCCGGAGGATCGACCCCGCGCCGTGCCCCAGGGACCGGGCTTGCCGCAGGGCGCCGGCGACGATCTCCTCATCCTCCAGTGGAACGACGAGGCGGCCCTGCGGGCGGCGTTCGAGCGCGACGGCGAGCGCATCGCCGCGGTCCTGACCGAGCCGGTGATGTGCAACACCGGCTGCATCCTGCCCGAGCCGGGCTACCTCGAGGCGATGCGGGAGCTGACCCGGGCCGCGGGCGCGCTCCTCATCTTCGACGAGGTGATCACGGGCTTTCGCGTCGCCCTGGGCGGCGCCCAGTCGGTCCTGGGCATCCGGCCGGACCTGAGCGTGTTCGCCAAGGGCCTGGGCGGCGGCTTCCCGGTCGCGGCCCTGGGCGGGCGGCGGGACGTGCTCGAGCTCGTCGCCGACGGCACGGTGTCGATGGCGGGCACGTACAGCGGCAACGGCATCGCCGTCGCCGCCGCCACCGCGGCCCTTGACCTGATGGCGGCGCCGGGCGCCTTCGACCGCCTGGGCACGGTCTCGCGGCGCCTGCAGGACGGCCTGCAGGGACTTCTCGACGAGGCCGGCCTGCCGGCGCGGGTGGTCGGGATCGGGCCGCTGTTCCAGGTCTGGTTCACGCGCGAGCCGATCCGCAACTACCGCGACGCCGCGCGCCACGCCGACATGGCCGCGTTCCGGGTATGGTGGGAGGAGATGCTGGGCCGTGGGGTGCTGTTCCACCCCGGTCCGCTCGAGAACCTGTTCGTCTCGTTCGCCCACACCGAGGAGGATGTCGACTTGACCCTGTCCGCCGCCGCCGAGGCGATCCAGGCGCTGCGGGTGCGCACCTGAGCGAGCGGTCCGCCGCGGTCCTCGGCGTCGACCTGGGCACCTCGGCGGTCAAGGTGGCGGCCCTCGACGCGGGGGGCCGCCTCCTCGCCATCGAGCGGGCGGCCTACCCGATGCGGGCCGACCCCGGCACCGGCGCGATGGAGCAGGACCCGGCCACGTGGCTCGACGCCCTGGACCGCGCCGTGCGCGCGCTCGGCGCCCGTACGCCCCTCGGCCGGGTGCGCGCCGTCGGGCTGACCGGCCAGATGCCGACGATGGTCGCGCTGGCGCGGGGCGTGCCGATCGGCCCGGCCGTCACCTGGATGGACGGCCGGGCCGACGCGTTCGTCGACGAGACCCTGACGCCCGCCCGGCGCGCCGCCATCTACCGCGCCACGGGCATGCCCGTCGACGGACGCTACATCGGGCCGATGTACGCCTTTCATGTCGCCGCCCAGGGCCGGCGGGCCGACCTCGTCCTGTCGGCCAAGGATTATGTGTACCTGCACCTGACCGGCGAAGCCTGGACCGACCCGTCTACGGCGGCCGGGTTCGCGGCGCTTCGCCTGGACGGTTCGGACTGGGACCGGCGACTTCTCGCCCGCTGGCAGCTCGTTACCGCGCAGCTGCCCCGGTTGGCGCCGGCGGATGCGGCCCCGGCAGCGCTGCGCGACAGCCTCGCCGACGCCTGGGGCGTCGCCCGCGGCGCCGCGGTGCACGTCGGCGCCGCCGACTCGGTCGCCGCCGTTCTGGGCGCGGGCGGCCTGGCGGACGGCTGCGTGACGCTCGTGCCCGGCTCGAGCACCGTCGTCATGGCCAGCGTCGACGCGCCGCGCCCCGACCGTCGCCGGCGCTTTCTTGTCACGCCGCACGCCCTGCCGGGCCGGTTCGGCCTGGAGATGGACCTGCTCGCCAGCGGTGCCTCGATCGGCTGGCTGGCGGCGCTTTGCGGCACGGGCGAGGACGAGCTGGTCGGGGCCGCCGCGGCGGTGCCGGTCGGTGCCCTCGGGCTGCGCTTCGCGCCGTATCTGGCCGGCGGCGAGCAGGGCGCCCTGTGGGACCCGGCGCTGTCCGGCGCCGTCCTGGGCCTGCGCCTCGGCCACCGGTCGGCGCATCTCATGCGGGCCCTGCTCGAGGGGCTGGCGATGGAGGTGCGCCGCTGCCTCGACGCGCTGACCGAGGCGGACGTGCCGGTGCGCGAGCTTCTCGTCGCGGGCGGCGAGCCGGGGGCGCCGCCGGTGCTGGAGGGCATCCTGGCCGACGTGGCGGGCCTTGCCCTGACGCGCGTCGCGATCGAATCGGCGGCGGCGGTGGGGGCCGCCCTCCTCACCGGTGCGACGGCAGTCGACCCGGCCGACGCGGGCGCGATCCGGGCCCTGCACGCCCAGGTCACGACCCGTCTGGCGCCGACGGCGGAGCGCACGGACCTGTACCGATCCTTGTACCGCGAGCATCTCGCCGCGTTCCCGCGCAGCGCCCGGCCGGCGCGCGGCGCCCGCTGAACCGCACCCCGCCGGGTCCTACTGCCAGCGGAAGAAGCGCACCGCAAACGCGGAAAAGACGACCGCGTACGCGGCCAGCACGACAAGCATCCACGCGGCCGGGAACGCGCCGCCCCGAACGCCTGGGCGGCGACGCTGAGCGGCGTCAGGTTGCCGATGTGAACGAGGGTCGGGGGCATGAGGGCGCGCGGCAGCCACATGCCGGCGAAGAACAGGCAGCCGAAGAACAGCACGGCGCCGAACACGTAGGCGACGTTGCTGTTCGGCGCCACCGCCGTGACGGCGAGGCCGAGCGCGAACAGGGCGGCCATGCCCAGGAGCGCCGTGACCACGACGCCGACGACGCTGGCGTCGGCGGCGATGTGGTAGTGGAGCAGGGTCGCCGAGCCCACGAGGAGGATCGCCAGGGCCACCACCGCGATGGCGAAGGCAACCACCAGCTGGGCGCCGAGGAGCCACGACGGCGGCACGGGCGTGGTCGACAAGCGCCGCAGCACGCCCTTGTCCCTGGCCATGGCGAGCGGTCTGGGCAGGCTCCAGAGCCCGACGGCCGCCATGGCGAAGCACATGAGAATCGGTACGTACAGGCCGAACTCGGTGCCGCCGTGGAGGAACGTCTGCGGGGTGTTGAACTTCGGCAGGCCGCTGAACAGGAACAGGAGCACCACCGGCAGGACAAGCCCGAGGAACAGGCCCAGCGGGAGCCGGATGGCCAGGCGCACCTCGTTCCGGAGGATCCTCGCGAACGCACCGCGCGGCACGCCGACGCGCACGCCGCCGAGCTGGGCGCTCATGGCCGTCCCTCCCCGGTCGCGTGATCGAAGCGGTGTCCGGACAGGCGCAAGAACGCGTCCTCGAGGGTGGCCGACTCGACCGTGAGGTCCGCGGGGCTCACGCCGGCCGCCGACAGGGCGACGACCACGGCGCGCAGGAGATCGCCCGTGCCGGTCACCAGCACGCGCGAGCCGTCGCGCTCGACGCGCTCCACCTCGGGCAGGGCGGTGAGGAGCGCGTCGTCGAACGGCGCCGAGGGCACGAAGTGGATACGCTGGCTGCCCGCCGCGCGGCCGGCAAGCGCTGCGGGGGTGTCCACCGCGACGACGCTGCCCTGGTCGATGAACGCGACGCGATCGCACAGGCGCTCGGCCTCGTCCATGAAGTGGGTCACGAGGAGGATCGTCGCGCCGCGGTCCCGCGTCCGGCGGACGAGATCCCAGACGTCGTGGCGCGCCTGCGGGTCGAGACCGGCCGTCATCTCGTCCAGCACGGCCAGGCGGGGCGCGCCGACCAACGCAAGCGCAAGGGCCAGGCGCTGCTTCTGGCCGCCGGACAGGTTGCGGTACCAGGTGCGCCGCTTCTCGCCCAGACCCAGCAGGCCGAGCAGGTCCTCGTCAGGGTGGTCGTAATAGAACGAGCGGTACATGCCGAAGATCTCGTCCACGCTCAGCTGGTCGGGTAGGGCCCCGTCCTGGAGCTGCACCCCGACCGCCGCGTGCAGCATGTCCCGGTCGGCCCGCGGATCCAGTCCGAACACGCGGATCGACCCGGCGTCGGGAACCCGCAGGCCGATGATGCACTCCACGGTCGTGGTCTTCCCCGCCCCGTTCGGTCCGAGAATGCCGAAGATCTCGCCCGGCTCGACGCGAAGCGAGACGTCGCGCACGGCCACGGTGTCGCCGTAGCGCTTGTGGATGCCGCAAACCTCGACAGCCGCGGAGCCGGACCCGGCGGTGCCCGTCGCGCTTGCCACGCCATCACCCTCCCCTGGTACGAGCCGGGCCGGGCCGACCCGGGTGCCGGTGCCCCCTTTGCTCATCCCACGAAATGATATCACTTGGATACCTTGAAAGTCGCGGGTACGCGGCCGCGGCACGATCCTGGCGTCGCCACCCGGGCGGTCTACACCACGGGCGTCCGGGGTGCCCCTGGCCCGACCATGCCCTCGACGGCGGGGCCGCCCGCGTGCCGTCCTCGCACCGGCGGACGGCTGGCGCATCGGGTAACCGCCGACGCCTGCGGAGTAACCCCTGGCTGCCGTGGGGCGAGCGCGCCGGCGGCAACGGCTCGCGGCGCACGCGGCGTTGGGCAACCGCCGGCGACCGCGGGGGCTTGCACGCCTCCCTCGGTGCCGGGTCACGAGACGCCATACGCATCCGTCCTGCATGGCGGCGCGCGGGAACGTGCCGCCCAACGTTTCCGATCGGGCAAATCAAGCACAGATTGTGGTAAATTTCCCAGGATTGGGGGCGTTGTCGAGTGGTGCGGTTGGGCGCGGTATGGAGAGGAATCCTGGTATCCCTTGCCTTGGCGTCCGCAAGCACCCTGATGGTCGGCGCCGGCGCGTCGGCCACGGGATTCGCCGGCGGCTCCGGCACGGCCTCCGATCCGTATCAGATCGCCACGGCCGCCCAGTTGCAGGCCATGGCCACGACCGTGAACACGTACGCCGGCGTCGACGACGACTTCGAACTCACGGCCAACATCAACATGACGGGGACTTCCTGGACGACTCCGCTCGACTTCGGCGGCGCCTTCAACGGCAACGGGTTTACCATCGAGAACCTGGGCAACAGCCTGTTCGGCACGGTGTATGCCAGCGGCAGCGTCACCAACGTGGCCATCAGCGGCACGGCGACGCCGGTCTACTCCGGGGCCTTCACGGGCATCCTGGCGGGCACGATCGACGGCACCGTGTCCGACGTGTTCACCACCGGATCGGTCACCGGTGGCGGCGAGGCCGGCGGGGTCATCGGCGCCTACGAAGACGACACCGCGACCGCGACCGACCTGCAAAGCAACGCGACGGTCAGTGCCTCGTCCGGTGCAAACGATGTCGGCGGGCTCGTGGGCTCCGAGTACGGGGGCATCAGCGACTCGGTCGCCACCGGGAGCGTCACGGGACCGTCGAGCGCCGACGTAGGCGGGTTCGCGGGCGTGCAAGACAAGGGCCCCGCCACAGACTCGCTGGCATACGGCACGGCGTCGAGCGGCTATGGGTTCACGCAGGGACAGCTCATATGCGCCAACAGCAACACATACTTCAACCGTTCCACCAACACCATGGCGGAGGGCACCTCGTGCACGGGCGCCGCGCTCGCGCTGGGCGTATCGGGGTCAAACTTCCCGAGCCAAGGCCAGTGGAGCAGCATGGCGTCAGGTATGGTCGAGGCCCCCTCTTCCATGCCCGCTCCGGCAGGTATCCACTCCATCGTCGTCGACCACGCGGCGGACGGCTCGACCACCCCTGCCCTTGCCTCGGGGACGCAGTGGCAGCCGTACTCGCTCTCGGAGTCGGTCCTGTCCGGCTCACCCACGTGGTACGCGAGCGGGCTCCCGGCGGGTCTGAGCATCGGCGCGTCGACAGGCACCATCAGCGGGACGCCGACCGCTTCGGGCACGTTCACGGTGACGATCATCGCCTACGATCCATCGACGGGTGTCGTGCTCGGCTCGGGCAGGTACAGCCTGGCCATCACCGCCGCAGCGGCGTCAACGCCCCCGGCACCGCCGGCACCCGTGTCCATACCGCTACTGAACACGCTGCCCGCGACCACCTTCCCCTTCTTGGGGAGCTTCACCTACGCGACGAAGGGCACCCTCGCCGTCGGGCTGTGGGTCCCGGCGGCCGAGCTCCCGACCGGTGACACCACCACGGCTGCCGGCCTGTCCACTGAACCGGCGGATATTCTGACCTTCTCCACCAAACCCAGCATCCCCAGCGACTGCACCGCCTCCGACGCGGTGTCCGTCCAAATGCCCACGCCTGCGCCGACCGGTGCCAGCGTGTTCCTCGTCAAGGACAGCAGCATGACCATATGCGCCGTGTACCAGATGGAGCCTGGCGACACGCTACAGGCCATGCCATCGGCCACCATCACGGGTGACGTGGCTGCCTGGTCGGTGTCCGCCGATTCGAGCTTCGTCATCTACGGAGTCCCGGTTCCGACGCTCACGCTGCCCCGGGGCTCGGCGCGCTATGGAACGCTTCAGGCTTCTACTATTCTTGCTTCAGCGGGCGACGGTCCAGAGGTCCTCAACGAATCTGCGCAGGGCGGCATGCCACCCTACACGTATTCGCTGGTGGCGCACGATGTGCCGTGGCTCACGATCGATCCCAGAACGGGCACGGTGTCGGGGATCTGCGACGTCGTGTATTCGGATTGCGACGCTCTCCCCCACACCTACTTCGGCGTCGTCGGTCATTTCACGGTGCAAGTGACCGATGCCTACGGCAATACCGCCTCGGCCATCTACCTCGTGGCGGAGAACCCTACATACTTCGCTATCAAGCCGCACCTGCCGGATGGGCAAGCGTTCCAAACGTACCATGCAGCGCTATCGTTTACCGGCCAGGTCCCTGGAAACGTGGTCTGCGGCATATTCGGCACCGGCGGCCCGCCGCCCGGAATTACGCTCGATCCCGCGTCGTGCGTGCTAACCGGGCGCCCCACCGTCGCGGGTGTATACCACTTCCAGGTCGTGGCCTCGGAGGTCGGCCTGCCCATCAACAACACCGCGGCAGCCGTCACGCTGGACGTGAAATGGTGAGGCGGCGTGCATACGCCCCAGGCGATCTCGGGCGGTTTCGCCCGACGGGCATCGCTCCTGGGGGTGCCTCGATCGACGATGCGCGCACGCGCGTGGTGTATGAGGAGTGTGGGTCGTGATTCGGTCCACGTTGTTGGCTACGCTGGCGGTCGTGGTCATGGCCGCCTGTGGCACGGGCGTCGTGCCGCCGGCGGTTCTCGCCTCCGGTTCGGCAACGACCGGCGGTAGCACCACCAATCCCGGCATACCTGGCGTGCAGCTTCTGCCGGGGCCGCTGCTGTCGACGTCGCCGCTCCTGGCGCAAACGCTCGGCACGGTCACCCTGGGACCGGACGGCGGGACGTACAGCGCGTCGACGACCTCGGCCCGCATGCGCCTGACCGTGCCCGCCGGCTCGGTGGCGTCGAGCGTGACGGCGACGTTCTCGGTGGAGCCCGGTAGCATGCTCGTCACCGAAGCGCCCGCAACGCTGGGCGCCTGCACCGCGTCCCTGGCGTTCGGCGTGTCGGTGAGCGCGGATGCACCGATGAGCGCGACGGTCAGCATGGACCCGTACGACATGACGTCCGTCTGCGACGTCTACGCCGTGGGCCCGGACGGCGTGCTCCTGCAGGCACCGATCACACCGGATGCGGCAGGCGCGTCGTTTGCGGTGCGCGGCAGTGGGCTGTTCCTGATCTACGGCACGCCCGCGGGACCGCTGACGCTGACCGCGGCGCGGCTTCCCGGCGCGTACGCCGGGCGGCCGTACGGGGCGGTGGTTCCCGTGACCGGAGGCAGCGGTGCATACGCGTTTTCGTTCTCGGGCCCCGTACCTTCGTGGCTGTCGATCGACACCAAGACGGGGGAGCTGAGCGGAACGCCGCCCGCCCTCGAGACGATCTGGGTGGGGGTCGTCGTGCGGGATCTGCGTACGGGAGAAACGGTCACGCTGCCCTACCGGATCGACGTCGGGCCCGCACCCCTGTCCATCGTGACGTCCGCGTCGCTACCGAAGGCCAGGGTCGGCGTCGGATATCGCGTGCGACTGCGCAGCAGCGGTGCGGCCGGGGTCGTCCGCTGGGCGTCCCAGCAGGCGCTGCCCGAGGGCCTGAGCCTCAACCCCGCGTCCGGCGTTCTGTCGGGGCGCCCGCAGACGGGCGGCCGGTACACGTTCACCGTGTGGGAAGCGACCAGCACCGCGCAGACGGCGTCGAAGACGTTCACGCTCGACGTAGGTTGACGGCGCCTTCGGGCCCAGCCCGGTAGCCCGTCGCACAAGGGCGCCCCGGCACGGTCGAGGCGACCGCGGCGCGCACCCGGGACCGAGCGGCTAACTCCCCCCGGAGACCGCCCGGTCCTCGCTGCGTGCGGCCAGGGCCAGGAGCGTCGCCTGCGGCGTCGAGCGCAGGTGGAAGGCGAACCGCCGCGCGTCGAACGTGAGGCGGAAGGCGTCGAACGGCTCGCCGTCCAGGGTGAAGCTCACGCCGCTGACGACCACCGCGACGTCGCCGGCAGCAAGCCCCAGACGGGCCCGCGCCTGGGCGTCGGGCCCGCGCACGACGAGGGTCTGCTCCTCGTGCCCCTCCTCGAGGCCGTAGCGTTCGGCCAGGAGCCGGTACAGCGAGGCGTCCGGGGCGCGCGCGAGGTCCTCGTCCAGGTGCGGCGCGCGCACGGTCGGCACCGCGGCCGCCTCGAGGATCGCCGGTTCGCCCCGGATGCGCCGCAGACGGTCGACCTCCCACACCGCGACGCGCGGCGCCAGGCGCAGCGCGTCGCGCTCCGCCGCCGTCGCCGGGCGCGCGCGCACGCGCAGCACCTCGGTGGTGAGCTCGTGCTCGGGGCCGAGGGTGTCGCGCAGGCTGCCCAGGCGCGTCGTCTCGGCGTCGATCAGACGGGCCTGCAGGTAGGTGCCCCGTCCCTGCTCCCGGCGCACGAGGCCGCGGCTGGCCATCTCGGCCATCGCCCGGCGCAGCGTGATCAGGCTGACGCCCGCCGCCTCGGCCAGTTCGCCCTCGGGGGGCAGCCGGTCGCCCGGCTGCAGGTCGTGCTCGGCAATGTGGGCCTGGATCCAGCGGATCGTCTGCTCGTAGCGGGTCATGGCGCCTCCCGTCCGGGCTGGCTCGGACACGGCGACGAGCCGGGCCGGCGTTCCCCGCTATCGTACGTTGTGCGGCGCGGCCGGGCAATTTTGCCAGGCGCGGTCGCGACGCAGGGGCGGGCGCCAGCGCCCGCCCCTGTCCGGACCGGTCGGATCGGTCAGCCCTTGTACTTCCAGTCCTGGAAGTCGGTCGGCCAGGTCGGGTGGGCCCCGAAGTTGCCCACCATCGGGTTCACCATGTACCAGAAGGTCGGGTAGTACAGCGGGATCCAGGGGAACTGGCCAAGGATCTGGGCCTGCATCTTGCGGTACACCGGGATCGCCTTGGTGAGCGGCAGGGCGAGCGAGGCCTGGAGCTGGGTGTCGATCTTGGGGTTGCAGAAGTACTGCCAGTTGTTGCCCGCGGCGATCTCGCTGCACGAGAACTGCGACGCGATGAGGTCGTACGGGTCGGGGTAGTCGAGGCCGTAGATGCCCATCGTCATCGGGTACTGGCCGATCGTGCTGAGGAACTCGCCGGGCGCCATGAGCTTGATCTGGACCTTGAAGCCGACCTGCTGCAGGTCCTGCTGGATGACCTGGGCGACGTTCGGGCCGGCCGTGTAGCCGTCGGTGGCGTCGGCGAAGGTGATCGTCGGCAGGCCCTTGCCGCCCGGGTAGCCGGCCTTGGCCAGGAGCTGGCGCGCCTTGGCGGGGTCGAACGGCAGCGCCTTCACGCTCGGGTCGAAGCCGGGCATGCCGGGCGCCTCGATCTGGGTAAGGACGCTGCCCAGACCCGAGATGGAGCGCAGCACCTGGGCCCGGTTCACGGCGTAGGCGGCCGCCTCGCGCACGAGGAGGTTCGTGAACGGCGCCTTCTTCATGTTGAGGGCGACGTAGTTGTCCTCGATCGACGTGAAGCTGTGGAAGTAGGGCTTAAACCGCGGATTGTTGTAGACGCCCAGGTAGACGTTCGTGGGCAGGTTGTCGAGCATGACGTCGGCGGAGCCGTTCTCGACGCGCAGCGCCTCGGTCGTGTAGTTGAGGCCCAGCGTGACATCGATCTGGTTGATCGACACCGAGTTCGCCGCGAAGTAGTGCGGGTTCTTCACCATGACGATCTCGCGGCCGGGGATGTAGCTCTGGATGATGTACGGGCCGTCGCCGACCGGGTGCAGGCCGAACGTGGCCGAGTCCTTGGCGATCACCTTGGGCGGCACGGCGGCCGCGTTCGGAATCGCCATGATGTCGAGGAAGGTGCGGTCGGCCTCGGTCAGGGTGAACTGCAACGTGGTGTTGTTGATCACCTTGATCCCGCTCACCGTCTTCGCCTTGCCGGCGGAGTAGGCGGCGGCACCCTGGATCACCTGGTAGAACGCGAGCAGGAGCGACTTCGTGGCCGGGTTCAAAATGCGCTCGATGCCCAGCGCGTAGTCGGCGGCCGTGACCGGCTCGCCGTCCGAGAACGTCATGCCGGAGCGCAGGTGGAACGTGTACACCTTGCCGCCGCCGGTGATGGTCGGAAGCGCCGTCGCGCCCCAGGGAACGATCTGCATCTTGCTATTGAACGTAAGCGGCGTGACGAACGTGGCGTGGAGATAGGACCACGACCACTGGTCGAACCCCTTGGCCGGGTCGAGGGACGGCGGGTTGCCGCTCTCGACCGCGGTCACGATCGGCTGCGACGCGGCGTGGCGGATCGTGGCGGCAAGCGTGACCGGTGCGGCAAGCGGGGCGAGGACCGCCATCGACAGTGCGACACCGAGAACGCGCGGCAGGCGACGGATGGTGCTCTTCACGATCTGGCGCTCTCCCCTCATGCGGGCGTCCCTTGACATGGTCTGCGGATTCACAATAACCTTATAACCATACGGGCGGAAAAGCGTCAAGAAGATTGCGGGGCGCATTCGTGGACGACGTTGTCAGCCTTCTCTCTCACCTGGTCGCCATCGACTCCGTGAATCCGTCGCTCGAGGCGGGCGGCGCGGGCGAGCGCGCGCTGGCCGAGTTCGCCTCGACCTGGCTGTCCCACGCCGGCCTGAAGACCGAACTCGCCGACGCCCTGCCGGGCCGGCCCAACCTCATCGCCCGCCTGCAAGGCGTGCGCCCCGGACCGACCCTCATGTGGAACGCCCACCTCGACACGGTGGGCGTTCACGGCATGCGCGACCCGTTCGGCGGCAAGATCGACAACGGCCGCCTGTTCGGCCGCGGCGCCGCCGACACCAAGGCGGGCCTGGCGGCGATGATGGCCGCCGCCCGGCGCCTGGCCGAGCGGCCCGACTTCGCCGGCACGCTCGTCCTGTGCGGCGTCGTCGACGAGGAGTACCTGTCGGTCGGCACGGAGGCCACGGTCGACACGATCCGCGCCGACGCGTGCGTCATCGCCGAGGACACGGCGCTCGAGCTGATCACGGCGCACCAGGGCTTCGGCTGGTACGAGATCGCGACGATCGGCCGGGCGGCCCACGGCATGCACCCCGACCAGGGCATCGACGCTATCGACCTCATGGGCGGCGTGCTCGCCGACCTTGCCCGGTTCGACCGCGAGGTGATGGAACACGACGTCCACCCGCTCGCCGGGCGCGCCGTGTTCCACAACAGCACGATCCGCGGCGGCAGCGAGCTCGGCATCTACCCGGAGCGCTGCGTCCTCGGCATCGAGATCGGCTGCAACCCCGGCATGGCGATGAAGAGCCGTCGGGCGCAGATCGAGGCCCTGCTCGCGGCGCGCGCCGCGACCGACCCGCGCTTCCGCTACGACGTCCACATCGTCGTCGAGCGCGAGCCGTTCGAGGTCGACCCGGCCGCGGCGATCGTGCGGTGCATGAAGGACGCGATCACCGGCGCCGGACGTCGCCCGGTGGTGCGCGGCGCCAACGCCTGGATGGACGCCGCCCTGACCCAGGCCGCCGGGATCCCGACGGTCGTGTTCGGTCCGGGCGGCGAGGGGCACCACACCGCGTTCGAGTGGGTGCGCGTAGACGAGGTGCAGGCCGCCGCCGGGATCCTCGAGTCGGCCGCACGCACGTTCCTCCAGAACGCCTAACCTTTCCCTGCCCCGCTAGGCCCGCTTGCGGCAGGCGGTCGGCGCATGTCCGACGAACCGCCCGGACGCCGGGGGCCGCTCGGGACTGCTCCGAACGCGACGACGGCAGGGGGTGGGCAGGTAGTTGATCGCCACACCGATCGAGGCCGCACCCGAGCCCAGCCTGCGACAGACGTCGGGCGCCCTTCGCATCTGGCGCCGGCTCCTGCGCCAGCCCCTGGGCGTGGTCGGCCTCGTCCTCACCCTGGGCTTCGTCTTCGTGGCGGTGTTTGCGCCCTTCCTGGCGCCGCACTCGCCGTACTACCAGTTCCCGAACGGCCTCATGGACAACGGCGCGCCCGTCGGCATCAGCCGCCAGTTCCCGCTCGGCGCCGACGACCTGGGGCGCGACCTGCTGTCGCGGCTCATCTGGGGTACGCGCAACACCCTGATCGTCGCCCTCCTCGCGAACCTCTTCGCGACCGCCGTCGGCACGACGTTCGGCGGCCTCGCGGGCTACTTCGGCGGCTGGATCGACGCCGTCCTGATGCGGGTGACCGAGATCCTCATCGCGGTGCCGGCGGTGCTCCTGGCCGCCTTCCTGGCGATGGTCGCGCGGCCCTCGCCGTTCACCCTGATCGTGATCATCGGCTCGGTGAACTGGTTCTATCTGGCCCGGATCGTGCGGGCCGAGGTCCTCGCCGTGAAGACGATGGAGTACGTCGAGGCGGCGCGGGCATCCGGCGCCAGCCACGCGCGCACCCTTTGGCGCCACGTGCTGGCCCAGGTGTGGGGCATGGTCGTCGTCTACATGACGCTCCAGTTCTCGACCACGACGATGTTCACCGCGTCGCTGTCGTTCGTCGGCATCGGCATCCAGCCGCCCACGCCGGACTGGGGCAATCTCATCGCCGAAGGCAGCCAGTTCCTCACCAGCGTGCCGCGCCTCATGATCGTGCCCGGCATCGCCCTCGGCCTGTCCGTGCTCGGCTTCAACCTCCTCGGCGACGCGCTGCGCGACGCGACCGAGCGGCAGTAGGAGGCGACGACGATGTTGGCATTCATCGTGCGACGGCTGGCCAGCGGCGTCCTCGTCATGTGGGGCATCGTCACCCTCGTCTTCCTCATCGGCTACGTCATGCCGATCAACCCCGCGCGCGTCATCGCCGGCCGCAACGCGCCGAGCTGGGTCGTCGCGAGCATCAAGAAGGAACTCGGCCTCGACCGGCCGCTGCCCGTGCAGTACGGCTCGTACCTCCTGAACGTGGCGCACGGCAATCTGGGCGAGGACTACGCGACAAGCCAGCCGGTCGCGCAGGCCCTGGGCCAGCGCGTACCGTTCACGCTCGAGCTTACGGTGATGTCCGTATTCGGCGAGCTCCTCATCGGCGTCACCCTCGGCATCATCGCCGCGGCCAAGAAGGCCACGGCGTGGGACGGGGCCGCGAGCCTCCTGGCCACCCTCGGCCTCACCACGCCGCCGTTCTGGCTCGGCCTGATCCTCCTCTACCTGCTCGCGTTCCGATTGCCGATCTTCCCGCTGGGGGCCGTGAACCAGGCGGACTGGGTGGTCCTGCCCGCATTCTCCCTTGCCTTCACCGGCGCCGGCTTCTACACCCGCATGGGCCGCTCGAGCGTGCTCACCAGCCTGTCCGAGGACTACGTGCGTACGGCGCGGGCGAAGGGCCTGGACGAGTGGCGCATCCTCCTGCGCCACGTCCTGCGCAACGCCATGCGGCCGATCGTGACGATGGCGGGCCTGGACTTCGCCACGCTCATGGGCGGCGTGCTCGTGACCGAGCAGGTGTTCGGAATCCCCGGCCTGGGCACGCTCGCGTGGAACGCCATCCTGTCGAACGACCTGCCGATCCTGGAGGGGGTGGTCCTGGTCGTGGGCGCGTTCGTCGTCGTGTCGACGATCGTCGTCGACATCGTGTACAGCGCCCTCGATCCGCGCGTGCGCCTGTCCGCCATGCAGTAGCGCCGCCCGCCGGCGCCATCGAACAAGGAGGTAGCTCGTGCTCAACGCCGACGCGGTCCACTACGGCCCGAATGTCCTGCCCAAGCTGCGCGACTGGCTGTCCCCCACCACCCTGCTCGTCACCCAGGACGAGGCCTGGCAGGCGGTCGAGCGCCGCCTGGGCAGCCTGCGCCCCGAGCGCACCATCGCCATCACCTCGGTCGCCCAGAGCGACCTCGAAGCGCTCCTGCCCCAGGCCGAGGCGGCCGAGGCGATCGTCGGCGTGGGCGGCGGCATGGCCGTCGACGGGGCCAAGTACCTGGCCTGGCGCACCGGCAGGCCGCTGCGCCTGGTGCCGACGATCGTCTCGACCGACGCGTTCGCCACCGAGGCCGCCGGCATCCGCCTCGACGGCGCCCGCGTGCGCTACGTCGGGCACGCCCACTCGGAGGAGATCCTGGTCGACTTCCAGCTGCTGCGCGACTCGCCGCACGCGCTGACGCGCGCCGGCGTGGGCGACATCCTGTCCTGCCACACCGGCGCGCGGGACTGGGAGATCGCGGTCGAGGACGGCCGCTCGGAGTACCCGTTCGACGCCCGCGCCGTGCGTCGCGCCCGGGAACTGGTGCGCCGCCTGGACACGTACGCCGACGAGGTGCGCGAGCTCACGGACCTGGGCCTGAAGGTGCTCCTCGACTGCCACCTGGAGGTCGTCGACATCTGCCAGCCGCTCGGCCACTTCCGCGCCGAGGAAGGGTCGGAGCACTTCTTCTTCTACGGCGTCGAGCACCGCACCCACCGGCCCTACGTCCACGGCCAGATCGTCGGTCTCGGCCTACACCTCATGACCCTCCTGCAGAACAACGAACCGGACGCGATCGACGATCTCCAGGACCGCCTGGGCGTCGCCTGGCGGCCGCAGGCCTTCGGCGTCGACCTGTCGCTGGTCGGCGAGGTGCTGTGCGACCTGCCGCGGTTCGTGCGCGCCGAGGGCCTGTGGTACTCGGTCATCGACCGCGGCGTCCCGGACGCGTTCGCCGACGAGGCCGTGGCCCGGCTCGCCCGGATGCCCGGCCGCTAGCGCCGGGCCGCCCGTCAGCCGACCGGCCGTCAGCGCCGGTGCGGTGGAATCCTGTGCGTGTGGACGCCGCTTTGCGCCACCTGGTCGGGATCGCTCAGCTGCGGTCCCGGCAGGTCGCCGGCGGCGTCGTACACCTGCCCTTCGAGCGTCGGCGGCGTGTCCGGAATCGGCCCGCCCTTCCTCACCTTGCCCGCGCGCCCGCGTCGCTCCTTGGCCACGACGTCACCCCCGGTGGACAGGGTGCCCAACGGCGCCGGTCCGCCGCTTCGGGTGCCGAGACGGATCGGGACATGGCTGCAGGCGATGGCCGCGGCGCGTCGACGTGCGTCGGGGGATCGAGCGCGCCCCGCCACGGCGGAGCGGTGCCGCAACCGCCACCCCATCGCGCAGGGGTGCGATGCCGAATCCGTGGTGCGGGCTCGCGGCCCATGGCGCCGGGGCGAGGACACAGCGGCGGTGCCCGGCGCGTCGGAGCCGAACCTGCTGTCCTGTGCGCTCCTCGGCCTCGGCTCGGCACGGAGGCGGGCGGCCCGGCTGGCTACGCGCGGGGCGCCGGGTCCTGATCCACGGCGCCGTCCACGTCTTCGCGGAAGCGGCGCGCGTCCAGAGGGGGCGCCCCGGCCAGGCTCGCCACGGCGGCCGGCTTCGGGACGAAGCGAGGTTTGCGGGCCGGGCCCGGCTCGCCGACGGCCATGGCGTTCGGGGTCGCGACCACGATGCTGCCACGATGGGCCGTTCGCCCGGCGTCGGCGTTTCGGATGCCCGATCCACGTCGCGTGACGCGGCTTCTCAGGCGCACAGCGTAGCACGCGTGCCACGCAGGCGTTCGTGGCGCGCCACGGGGGCGACACGCGCACCTATCGCGTCGGGCGCATCCGCGACGTCGAACGGCTGGCGCCCTTCCCGCGCCCGGCCGGGTTCGATCTGGCCGCCTACTGGGCAGCGTCCGGGAGCGGGTGGCACGCCCGGGCGCCAGGGATCACGGCGACCGTCCGGCTGGCTCCCGTGGTGATGGACCATCTGGCGCTCGTGTTCGACGCGGCCGGGTGCCGCGACGTGCGCTCCACCGCGGGTCCGCGCGACGAGAGGGACTGGCGCACCGCGGACATCCGCTTCGAGAGCGTCGAGCACGGCGCCCGGCTGCTCCTCCAGTGCGCCGGCGACGCCGAGGTGCTCGGACCCGCACAGATGCGCGACCGGGTCGTCGACCTGATCGGGGAGGCCTGCCGCCGGTATCCCGTCTGACCCCGACGACCCCGCCCCTGCGGACCGGGCCCGGACGCGCGGCCCGGTCGCCTACGCTTCCTCCCCCGCACCGCCTGTCCGATCGACCGCCGAAGGTCGTCCGCTGCGCAGCGACGCCTGCGCGGCCCGCACCACCCGCAACGCCGCCAGCCCGTCCATCCCGGTCGCCCGCGGCACGCCGCCCGAACGCACCGCGCGGACGAAGTCGGCAAGCATCGCCGCGTCGAGGTCGTCGACGTCGCGAAGCCAGCGGGGCGGGAGAAGCCAGGCATCGACCCGCCGGGCGAACGGCCGGGCGCTACCCGTACCGCGCCGTCCCACGACCGACAGGGACAGCCCACCCCAGGTCGGGTAGGACTCGGGCCGCGCCCAGCTCGGGTCGATCGTTGCATAGACGCCGTCCGGGTAGTCGAGGACGAGCCCGGCGGTGCGCTCGGTGCCGTTGTCGAGATCGCAGCCGGGCACGGTGGTGACCGCCACCGGCGCCCGTCCGAGAATCCAGCCGAAGAGGTCGGCCAGGTGGGAGACGTGGTCGGTCAGGCAGCCGCCGCCGGACCGCGCCGGGTCGCCGAACCAAAGGCCGGGGAAGCGGCCCACGTTCTCGCCCACGAGCGCCACGACCTCGCCCAACTCGCCCGCCCGGACGGCGTCGCGAAGGGCCGTCACCGACGGCGCGAAGCGCATCGGGAAGGCTGTGGCGAGCGGCAGTCCGGCCGCCGCGAACCCCCGCACCAGCGGCGCGGTGGCGTCCGGGTCGAGGCCGAGGGGCTTTTCCGCCAGCGCCGGCAGTCCGCTCGCGAGGGCGCCGGCGAGCGCAGGTCCGCTCTGGGCGTTGTCGCCGGCCACGATCACGGCCCGGGCGCCGGCCGCCGCAAGCGCCGCCGCATCAGCCAGGCGGCGGGCCCCGGTTGCCCGCGCGAACGCGGCCGCCAGGGTATCGTCGGGCTCGACGAAGCCGACGAGCGACGCCGACCCGGCCGCGCGCAGCCAGGCCGCGTAGCCGGCCGCGTGGACATGGGCCACGCCGAGCATGCCCAGCGGCAGGCGGGCGGTCATGGCGCGTCCCCCGGCCAGGGAAGCGTCCGGCCCAGGCGGGCGCTGTCGCGGCACAGCGAGGCGAGGCGCACCGCCCGCACCGCGGCGTCGGCATCCACGGGCGGCGCCTTGCCGGCCGCGTGGGCGCGCCAGGCGGCCTCCAGCTCGAGACCATAGGGCGTGCGCGCGAGGGGCGCCCGGGCGCGGCGCCCACCCCCATCGCCGTCCGCCGCGGGCAGCTCGAGCGTGGGCGACTGGGGTTCGAGCGCGAGCGTGCCCCAGGCCGCGTTCAGGTCGACGGCGGTGGTGAACGGCCCGTCGTACATCCAGCTCGCCTCCAGGTGGACCACGCGCCGGCCCGGGTAGCTCAGCCAGGCTGCGCCGTGACGCGCCGCCCCGCCCGCCTGCGCACCGCCCGCCCGGGCCACGACCGCCCCGGGCGGTCCGAACAGGTCGAGCGCGAAGTCGAGGTCGTGAATCATGAGGTCGAGGAAGATCCCGCCGCTGCGGCCCTCGTCGAGGAACCAGTCGCCGGCCCCGCGCGGGGCGGGGCCGATCCGGGTAAGGCGGGCGTGCCACACGTCGTCGGCGCCGCGCTCGCGCACGGTCTCGGCGATCGCCCGGTAGGCCGGGAAGAACCGCACGACGTGGGCGACAAACAGGTCGTAGCCGGCCGTACGGGCAGCCGAGGCGGCGGCGCGTGCCTCGGCCGGGTCGCGGCCGAGGGGCCTTTCGGTCACGACCAGATAGCGACCGGCGGGCAGCGCCGCAAGCACCGACACATGGGCGGGCGTCGGTACGCACACGTCGACCGCCTCGACGGCCCGGCCCCGTCCGATCGGGTGGCGGGCGAGCGCCGCCTGCAGATCGGTGCAGGCATGCGCGCCGGCCCGGTCGGCGAGGGCCCGGGCCCGCCCGCCGTCCGGGTCGACGACGCACGCCACGGGCGCGTCGATCTCTGCCCAGGCGTCGGCGTGGACGCGTCCCATCGCGCCCGCCCCGACGAGGAGCACGCCGCGCGGCCCTCCGACCCCCGACGCGTCCATCCTAGGCGCCCACCGCGGCCGCAAAGCGCTGCGCGCCCCGTAGCGGGTCGCCGCCCTCGAACAGGCCGCCGCCGATCAGGAGGACCACGTCGTCGCCGTAGAACGAGCGCATCTCCGCCACCCGGTCGAGCGTCATCCCTCCGCCCGGCACGGGGAACGCCGGGCGCAGGCCGCCCGCCGCCTCGCCCGTGCCGGCGGCGATCTCGCCACACTCCGCGGGCGTCAGGGCGAACCGGCCGCCATGGTTGGGGAAGATCACGGCGTCGGCGCCGCCCAGGCGCATGATCGTGCCGAACAGGACGCCAAGGGCGATGCCCGTGCCCTCCGACGTGATGTACGAGCCGAGAAACGCGGGGTGGGCCATGACCGGCAGGTCGAGGTCGGGGTCGGCGGCGAGGTCGCGCATCGCGTCGAAGCCGGTCAGGCCCGGCGAGACGAGCAGCCCCCCCGCGCCCAGCGCCCTTGCCGCGTGGGCGCGCTCGCGCACCTCGCCGGCCGGCGCCGTGACGTTGGGCAGGTAGACGCACCGCCCGCCTGTGGCCGCGTTCGCGTCGGCCACGGCCTGCGCGCACCGGGCGGCCCGCTCGCGCCACGGCGCGAACGGCTGGTTGGCAAGGCCATGGTCGTCCTTGACAAGGTCGATGCCGCCGCGTGCGAACGCCCCAGCGAAGTCGGCCAACGCCTGGGCCGGCAGGCCCATGGGCTTGAGGGCCGTGCACAGGAGCGGCCGGCCGCGCGCGCCCAGGCGCGCGCGCAGGCCCTGCCGGCCCAGGCGGGGGCCGGGAAACGCCGCGACCAGGGCGGGCGAGAGGGCGAGGTCGACGAGGCGCACGCCGGGAAACAGGCTGACGTTGCCCCACACCACGTTCAGGAGCTGGGGCAGTTCGAAGCCCGTGTCCTCGACCGGGAACGCCACGCGTGCCCGGAAGGCGCCGTCCCCGTCGGGCTCCAGCGCCTCGAGCCGCCCGACCACGTCGCGCTCGATGCCGCCGGGGGGCAGGAGGGCGCGCGGGAACTCGACCGTCTGCTCGAGGCAGATCGCCTCGGCCACGGCGCGCGCCCGGGCCGCGTCGCCCCCGATGCGGTAGGTGGCGGCGAACCGCTCGCCGGAGACGGCGGGAAAGACCTCGGCCGCCACGTCAGAGCGCCTCCGCCTTGGCCTCGCTGTGCACGGCGGTGACCCGCGCCTCGACCAGATCGCTCTCGGCGATGCCCAGGCTCGCGCCGGCCAGGCGTTCGACCGCCGCCACGAGCGCCATCGCGTCGAGACCGTACTCGCGCATGAGGTAGCGCGGGCTGGCGCCGTGGGCGAAGGTGTCCTGCAGGCCGAGGCGCACCACCCGGCGACCGACGCCGCGCTCGGCCAGGAGCTCGCACACCGCGCTGCCGAGGCCGCCCACGACCGTGTGGTTCTCGAGCGTGACGACGCCCAGGCGCGCGCCGGCGGCGGCGTCGACCAGGACCGGGTCGGCGAAGGGCTTAAGCGTCGACACGTGCAGGTGGGCCACGGACAGCCCGCGCTCGGCCAGGACCGGCGTCAGCCGCAGCGCCTCTTCGGTGGCGATGCCCGACGTGACGAGGAGGAGGTCGCTCCCCCGGCCGAGCACCCGCGCCTCGCCCAGCCGCATCGGCGCCGTCTCCGGGAACAGGCGCGGGATCTCCCCCCGCAGGATGCGCACGTACACCGGCCCGGGCACCGCCTGGGCGACGTCCAGGACGCTCTCGACGTCGGTCGCGTCGCCCGTCTCGAGCACGGTCATGTTGGGCAGGGCGCGCATCACGGCGACATCCTCGATCGCCTGGTGGGTGGCGCCGCCCGGCGTGAGGATGCCGGGCAGGAAGCCGAACATGCGCACGGGCAGGTTCGGGTAGGCGATCGACATCGCCACCTGGTCGAGGGCGCGCCGGTAGATGAACACGCCGAACGTGTGCACGAACGGGAAGAACCCCTCGCGGGCGAGCCCCCCGGCCATGCTCATCATGTTCTGCTCGGTCAGGCCCATCGAGACGAACCGGTCCGGATAGGTCTCCTTGAACAGGTCGATCTCGGTCGAGCCGGTGAGGTCGGCCGACAGGACCAGGACCTCGGGACGGTCCTTGGCCCAGGCGACCAGGTTTCGCGCGTGCACGCGCGAGAGCATCTCGACGGCCATCTCTACGCCTCCCCGCCCATCGCCTGGAGCAGGCGCCGGTACGCCTCGCGCTCGTCCGGCGAGCGGAACCGCACGTAGTGGAACTTGGGCGCGCGTTCGGCCAGGCGGTCGATGCCCCGGTAGGGCACGGTCGAGGCGAGGACGACGAGCGGCCGGCGTTCGTCCCAGCCGGCGGCGGGCGCGGCCAGGGCCCCGACGTCGTGGCCGTCCACCTCGTGCACCTCGGCGCCGAACGCGCGCAGCTTGGCGGCGAGATCCCCCAGGTCCATCACGTCGGCCATCTGTCCGTCGCACTGCTGGCGGTTGACGTCGACGTAGGCCGCCACCCGGGCGATGCGGTGGTGGGCCATGACCTCGAACGCCTCCCACGTCTGCCCCTCCTGCAGCTCCCCGTCGGAGAGGAAGACCACGGTCCGCCCGGTCTCGCCGCGCATCTGCCGGGCGAGGGCGATGCCGGCGGCCTGGCTCAGGCCCTGGGCGAGGGAGCCGGTGGTCAGCTCCATGCCGGGCGAGTGCTCGGCCCCGATCATCTCCACCGTCGACCCGTCGGCGTTGAACTGGGCCAGGCCCTCGGGCGCCATCCGCCCCACCTCGATCAGGGCCGCGTACAGGACGAGGGCGTAGTGCGCGGGCGACAGGTAGAAGCGGTCGAGGTCGGGCCGGTGCGGTCCGTTGTAGGCGTACCCGGTCGCGTAGCCGGCGCGGGCGGGACTGGGAACGCCGACAAACGGCGGCGGCACCATCGGCGCCTCGCTCGGGCCAAGCCGCATCACGCGCGTGTACAAGGTGGCGAGGATCTCGGCGGACGAGCAGGCCTGGCTCAGGTAGCCGCCGTTGTTGCGCACCGTGTGCTCGAGGACGCGGCGGCGGATGCCGTCCGCCGCGTCCCGGGCGGTCTGCACCCAGTCGGGCGCGGTCTTCTGGACTGCCACTGCGGCCCTCCTCTCAACGCGTCAGCGCGCCGGCATGGCCCCCAGGAGATGGGCGAGGCTCTCCGGGTAGGGCGGCCGGACCACGCCCCGCTCGGTGATGAAGGCCGTCACGTAGCGCGCCGGCGTTACGTCGAAGGCCGGGTTAAGCACGCGCGTGCCCTCCGGCGCAATCCCGGTCTGTCCCACGCGGAGCACCTCGTCCGGGTCGCGCTCCTCGATCTCGATCGCGTCGCCCGAGGGCGTCGACAGGTCGATCGTGCTGAGCGGCGCCGCCACGTAGAATGGCACGCCGTGGGCGGCCGCGGCGAGCGCCAGGGCGTAGGTGCCGATCTTGTTCGCCACGTCGCCGTTTCGCGCCACCCGATCGCACCCGACGAGGCACAGGTCGACCCCGCCGGTGCGCATGAGGTGGGCGGCGGCGCCGTCCACGATGAGCGTGTGGGGCACGCCCAGGCGGCCGAGCTCCCAGGTGGTCAGGCGTGCCCCCTGGAGGCGCGGGCGGGTCTCGTCGACCAGCACGTGAACCGCCCGACCCGCCTCGTGCGCGGCCCGGATGACGCCGAGCGCGGTGCCGTAGTCGACGGTCGCGAGCGAGCCGGTGTTGCAGTGGTGGACGATGCGCGCGCCGTGCGGCACGAGGTCGAGACCATGGCGGCCGATCGCCCGGTTGACCGCGATGTCGTCGTCCGCGATCGCGTCCGCCTCGGCGTGCACCGCCTCGACGAGCGCCGCCCGGGACCGCCAGGGCGCACGCCGGCGGGCGGCGGCGACCACCCGGTCGACCGCCCAGGCGAGGTTGACCGCCGTCGGTCGCGCCGCCCGGAGCGTCCGGGCAGCCGCCTCGACGCCGGCCAGGGCGGCGGCCGGATCGTCGTCGGCCTGCCGGGCCGCGAGGACCAGCCCGTACGCCGCCGCCGCGCCGATCGCCGGCGCCCCCCGTACGACCATCGTCCGGATCGCCTCGGCGACGGCCGCGACGTCGCCCAGCTCGACGTAGGTCAGCGTCGCCGGCAGGGCGCGCTGGTCGATCACCCGCAGGCGGTCGCCCGCGAACGCCAGGCTGCGAAAGTCCGCCACGCATCCCCCTCCCCCCTGCATGGTGACCCCGGTCGGACGGGCGCGCAACGCCTTCCCATGCGTCCGGGCGCGGGCGATCATGGGGATGACACAGACGTGGGAGGCGACAGCGCGTGCCGATCGTGGCGATTGTCGGAGCGGGCAGCATGGTGTTCACCCGCCAGGTGGTGTCGGATCTGCTCCAGACCCCCGACCTCGGCGACGACCTCGTCCTGTCGCTGTGCGACATCGACGGCGAGCGCCTGGCGACCGCGCGGGCGATGGTCGAGCGGCTGGTCGGGGAGTCCGGACGGCGCGCCCGGGTGCGCGCCGCAGCCCCCCTCGCCGAGGCCCTGGCCGGCGCCGACTTCGTCGTGAGCACGATCCAGGTCGGCGGCTACGCCGCGACCCGCCTCGACTTCGACATCCCGGCCCGGTACGGGCTACGCCAGACCATCGCCGACACCGTCGGCGTGGGCGGCATCTTCCGCGCCCTGCGCACGCTGCCGGCCGTCGTCGAGATCTGTCGCGCCATGCAGACGGCCGCGGCCCCGGGCGCGCGCCTGCTCAACTACACCAACCCCATGGGCATGGTCATGCTCGGCATCGCCCACCTAGCCCCGGTGGAGGCGTACGGCCTGTGCCACTCGGTGCCCCACACCGCCCGCAGTCTGGCCGGCTACCTGGCGGTCGACCCCGGTCGCCTGTCGTACCTGGCGGCGGGCGTGAACCATCAGGCGTGGTTCCTGCGCCTGGAGGTGGACGGCGAGGACGCCTACCCGGCCCTCGCCCTGGCCGCCGCCCGGCCCGAGGTGTACGACCGCGACCGGGTGCGGTTCGAGCTCATGGCGCGCCTCGGCGTGTTCGTCTCCGAGTCGAGCGAGCACAACGCCGAGTACGTCCCCTACTTCATGCACCACCCCGCCGAGGTCGACCGGCTGGCCGTGCCGGTCGGCGAGTACCTGCGCCGCAGCGAACGCCTCATCGACACCTTTCAGGGTCTGCCGCAGGCCCTGGCCGCCGGCGAGCGCCTGCTCCAGCCCCGCTCCGACGAGTACGCGCCACGCCTGATCGGAGCGCTCGTCACCGGCCGGCCCGCCACCGTCCAGGTGAACGTCGTGAACCGGGGGCTGGTCGCCAACCTGCCCGCCGACAGCGCCGTCGAGGTGCCCGCGACGGCGGCCGCGGACGGCATCCGTCCCGAGGCGGTGGGCGCGCTGCCGATCGTCCTCGCGGCCCTGAACGGCGCCGCGACCACGGCCCAGCAGCTGGTCGTGGAGGCCGTGCGCAGCGGCCGGCGCGAGGCCGTGGACGAGGCCGTCATGCTCGACCCGAACGCCGCCGCCTGCCTCACCCTCGACCAGATGGCGGCGATGGTCGACGACCTCGTCGCGGCGCACGGCCGGAGCCTGCCCCGCCTATCTCGCCGGCGCGCCTGGGCCGTATCCCTGCCGCGCGCGGCCGGGCCGGCCGCCCGTGCCGACGCCGACCTGCGCCTGCGCGACTTCGACCCGGTCTCCCGCCTCGAGGTGCCGGTCCATCTGGTCGAACGGGCCCGCTTCCCGGTCGTCGACATGCACAACCACAGCCAGTGGTATGGGGACGCCTGGGAGGTCGAGGACGTGCCCGCGCTCGTGGCCGAGATGGACAGGGCCGGGGTCGCCGCCCGCGTCGACCTGGACGGCGGCGTCGGCGACCAGGTGAAGCGCCACGTCGACCACTTCCGCGGGCCCTACCCCGACCGGTTCGCGGTGTTCGCCAAGTTCGACTGGGGTCGCTACCTCGACACGGACGGGTTCGGCGAGCGGATGGCGCGCGACCTGCGCGACGCCGCGGCGGCCGGGGCCGAGGGCCTCAAGGTGTGGAAGGACGTGGGCCTGACGCGCATGGACCCCGCGGGGCGGCGCCTGGCGACATCGGACCCCCGCCTCGCGCCGATCTGGCAGGCGGCAGCCGAACTCGGCCTGCCGATCCTCATCCACACCGCCGACCCCGTCGCCTTCTTCGACCCGCTCGACCGCCGCAACGAGCGCTACGAGGAGCTCGCGAACCACCCCGACTGGCACTTCCACGGCCCCGGCTTCCCCTCGTTCGCCCAGGTCCAGGACGAGTTCGAGGCCCTGGTCGCGGCCAACCCCCGGACCACGTTCGTCGCCGCCCACGTGGCGTCGCATGCCGAGGACCTGGCCCGCGTCGCCGGCCTCGTCCGCCGCTACCCCAACCTGTACGTGGACATCGCCGCCCGCCACGCCGAGCTCGGCCGCCAGCCGAACACCGCGCGCCGGTTCCTGCGCGACCACGCCGACCGGGTCGTGTTCGGCCTGGACCACTGGCCGGCGGTGGCGGACGACTACCGGGTGGTGTTCCGCATGCTCGAGACCAACGACGACCACTTCGACTACCGCTCGCCCGCCGACGGCGAGTCCGGCCCCGGCAAGCAGGGGCGGTGGCGGATCTACGGCCTGGGCCTCGACGACGACGCCCTGCGCCGGATCTATTACGGCACGGCGCTGACCCTGCTGCCGCGCCTGACGGCGGCGGTGGAGGCGATGGCGGCGGCCTCGGCCTGAGCCGCCCAGCCGGACCCCGCGCTCCATGCCGCCGGGTCCGGCAGGAGTCGACCGGCCGGCAGCCAAGACTCGCCATCACGGCCACACCTTGCCCTCGACGCCGCCCGCGCCGAACCGAACCCGGGAGGCGGACCCCACGGCGAAGCGCGTCAGGCAGGATCCCACGGTGACCCGAACCTTCGACAAGCGTATGGCCGCCCTCGACCGCGGCCGCCGTCGTGCCCGTGTCGGCCGCATGCGCGAGGCGCATCCGGTCGCGGGCGCGGTGCTGGCGCCGCTCGCGCACGTGATGCTCTTCCGTGACGACCGCCACAAGACGGTGAAGGGCGATTCCGGCGAGAGTGCGGTGAGCAGGGCGCTTGCCCGCCTGCCCGACACCTGGCTGTGGATCGACGACCTGGTCCTCCGGCACGGACGCAACCAGCACCAGATCGACCACGTGGCGATCGGGCCGAACGGCGTGTTCGTGATCGAGACCAAGCACTGGCGCGGCCGCCTCCAGGGCGAGAACGACGCCTGGCGCCTCCACGACGGCGAGCGCTGGCACGGCGTCGACAGCCCGACCGAGCAGAACCGCACGCACTGCGAGGCGGTCGCCCGCCAGCTCGAGGCGTACGGGGTTCGGGCCGGTATCGCGTCGGTCGTGGTGTTCGTCGACAGCGACGGCGTCGAGGCGAGCGCCTGCACGGGCTACGTCCTGTCCGATCCCGGTGCCCTGCCCGGGATCCTGACGGCCCACCCGTCGCGGGACCGTCTTTTGCCGTTCGAGTGCGAGCGTATCGCCCGGACCCTTCTCCAGGGCAGCCTGCCGCCCGCGGCCAAGGCCCCGCCTGCGGCGGACCGGGCGCCGGCCCGGGGTGCTCCGCCGCAGGCGTCGCGTTCCGCGCCCGCGCCCGCACCGGCAGGGGCGACGCCCCCCGTCCTACCCGCCGTCGCTGCGATCCGACCGCCCCAGATCCTGGCGCCGGCCCAGGCACCGGCAGCGGGCCCGTCGTCGAACCCGCCGCCCGTGCCCATGCCCATGCCGGCCGCCGACGCCCGCACGGTCGGACGCAGCGTGAAGCCCGCGACCGACAAGCAGCGCGACCACGTGCGCAGCCTGCTGCGGCGGGCGGGCGTGCCGTTCTCCGAGGCGCGCCTGGCCCGGCTCACCGACGCCGAGGCGCAGGCCGTCATCGACCGGCTGCGCTTCCGGCGCGACGTCCCCGTGCCCGACCTGCGCTAGCGCCGCCACGACGGCGGCCGGCGGTCGCCCGTGTGGCGCCCCCAGGACGCGACGCGAGCGGCCTCGCCCGGCACATCCCCGGGGGAGGCCGCCCTGCCCGCGCCTTCGTGCCCGGGACCGCGCCCGGCTCAGGCCGTAAAGCGCGTCTGCCGGACCGAGATCGCAAGGCTCGGCACGAAGAACGACAGGAGAAAGACCGGCAGGATGCTCTTGCCGGAGCAGTTGAACGCGATGCCCTCGCCATCGGCGACGTCGAAGACCCGTGGCGGGCTCCAGTTTCGGCCGCTGCGGATCTGCAGCGTGTGGTGCCCGGGCTCGATCGCACCCTCGAACACGTGACCCAGCTCGATCGAACCGAGGTGCCGCCCGTCGACCAGGACGTCGAACGGGCGCCGACGCACCTCGACGCCGATCGTGTGCCGCGTCACCCTCAGCGTGGCCGCCATATCCGTCTCGCCTCCGTCAGGCGCGCGTATCCCTCGGTCGACGGATCCCGGACGACGGGACCGCACGGCGGGGCAGGCAGAGCGCTCCGGCGGCCGAGGCGGCGCTGTGGGCGTCTCATGCCCTTCTCGACCCTTCTCGACCCGGGCGAGCCGTCCCGTACCCGATCCGTCGCCCCCAGGGTACCAGCGCGACGACCGCATGGCGCCATGCCCGAGGGAAACGCCGCACCATCCCCAGTGGCAGCGTCCGTGCCTTCACCGTGCATGCCGATCGGTCGTCGTGTCGCAGCTTGCCATCTCGCTGCCATATTGCTCGCGCACAGTTGGCTGCGGAACCCAGGAATGGCAAGAAGGTGGTCGTCGCCATGGGTAGGATGAAGCTGGTTGGCAGTCTGTCGGCCGCGGCCGCACTGGCCGCGCTGGTGGCGGGCGTGGGCGGTCCCGGTGTGTCCGCGCACGGTGTGCGGGCGCACGTCAGGGCCGCGGCGCATGTGCGTGTGCGGGACCATGTCGCGGTCTCGCTCGCCCGGATCCTGCGCACCCATCTCAAGGGCAGGGGCATCTATGTGGTCTCCATCCGCTCGGCCCGGCTCGGCCACGTGCGGGGCTACCTCGTCACGTGGCGTCGGGCCCGCATCGAGGGGCACATGTTCATCAACCCGCGCACCGAGCGGGCACAGGCCTACGGCCGGACGACGCGGCTCCGGGCGGCGGACACGACGACCGCCGGGGTCTCGCTGGCCACGTTCCTCACCGCGCTCCAGACCTCGCTTGCGGCCGACGCCGGCGTGCCCGTGTCGGTCCAGACGGAGAACAACGGCGCCCTCACCGTCTTCACCCTGAACCTGAACGGGCAGACGGTGACGGTCGACGTGAACACGGCCGCCCAGTCGACGACCGGCACGACGCCGACCGGGCCCGTGCCGCCGGCCGTGTCCATGCAGACCGCGGCCGCCGCGGGTCTGAGCGAGGTCGCCGCGCTGAACGCACCCGGCATGGCAAGCCCGTTCGTCGACGCCGTCCAGCTGTACGGGTGGCAGGGCATGAACGCGATGGCCGGGGCCGAGCTGAACGGCAGCTTCGGCCAGGGCCTCGGCCTGGGCGGTGACCTGGGCAGCGCCGGCGCGGCCGCCGGCCAGCCCGCCTACGCGGTGCTCATGCTCGGTTCGGACGGGTGGGTGGTGGCCACGGAGAGCGCCCAGGGCGCGGCCGCGACGACGAACACCCCCACCCTCCTCGCCCTCAACTTCGCCCAGCGGCCGGCGAACGCCATGGGCACGGCGGCCGCGGCGCCTGCGGTGACGGTGGCCAGCGCCATCACCACCGCCCAGACCGCGGACACCGCCGGCGTGCCCGTGCGCGCCATGCTGAACGACGCCTCGGGCACCGAGGTGTGGCTGGTCGACTTCGTGAACGGCGATGGCTCGATGGAAGAGGTCACGGTCGACGCCACCACCGGCGCCCTGGTCGGCTCGCCCACCACGTGGGGCGGCGCGGCCGCCGGCAACGGCGGGAACGGCTCGAACGGCGGCAACGGCTCGGGCGGCAACAACAGCAGCAACTCGAACGGCAGCAACTGACCGCCGCGTAGACGAGGATCCGGCCGCCGCCGGGGCTCTCCCCCGGCGGCGCCTCCGTATGTCCACCCGGCTGTCGCCGCCGCGCTCAGGTGTACTTGATGCGCGGATCGACCCAGGCATAGGCGAGGTCGGCCAGGAGGTTTCCCACGACCGTGAGCACACCGACCAGCACCGTGATGCCCAGGAGGATCGGGTAGTCCCGGTTCTGCGCGGCGGTCCAGAAGAGAAGGCCCATGCCCGGGTAGTTGAACACCACCTCGATGATGAGGGCGCCGCTGAACAGGGCGGGAATGGACAGGCCGGCCAGTGTGATGAGCGGCAGGAGGGCGTTCTTCAGCGCGTGCCCGACCAGCATGCGCAGCTCGGAGGCACCCTTGGCCCGGGCCGTGCGGATGTAGTCCTGGGCCAGCGCGTCCGACATCGAGGTGCGCATGAACCGGCTCCAGCCGGCGATCGTGACCAGCGCCAGGGTCGCCGCCGGCAGGACCAGATGGTCGGCGATGGTACCGGCGGTGGGCGTCGCGTCGAAGGGCGGGGCGAAGCCGGCGACCGGAAACCAGCCGAGCCCGAGCGCGAACACCGAGACGAGGACGATGCCGAGCCAGAACGTGGGCATCGAGTAGAGGAAGTAGGTGAGGGCGGTGATCGCGTGGTCGGCGGCCGAGCTGCGCCGCGCGGCCTGGAAGATGCCCAGCGCGATGGCGAACAGGTGCGAGATGACGATCGCGGTGAGGACCAGGAGGAGCGTGTGGGGCAGGTTCAGCGAGATGAGCTGCATCACGCTCTGATGGTAGGTGTAGGCGTAGCCGAGGTTGGCGTGGATGAGCTGCCACAGCCAGATCCCGTACTGCACGTACAGCGGCCGGTCGAGGCCGAGGCTGCGGTTCACCTCGGCGATGAGCTGGGGCGTCGCCTTCTGGCCGAGCATGACCGCCGCCGGACCGCCCGGCGCGACGTGGAGGAGGACGAAGCTGAGCATCGTGAGGAGGATGAGGGTGGGCACCGCCTCGGCGACGCGCCGCAGGACATACCGGCTCACCCCCGACCCCTCCCCCCGCCCGCGGTCTGCAGCCGGGCGTCGAACGCCTCGCGCAGGGCGTCGCCGAGGAAGTTGATCGAGATCACCGTGACGAGGATGCACAGGCCGGGCGGGTAGACCATCCACCAGTTGTCGTTGGCCAGGTAGTTCATCGCCGTCGCCAGCTCCGCGCCCCAGTTGGGTGCCGGCGGCGGCAGGCCGAGACCGAGGAAGCTGAGGGCGGCGACGAGCAGGATGGCGTCGGCGACGAGGAAGGTCGTCGCCACGACAACCGTGCCCATGGCGTTGGGCAGGAGGTGGCGAAGCATGATCCGGGATCGCGACGCGCCGCTCGCCACCGACGCCTCGACGAAGGTGCGTTCGCGCAGGGAGAGCACCTCGGCCCGGACCAGGCGCGCGATCGCGCTCCAGGACAGGAAGGCGATGAGCACGACCAGGAGGAGGGCCGTCGGCACGAACATCGCGCTCAGAAAGATGAGAAGGAACAGGTTCGGGATGCTGCGCAGAAGATCGATGAGGCGCATGAGGACGGTGTCCGCCCAGCCGCCGAACCAGGCCGCCACGAGGCCGACGAAGACGCCGATCACCATCGCCGACAGGGCGGCGGACAGCCCCACCAGGATCGAGGTGCGCCCGCCGTACATGACCGTGGCGAGCTCATCCCGGCCGAGGTTGTCGGTACCCAGGGGAAAGCCGTGCGAGGGCGGCTGGAGGGTCACCGCCATGTGGATGGCATACGGGCTCACCCCGTACAGGATCGGGCCGGCGAAGGCGAAGGCGACCATGAAGGCAAACCCGAGCGCGCCGACCCAGGCCAGCGGGTGTCGGCGCAGCGTATCGAACACGCGCCCGCCGCGGGGCACGCGGTCGAGCCCGTCGGCGAGCGCCGCCTCGGGCCCGGCCGGGTCGAGCCGTACCGAAGCCACCCGAACACCCCCACCCCCGACGGCCGGAAGGGGGCTCCCCCGGGGGAGCCCCCTTCCCGCGCGCCGGGCTACTGCGAGATCGTCCAGTACTGGGGCTGGAACGTGCTGGTGAACAGGTTCAGGGTGTTGGCGTTCACGCCGCCCAGGTTCCTCGCCACCTCATCGAGGGTGGCGGCGTAGGGCATCCACAGCACGGGCAGGATCTTCGAGACGTAGACCTGGTAGCTGCGCAGCGCGGCCACGCTCTGGGTGGTCGTGGCGTAGGGCCGGATGCTGGCCTGGATGAGCCTGTCGAGGGTCGGGTCGGAAAACTGGTAGAAGTTGTACGGCGCGCCGGTCTGGAAGATGCCCTCGCCGGACGGGTAGTCGCCGCCCCAGTCCCAGGACACGCCGGCCTGGATCTGCCACTTGGCCGCGTCGGCCTTGTCGTGCAGCCCGACCATGCTGGCGAACGGCATCGGGTCGAGGGTGACCTTGATCCCCTCCTGGGCCCAGTCCGACTGGAGGAGCTGGACGATGGTCTGGGTCGTCGCGGTGCCCGACACGTACTGCATGACGAACGTGAGCTTCTGGCCCTTGGCGTTTTGCATCACGCCGTTCACCTCGTGCCAGCCGGCGTGCTCGAGCGTCGCCTTGCCCGCGGCGAGGCTGAACGGATAGGCCGGCTTGTGCAGGGACGGGGCGAGGAGCGACGGCTGCGAAGAGGGCACCGGCGACGCCCCCGGCACGGCGTAGCCGTGGTACACGTCCTGGATGATCTGGGCCTGGTTGATCCCCATCGCCATCGCCTGGCGAACCGGCAGCTGTCGCAGGATGGCGCCCACCTGGGGGTTGCCGAAGTCGAGGAAGATGCGCGTGAAACCGTCGCCGTATCCGACCACGAGCCGGTCCGCGGTGAGCTCCTTCTGGGCGGGCAGGTCGGTCTGGGGCAGGTAGCCGACCTGGATCTCGCCCGCCCGCAGCTCGTTGAGCTCGGCCTGGTCCGACGTCTGGTAGGCCAGGACGAGCTGGCCGATGCTCGCCCGGTGGCCGCTGTACTTCGGGTTCGGGACGAAGATCCACGACTGGTTCTCGGTCGCCGACTTCATCGCGAACGCGCCGTCGATGACGTGGAAGAAGGCGGGGTTGTTGCCGTTCGTCGTCAGGTAGGCGAGCTCGCTCTTCATGTTGTTCGGGAATTTGTCCCAGGACTGGGCGGGCAGCGGGATGAGCTGGGACAGGCCGTTGTACTCGAACCACAGCTGGTTGGCGGGCGCGTCGAGCGTCATCTGGAACGTGTAGGTGCCGGTCACCCGGACCGACCGCACCCCGTTCGGGATGTCGCCGAAGCCGGCGTCCGCGTAGGGCCAGGGCGTCGGCGCGGCGGAGGACGAGGCGAACTTGATCAGGTTCCAGGTGAACAGGAGGTCCTTCGCCGTCACCGGCGACCCGTCCGACCAGTGCCACTTCGGGTTCAGGTGGACGGTGAACACGGTGCCGGCGGCGTTGGCGCCGATCGACGAGGCCACGCTGTCGGCGTAGTCGATCGCCCCCTTGCCGTTGATCTCGAGGAGCGGCTGGTACATGAGGTCGGCCGCCCACGAGTCGTACAGGCTGTTGTACGCGGCCGGCAGGAGCGGCTCGTACCAGTCGATGTTGACCAGCGGCGGCAGGGCGACGACGACGGTGCCGCCGGCCGCGGCCTGCGCGACCGGCGCCGCGGTCGTGACGAGCGCCCCTGTCGCGACCAAGACGGCGGGCAGGCACAGGGCGGCCGCGCGGCGGGCCAGCCGCACCGCAGCGCCACCCCAGGGCAGGCGCACTACGCACCACTCCTTTCCTTCCACCCATCCGGGTGACACGGTGCCGGCGCACCGTGACCGGCAAGTGTATGCGCGTGCGCGGCACGGTCGACGTCGGTCTGTCCACCCGGGACGGCGGGCGGCCGCCATGCAGGCCCCCGGGAGGGCCCCCCCGAACCGCTCCCCGTTCGCGTTCGGCCGCCACCACGAATGCCAAGGGGGAGTCGCCATGCTGCACGACCACCACACCCACCTGTTCAGCCCCGCGGCGGTCGAACGGATCCGGCCCCACGGCGCCCAGTTCGCACCGGGCACGGTGGACGAGCTGGTGCGGCTCCTCGACGACGACGGCGTCGAGCGCGCGCTCGTCCTGTCGGTGGCCTACTTCTTCGGCATGCCCGACGTCGGCGCCGCGGACCCCCGGGGGATGGCGGCCGAGAACGACTGGGTCGCGGCCCAAGTCTCGGGCCACCCGGACCGTCTCGCGGCCTGCTGCGCGGTCAACCCGCTCATGCCGCAGGCTGCGGCCGAGGTCGAGCGCTGCGCCGCGACCGGGCGCTTCGTCGGGGTGAAGATGCACCTCGCCAACTCCGACGCGGACCTGCGCAACCCCGACCACGTCGCGGCCATCGCCGACATCGTGGCGTGCGCCAACGCGTCCGGGCTCGCCCCCGTCGTCCACATGCGCACGCGGCGGGCCGACTACGGGGCTGTCGACGCGCAGGCGTTCATCGACCGGGTGCTGCCCGAGGCCCGCGACGTCGGCATGCAGATCGCCCACGTCGCCGGCTGGGGCGGATACGACAACGCCAACGACGCTGCCCTCGGCGCGTTTGCCCGCTGGGCGGCGGGTAGCGGTCGCGCGGCGGCGCGCAACGTCTCCTTCGACATCGCCCTGGCCCGTCTGGACCATCGGCCCGAGGTGCCCGCCGACCTGCCGGCGGACGAAGTGGCGGCGCGAGACGCCTGGCACGCGCGGCGGTTCGACCATCTCGTCGGCCACGTCCGGGCCATCGGCGTCGACCGGTTCGTGTTCGCCACCGACTGGCCGGTGGCGACGCCCCGCGCGTACGCGCAGGACCTTGCGGCACAGGTGCCGTTTTCCCCCGCGGAGCTTGCGCGGATCCGTGGCAACGTCGCGCCCTGGCTGCGACGGCCTGCATCCTCGGATACGCCCTGACCCCGACCGCAAGGGCGCCGCGGCCCGTGACACGAGCCTTCGGCAGGCGGTCGGGCCGACACGGCTACCGGGCGCGGCCTGGCAGTCACACCCCCCCGGCCCATCCGGCCCGGGGTCGCGACTGGAAACGCTCGACAGGAAGCCCCATCCGGATGGCGAAGGGCTCGACGGAATCGAGCATGGAGGTGTGACGATGCCGGTCCTTCCTGGCGTGATCACGACCCTGGATGAGCAGGGCCGGGAGACCATGGGACCGGATGTGCTTCTCTACCACCATCCCAGCGAGAACATCCGGAACGGTTCGTTCCTGACGGTCGAGTCCAACCACTTCTGCGTCCTGAAGTCCCGGGGCGCGATCCTGGAGGTGTACGAGACCGGCCAGTTCCAGCTCCAGACGCCCAACCGGGCAATCATCGGCCAGCTCCAGCAGGGGCTCATGGGCGGCAATGCGGCCCAGTTCGAGGCGATCTACCTGAACCGCTCCAAGCTCGTCATCTCGGCCAAGGGCAAGGCCTTCTCCAAGGAGATGGCGGAGCTCAGCTACGAGGTGGGCTACTACATCCACATCGACTCGAAGGACGATGCGGTCAAGCTCGTCCAGCACATGCCCTACAGCGGCCACTTCATCAAGACCGACGAGGTCAACGCCTACGTCGTGCCGGTTGTCGAACAGGCGATCAACCAGGTCGTGCAGTCGACACCGCTCGAGCAGATCAACGAGAAGATCCACGAACTGACGGCGATCGTGCAGGAGCATCTGCAGGACTTCCTGAGCATCTACGGGATCACGCTCAACGACGTGAAGGTCCTCGTCTACCCGACCGACGCCGAGATGAAGCGGCTCATCAGCCTGCGCGCGTTCGGCATGACCGAGAAGGAGGCGCTGCGCGCCTACCTCGCCCTGGAGATGGCGAGGCAGGGCCTGCTGTCCGCGCCCAACGCCCTCGAGGGGCTGCCGTTTACCGTCGGGGGCACGCCCATGGTGGGCGGCATCGGCGTCGGCGGCGCGGGCCAGGCCAAGGGGTGAGCGAACTCTCCGACCTGCAGCGGCGTCTGGGCCACCTCGTGCTGGGCGGCACCGATCCGCTGTACAGTCGGGCCGCCTCGCTGCGGGCCGACGACCTCGCCGTGCGCAGCCGTGCCTCGACGCTCCTGGGGGATCTTGCCGGCCGCCTCGACGCGCGCATCCGTGCCCTGCCCCCGCCCATCCCGACCCGCGACCAGCCCGCCACGGAGGCGCTCGCCGCGCGCCGGCGGGTGCGCGCGGTGCAGGTCCGGGTGCGGGCGTTCGTCGACGCCATCGCCGCCCTGCCGGCGCCGGGCGCGGACGCGATGTCGCTGCGCCTGGAGTCCGAGGCGGACCGTCTGCGCCGCCTGCTCGCATGCGACGTGGCTCTGCTCGAGGGGCTCGAGTACGTCGGCGCCCTGCCCCTCGACGACCTTCCCGCGATCTCGGCCGCCCTCGACGAGGTGGACCGGATGCTCGACCACCGGCGCAGCCTGCTCGTCTGAATCGATCCCGCGGTCCGGGGGCCGTCCCGTCGGCGCATGCCGCGGGGCGGCCCCTCGCCGTGGGCGGACGGGCCCGAACGCCGGGGAGACGCGGGCGCTGACGGACCCTTGACACTCACGTAGCGTCATGCTCGAGTCTAGCCAGCATGGAGTACACGGTCGGCGAGGTGGCCCGGTTGTCGCGCGTGTCGGTGCGCACCCTGCACCACTACGACGCGATCGGCCTCCTGGCGCCGTCCGGCCGCAGTCCCGGCGGCTACCGCCTGTACTCCGAGGCCGATCTCGGGCGCCTGCGGCAGATCCTTGTGTACCGTGAGCTCGAGTTCGGTCTGGACGAGATCGCCCGGATGCTGTCGGACCGGCAGGAGGGCGTCGACGACCACCTTCGCCGGCAGCACCGCCTGGTCCGGCGGCGCCAGGAACACCTCGCGGCCCTCCTCGGGGCCATCGAGCACGAAATGGAGGCACGACAGATGGGCATCTCCCTCACGCCCGAAGAGCAGTTCGAGATCTTCGGCACGGACAAGGTCAGCACCGAGTACGCCGAGGAAGCCGAGCGGCGCTGGGGCCAGACCGACGCCTGGAAGGAATCGCAACGCCGCACGGCGGCCTACGGCAAGGACGACTGGATCGCCATCCGCACCCAGGAGCAGGCCAACCTGCAGGCGTTCGCCGAGGCCCTGCGGAGCGGCGAGCCCGCCACCGGCACCGTCGCGATGGACCTGGCCGAGGAGCACCGACAGCACATCTGCCGCTGGTTCTACGAGTGCAGCCACGCCCTGCACCGCAGCGTCTCCTGCCTGTATGTGACGGACCCCCGCTTCACGGCCAACTTCGACAAGGTCGAGAAGGGTCTGGCGCAATACGTGTACGACGCCATCGGCGCCAACGCCGACCGCGCCGCCGGGAGCGCGAGGGCCTAGCGCTTCGCACTGGGCGCACCGCGACTGGATCTAGGGCTCTCGCCGGCCTGCCAGCGTCCACGGTCCCGATGGTCAGGCCCGCTCGCCCGACGCGAGCGGGCCTGGCCATGACCCCCGCGGGTGGGTGCGCCGCTTGTGGCGAAGTCGACGCCTCTGGTACCGTCGCGACATGCAGGCGCCCGTCTGTCGATGCCGGGCGGCCCTTGCCCCCGCCCCCGTCCGGGAGGCGCCGGGGCCGAGGCGGACGGGCGACCTGGCCAGCGGGCACATCCGGCTCCCCTCGCCCTCGCGGTCGGAAAGGGGGGTCTGTCGTTGGCGTTGCGGCCGCCGGGCCGACGTCGTGGGCCGGCAGCGGCACGGCAAGCGGCACGGCAAGCGGCAGGGTCTCCCGGGGGCGCGGGTCGCGCGGTGTGGGGTGCGGCGCTCGGCAGCTTTCTCGTACGGGCCGGCTTCGGCCTCATCCTGCCGGCGCTGCCGGCCTATATCCGCCAGCATGGCCTACCCGTCCCCGACCTGGGCCTGGCGTCGGGCTTCTATCTGGGCTTCAGCGTCGTCGGCATGCTCCTCGTGGCGCCGTTCATCGACCGGGTCGGACATACCCGGGGACTTGTCGCCGGCGCGGCCGCGTATGTCCTCGGGACCTTCCTCCTGCTCTGGCTGCCGTCGTCGGCGGGCCTGTTCGTCGGGCGCGGGCTTCAGGGGCTGGCCATGGCCCTGTACGCGCCGGCCGTCTTCGGCTACGTCGGCACGGTCGTTCCCGCCGACCGCCGCGGCGGCGCGTACGGGACGATTGCCTCGGCCCAGATGGCGGGATTCATGCTCGGGCCGACCGTCGGCGGCCTGGCGCTGGGCCTTGGCGGCGCCACCGGCTGCCTGGTCCTCGCCGCCGGGGCGGCGGTCGCCACCGTCGCCGCCACCGTGTTCCTGCCGCCCGAACCGGCCGCAGAGCCCGTTCCGGCCGTGCAGGCGGAGGCGGCGCAAGCCGCCCTGTCGACCTTCTCGGCCCCGCTGCGCGCGCTCCTGGTCGCGCCCTGGGGCCTGGGCTTTCTCGCCTACACGATCGGGCAGCAGGTGCCCAACGGCGTCTACAACGCGATCTGGAGCCTGTACATGTTTCATCTCGGGGCCGCGCCCTGGCTCGTCGGCGTCTCGTACGCGACCTGGGCGCTGCCTCTCGTCGTGCTCTCGCCGCTGTTCGGCCGACGCGCCCTCGGCAGCGCGGTGCGCACCGGCATGATCATCGGCGGCAGCGTGATGGGCCTTGCCGCCTTCGCCTACGCGCTCGTGTCCAGCCCCTACGCGATGGCCGGGGTGGGCCTGCTGGAGGGGGTCGGCTCCGCGCTGGTCCTGCCGCTGTCGCAGGTGTACCTCGCGGAGCGCGTCGCCCCGCACCGCATGTCGGGCACCCAGGCCGTCGCCACCGGCCTCGGCCAGACCCTGGCCCTGGTCGGGGCGGTAGCCTCGGGGTTCCTGTTTCCCGTCGTGCCGTGGCTGCCGTTCGTCCTCGTGGGGATCTGCCTGCTTGTGGGCACGTGGGCGTTCGCGCTCGTGCGCCCGGCGCCGCCGCGCGCCGTGGCCGTCGCGTCCGAGGGCGCGTAGCCGGCGCCGGGTGCACCCCGGCGACGGACGAGCGCGCGGCAGCGGCGCACGGCTGCCACAAAGCCCGCCCGCGCGTGGCGGGCGGGCTTTGTGGCCCCGGTCCCGAGCGGCCTAGCGGCCGCGCACCCGCGGGTCGAGGTAGTCGCGCAGGGCGTCACCGAGCTGGTTGAAGCCCATGACGAGGAGAAAGATCGCCGCCGCCGGGAAGGTCGCGATCCACCACTGCTGCATCAGGTACTGCTGCCCCTGCGCCACCATGAGCCCCCACTCGGGCGTGGGCGGCTGGGCGCCGAAGCCGATGAACGACAGGCCGGCGGCCGTGAGGAGGACGTTGCCCATGTCGAGCGTGGCCTGGACCAGCATCGGCGTGAACGCGTTCGGCACCACGTGCAGGAGGAGGATCCGGGCCGTCGGCGCGGCCAGAGAGCGCGCCGCCTCGACGTACTCGAGCTGCTTCACGACCAGCACCTGGGCGCGGGCCAGGCGCGCGTAGATCGGCCAGAACGTGACCGAGATGGCGAGGAGCGCGTTCAGGAGGTTGGGCGACAGGACGGCCGAGATCGCCATCGCCAGGATGAGGGCCGGAAAGGCGAGGAACATGTCCGTCACGCGCATGAAGATCTCGTCCCACCAGCCGCCCAGCCAGCCGGACAGGATGCCCAGGAAGCTGCCCGTGATGCTCGCCGCGCCGACCACCACGAAGGCCGCGAACAGGTCGATGCGGGCAGCGGCGATCGTGCGGCTGAACACGTCCAGGCCCACGTCGTCCGTGCCGAACCAGTGCTGAGGCGACGGCGGCGCCAAGGCGACGAGCGGGTTCACCGCGGTCGGGTTGTAGGTCTCGAGAACGGGCGCCAGGATCGCGACGAGGATGAACAGGCCGATGATGCCCAGACCGCTCAGGGCCATGGGATTGCGCAGGAGGAGGCGCAGGGCCTTGCCGCGCCGGCGCGGCCCCGCCGCGTCGACGGCGGCGGCGGAGATCTCCGCCACGGCGTCCTCGGGACGAATCATCGACCTCCCCCTTTCCTACCTGCCGCCGGACGCCCGGCCGCCGGGATCCGCGCCGCTAGCCGTAGCTGATGCGCGGGTCGACGCCGGCATAGAGCAGGTCGACGATGAGATTGACGAACGAGTAGATGATCGCGGCGACGAGCGTGACGCCCAGCACCGCCGGCACGTCGAGGTCGGTGACCGAGGCGGTGGCGAACCGGCCGATACCCGGCCAGGCGAAGATCGTCTCGGTCAGGACGGCGCCCTGGAGCAGGCTGCCGTACGACAGGCCGACCACCGTCAGGGTGGGGATGAGCGCGTTGCGCAGGGCGTGGCGCAGGACCACCGTCCGCTCGGCGAGGCCCTTGGCCCGGGCCGTGCGCACGTAGTCGGCGCCGAGGACCTCGAGCAGGCTGGAGCGGACCATGCGCGCCACGACGCCCGTGGACGCCCAGCCCAGGACCACGGCCGGCAGGACCAGGTGGCGCAGGGCGTCACCCAACGTCGACCAGTCGCCGGACAGGAGCGCGTCGACCACGACCATGCCGGTGATGTGCGGCGGCGCTACCGTGTACGGTCCGAGCTGGCCCGGTCCGGGCAGCCAGCCGAGGAGGACGTAGAAGACGCCCAGGAACACCAGGGCGGTGAAGAAGACCGGCAGGGAGACCCCGCCCAGCGCGAACAGGCGGGCGATCTGGTCGATCCACGTGTTGCGATACAGCGCCGACACGACGCCGGTCGCCATGCCGACCACGATCACGACCAGGAGCGCGGCCGTGCTCAACTCGAGCGTGGCCGGCAGGTACAGGCCGAGGTCGTAGCTCACCGGCTGCTGGTTGGCGATCGACGTGCCCAGGTTGCCGTGCACGAGGTTCCACAAATACACCGCGTACTGCTCGGGGAGGGGCAGGTTGAGGCCCATCTGCTTCTCCACCGCGACCACCACCGACTGCGGCGCGTGGTCCCCCACGTAGGCCAGAACCGGGTTCACCGGCACGACGTGGGTGAGGACGAAGGTGATCGCGGTCACCCCGAGCAGGACGAGGACCATCAGCGCGACGCGCCGGATCGCATATGCGAAGAATCCCACGGCCGCCCTCCCCGCCTAAAGACAGCGGAAGGGTGGGGAGATCCCCCACCCTTCCCGACCTGCGTTCAGCTCTTGCTCATGTTCTGGAAGTCGATGTTGTTCACGTCGTCGTAGGTCACGTGGCCGAGCTTGGACGAGTACGCGATGACCTCGTCCGGCTGGTAGATGATCGCGAACGGGCCCGTCTTCATGTCGTTGAACAGCTGCGTGTACAGGGCCGCACGCGCCGGCGTGTCCTGCATGGTGGCGGCCTTCTGGGCGAGCAGGCTGAGGGGCTTGCTGTAGTCCTTGAGGCGCCAGATCAGGGACTTGTCGGTGTAGTCGGCGAACGGGCCGGCGAAGTCCTGCGGGTCGGGGTAGTCGAGCTCCCACTCGGCCAGGACCAGCTGGGCCGTCTGCGCGCGGTACTGGCTGTACAGCGCCGACGACTGCATGAGCTTGAGGTTGACGTTGACGTTGATCGCGGCGAGGTCGGACTTGATCACCTCGGCCAGCGCCTCGGCGGACACGGTGTTACCGATGGTGCCGGTCGGGACCAGCATCGAGACCGTGAAGCCCTTGGCGTAGCCGGCCTTCTTCATGAGCGCCTTGGCCTTGGCCACGTTGTAGCCGAACGGCAGGGACGGGCTGTAGCCGAAGATGCCCTTGGGGATGATCCCCTGCTCCTCGATGCCGTCCCCCTGGACGAGGTCCTTCACGATCGCCGGGTAGTCGATGGCGTACTTGATCGCCTCGCGCACGAGCGGGTTGTTCAGGCCCGGCACGCCGACGTTCATGCCCATGTACACCTGGGCGATCTGCGGCACCTTGAGGATCTTCACGTTCGGGTTGCCCTTGAGCGAGGCGAGCTGGGCCGCCGTGAGGCCGATCGCCACGTCGGCGTTGCCGCGCTGCAGGGCGTCGAGGCGGGTCGTCGTGTCGGACATCTCCTGCCACACGACGCGCTTCACCTGGGGGGCCGGACCGAGGTTGTAGTTCGGGTTGGCGGTCATCGACAGGACCTGGGCCGGCTGCCACTGCTGCAGCACGTACGGGCCGCTGCCGGCGCTGTGGTCGTAGAGCCAGTGCGAGCCGTAGTCACCCTTGACGACGTGCTGCTCGACGACCTTCATGTCGACGATGCCGGTCACCGAGTTGGCCAGGATGGCCAGCCATGCCCCGGGCGCGAACGCCTGGGGCAGGTGCATCGTGACCTCGTACGGGCCGACCGCCTTGATGTCCTGGGCCACGTTCTGCGGCGTCAGGCCGGTCTGGGTGACGAGCCACCCGGCCGGGCTGGTGGTGATGTCGACGGCCCGCTCGAGGGAGTAGACGACGTCGGCCGACGTCAGGGGGTCGCCGTTCCAGAACTTTAGCCCCTTGCGCAGGTGGAAGACCCAGTTCTGGCCGTTGTCCGTCTCGGTCCAGCTCGTGGCGACCTCGCCCTCGGGCTTGGTCAGGTTCTCGAGCGGGAACTGGGTCAGCGTCGAGTACATCAGGTGCGCCGCCGCGACGCTGGTGAACTCGTACGCAACCTGGGGGTCAAGGGTGATCGCGTCGCTGATGTCCTGGGCGACGATCACCGTGTTGTTCGGGCCGTACGTGACCGAGCCCGCGGCGGCCGTTCCGGCTCCCGCCATAAGCAGGGCGGCACCGCTCAGAATCGCCATCAATGCACGTCGGGACACGACCGATCCTCCTCCGCCGGGGCGTGGGGATCCCCCGGCCGGCTTCGTTTCCTCAATCGTCTGACCACTCGCTCCGTGACGCCAAGCGCGTTCTCCACGGCGGCCCGGTGCGCGTCCGCGCCGGGGTGGACGCGTTGTTCGACGGCACCCGGCCTCTTCCTGCACCGGTCAGGTTGTCTGGACAAGTCGCCAGGAAACCTGGCGATCCGACGCGAACGATGGCACCTCACACACTGGGGCCGGCGAGGCGAAGGCCGCCCTCGCCCGCCCGACGGGGACGATGAACGTGCGCCGCCCTTCTTTTCGCCGCCGTCCGGCGGACACGCCCCCCCGAGCCGCCCCGGCGGCGCGCCCCGCCCTGTGGTCGAACGTCGTGGCGATCAGCCTGACCACGACCCTGGCCACGACGTGGTACCTCACCTGGTCGCCCGTGGTGCCCCTTCTCCTCGCCCACGCGGGGGCCGGCGCGCCCGCGATCGCCGGCGCCTTCGCCGCCACCAACCTCGCCTTCGCGCTGTCCCAGTACCTCGGCGGCCGGCTCGCCGACCGGTTCGGCGTGCGCGTGCTCATCGGCTTGACCGGGGTCGCGCTCGGCCTGGCCTGGCTGGGCATGTCCGTCTCGTCCCGGTCGTGGGAGGGCCTGGCCCTGTTCTTTCTCGTCGGCAACCTCCTGTTCGGCCTGCAGGCGACGGCCTTCGTCACCGTCGTCTCGGACTCGGTCGCGCCCGCCCAGCGCACGCGGGCGTTCGCCTACTTCTGGTCCTGGAACGCCGTGGCGTACGTGCTCGGCCCGATCGTAGGCGGCTTCGTCATCCTGCCGCACCTCCCCCCGGCAGCCTACCTGGGCGTCACGGCGGCGGTCTACGGCGTGGTCGGCGCGATCCGCTTCCTCACGTTGCGCGAGCCTCGTCCGGAGGCGCTCGCGCGCCGTCCCCGCCTGACCCTCGCCGGCGCCCTGCACGCCGCGGCCGGCAGCGACAGCCGGCGCCGCCTGCTCGTCCTCACGGTCGGCGTCACGCTCACCTTCGCCCTGACCGTGAGCGGCCCGTTCCTGGTCCTCGCCACGCACGGGCTCGACCACGCCGGCACGCGCCTCGTCGACGTCCTGTTCGGCATCGGCGCGGTGGGCGGGCTCATCGCCGGCCGCGTCGCCTCGCGCGCCGCCCACCCCGCCGTCGGCGTCGCGCGCGGCCTCGCGGTGCATGCCGCGGCTGCCCTCGCGGCCGCCGTCGCCCTGCCGCGGGCGATGGTATTCGCCACCTACGTGCTCCTGTTCGCCGGCTACCAGGTGGCCACGGTCGCCTTCTCCACCCTGCGGGTCGAGCTCGCCGGCAGCGAGGACGTGGGCGAGGTCCTGGGCGCCACCTCGGCCGCGGCCGGCGTTGCCGCCTTCGCCGGCCTCCTCCTGGGCGGCGTCATCGGCAACCGGGCCAGCCTGGTCCTCGCCGCCGCCGTCGCCGCCGCCACCGCCGCCTGGTGCCTGCGCGTCCTCGTCCCGACGCCGGCCGCCGACGGGCGCGCGCCCGTTCTCCCCCCCGCGCCGGGCCTCGCCCGACGCATCCGCCGCGCCCTCGCCGGTGCCCGCTAGCGCCGGCGGCGGCGGCGGCCGGCCTACGCCGGCCTACGCGTTTGCGCCCCACCTGCCCTACTACCACCAGATCCAGGACGACCTGCGCCGTCGCATCCTCGCCGGCGCCGTCGCCCCGGGCGAACGCCTGCCGGGTGAGCTCGACCTGACGAGGCGGTACGGCGTCAGCCGGCCGACCGTGCGCCAGGCGCTCCAGGGCCTCGTCGCGGAGGGGCTGGTGCACAGCGTGCGCGGGCGGGGAACGTTCGTCCGCGAGCCGCTTCTCGTCGACGACGCGGGCGCGTTCACCGTCTTCCCCGACGCCGGCGACGTGGACGGGGCCCAGTGGGAGCGCCTCGTCCCGCCCGTGCGGATGGTGCCGCCGGCGCACGTCGCCGCCGCCCTCGAAATGGGTGGCGCCGACGAGGTGTTCGCCGTCCGGCTGCGCCACGCCAGCCACGGCCGCACCCTCGCCGTGCGCACCCTGTACATCCCGTCCGCCGGCGTCCCCGACCTGCTCGAGCGCCTGGCGGGGCGCCCTGCCGCCACCGTCCTCGAGCAGGCGGGCATCCGGCCCGCGCGCGCGGTGCAGCAGTTCCAGGCCGTCGCCTGCCCGGACGATGTCCGCGACCTGTTGGACGCGGCCGACGGCGAGCCGACCCTGGTCTGGCAAGGCGTCCTGTACGCGGCCGACGGCAGCCGCATCGCCTATGTGCGCACGGTGTTCCTGGGCCGCGCCTACGTGTTCGCGATCCGCCAGGAGCGCGCGCACGCGGGCGCCAACGGGGCGGGCCTGGCGGCGCACCCGACCGAGCCCGACACGCCCTGACCGGACAGGGGAACGACCGCCCGGGGCGGCGAAGGGACGGGCGACGCGTCGAGCACGACGCCGGCCGCCGCCGGCCAAGGAGGGCCCATGGACCTCGAGACGTTTCGCGGCCACTTCCCGTCCCTGGCCCAGGACGCCCACCTGTGCACCTGCAGCGAGGGCGCCCTGTCCGACCGGGTGATCGCGGCGATGGATGCGTTCATGACCAGCTGGCGCCGTCACGGGGCGCCGTGGACGGCCTGGATGGACGAGGTGGAGGGGGCGCGGCGCGCCTTCGCCCGCCTGATCCACGCCGACCCCGACGAGGTGAGCGTTCTTTCGTGCGCCTCCGAGGGCGCGTACCAGATCGCGTCCACCCTGCCTCTTGACGGCCGGCGCCGCACGCTGGTCACGAACGACCTGGAGTTTCCCAGCATCGCCCACGTGTGGCTGGCCCAGTCCGACGCCCGCGGCGCCCGGGTGCGCTGCCTGCCGGCGGCGGAGGGGCTCGTGACCGGCGACGCCTACGAGGCGGCGATCGACGACACGACCGCCCTCGTCTCGGTGCCGCTCGCCTCCTACGCCAACGGCCTGCGCCTGCCCGTCGCCCGCATCGCCGCCGCCGCCCACGCGCGCGGCGCGCGCGTGTTCGTCGACGCCTACCAGGCGGCCGGCGTCCTGCCGGTGGATGTGCGCGCCCTCGACTGCGACTACCTCGTCGCCGGCGCCCTCAAGTACCTCCTGGGTGCGCCCGGCATCGCCTTCCTGTACGTGCGCGGGGACCGCGCCGGCGCGCACCGGCCGGCGCTCACGGGCTGGTTCGGACGCACAAACCCGTACGCGTTCGAGCCGCGCCGGCTCGACTACGCCCCCGGGGCGCGGCGCTTCGACACCGGCACGCCGGCGATCCCGGCCGCGTTCGCGGCCCGGGCCGGTCTCGAACTCGTCGGCGAACTCGACCCCGACGCGACCTGGCGCCACGTGCAGGCTCTGGCGGAACGCCTGCAGACCGGCCTGCTGGCGTTGGGGGCGACGCTCTACTCGCCCCGGGACGCAGCCCTGCGCGGCCCCCAGGTCACGGTGCGGACCGACCGGCCCGACGCCCTGGCCGCGTTCCTCACCGAGCGGCGCGTCCTGGCGAGCCCGCGCGGGCAGGCGGTGCGGCTCAGCCTGCACGCCTACAACAACGACGCCGACGTGGACCGGGCGATCGACGCCGTGGCCGGCTTCGCCCGCCGCGCCCCGCTCCTGGGCACCGCCGCGGGGGCGTAAGGCGCAAAGGGGGGCGGCGGCGGCACCGCTGCGGCACGGAGCCGGCGCCGACCTTGCCGGGGCCCTCGCACCGGGGGACGCGCGGGGTCCGCTCCTCGCCCGCGCCCGGCGGTTCCGGGGCTTTGCCCTGGCCCGGTACGCCGCCTCGGTCGACCCCCCGCCGCGCGCGCGGCGCAGTCCGCCCTGGCCGTTCCGGACCGGCTCGCGCCGAGCTGTAAGGCCCCTACCGGTCGCCCCCGCCGAGGCTGGCCCGGGCTTGCCACTTGGCCCGGTACATCGCCTCGTCGGCCCGGGCGACGAGGTCCAGGTAGGCGCTCCCCCGGTCGCTCCAGGCCGCCCCCAGGCTGACGCTCGGCACGATCGGCGCCGGGTCCGGTACCCCGGTCGTCAGCGCGATCCGGACCCGGTCGACCACGGCCGTCATCTCCCCGCGCGGACAGCCGGGCACCAGGATCACGAACTCGTCCCCGCCCGTGCGCGCCACCACCCCTGTCTCGCCCGCGCCGGCGCGCAGGCAGCGCACGACTGCGCGCAGGACCTCGTCGCCCGTGGCGTGGCCGTACCGGTCGTTGACGAGCTTGAAGTCGTCGACGTCGCAGACCACCACGCCGAGCGGCTCGCTGCGCAGGAACGCGGCACCGCGCAGATCGCTGTCGGCGCGCGACGCCGCGCCGGTGGCGGCATCCGTGTGGAGGCTGGCGTAGGTCCGCTGCACCTCGAGGTGGAGCGCGTACCCCAAGGCGGCCAGGGCGAGCACGGCGACGATCCAGCTCGTCGGGTACGGCGTCACATGGGTCCGCGACCAGATGTGGTCGTTAAGTCCGGCCACGACGCCCAGGCTGGTCACGGCGACGAACGCCCACAGCTTGCCCTTGGTCGCGTGGCGCCGCAAGGGCCCGACGGCGATGATCGCGATCGCCGCCGACGCGAGCGAGAGCAGCACTGCCCGGCTGGCGACGGCCCATCTACCGCCGCGTACGGCGAAGTACCCGTCGGGTGCCAACTTTACCGTGTCCCAGTGGAGCGTGGCGGGAAGGGCGAAGAACAGCAGACCGGCGACCCCCACGAGGTACAAGACCCCGTAGGCGCGAGGGATCCGGGCGCCCGCGAGGGCCAGCGCCGCCTCGACCAGGCCCGCCATCTGGACGAGCAGCGCGGGCAGGAGGAAGCGGATCCACCACAGCGCGGCCGCCTCCGTGCGGGTGGCGGTCATGAACCCGATGAGGGTGTAGTACAGGACGAAGGACAGGCTCGTGCGGACGAACGGGCGCGCATGGGTGGACCAGTGGGTGTCGGCGTAGTTGAGGAAGAGGAGGGCGGCGAACAGCGCGGCGATAGCGGTCGCCCAGTCCAGCAGCGCACCGATCGGTATCGGCAGGAGTCGCAGCGTCCTTCTCCCCTTTCGCCCGAACCCAAATGCTGGGGGCGTCCGGCCCCGTCCGCTACGTGCCGCGCACGCGACGCTTGGCCGCGTACATCGCGGCGTCGGCCCGCGCGACAAGGTCCAGGTAGGCGCTGCCGCGCGCCCCCCACGCCCATCCCAGGCTGACGCTCGGCACGGGTGGCGCGGCCCGGCCGGGGTCGCCCGCCGCCGCCGCGGCGAGGGCGGTATGCACGCGCGCGAGGATCCCCGGCATCTCCTCCTCGCTCCGGCCGGGCGCCAGGACGAGAAACTCGTCCCCGCCCATGCGCACGACCTGACCGCGCTCCCCCGCCGCCTGGCGCAGGCAGCGCACGACGAGGCGCAGCGTGTCGTCGCCGGCGGCGTGGCCGTAGCTGTCGTTCACCTGCTTGAACCGGTCGACGTCGCACAGCACCACGCCCAGGGCATCGGTCCGGAGGTGGGTCGCCCCTTCGACGTCGCCGAACGCCCGCGACCCCGCCCCCGTGCCCGGGTCGGTGTGCAGGCGCGCGTGCGTGCGCTCAAGCTCGCCGTGCAGTTCGTACCACAGGGCGCCCATGGCGAGCATGCCGACGAACCAGGTCGTCGGGTACATGGTCATGTGGGTGCGCGCCCAGACGAAGTCGTGGTAGGCGGTCGCGAGGCCGAGCGCGGCGAGCGCCACGTACAGACCCACCCGGCGCGGCGAACCGCCCACGCGCCGGCGCCACAAGAGCACCGACACGATCACCACCGCCCCCGCCGCGAGGACGGCGGTGCGCAGGTCGAGGGTCCAGCCCGGCGCGAGGAAGTAGTAGCCGTCGGGCACGCGCACCACGCGCTCGACGTCGATCGTGAACGGCAGGGCAAAGACGGCGATGCCGGCGCCGCCCACGGCGTACACCGCCGCGTACCAGCGCGGCAGGGTGGCCCGGGTGAGACGCAGCTCGGCTTCGAGGAGCCCGGCGAGCTGCAGGTAGAGGGCGGGCAGGACGAAGCGCGCCCACCACAGGGCGGTCGCGGGCGTCCGGGCCGCCGCCATGAAGCCGAGCACGGTGAAGAACACGCTGGCGGCCAGGCTGGTACGCAGGAACGTGCGCGCCTCGCCGGCCCAGTAGGTGTCGGAGTACGTGAAGAAGACAAGGGTGAAGAACAGGCAGGCGAGCGCCGTCGCCCAATCCGGCAGCGCGGCCACGGCGATCTGCACCACGGGCGCGCCACCCACCCCCTTCCCGACAACTCGGGTGTATTGGTTGGCCGTCGCCTGCGCGCCCCCTGCCGACCGCCGCCGGCGTGGCAGCTCGCGACGCGATTGGCGATTCGCTCGGGCCGCAGCGTATACTGCCGCCAAGCAAGGGGGGAGGCGGTGCGATGCGCTGGTCGCTCGACGGGCCGGTCGACTGGGCTGCCGCCCTGGCGAGCGGCGCCGCCCTCGCCGGCGCCGCCGTCATGTGGCCGGCCGCCGCCGGGGTGGTGTGCACGGGCACGGACACCGCCGCGACGGTGTGCCACAACCTCCCCGTCACGGCGGTGCTGGCGCCGCCGCTGGCCGCGATCGCGATCGCGGCCACCATCGCCTTCTGCCTCCTCCCGTACGTCCTACGCGCGACCCCGGCCGTTCCTCTCGCCTGGGGCATCGCCCTGTTCGCGTTCTACGTCCTCTCGTTCGGGATGGACCTGTACGGGATGCCCGCAGCCCTCCTGGCCATCGTCGCCGGCGTCATGGCCCTTGGCCGGCCGCGGCCGGAGGGCCCGGTCCACCCCTCCCCCCGCCTCTAGCCCGGCCCGGCGGGGAAGGTTCGCGCGGCGTCGAACCACCGCCCAGGCCGGGACCCGGGGAGGAATGGCGGTGGCGGAGCCGGGCGGGCGCGCGCCGACGCCGGCGCAGGTGCGGGCGCACGAGGTGTCGCCGGGCATCTTGCGCATGCTCCTGGCGACCGAGGCGCCCTGGATGCGGGACTTCGACAACTGGCGGTATGAGTGGCGTCGCGTGTTCGCGGAGCTGTTCGGCACGTTCTTCCTGGTCGTCGTGGCCGCCGGCGCGCCGACGGTATCGGCCGCCTTCGACGGTGCGGTCGGGCGCGGCGCCGCGGTGACCGCGCCGGCCCTCATGGTGATGGCCCTCATCCTCGCCACCGGCGCCGTCTCGGGCGCCCACCTGAACCCGGTCGTGAGCGTCGGCTTCGCCCTGCGCGGCGACTTCCCGTGGCGACGCGTGCCGGCCTATGTCCTGGCCCAGGGTGCGGGGGCCGTGCTCGCGGCCCTGTTCCTTCTCGTCGCGGTCGGGCACGGCGGCGGCCTCGGCGCCACCCTGCCCGGCCCCGGCGTGGGCGCCTGGCGGGCGACGGCGATGGAGGCGCTCCTCACCCTGGGCCTCGTCACGACCATCCTCGGCACCGCCTCGGGCGCCCAGAACGTCGGCTCCCTCTCGGCCATCGCGGTGGCCGGCTACATCGCCCTCGCCGGGCTGTGGGCGAGCCCGGTGACGGGGGCCTCGATGAACCCGGCCCGCTCGTTCGGCCCGGCCCTGGTGTCGGGCGACATGCGCGACCTGTGGGTCTATCTCGTCGGGCCGACGGTCGGCATGCTGTGCGCCGTGGGCGCGGCGTGGATCCTGCGCGGACGGGGCGGCGACGAACCGGCCCGGCGTGCGGCCCAGGGCTCCCTGGGCACGCTCGTGGTCGAGCGCCGCGATGCCGGGCCCGCGCCGGAGCAGCCACATCCACAGGCGTAGCCGTAGGCCCGCGCCGGCCAGCCCGGGTCCCGTCTGCTACCCGAGCGTGGGCAGGCAGGGGGCGTGGCCGGGCAGCCTACGCTACCCGGCCGCGGCCCCCCGTCCGCGTGGGATCCTCGCCATGCATCGCCTGCCCTGCCCGCCGGGCCGATGTCTGCGCGACGGTCGCGCCGCGCGGCGGCCACCGCCGGACGGCCCCCTCAGGCGTTGCGTTCGAGCCAGACGGCGTCGGGCCACATGATCGTGCCGGTGTAGTCGACCGTCTCGACGCGACCGTCGCGCACCTGGAACCGGACCGGCTCGCCGGCCGAGCCGAAGCTGCTGGTCTCGGCGATGACGAACGTGTCCTCGCCCTCGCCCCGCTCGAGCGTCTCGACCGAGGCGAACGGCTCCCAGCTGTCCGGGTGGGCGGCAACCAGGCGGTCGCCCAGGGCGACAATGCTGGTGGTGCCCCACAGGTTGGTGTAGTGGCCCTCGTAGCGGGCGAGGTCGGGGGCCGGACCCCCCTCCCCGTCGTGCGTCTGGAAGTGGTCGATGATCTTCCACACCGCGTCCGAGATCGCGGATGCCGGGCCGTCGACGCAGTTGGTGAGGGCGACCACGACGAGCTCGTCCTTCGGGTCGGCCATGCTGCGCGTGATGAAGCCCGGGAAGCCGCCGCTGTGGCCGAACAGATGGCGATCCCCGACCTGGTCGAGGATCAGGCCCAGGCCGTAGTCGGTCCGCGACGGCTGGCCGGGCTGGTGGGCGTGCCACTCCACGCGCTGCATCTCGCGCTTGGAGGCGTCCTGAAGCAGGCGTCCGGATCCGACCATGTGGGCCGTGAAATAGGCCAGGAGGTCGCTCGCGGTCGCGCAGAAGCCGGTCGCCGCCGACATGCCGTGGGTGCTGACGTGGGCGATCGGCCGGCGGGTCCCCCGCTCCCGCCGGCCGTACCCGGTGGCGAGGCGGCCGTCCAGCTCGGGGGCGTACTCCGGGTAGGTGTCGGAAAGGCCCAACGGGCGGATGATCCGCTCGGTGACGAAGCGGTTGTACGGCATGCCCGACACCGCCTCGACGACCATGCCCAGGAGCGAGTAGCCGTAGTTCGAGTACTTCATCTGCACGTTCGGGTCGAGCACGAGGCCCGTCGCGAGGAGTTCCCGGCGCAACGCCTCGGCGTCGGGGAACGCCCGCGACAGGTGCCAGTAGTCCTTCTCGACCCCGTCGCGGATGACGCCGGCGCCATGGGACAGGAGTTGGCGGACGGTGACCTCGCGCCAGCGGGGGTCGCCGGCGTCCGACAGCCAGGGCAGATGCGCCGCGACGCGGTCGTCCAGGCGGATGCGGCCGTCCTCGACGAGGAGCATGAGGGCGGTGCCGGTAAACGTCTTCGAGTGCGAGGCGATGCGGAAGATGTGGTCGGGACGCAGGGCCGTGCCACGCTCGACGTCGGCGTGGCCGTACGCCTCGAGAAGGAGCGGCGTCCCCTGGTGGGCGACGCCGACGACGAAGCCGGGGATCTGCTCGCGGGCGTATCGAAGCGGTAGCCAGGACTGCAAAAAGCGGACCGAGTGGGCAAGCGCTTCGTTGTTCATGCGCCGATCCTAGCACGCGAGGACCGGGCACGGACCTGCCTGCCGTCCGAGGAGTTCTACCGCGCGGCGCGGAACCGGGAACCCGGACGGACGAAGGGAGCGAACCGGGATGGACGTGACCGCGGCGGACGTGCTCGACGCATACCGCAGGATCGAGGGGGGCGTGCGCCGCACCCCGATCGTCGCCGACCCGATCCTGAGCGAGGCGCACGGCGCCGCTGTGCGCCTGAAGCTGGAGTGCTGGCAGGAGACCGGCTCGTTCAAGCTGCGCGGCGCCCTGAACCGGGTCGCGCGGCTCACGCCGGAGGAGCGCTCGCGCGGTCTCATCGCGGTGTCGGCGGGCAACCACGCGTTCGCCGTCGCCCACGCCGCGGCCGCCCTCGGCCTCGACTTCCTGGCCGTGATGCCCCGCCACGCCCCCCAGGTGAAGGTCGAGGGGGTGCGGCGGCTGGGCGCCCAGGTCGTCCTGCGCGGCGAGACCTACGACGAGGCGGCGGTCGCGGCGGCCGAGCTCGAGCGCGAGACCGGCCGGACCTTCGTGCACCCGTTCGAGCAGCCGGACGTGATCGCGGGCCAGGGGACGGTGGGGCTGGAAATGGCGCTTCAGGAGCCCCTCCCGGAGGTCGTCCTGGTGCCGGCAGGCGGCGGCGGCCTCATCGTCGGGGTGGCGGTGGTCGTCAAGGCGCTCTCCCCGCGCACGCGCGTGATCGGCGTCCAGAGCGAGGCGTCGGCGCCGTTCGTCGCGGCGGCGAAGGCGGGCCGCCACGTGCCGGTGGCGTTCGGCCCGTCGCTCGCGGACGGCCTGCACGGCGACACCACGCCGGACATGGTCGACATCGCCCTGCGCCACGTGGACGGGTTCGTCGCCGTGTCGGAGGCGGCGATCCGGCACGCCGTGCGTCACCTGTTCGCGACCCGGCGCCTGGTCGTCGAGGGGTCGGGGGCGGTCGGCGTGGCGGCCCTGATGGAGGGCGTCGCGCCCCCCGGTTCGACGACCGCGATCCTGTCGGGCGGGAACATCGACCCGGCCACCCTGCTCGAGGTGGTCGGCACGCTTTAGCCGGCCCGGGGTCGCGACCGTGATCGACGTGACCCCGGCGACGCACGACGCCGCCCGCCGGCCGTGGCAAGCGTCCCGGAGCGCGGCGAAGTTCGTCACAGGCAGACCGGGCTACGGCGGTCGCGCCGCGGAACCGTTGCGCCCACCCGGGGGACGGTCGATGCGCGAGCGCTAGCCCGCGGTCGGTCCGAACCGTTCGACCCGGATGGCGGCCGCGGGCACGCCCAGGTCGGCCAGGATGTCGGTCACGGCCTCGACGAACGGCGACGAGCCGCACACGAACGCCATCGCCCCCGGCCCGACGAGGGGCGCCAGGTCGGCGCGGGCGAGCCGCCCCGCCGGGCGGCCATGCCCGGGCGGCGCGACGCGCGTGTATACCACGGTCGCGTCGGGCCCGGCCATCTCGTCGGCGTAGGGCAGATCGGCGGGGGTGCGCACCGAGGCGACGACGCGCACGTCCCCGCCCCGGCCGGCCCGTCGCGCCGCCCGCAGCATCGCCATGAGCGGCACCAGCCCGGACCCGCCGCCGACGAGCACGGCAGGCGCCTCGCCGCGCCAGGTGAAGTGGCCGCCGATCGGACCGCGCAGCTCCAGCGCGTCCCCGGCCTCGACCGCCTCGTGCAGGAACGACGACACCTCGCCGTCGGGCAGGCGCTCGACCGTAAGCTCGACCGCCTGCGGCGGGTCGTCGGGCGGCGTCGCGGCGGAGTACGAGCGCGACGCCCGGTAGCCGTCCGGGGCGGTCAGGCGCACGACGAAGTGCTGGCCGGGCAGGTACGGCGTCGGCCGCTCGAACGCCAGGCGCAGCGTTTTCATGCGCGCGGTCTCCTCGCGCACGGCGGTGACCCGCGCCTGCTGCCACGGGGTCGGGGGCGGCACCGGCGCCGGCGCGGCCCAGGCGGTCGGGTCAGTCCCCGTGGTAGCGCTGCTCCTTCCACGGGTCGCCCCGGTCGTGGTAGCCGCCCTGTTCCCAGAAGCCGCGCTCGTCGTGGTCCATGAGGCGAAGGCCGGCGACCCACTTGGCGCTCTTCCACAGGTACAGATGCGGCACCAGGAGCCGTCCCGGACCGCCGTGGTCGACCGGCAGGGGGGCGCCGTCGTAGCCCCACACGACGAACGCCTTGCCGCCGGTAAGGTCGGCGAGCGGCAGGTTGGTCGTGTAGCCGGTGTGGGAGAACGCCATCGCGTACGCCGCCTCGGGCCTCGGGCCTGCCGCCTCGAGAAGCGTGTCGACCGACACGCCGTCGAAGCGCACGCCGAACTTCGACCAGGTCGTGACGCAGTGGATGTCACCCTCGTAGGCGGCCGCCGGGAGGGCGTGGATCTCGTCCCAGGTCCACGACGCCGGGCGCTCGACCAGGCCCTCGACGCGAAACGTCCAACCCTCGGTCGCGATGCGCGGCGTCGGCTCGGCGGTCATCACCGGCCAGGTCGCGCCGGCGTCGTACTGGCCGGGGGGTAGCCGCCCGCCGGCCTGCCCCGCTCCATCCCGCCGCCGGCCCAGAAACCCTCTCGTCCAGTCGGCCACGCGCTTGCCTCCCCGCGATCGGATCGCCGCCCGCTTCCAGGTCCAGTATGCCGGTTCGCGCCGTCCGGGCCGACGGCGCAGGGATATTCGTGGAAGAGTCTAAGCCAGGCGCCAGGAGGTGTCGTCATGTCGACTCCGTTCGCGACCTCGGCCGTCGCCGATCGCGATCCGCTCCTCATTCCCGCGCCCCAGCGCCTGGCGCTCGCGGGCGGCTGGCTGCGCCTGCCCCATCGCGGCCTCGTCCGCGTCGCCCCGGGGACAGATCTGGCCGGGGCGGCGGGCCGCCTGTGCGTCCAGGCGCGGGCATGGGCGGGAGCGGACTGGCGGGTGACGGTGGCGCCGGTGGCGTCCGCGACGGTCGACGTGCGCCTCGCGCCGGACGCCCACCTCCCGCCCGAGGGCTACCGCCTGGCGGTCTCGGGCGAGGCGGTGACGATCGAGGCCTCGCACCGTCCGGGCGCCCTGGCGGGGCTGTCCACGCTGGTCCAGCTCGTCCGCCAGTACGGCGCGGTGCTGCCGACCATGGCGATCGAGGACGCCCCCGACCTGCCCGTGCGGGGGGTCATGCTCGACGTCAGCCGGACCAAGGTGCCGACCATGCCGACCCTGTTCGCGCTCGTCGACCGCCTGGCCCAGCTGAAGGTGAACCACCTCGAACTGTACATGGAGCACACCTTCGCGTACGCCGACCACATCGACGTCTGGGAGGGGGCAAGCCCCTTCACGGGCGCGGAGATCCTCGCCCTGGACGGGTTCTGCCGCGAGCGCGGGATCGAACTGGTCGCGAACCAGAACACCCTGGGCCACCTCACCCGCTGGCTCGAGACCCCGCGCTACCGGCACCTTGCCGAGACGCCGGACGGCTCGGACTTCCCCTGGGGCCGCCATCCCCCGTTCAGCATCTCGCCCGCCCTGCCGGAGAGCCTGGCGTTCGTGCGCGGCCTGCTCGACGAACTCCTTCCCCACTTCTCCAGCCGGCTCGTCAACATCGGCTTCGACGAGGGGTACGACGTCGGCCAGGGCAAGAGCAAGGCCCTGGTCGAGGCGAGCGGCGGCAAGGGGCGGGTGCTCGTCGACTTCCTCCACCAGGTGAGCGCGATCGCCCAGGCACACGGCCGTCGCCCGCTGTTCTGGGCGGACATGGTCACGCGCCACTACCCGGAGCAGATCGCCCGCCTGCCGGCGGACGGCATCGCCTGCGAGTGGGGGTACGCGGCCGATCACGACTGGACGCACTTCGCCGGCCCGCTCGCCGAGGCGGGCTACCCGTTCTACCTGTGCCCGGGCACGTCGTCCTGGCGCTCCTTCACCGGCCGCAACGCCGCCGGCGAGGCGAACATCCGCGCCGCCGCGGCCGCCGCCCGCACCCTGGGCGCGCAGGGCATCCTGAACACGGACTGGGGCGACCTCGGCCACATGCAGCCGCTCCCGGTGAGCTACCGCGGCCTTGCCCTCGGTGCGGCCCTGTCCTGGAGCGGCCGGACCGGCGACGACTTCGACATGGCCCTGGGCCTGCACATGTTCGGCGACCGCACCGGCCTTGCCGGCGAGGCGGTCGCCGACCTGGGCCTCATCCACGCCCGCAGCACCGGCGAGCGGGCGCCCGGCGAGGAAGACTCGTTCCTGTCGCTCGCGCTGTTCCGGCCGGCCGCCCTTGCCGATCTGCGCCGCCGGCTGTCCGCGCAGCGGGCCGACCGGGTGCGCGAGCTCGTGGCGGAAGCCGACCAGCACGTGTCGCGGGCACCGATCGGCGGCCCGGACGCCGACCTGGTGCGCGAGGAGCTTGTCCACGCCGGCCGCGCCCTGCTTTTGGCCGTGGACGCGATCGAGGCGGTCCGCCCGCCGGCCGGCGTGCGTGCCGACCTGCTTGCCTGGCAGGAGGAGTTCCGCCGTCTGTGGCTGGCGCGCTTCCGCCCCGGCGGCCTGGAGGAGAGTCTGGCCTTTCTCGCCCCGCTGCGCGCACACGTGGGCGCGCGCTAGCCCGACGACGCCCGTCGACCCGAGGAGGTCCGCCATGCCGACGACCGACGCCTTCCCCCGCACCCGCCGCGTGCTCGATGCGGCCCTCGACGCGGGCTCCATGCCGGGCCTGGCGCTCGAGGTGTGGTGCGAGGGCACCCCCCGCCTCAGCCTCGCCCTCGGGCAGCGGGCCCTTCGCCCGACGCCGGCGCCGATGGTCGACGGCACGTGGTTCGACCTTGCCTCGCTAACCAAGGTGATGGCCACCCTGCCCGTCATCCTGACCCTGGCGGAAGATGGGGCGTTCGGCCTCGACGAGCCGGTCTGCCGCTTCCTGCCCGACCTTCGCGGCGAGCATGAACGCTACACCCTTCGCCACCTTCTCGCCCACGTCGCCGGGTTGCCGTCGGGCCTGCCCTGGCGCGAACTCGACCCGGACCGGGCCCGCTACCCGGCGTTCCTGGCCGCACGGCGCCTGGAGCACGCGCCGGGGGACACCGTCGTCTACAGCGACGTGGGCTTCATCCTTCTCGGCCTGGTCGCCGAGGCCGTCACCGGCCAGCCCCTGCGCGACCTGGCCCGTGACCGCGTGCACGGGCCGCTCGGGGCACAGATGCGCTACGGGCCGATCGACGGGGTCGGGGTCGACGTCGCCGCCACGTCCGAGCCGCCGGATCGGGACGGCCCGCCGACCGGCACCGTGCACGACGAGGTCAGCCGCCGGCTGGGGGGCGGGACCGGCCACGCCGGCCTGTTCGGCACCGCCCGCGGCGTCGTCCAGGTGGCGGAGATGTTCCGCCGCCGGGGCGTCGGCCTGAACGGCGCGCGGGTGCTGGCGCCCCAGACCGTCGACGCCTGCCTGCGACCCGCCTCGCGGACCGGCGAGGGCAACCGGCGCGCGCTCGGCTTCGAGCTCACCGGCGGGCCCAACTCCGCCGGTGACCTCCTGTCCGCCCGCGCCTTCGGCCATACCGGCTTCACCGGCACCAGCGCATGGGTCGATCCCGACCTCGCCCTGACCGTCGCGCTGCTGACCAACCGGGTCCACCTGGGCCGCGACAACCAGGACATCCTGGCCGTGCGCAAGCGGGTGCACAACGCCGTCGTCGCCGACCTCGCGCGCGCCGACCGCCCGGACCCGGTCTAGCCGGCCCTGCGCCCGCCCCGCCGGGGCCGCCGGACCGGGGTGCGCCATGTCTCGAGAAGGGGGAACGGGCCGTGCTGACCGGCCTCGACCATGTGCAGGTGGCCGCACCGCGCGCCGCCGAAGCCGCCGCCCGGTCCTTCTACGGCGAGGCCCTCGGTCTCGCGGAGGTGGCAAAGCCGCCGAACCTCGCCGCGCGGGGCGGCTTGTGGTTCGCCCTGCCGGACGGCAGGCAGCTCCACGTCGGCGTGACGGACGGCTTTGCGCCCGCCACGAAGGCCCACCCTGCGTTTCTCGTCCGCGACATCGACGCGCTGCGCGCCCGTCTGGAGCAGGCCGGGATCGCGACCCGCGAGGACGAGCCGCTCGCGGGCGCCCGACGGTTCTACGCCGACGACCCGTTCGGCAACCGCCTCGAGTTCCTCGAGCGGGAGGCCGGCTGAAGTGTTCCGCCCGCCGGACGCGCCCGGCTGCAGGCCCGCGCGACGCCGCAGGCGCAGCGCCCGGTCGCGCCTTGGCACCCGCCGTGCCGGTCCTCCGACGCCTGGGCCGGGGGCCGGGCCCATGGCCGGCGCCACGACCTCCGGATCAGTCCGGGATGTCCGACGAGACGTTCCAGACGTTGCCGTCGGGGTCCTGGAAGCAGGCGATGCGCATGCCCCAGGGGCGGTCCTCGGGGCCGTTGAGGAGGGCGATGCCCTTCGCGGTCAGCTCGGCGGCGACCGCGTCCACGTCGTCGACGACCATGCCGAACACCTGCCGCGGCCCGTCGTCCGGCTTGCCGACCGTCGCGGGCGCGATCAGGACGGGTGCCTCGGTCGACGCGGACAGGCGGACGTAGATGTCCCCGAGCCGGAGCGTGGCACCGGTGTCGTCCTCGCCCAGGGGCTCCAGATCGAAGGCACGGCGATAGAACGCCTTCGCCCGCTCGAGGTCGGCGACGAACAGGGTGATGGCAAAGAGCCGCTTGTCCCAGCCGACCGACATCCACACCACGCCTTTCATGTGCCCGCGCGAGCTGGACACCTGCTTCTTGGGCCCGGGGCGGTCGCCGGCGCAGACGCTTTGCGCCGGCACCGATTCGTCCCCGTTGCCCCGTCGGCCTCCTCCTCGGCGACGCGCGGCGGCGTTCCTGGAACGCTGCGCACGCCGACGGCGGACGCGATCGCGCCGGTGCGCGGGCCGACCCAACGGGCAGGGTCCGCGGGCGTCTAGAGCGCTCCCGGAGCGCCGGCAAGGGCCCACAGGACGCTGCCCTGGGCGGCGTCCGCGATCGGCGCCTCGGCCGCCACCGGCCGGCCGAGGCCTTCTTCAAGGCGGCGTTCGGCAGCCCGCCACAGCCGCGGCGACAGATTCCAGCCGCCGCCCATGCGCGACAGCCGCATCGGCCCGCCCGCCCGCCGCCAGACCGCCAGCGCATGCTCGGCGAGATCTGCGCCCGCGCGCTCGAGGATCGCCTGCGCGAGCGCATCCCCGGCGTCCGCCTCGCGCGCCACCGCCGGCGCCAGGGCCGCGATCCGGCCCGAGTCCCACAGCTCCGCGTAGGCCTTCTGGGTCAGCTCGGGCATCGTCGCGACCCCGGCCTGGGCGCACAGCGCGCCCGTGAGCGACGTCGCCGGGCCGCGCCCGTCGTGGGCATGCAGTCCGGCCCGGATCGCGGCGACGGCGATCGCGTAGCCGCTGCCCTCGTCGCCGTACTCGGGCCCGTAGCCGCCCACCCGCAGCACCTCGCCACGGCACAGCCCGAACGCGGCGCTGCCCGTGCCGCACAGCAGGATGAGGGCGTCGCGGCCGCCACCCGCGCCCCACACCGCCGACACCAGGTCGATCGTCACGTGCGCCGGCCGGCCCGGCGCCAGCTCGGCCAGGATCGCCCGCGCCGACGCGGCCTTGCCCGGCACGCTGCCGCCCGCCATGCCCAGCGCGACCCCGCCCACCTCGGCCGCCCGCGCGCCGAGCTGGTCGAACAGGTCGCCCAGGGCGCCGCGCATCCGCCGCACCCCCGCCTCGCCCATGAGGTGGTTGATCGGTCCCGCCTCGCCGCGCCAGACCACGGCGCCGTCCCGGACCAGCACCGCCTTCGTCCGTGTGGCACCGCCGTCGAGGCCCAGCCACGCGCCATCCCCTGCCGCCGTCTCCACCCCCGTCGCGATCCGCCGCTGAGCCAAGTTGGCCACCGGGCGCCGCCCTCCTGCGGCCGTCGACAGGAACCGTGCCCGCGGACCGGAACCTCTACCCCAAGGCGCGGCCGCACGGACGGCCGCGCGACCTGGAGGTGGCTATGGGCAGGCGGCAAAACCGGTACGCAGGGTACCGGTCGTTTTCCTATCTCCGCGCCGGCGAGGACTACACGCCCTACGACCTTCCGCCCGAGATCGACCGCGTGGCGTCGACCCGCGTGGCCGTGACCGAGGCCCAGGAGGAACGGGTCTGGCAGCTCCTCGACCGCTACCCGGTGATCTCGCTGCACGAACACGCCGACCTGATGCCGCTGCGCTCCGAGGACGTCATGCCCTATACCCGACAGGGGCGGGACTTCACCGGCTACGAGGGCCTGAGCGTGTCGGGTCTCGACTGCGTCTTCGACAACCTCATGGACGGCACCACCCTCATCACCTCGAGCGCGGGCTGGAAGTGGACCGACATCATCCACGACCTGGGCATGCGCCTGTCCGACATCGAGCACCAGGACTTCGTCGTCCGCGCCGGCCGGGTCGCGGACATCGAGCGGGCCAAGCGCGAGGGCCAGGTTGCCTTCATCCCCGCGCTCGAGGCGGCGACGGCGATCGAGAACGAGGTCGACCGGGTCGACGTGCTGTACGGCCTGGGCGTGCGGCTCATGGGCATCGCCTACAGCGAGGCGAACGGCCTCGGCAGCGGCCTCGCCGAGGCCACGGACGGCGGCCTGACCTCGTTCGGACGGCGCGTCGTGCGACGGATGAACCGGCTCGGCATGGCCGTCGACATCTCCCACTGCGGCGACCGCACCAGCCTCGACACGATCGCCGCCAGCGCCGTGCCGGTGTTCATCACCCACGCCGGCGCCCGGGGCGTGTGGCCGTCGCGGCGGATGAAGTCGGACGAGGTCGTGCGGGCGTGCGCCGAGCGCGGCGGCGTCATCGGCATCGAGGCGGCGCCGCACACCACCTTGTCGCGCGAGCACCCGCGGCACACCATCGACTCGGTCATGGACCACTTCACGTACCTGGTCGACCTCGTCGGCATCGACCACGTGGCGTTCGGCCCCGACACCCTGTTCGGCGACCACGTCGCCCTGCACGGGGCGTTCGCCGCCCAGTTCTCGATCGACGACGCCCATGGCGCGGAGGGTCCCGACGACCCCGCCTTCCCGCCCGTCGACTTCGTCGACGGCCTGGAGAGTCCGGCCGAGGCGTTCCCCAACCTGGTCCGCTGGCTGGTCGCGCACGGCTACGGCGACGGCGAGATCGGCAAGGTGATCGGCGGCAATGTCATGCGCGTGCTGGGAGAGGTCTGGCGGTAGCCGCCGGACGGTCGGGCAAGGAGGGCAGCCGATGGCAGCCGAGGGCGGCATGACCCTGTGGAGCACCGAGGAGCGCAACCCGCGCACGCGCGGCCTGCACGGGCGGTCGACCCGCGACGTGGTGGCGGCGCTGCACGCCGAGGACCACGTGGCCGTGGCGGCGGTCGATGCGGTTCTCGACGACGTGGCCCGGGCCGCCGACCTCATCGCCGACGCGTACCGGCGGGGCGGCCGGTGGCTGTTTGTGGGGGCCGGCACGAGCGGGCGGATCGCCCTGGCCGAGGCGGCCGAGTGCCCGCCCACCTTCGGCACCCCGCCGGACCGGATCGTCGCCGTCATGGCCGGCGGGCCGGGCGCCCTGGAGCGGGCGCGCGAGGGCGCCGAGGACGACGCCGACGCCGCCGGCGAGGACCTGAGGGCGCTCGGCCTGGCGGCCGGGGACGTCGTCATCGGCCTGGCCGCGAGCGGGCGCACGCCGTACGTCCTCGGGGCGGTGCGCGCCGCCCGCGCGGTCGGCGCCGCGACGGTCGGGGTCACGGCGGTGCCGGGGTCCGCCCTGTGCCGCGAGGTCGACGTGGCGATCGCGGCCGACACCGGCCCCGAGGCGGTGCTCGGCTCGACCCGGCTCAAGGCGGGAACGGCCCAGAAGCTGGTCACGAACATGCTCACCACGGCGGCGATGGTCCGCCTGGGCCGGATCTACGACAACCTCATGGTCGACATGCGGGCGACGAACGAGAAGCTGCGCGTGCGGGCCGTGCGCCTCGTGGCGATGGGCGCCGAGGTCGACGCCGACCGCGCGCGCGCCGCCCTTGCCGCCTGTGACGGCGAGGTGAAGGTGGCGATCGCGAGCCTCGTCCTGGGCGTCGGCCCCGAACAGGCGCGCCGGCGGCTGAACGCCGCCGGCGGGCATCTGGAGCGCCTCGCCGCCGAGTGACCGGGGTCCGTCCCCGCCCGCGCCCGCCGCGCGGCGAGGAATCGGGCCCGACGAAGGGAATGGCAAGGTGCGGCGATCCGCCGCGCTCTGCGTCGATCTAGGGGGGTACCCATGACGATCCGCACCGGCCTCGAGCGCATCCTCGACGACTGCCCCGCCGACCTGCGCGGGCGACGCGTCGGCCTCCTCACCAACCATGCCGGTCTCGACGAGAACCTGCGCCCGGCGCCCGTGCTCCTGCACGAGGCGGGCGACATCAACCTCACCCGCCTGTTCGCCCCCGAGCACGGCCTGTACGGCGAGGTCCCGGCCGGCGTTCCGGTCCAGGACCGGCGCGATCCCGCGACCGGGCTCGACGTTGTCAGCCTGTTCGGCCCGAACCGCAGCGCCTCGCCGGAGATGGTCGAGGGTCTTGACCTGGTCCTCGTCGACCTGCCCGACATCGGCAGCCGCTACTACACCCTCCTGGGCACGACCATGTCGCTGCTCGCCGCCTGCCGGACGGCCGGCGTCCAGGTCGTCGTCCTCGACCGGCCCAACCCGCTCGGCGGCCGGGTCGAGGGCCAGCGCGCCGTCGCGCCGCGCTTCCGCTCGCTCGTCGGGGCCGTCGCCGCGCCGATCCGGCACGGCCTCACCCTCGGCGAGCAGTGCCTGCTCGCCGCACGCGAGGCGGGCCAGGAGGACAGCGTGCGGGTGGTCGCGATGGAGGGCTGGCGGCGGTCGATGCGCTGGCCCGACCTGGGCCGGCCCTGGGTGCCGCTGTCGCCGAACACCGACTCGTACGACATGGCCCAGCTCTATCCCGGCACCTGCCTGATCGAGGGCACCAACCTGTCCGAGGGGCGCGGCACCGCGTCGCCGTTCATCCAGATGGGCGCGCCCTGGCTCGACGCCTTCGCGCTCGCCCGCGAGCTCGAGGGCAAGGGCGGCGAGGGCGTGTGGTACCGGCCGGCGTTCTTCCTGCCCACGTACTCCAAGCACGCCGGCAGCGTCTGCCAGGGCGTCATGATGCACGTCGACCCGCGCATGGACGTCGACGTGCTGCCCGGGAGCCTGCACGCGATCGCGGCCATGATGCGCCACCCCGAATCGCAATTCCTCCCGGCCCGGGGCGACGTCCACCACCCCGAACCCGCCTTCGACCTGCTCTCCGGCGACGACCGCCTGCGCCTGGACCTCGCCGCGGGCAAGCCCGTCGAGGAGATCCTCGCCGACTGGGACCGGGCGCTCGCGGACTGGCCGGACGTGCGTGCCACCGTCTCGCTCTACCCCGACTAGGCCCCTCCCCCTGCCCCCCTCCCCGACCTCCCTTCCCCTCTCCGCACCCTGGCGCGCGGGACTACCCAAGATTCTGGATATAGGCTAGGATAGCGTCGCCCAAGGGGGGAACGACGCTGTTCCTGGAGTTGACGCGCCGCCGCAATCCCGCCCTGCTCGAGGCGGCCGCCCGCCTCCACCGCGCCGGCAGCATCCCCCCGAACACGTACGTGTTCGACGTGCGCGCCATGGCCGACAACGCCCGCCTGCTCGCCGACGCCGGCCGCCAGGCGGGCGTCGCGCAGTACGTGATGGCCAAGCACTTCGCCCATGACCCCACCCTCGTCGGTGCCGTCGCCCGGCACCTGCCGCTTGCCGTCGCCGTCGACTGGATGGCAGCCGAAACCCTGGCGGCCCAAGGCGTCGCGCTCGGCCACGTCGGCCACCTGGTCCAGGTGCCACGCGGCCGGGTGGCGGCCATCGCCCGCCTGGCGCCGGAGGTCTGGACCGTGGCGTCGCCCGAACAGGGGGCCTGGGTGGGCGAGGCGGCGCGCGCGCTCGACCGCACCCAGGGCGTGCTCGTGCGCGTGGCGGCGCCGGGCGCCAACCACCCGGGTCAGGAGGGAGGCCTCCCGCCGGACGCGGCCGCCGACCTCGCCGACGCCCTCGCCCGCGTGCCGGGCCTGCGGGTGGAGGGGGTTACCGCATTCCCCTGCTTCGTCGAGGGTCGCGGCCATCGCTGCCAGCCCGGCCCCAACCTCCTCGCCCTTCTCGAGGCCGCCCGGCGCCTGCGCGAACGGGGCCACGACGTGCGCCAGGTGAACGCGCCCGGCGGCAACGCGGCCGGCATGCTCGCCCAGCTGCGCCGGCTGGGCGCCACCCACGCCGAGCCCGGCCACGCCCTGACCGGCACCACGCCGGGCCATCTGGCCTGCGAGGAGGGCGAGCGGCCGGCCGCCGTGTACGTCACCGAGGTGTCGCACCGCCTGGCGGATGGCGCCGTGGCGGTGTACGGCGGCGGCTTCTACCGGCGCGGCCGGGTGCGCGGCGCCCTGGTCGGAGCCGACCCCGACCGCCTCCTCGACAGCCCGCTGCGGCCCGTGCGCGTGCCCCCGTCCGACGCGATCGACTACGGCGCGGTGGTGGAGGCCCCCGCCGCGTCGCCCGGCGACACCGTCCTCCTCGCCTTTCGCGTCCAGGCGTTCACCGCCCGCAGCCACGTGGCGGCGGTCGAGACCGGCGACCCGCCCCGCCTTGTCACCCTCACACGGGCCGGCCAGGTGGCCTGCGCCGCCCCGGCGGGCGACCGGGCGTGACCGCGCGCGCGCTCCTCCTGGTCCTGGACGGCACCGGCGTCGGCGCGATGCCGGATGCGCCCGTCGGCGAACGTGCGGCCCACACGGTGGCCTCGGTCCTGGCCGCCGCGGCGCCGGCGCTCCCTGCCCTGCGGGCGCTCGGGCTGGGCCGCCTCCTGCCGCAGCCCGAACCGGTGCCGCCCGGCGCCCGCGCGGGGCGGGTCGCGCTGGCCCATGCCGGCGCCGACACCTACCTCGGCCACAACGAGCTCCTCGGCGCCCTGCCGCCGCCGCCCCGGCCCGCCCGCGTGCGCGAGGTCGCGGATCGGCTGTGCGCCGCGCTCGCCGCCGCCGGCTTCGCCCCGGAGCCGATCGCCGGCGGCGGCGCGCTGTGGCTCGAGCCGGGCCTGGTCGTGGCGGACAACCTCGAGGCGCGCCCGGGCAACGCCGTGAACCTGTCCGGGTCCCTCGACGCGATGCCGTTCGCGGACATGGAGCGGGCGGCGGCGGCGGTGCGCGCCGCGCTCGCCGTGAGCCGGGTGATCGTCCTTGGCGCCCCGGGCATCGACCCGCGCCACCTGCGCGACGCCGTCGTGCGGCGCGGCGACGAGACCGGCATCGCCACGGCCCGGGCCGGCCTGTACCGGGAGGGATATGTCGTGCGCCACCTCGGCCTTGCGCTCGACGGGCGCAGCCAGCTGCCGTCGCGCGTCGCCGCGGCCGGCGGCGCGGTCCGGCTGGTCGGCAAGGTGGCGGATCTGGCCGCGCCCACCCCGCCCGCGGTCGTGCGCACGCCGGCCGTCGACACGGCGTCGGTGCTGGCCGCGGTCGACGGGGCGTGGGCCCAGGTCGCGGGCCCGGGCGGGCTGGTCTGCGCCACCGTGCAGGAGACCGACCTCGCCGGACACGCCGAGGACGCGCACCGCTTCGCCCGCGTCCTGGCCCAGGTGGACGCATGGCTGGGTGCGCGCCTCGACCGCCTCGGGCCGGAGGACCTCGTCGTCGTCACCGCCGACCACGGCAACGACCCCCGCCTGGGCAGCGGCCACACGCGCGAGTACGCGCCCGTGCTGTGTGCGGGCGCGCCGGCGTGCCTGCCCGGGGAGGGCGACGGCCTGACCGCGGTCGGGGCGATGGTCGCGCGCCATCTCGCCCTGCCGGCGCGCACGCCCAGCGCCGCGGGGGCGGGGCAATGACCGAGCGCACGCTGCGCCTTGCCGACACCGGCGCCCTGCACGCCCGGCCCGCCGCCCGCCTGGCCGCGGTGGCCGCCGCCTGCCCGGGCCGGATCGAGGTGCGCCTGGGCGAGCGCCGCGCGGACGCGCGCAGCATCCTCGCCCTCATCACCCTGGGCGCGGGCGGCGGCGCCCTCGTGGTCGTGGCCGTCGCCCTCGAGCCGCCCGATCCCGACGGGGAGGCCGCCTGGCTGGCAAGGGCGCTCGATGCCCTCGCCGCGACCGCCGAGGGAACGCCGTGACGGCGGTCGAGCGGGTCGCGCTCCTTCTCGATAGCGGCCAGATCGACACGGCCGTGGCGGCGGCGATGCCGGCCCTGTCGGCGAACATCGCGGCCGCGCTGGGCCGGGGCCTGGACGGCGAGGCCGGCGGCATGCTCGTCACGCACCTCGCCCTGGCCCTCGCCCGTGGCCGGCGCGGCGAACCCGTCCAGGACCTCGACCCGGCCCTGCTCGAGGCCGAGGCCGCCACGCACCCGCGCGAGCGCCGCCTCGCCGGGCAGGTCCTGGACGCTGCCGCCCGGCGCCTCGGTCCCCTCGACCTGCCTGCCGCCGAGGCCGCCATGCTCGCCCTCCACCTGGCGCGCGTGGCGGCCGAGGCGCCCCCGGCATAGGCGCCCGGGCAGGAAGCGGGCGCGGTCTGTAGAATAGCCAGAAATCTGTAAAAAGGTGGTGGACCATGGCGACGGACGCGCTGTTTACGCAGTCTGGTCGCCTGGTCCGCCGCATGGCGCGCATCCTGCTCGCGCGCAGCCCCGGTGATCGGATTCCCCGCTCCGCCGACCTGGCCCGGGACGAGGCGGTCGGGCACGGCACGGTGCAGGCGGCCGTGCGGCTGCTCGAGTCGCTCGGTGCCGCGACGGTGTCCGCCCACGGCGCCATGGGAAGCCGGGTCGAGTCCCTCGACTACCCGGCCCTGTGGGAGCTGGCGGGGCTCGGGCCGCTCGTCTGCCTCATGCCCCTCCCGTACTCGCGCCGCTACGAAGGGCTCGCGACGGCGCTGGCCCAGCTCCTCGGCGAGGCGCGCGTGCCGTTTCGCCTCACCTATCTGCGCGGCGCCCTCGCCCGGGTCGAGCAGATGCTGGCCGGACACGCCCACTGCGCGGTCACCTCGGGCCTGGCCGCACAGGTCGCCCAGGGTGCCGAGCTCGAGGTCGAGGCGGTGCACGACTTCGGTCCGCACAGCTACGTCTCGAGCCACGTCCTGTACGTGCGCACGGCCGCCGCCCAGGCGATCGCGCGCGTCGGCGTCGACCCCTTGTCCACCGACCAGTGCGAGCTCACCCACGCCGAGTTCGCCGGACAGTCGGCCCAGTTCGTGCCGCTGTCCGCGACCCAGCCGCTCGCCGCGCTGCGCGCGGGCGAGGTGGATGCGGTCGTGTGGAATGCCGACCAGTCGGCGCTTGTGGCCGACGGCATCGCCACGCGCCCGCTCGTCTCGCCGCTCGCCGCGGCGAGCGGGCACACGCGCGCCGTCCTGCTGGCGGTCGGGTCCGGCCCGGCCGGTCGCCTCCTGCGCGCCGTGTTGGTGCCCGAGCGCGTGCGCGAGATCCAGGAGGCGGTGCTCTCGCGCCGCCAGGAGCCGGTCTACTGATGGTCCCGGGTCTCGCCGGCCGGCGGTGCCGCCCGTGGTGACCGAGACCGCGGTCGCCTTCGGCGCTGCCCTCGGGGCCGTGACCGGCGGCGGCGCGGCGGCGGGGCGCGCATCGTTCCACGACGGCCTGCGTACGCGCCTGGCCCTGCGCCGCGCGGGCGGCCTGCCCGCCGGCGAGGCCTGGCGCGAGTGGCGCCAGGGCACCTTCCCCTTTGTCGCCGGCACCGCCCTGTCGAGCGTCGTCACCGGGCGCCCCCTGGCGCACCTCGCCCTTCTCCCGGCCGAGGCGGCAGGCGCCCGTCTCGGCCCGGGGCGAGAAGTTGGCGCGGCCGCGCTGGGCGCCGTCCTGGGCGCCGGGGCCGTGGCCTGGGCCGCCGGCCTGGGCGGTCTCCTGGCGCACGGCGCGGGCCTCCCGGCCGCCGCCCTTGCCGCCGCCCTTCCCCACGTCGGCGTTGTCGTCGGCGCCGCCCTCGCCGCCGTGCCCACGCTCGCCCTGGCGTCGCTCGGGCGCCTGCCCTGGGCGGGCGGCGCGCTCGCCGGCGCGCTCGCCGGCGGGCTCCTCGCCGGACGCGCGGCAAACGCTCCGGACGGGGTCCTGGCGGCGACCGCCCTCGCCTGGCTGGCGCTCCTCGCCGCCACGGCCGCGGCCCGGCGCCCGCCCTCGAGGGCATCCGCCCCGGCGGACGCCGGTCCCGTCCGGCCGCCCCTCGCCCACGGCTTGTGGGACATGGCCCGGCTGGGCGTGACCGCGGGCGCGGTGGCCGCCGGCGCCCTGTCCTGGACCGTCATCGACGCCAGCCTCGCCGGCGCCGGCCAGCGCCTCGTCGCGGCCGGAGCGGCGCTGCTCCTGGCCACCGGCTTTTCTCCCGCCCTTCTCGGCGCACGCGCCGCCACCGGCGTCGCCGCGAGCCTGGGCACGGGCGTGGCGGTGCTCGTCGGGTACCTCGTCCCGGCCTGGCCCTGGGCGGTGACGGCCGGGGTAGCGGTGGGCCTCGGCGAGTGGCTGGCGGCGGCGCCCCTCGCCCGCTGGGCGTCGCACCCGGCCGTGCGCGAGACGGCGGACGCCGTGCGCTGGGCGTTCGATCTCGCCGCGCCGCTCGCCCTCCTGGCGTGCGCCGTGCTCCTCGCCGAGACGCTCGCCCCCGGCTTCGGACCGGCCCTGGTCGTGCTCCTACCCACCCTCAACCGGGCCGCCGGGCAGCCGGTCTGGGGGGAGGGCGCCGCGGTCGCGGGCCTTCTCGCCACGGTCGGACTCAGGGCGGTGGGCGCGTGACGGCCATGGGCACGGCGCCGGCCCCGCAGCGCGACACGGTGCGCGTGGCCGTCTACGGCACGGCCCGGCCCGACGCGCTCGCGGCGGGACGGGAGGCGGCGCGCGCGGGCGGGTTCGAGCTGGTCGGCGCGTCCGACGTCGACGCGGCGGAGGGCATCGCCAGCGGTCGCTTCGCCTGGGCGATCGGCACCTGCATCACCGGCCGCGGCGCCGCCCTGGCGATCGCCCGTGCCCGCCTGGGCGAGGCCGGCGTTGCCTGGCTGGCCGGACCGGGCCGCCCCGCCGATCGCGACGGGATCGCCGCGGCCGCCCACAGCGGTGCGCGCGTGTTCGGCATCGCCGACACCGCCGTCGAGCGCGCGGTGCCGTGGCTCCTGGCGGCGCTGGCGGGTGCCCGGCCATGACCGGCGCGCGGCGCACGGGCGCGGCGGACGGACCCGAACCCCTCGCGCGCGACGACGCGCGGGAGGCGGGCACGCGGCTCCACTCGGTCCTGGGCGAGCTCGAGCCGGAACCGGGCTGGCTCTTCTACCACGAGCACCTCGCGATCGACCTCGGGCCCGACCGGCGGCTCGCCGACCTGGATGCGGTGCGCGAGTCGCTCGTCCGCCTGCGCAGCCAGGGCGTGACGGCCGTTGTCGACGCCACAGGCCGCGGCATGGGCCGGGACCCTCGCGCCCTGGCCGCGCTCCAGCGCGACACGGGCGTAGCCGTGGTGGCGTGCGCGGGCTACTATGTGTCCGACTTCCACCCGCCCGAGACGCGGGGCATGGAAGTCGAGGCGATCGCCCAGCAGTTGCGCTGGGAGGTGCGCACGGGCCTCGACGGCACGGCCCACCGGCCGGGCGCGATCGGCGAATTGGGCGGGTCGTTCCCGCTCCGCCCGGACGAATGCAGGGTCCTGCGCGCCGGCGCGCGTGTCGCCCTGACCGAGGATCTCGCCCTGCTCACGCACTGCCAGGGCGGGCGCGGCGCCCTCGCCCAGCTCGACCTGCTGGAGCGCGAGGGCGTGCGTCCGGATCGGGTCGCCCTGGGCCACCTCGACCTCCTGCCGCCGGCGCTGTGGGCCGAGGTGGCCGAGGCGGCGGCGCGCGGCGCCTACGTCGGCATCGACACCGTCGGCAAGGCGGCCTACGCGCCCGACAGCCAGCGTCTGGATCTTGTCGCGTTCCTCTGGGAGCGCGGTCTTGGCGACCGGATCCTCGTGTCCACGGACATCTCGCGCGACCGCTACCTGCGCCGCCACGGCGGACACGGGTACGAGCACCTGCTCGCGACGTTCGTCCCCGACCTCGAGGCGCGCATGGGCGATCGCGCCGTGCGCGCCACCCTGCGCACCAACCCCTGGCGCTGGCTCACGGGTCGCCCCGCACCCTGACCCGGCACCGCCACGTCGCCCGAAAGGAGGACGCCCATGGCCCAGACGCAGGCCCAACTCGGCACCCCGCCCGTCACCCCCGCCACCCCGCGCCGCCGGGGCATCCGCCGCGGCCGGTTCCTGTGGATGCTCGTCCCGGCGGTGGCGATGTACCTCATCTTTGTCGCCTATCCGTTCCTCTCCGGCATCCGCTACAGCTTCTACAACTGGCAGGGCGACGGCCCCCTGCGCGACTTCATCGGCCTCACGAACTACGCGTTCATCTTCAGCCAGAACGGCTTCTGGCCGTTCGTGTCGCGCGTGTTCGTGCACAGCATCTACTTCTTCGCCCTGTCCTTCCTCCTGAGCGTGGTGTTCGGCCTTCTGCTCGCGTTCATGCTCTACAACGTGAACGTGAAGTACTCGCGCTTCCTCCAGGTTTTGTACTTCGTGCCGTACGTGATCCCGGCGATTGTCGTCGCCTACATCTGGTCGATGTACCTGGAGCCCAACTTTGGCCTCCTGAGTACGCTCTTCACCAACCTGGGACTGAACTTCCTCAACATTCCCGCCCTGGGCGAGCCCAGCCTCGCCTTGCCCACCGTGGTCGCGATCGGCACCTGGGCCGGCCTGGGCTTCCCTGTCCTGATCTTCCTCGCCGCCCTGATGAACGTCCCGGGCGAACTCATCGACGCCGCCCGGGTGGACGGGTGCGGCCCCTGGCGCACGCTGGTGCGCGTGATCTTCCCGCTGCTGCGGCCGACGTTCATCACCGTGGTGACCCTCACCTGGATCGGCAGCTTCTCCGTGTTCGACCTCATCTACATTCTCGAGGGCACGCAGGCCGGCCCCAACTACGCCACCGACGTTCTCGGGACGTTGTTCTACCGCACCGCGTTCGGCGGGTTCGGCGCGACGGCCCAGAGCATGAGCCTCGCCGCGGCGGTCGCGGTGATCGGCTTCATCTTCGTCATGCTCGTCTCGGCCGGCTTCGTCTGGCTCCAGCGCCGGTTCGCGATCGAGTACTAGGAGGAGGGATCGGATGTCCGCCGTCGCTGCGCCGGTCCCGCGCGCCAGCGCCCGCCCCCGCCGGCACTGGAACATCTCGCTGATCGTCCAGTACGTGATCCTGTCGATCTGGGCCGCGATCGTCCTGTTCCCCCTCGCCGACCTCCTCATCCTGTCGGTGAAGACCCTGCCGCAGATCGTCAGCCACCCGTTCCAGTGGCCGACCAGCATCAACTGGTCCAACTACGCGGTCGCCTGGACCCAGGGCCAGATCGGACGCCTGCTCCTCAACACCGCCGGCGTGGCCGTGGGCTCGGTGCTGGTCGTGATCGCCCTGTCGTCGGCCGCCGCCTACGTCCTCGGCCGCTACGAGTTTCGCGGCAACCAGGCGGTCTACATGATGTTCCTGTCCGGCCTGGCCCTGCCGATCCAGCTCCTCGCCGTGCCCCTGTTCGTCCTGATGAAGAACATCGGCCTTCTCGACAACCCGCTGTCGCTCGTCCTCATCTACGGCTCGAGCGGGCTGTCGTTCTCGGTCTTCCTCCTCACGAGCTTCGTCCGCTCGGTGCCCAAGGAACTGGAAGAGGCCGCGTTCATGGAGGGGGCGACCCCGTTCCAGGTCTACCTGCGCATCGTCATGCCGATCATGCGCCCGGTCCTGACCACGGTCGCCCTGTTCAACTTCGTCAGCGCCTGGAACGGCTTCTTCTTCCCCCTCATCCTCCTCACCGACCCGAGCCGGATGACGGTGTCGGTCGGGGTGCTCTCGTTCGTGGGCGTCTACTCGACGCAGTGGAACTACCTCGTGCCGGCCCTGATCATGGTCATGCTGCCGATGGTGCTGGTGTTCACCATCGCCTCGCGCCAGTTCATCCGCGGCCTCACCGCCGGGGCGCTCAAGGTCTAGACCCGGGCGACGACCGAAGGGGGGCGAGGCCGCCGGCTCAGCGCTGGGCGCGCGGACGACACACACACATCGAGGAGGATTGCGTCCATGCAGCTGCGTTCCAAAGCCCGCTGGTGGGCGGCGGCAGCCGGCGCCACGGCGCTCGCCGCCGCCAGCGTTCTCGGCACCGTCGCCGTCCAGGCGGCCGCGCCCGTCACCGTCACGATCTGGAGCTGGCGTTCCCAGGACGCCGGCATGTGGCAGCAGGTCCAGAAGCAGCTCCGGGCCCAGGGCGACAACATCACGATCCAGTACCGTCCGGTCAACTCGACCAGCTACGACTCGGTGCTGCAGACCGCCATGGATGGCGGCAAGGGCCCGGACATCTTCTACGGCCGCGCCGGAACCGGCACCTTTGACTACGCCGCGGCCGGCATGATTGCGCCGATGAACGGCAAGGTCAGCTTCAAGTCGTTCGTCCCGTCGAGCCTTGCCGCCGTCGCCTGGAACGGCAAGGACTGGGGCGTACCGCTCGACGAGGAGACCATGCAGGTCTTCTACAACAAGCAGATCTTCGCCCAGTACCACCTCTCGCCGCCCCAGACCTGGGCCCAGTGGATGCACATCTGCCAGGTGCTGCAGGCCCACCACGTGACGCCGATCTACACCGAGCCGATCCAGACCTGGATGCTGGCCCTCAACCTCGAGCAGATCTCGTCCACCACCTTCGGTGACGCCGGCGCCGCCAAGCTGGTGGCGAAGAAGCTCAACTTCGAGAGCAAGCCGTACATCCAGGCCCTGACCGACCTGAAGAGCCTGACGAAGTACTTCGAGCCCAACTTCATGGCCGTCGGCTCCAACGGCAACGAGCAGGAAGTGGCCATGGGCACCGGTCGCGGCGCCATGGTCATGGACGGCATCTACGACATCGGTACGATGATCCAGTACGGCATGAAGATGTCGAACCTCGGCCAGTTCCCGATGCCGATGCCCAACGCCTCGGCCAAGCCGGTCCTCGACTGGTACCCCGACGGCGACCTCGCCATGAACGCCAAGATCTCGAACCCGGCCGTGAGGGCCGCCGCGATGGACATCATGAAGTTCGCCACCACGGCCAAGTTCGGCACCGACTTCACCGGCGTCGCCGGCGAGATCTCGCCGATCAAGGGCGTCACCATCCCGTCCAAGTACCCGCTGTCGATCCAGGCCTACCAGTGGTACCAGAAGGAAGCCGTGAACCCGCTCGTCGGCATCCGCAGCCCGATGGACTCGCCCCCGCCGGTGCCGGTCACCTCGAAGAAGGTCAGCACCGACCTGGGCATCTTCACCGCCGAGACGGACGAGGTGCAGCCGCTCCTGTCCGGCAAGGCCACGGTCCAGCAGGTGGCTGCCGCGATCCAGAAGGACACCGCCTGGTACTTCAAGTAACCCGCACCGACCCCGATCGCTACGGGCCCGGCCGTCATGGCCGGGCCCGCTCCGTCGTCCGGGCGCCGCGCGGCTCCCCTCCGTGTCGCGCCGCCGCACGAGGCGAACGCCCGGCGCGACGTCGCGCCGGGCGCCGCCTGGACCGTCCGGCTACGCCGGCAGGACGACGCGGCTCCAGCGCACGCCGCCGTCGACGCTCTTGAAGAGCGTGCTCGCGCCGTCCCCCCGGTCGCTGGTCAGGGAGGCGTACGCCACCCCGCCGCCGACCATGTCGAGCGTGGCCTGCGCCGCGTGTTCCACGGTGAACGCGTGCGACCAGGTGCGGCCGGCGTTTGCCGTCGACCAGACGGTGAGCGCCGTGCCGGGAGCGTTCTCGGTCGCGACGATGCCCTGGCGGACGTTCGCGAACGACACCGCCACGAGGCGGCCGGGAAGCCCCGCAGCGCCGATGGCCTCGGCGCGCCACGCCGCCGGGCCGAGCCCGCGACCGCCACGGTGGGCATAGCCGCGCAGGAGGGGTGCCCCGGCGCCGAGGTTCGCGTAGCCGACGACCGCGAACGTGCCGCGCGACGTCAGGCTGACCACGGTCGCGCCGGCATACGTCCGGCGCAGGGAGGCCGACAGCGCAAGGTTTCCCTGTAGGCCCCATTGCGTCCCGGCGGTCGGCGCCTGCACCGCGCCATAGGCACCGGCGCACGAGGCGTTCAGAAGGGTCGGGACGGCGCCCTCGAAGGCGAGGGCGACCGGCGCGTCCTCGGCCCGGATGGCCTGCGGTGCGTGCCAGGTGACGCCGCCGTCGGTGCTCGACACCGCCGTCAGCCCGACGTGGCACATGCCCGCACTGCCGGCCACGGGCACCAGGGCCTCACCGTCGGAGCGGCTGCGAAACACGAGCGAGGTGGCCGCGATGCCGCGCGCCACCAGGCGCCAGCTCTGGCCGCCGTTCTCGGTGCGGTACAGGGTGCCGGGCCGGCCGATGCGCGGCGCCACCACCACCCAGCCCAGGCGGGGCGTGACGAACGTCAGGTCGTTGACGGCGCCCTGGCGGGCGGCCGCCTGGGCCGGCGCGCCAAGGCCTGCGGCAAGTCCCAGGACGGCGACGGCACCGGCCGCGATGGCGGCGCGGACCGCGGACCGCACACGGACGGTCGGGGCCAAAGAACGACGGTGGAAACGACGCATGGTAGCGTTCTCCCTTCGGGTTCTGGTTGGATCTGCGGAGCCGTCCGCCGGGTACCGACAGGCGGCCGTCACGGCGACACGCCGGCCCCGGGCGGCATCGGACCGGACTGGGACACGAGGGCCACGGCGCGGCCGCGCACGGCGAACCGCCAGACGTGCTGGCGGGCGCCGTCGGCCCAGCTCTCCTGGAACTCGACGCGCACGGTGCCCCCCGCCGTCCGGGCCTGGGACGTCGCGGTCGCGAACACGTTCCCGCCCGCCCTCGCGGGCAATGTCAGGGCTGCGGTGCCGGGCTGGGCGGGAAAGCCGCGCAACGGGCGGCCGAAGCGCGAGGCAAGCACGCGGGCCACGGCGCCGGCCTGCCCGGCGGTGAACGACTCGGGCTGGAACTGGGCGTGCCAGGCGGCATCGTCGCGCAGGTACCGATCCAGGGCGCGCTCGCGGATGTAGAGCGTGCGGCCCGGGCCACGGCCCATGCTCTCGACGTAGGCGAGGACCCCGGGCGCGTAGCGCACGTCCACGCTGTGCCCCTTCCCGGCCACGAGGGCGTAGGCGGGGTAGACCTGGACGCGGCCGCCGCCCGGCAGGGCGAACGACAGCCGCGCCGGTCCCAGGTAGTCCATCACCATGGCGCCGTCTGCGTGGGGGAACACCGGCGCCTGCGTCGGCGCGGCCCGCCGCAGCCACGCGTACACCTCGCGCGTGACCCGGGCCGTGTCCCGCGGGAAGTACCAGATGGCCGCCGGCGTGTCGCCCGACAGGGTGACCGCCTGGATGTCGGCCGGCGGCGCGTAGGCCGGTCGCGCGGCCAAGGCGCTCCCGGGCAGCGCGGCCAAACAGGCCGCCGCCAGGGACATCGCCGCCGCGGTCCAGATCGCCGCACGTAGGCGGCGCGAGGTCATCGGCAGATCGCGTCGCATCGTCGACCCCTCCCGTGAGGGGACGCGGCGCCGACGCAAAGTGTTGGCTCGCCGCCGGGACGCGGACCGGAACCGGCGGCGCCCCTCGCCGCCGGTGCGCTACGCGCCCGTCGTCGGTGCCGGCAGCGCCCGCACGTCGCGGGCCAGGACGTAGGCGACAAACCCGGCCATGACGATGGCGCCGCCGATCGGCACGGCGAGCGCCGCGCGCGGGCCGTCCAGGGCGAACAGCTGCCCCGCCAGCCAGGGAATGACAAGGCCGCCGGCGGAGCTGGCCGGGAACAGGAGGCCGTAGGCCTCGGACGTGCGGCCCGGCGCGCTGTGGGCGGCGACGGCAAACAGCGACGGCCAGATCGGCCCGCAGCCGATGCCCGTGAGGGCGACGCCGAGCGCGATCGGGATCGGGCCGCCGCCGCCGAGCGCGATCAGGCCGCCGACGATCGAGGTCGCGGTGCCGAGCGACACCAGCGTTCCCTCGGTCCAGTGCCGCGCCCGCTCCGTGGCGAGCGTCCGGCCGACCGTCATGCCGGCCCAGAAGACGAGCGGGAACAGCGCCGAGGCGGCCAGCGACAGGTGGTCGCGGCTGTGCGCATACGACGCGATCCAGCCGACGAAGCCGACCTCCAGGCCGGCGTAGAGCGCGATCGCCACGCCGATGCGGACCAGGACCGGCCGGCCCAGTGCCCACCGCCACGCCGCGAGCAGGTCGGCGTCCTCGCTGTGCGGCCGCTCGGACGGCACGGCGACGAACGCGAGGGCACCCATCGCCAGCGTCGCCAGCCCGGACAGGGCGTACGCCCACATCACGCTGGCGCCGGCCGCGGCGAGGATCCCGACCAGGACCGGTGCGACGAGCGACCCCGCGCTGTAGAACACGTTCAGGAGGTTCAGGGCGGCGTTTCGCCCCTTCGGCGGGACGGCCGCCGTGATGAAACGGATGCCGCCGATGTCGATGCTCGACAGCGAGAAGCCGCCGAACAGGCTGAGCACGGCCCACACCGCCAGCGACGGCAGGTCCGCCCGGGCGAGGGCCGCGAGCCCGCCGGCGAGGGCACCGGCGACCAGAAGGCGTCGGTAGCCCACCCGGTCGAGCAGGCGGTTGCCGAACACCGTGGCGACGCTGCCGCCCACGTTTCCGGCCACGAACAGGAGCGCAAGCGCACCGTAGCCGGCGTGCAGGTCGTGGCGCAGCGCGGGCAGGATGGGTCCGAGGATGTTGCCGGACAGTCCGATCACGGCGTAGCCCAGCCAGCAGGTGGCGGGCGCTGCCCAGGCCGGAAGGCCCGGGCGCGTGGCGTCGCGCATAGGGGCGAGTTCGTCCCCCGGACGGGACGGACCTTCCGCCCGCGAGCGGCGGCGACGCGCGGCGCACACTAGGGCTCGGGGGTGAGGCGGTGCCCGACCCGCGTCCCGACCCGGCCAGCGCCGCCCGGGCGATCGGCCAGGCCGCGCCGCGCGCCCTCGCCCTAATCGGCGCGCTCCTGGGCCGGCAGGCGGCGGCTCCGCTGTCCCTCGACTGGCTGCGCAGCCAGATCCGCAGCAGCGACCTGCGCGAGCACGCCCTTCGCATCGGCACGTCCACGGTCCATGTGCTGTACCTGTTCACGATCGTGGACATGGAGCGGCTGGCCGAGGACGTCCTGCGCCCGCTCGAGCAGGGCCCGGCCCAGCCGCTGGCCGTCCTTGCCCGGGCCGAGGCCGCGGCGACCGATGCCCAGGCGCTCGAGGCGCTTCTGAACGGCCGTGCGCTCGTCATCCAGTCGACGGCCGACGGCGCGCGCGCCGCGGTCGCGGTCGATGTCGTGAAGCGGCCGGCGCGAAGCGTGTCGCCGCCCAACGCCTCGACCATCCTGGCGGGGCCACGTAACGCCTTCATCGAGGACCTGACGGTGAACGTGGGCCTCATCCGCAGCATCGTCACGACACCGCTCTTGCGGGTGGAAGAGTGTACCCTCGGCACCGTGTCGCGCACGCCGGCCGTCCTCCTCCACGTGGAGGGCCGGTGCGATCCCGACCACCTGCGCCGGGTCCGCGACGCGCTCGCCTCGGTCCGGACCGACTACGTGCTGTCGGACATCACGCCCGGCAGCGTCACCTGGCAGTCGGGCTACACCCCGTTTCCCCTGTCGCTGCGCAGCGAGCGGCCGGATGTGGTGGCGGGCAAACTGTTCCAGGGCCGGCTGGCGATCTTCGTCCAGGGGAGTCCCTTCGCCCTGGTCGTGCCGGCGACGCTCCTCGATGTCCACCTATCGGTCGAGGCGCCGCTGGGAAGCCCCCTCATCACCACGTTCATCCGCGTGGTGCGCCTCGCCGGCATCGGCGTCGGCCTCCTCTGCGCGCCGCTCTACGTAGCGCTTCTCGGCGTCGACCCGACGGTGGTGCCGCCGCTCCTCCTCACGACCATCGCCGCCACCCGCCAGGGCCTGCCCTACCCGGTTACGCTCGAGACGCTGCTCATGCTCGGCATCCTGGACGCGATCACGATCGCCGCCGAGGTGGCGCCGGGGGCGCTCGGCCAGGCGCTCACGATCGTGGGCAGCCTCATCATCGGCCAGGCGGCCGTGCAGGCGCGCCTGACGAGCACCCTCATGGTGATCGTCCTGAGCCTCGTCCTGATCGGCAACCTGCTCGTCCAGGACCTGCGCCTGGCCTACGCCCTGCGCCTGGTGAAGTACCCGCTCGTGCTCCTGGCGTCCCTGTCCGGGCTGATCGGCCTTGCCGCCGGTGTGCTCATGACCGGCATCCACCTGTGCTCGCTCAAGTCGCTCGACATTCCCTACCTGACGTTCGTGGCCCCGACCGACTGGCGCACGATCCGCAAGAACAGCCTGTGGACCGTGCCACGCAAGGTCCGCTAGGGCCCGGCGTCCGCTCACGGGAGGGTGGCCCAGCATGCTCTTGCGCGCCCGTCGCCCGGCGTCTCCCGCTGGCAGGTGTTCGTCCTCGTCGCGCTGGCGTCGGTGTGCACGACGTCGTTCGGCTTTCCGCGCCTGCACGGCGATCTGGGGCGGACGGTCTGGCTGGCCGGCGTCGCCCAGGCGGCAACCTCGCTCCTGGGCGCCTGGGCGGTGGGCAAGGTACGCGCCGCCGGCGGCGACGCGCCCCTGGTCGAGGTCGTCGGCGCCGCCTGGGGCGGTGGCGCGGCCCGCGCCTACCTGCTCGCCGTGGCCGCGTACCTTCTCCTGTGGCCGCCCATCGCCGTCTTCCCCGTGACCGTCACGACCGTCGAGTCGAGCCTCATTCCGCTCGCGCCGTCGTGGCAGGTGGCGCTGCCCCTCATCGCCGCCGCCGCCTACGCCGCCTGGTTCGGACCCGAGGTGGTCGGGCGCCTTGCCGAGCTGGCGCTGTGGGTGATCGCGCCGGTCGTGCTGATCGCGGCGATCGTGCCCTGGTCGATCGTCGACCCCCGGCTGCTCTGGCCGCCGGTCGCCGCGGCGCCCGTGCGGATCGGGCCCGAGTTCGCCGCCTATGCCTTCTCGCTACGCGGCTTCGTCGCCGCCCTGGTGCTGCCCGTGTCGGCGCCCCGGCCGGGCGACCTGACGCGCCCGGCGGTTCTCGCCACCGTGAGCGCCTGGCTGGTCGTGAACCTGCTCTTCGTCCTGCCGCACGGCATCTTCCCCGCCCTGTCCCTGCCCCACATCACCAACCCCGTGCTGTACGCGGTCGACTCGATCCCCACCCGGTCGCTGGCGATCCACAGCCTGCTCGCGGCGATCACGCCCGTGTGGTTCGGGATCGCCGTCTTCTCGACGGCGGTCGCGACCTGGAGCGCGGCGGAACTCCTCCGCCAGGCGAGCGGCGCGCCGCGGGCGCGCTGGCCCCTGGCGCTGGCCGTGGGCATCGACCTCGCCTCCCTCTGGCCGGACCTGTGGCACCGCCTGCCGCTCCTCGCCGGCTCCTGGTCGCTGTACGGCCTGGTCGTGGCGGTGCTGGCGCCCTGGCTCCTCGTCGCCGGGGCGCGCCGGCGCGCCCCGGCACTGGCCCCGGCATGAGCGCGCGGCGACTGGGCGCGCTCCTCGGGGCCCTCGTCGTCGGCCTGTGCGCGGCGGGCTGCGGCGGCCCGACCACCGACCTCGACCACATGGCCCTGTCCTCGGCGATCGCCGTCGACGTGGCGCCCCACGGCGGCGTGCGCCTGACCATCGACGGCCTCCAGCCCGGGTCGCAGGCGATGTCGACATCGTCGTCCGGATCGGGCTTCGGCGGCGGTAGCGGCGGCGGGTCGCTGCAGCCGTTTGCCCTGGACGCCACCGGCCCGACCCTGGTCCACGCCCTGGCCAAGGCGTCGCACCAGTCGAACGGGAGGCTCTACCTGGGCAGCACGCGCGTCATCGTGTTCAGCGAGGCGCTCCTGCGCCGCGGCGTACGCAAGGTCGCGACGGACCTCCTCCAGGTCGTCGAGGTGCCCGACTACACGCCCGTCCTCGGCAGCACCGCAGGCGTCCAGGCGCGCGACCTCGTCACCGGGCCCGTCTCGCAGCGCGCCGCCGGCGACAGCTACCTGTACCGGCTCGCCATGTACACGTCCGAGACCGCCGCGCACGGCAAGCCGCCGACCCTGCAGGAGGTCGTGACCGAGTCGTACGAGCCGTCCGACGTGCTGTCCGTGCCGCTGTTCGACGACGTGCCGCCGGGCGTGCACCAGGTCGCGATCATGGCCGGCGACCGCCTCGTCGCGGCGCTGCCCGAGGAGGACGCGATGGTGGTGCGGGCCCAGCGCCATCCCTCCGGCCCCGCCTGGCAGCCGCTCACGATCGAGTACGGCGGGCAGGCCCACGAGGTCGTCGCCCGCGTGCTCCAGATCGCCGCGCGAACGTCGATCGACCCGCAGGCGCGCCTGGCGACCGTGGACATATCGGGCCACACCTACCTCGCGGGGGACGTGCCCGACGTCAAGATCGGCAGCATGGAGCCGGGCCTGGAAGAGGCGTTCAACGCCGCCCTCGCCCGGCAGACCCTGGCGGTGTGCGAGCGCATGTACGCCCGGCACGTCGACATCCTGCGCCTGGCCGAGAAACTGCCCGGCATGACGCCCGACCGGCCCCCGCCGCCCGAGTGGCAGGACATCCTGCGACAGGGCCTGCGCATCGAGGTCCGCTCGCACGTGCAGGTCGTGCCCGGGGAGGCGAGCGTCTAGCGACCAGGAGGGCGGCCCTGCCCGGTCGTATGTGTTCGCGAAGACCGCTCCGGGAGGACAGACCGATGGACATGCTGCGCGCCGCCCACGAGGCCCTGTTCGCGACCGCCGGCGACCTCGACGACGGGCGCCTGCGCCGCCGGCCGGCCGCGGGCGGCTGGTCGGCCCTCGACGTGCTCGAGCACGTGGCCCGCAACGAGGAGATCACGGCCGAGGTCCTGGGCCGGGCGTCGGGGCTGCGGGTTGTCGAGCCGCCGCCGCCCGACCCGCCGCTCGCACTGGCGCTCGTGCGCACGCGCCACATCGAGGCGCCGGACGTCGTCCGGCCGCAGGGCACGTACACCAGCCTGGCCGAGGCACGGTCCGCCCTCGACGCCTCGGCGGCGCGCCTCGCGCAGCGCTACGCCGCCCTCGACGACGCGCTCCTCGACGGTCGCGGCATGCGCCACAGCGTGTTCGGCTTCCTCACCGTGCGCCAGTGGCACGACCTGTGCGCGCTCCACGCCCTGCGCCACCTGCAGCAACTGCACGAGATCGTCACCGGCGCCTGAGCGCCCGCCATCGGCCTGGAATTGCCAGCCGGACTGGGCTACCATCCTGGTGTCGGTGCGGACGGGCCGGGCGCTGCGCGGCCTGTCTGTCGGCGCCCGGATGTCCAGCATGTCGCATGCCTGCCAGGAGGTGTCCCGTGTTGAACCTGCGACCGCTCGCCGCCATCGGCGCCCTCGCGCTCGCCGCGGCCGTGTCCGCCCCCGCCCTCGCCCACCCCGCGCGCCACGTCGTCAAGCACCCGGCACCGTCGTTCGTCACCGCCAACGCCAAGAAGAAGACCGTCAACCTTCTCCTCGAGGCCGGCGTCGGCACGGCCAACAACGGGCTCAACTTCGACGGCTACGCCAACGGCCAGATGGTCGTGACCGTGCCGGCCGGCTGGACCGTCGACGTCACGTTCAAGAACGTGGGCGGCCTGCCCCACAGCGTCGTGTTCGTCCCCGGCAAGGCCAACATCAACAGCCTCTCGCCCAAGCCCGCGTTCCCCGGCGCCGAGTCGCCCGACCCGATCCAGGGTACGGCCCCCGGCGCGTCGGCCGTCTTCCACTTCGTCGCCAAGGCCGGCACGTACAAGTTCCTGTGCGCATTCCCGGGCCACTCGTCCCTGGGGCAGTGGGACACGTTCATCGTGAGGCCCGGCCTGAAGGCGCCCACCGTCAAGCTGTAGGACAACGCGGGTCCCGATGACCCTACGGGGAGGCGAGCATGTGGCCGATCCCCTTCTTCCTCGCCTTCCCGCCGCCGAACTCGTCCGCCGACGCCGCCGTAGCGCGCTCGGCGACCCCGGCGTGCGCGCCGCCGTGGCGCAGATCCTGGCCGACGTCGCCGAGCGGGGCGACGAGGCCGTGCGCGCCTACGGCGAGCAATTCGACGGCCCGTATGCCGGCCCGCCCGTCCTCGGCAGGGACGCCCTCGCCGCGGCGCGCGCCCAGGCGCCCGAGACGCTCGTCGCCGACCTGCGCACCGTGTTCGATCGCGTCGCCGCCTACGCCCGGCGCTTCGCCCCGCCCGCCGACGCGTCGCCGCGGCGCGACGAGGCGGGCTACCTGACGGGCGAGCGGGTCGTGCCGGTGGCCCGGGCGGGCGCCTACGTCCCGGCCGGCACGGCGCCGCTCGTCTCGAGCGTGCTCATGACCGCCGGCGTCGCGGCCGCCGCCGGCGTGCCGGAGATCTGGGTCGCCTCGCCGCCGCGCGGCGCGGACGGGGTGCACCCGGCGATCCTCGCCGCCTGCGACGTCGTCGGCGTTGCCCACGTCCTGGTCGCCGGCGGCGCCCAGGCGGTGGGCGCCCTTGCCTTCGGCACCGCCAGCGTGCACGCCGTCGACGTCGTCGCCGGCCCCGGCAACGCCTACGTGGCCGAGGCCAAGCGCCAGGTGTTCGGCATCGTCGGCGTGGACGCGATCGCCGGCCCGAGCGAGGTGGTGGTGGTCGCCGACGGCACCGCCGACCCGGCGCTCGCCGCCGCCGACCTGCTCGCGCAGGCCGAGCACGACCGGGTCGCGTGGCCGGTCCTGGTCTCGGTCGGCGAGGCGGCGGGCGCCCGTATCGTCGAAGCGGTGCGCGACCAGCTGCGCAGCCTTCCCCGGCGGGAGGTGGCGGAGGCCGCCCTGCAGACCGGCGCGTGGGTGGTGGCGGGCAGCGTGATGGAGGCGGTCGAGGTGGCCGGATCGCTGGCGCCGGAGCACCTCGAGCTGTACATCGCCGAGCCCCAGCGCCACCTCGACCGGGTGGCGGCGGCCGGGGCCGTGTTCCTGGGCGGCCTGCCCGAGACGCTGGGCGACTACGTCGTCGGGCCGAGCCACGTCCTGCCCACCGGCGGCGCGGCCCGGTTCAGCGGCCCGCTCGGGGTGGGTGCGTTCCAGCACCGCATCGGCGTCATCGGACCGCCGTCGGGGCCGCTCGGCGCGCTCGGCGAGACGGCCGTCCGCCTGGCCCGTCTGGAGGGGCTGGAGGCCCACGCCCGGGCGGTGGAGATGCGCCTGACGCGCTGACCGGGCAGGGTCCGGCCGCCCGGACGCGAACGCTGGGGCAGCCGGATCCGGGGAGGCTGCGCGCGATGGATGATGAGGAGGCCCTTCGCCCGACGGACGGAGCCCCCGACCCCGACCCCCTTGCGTTTGCCGCCGCGTGGCGGGCCCAGTGCCCGCTGCGCGGCGACATCGTCTTTCTCAACCCGGGCACGCTCGGCACCACCCTGACGGTCGCCTCGCGCCACGCCGACCGTCTGCGCCGCCGCTGGATGCGCGAGGGCCCGGGCGCCGCCCTCGACGTGGACGGCGCCGACGGCTACCAGCGGATGCGCCGCAGCACCGACGCCGTGCGCGGCGAGCTGGCCGCCTGGCTGGGCCTGGAGCGGCGCCACGTGGCCCTCACGGGCAACGCCACCGACGGCCTGCACCAGGCGCTCGCCAGCATCGACTGGCGCCCGGGCGACCGCGTGGTCACGACCGACGAGGAGCACGAGGCCCTCACCCGGGCGCTCGACCGCCTGGTCGAGCGCCCGGGCATCGCCGTCGACCGGGTGGCGTTTCCCGCTGCGGACGGCGACGCCTCCTTCGCCGGTCGCGTCGCCGCCCGGCTCACCCCCGCCACCCGCCTCGTCGCGCTTTCGCACGTCAGCCACAAGAGCGGCGTCACCGCCGACGTGGCCGGCGTCGCGCGGTCGCTCGCGGGCGGCCCCGCCCTTCTCCTCGTGGACGGCGCCCACGGCGCCGGCACCCGCCTGCCCGTGGTCGACCCGGGCGTCGACTTCTACGCGTTTCCCGGCCACAAGTGGCTGTTCGGCCCGGTCGGCACGGGCGTCCTGGTCGTCTCGGACCGGGCGCTGCGCGAGACCAGGCCGCTCCTCGCCGGCTCGCCCGCGATGGACGCGCGCGGCCGGGAGTACCGCGACCTTGACGGCGGCTGGCGGTACGAGGCGGGCACGCGGGACTGGGCGGCGCTTTCCGGGCTGGGCCGGGCGGTCGCATTCCGGCGCGCCTTTGCCGAGCGGGCGATCCTCGACCAGTACGACCGGCTCAGCGCCGCCTTTCTCGCCGGCCTGGGCGGGCGCTGGCCGGCCACGGGGCGGGGTCCGGTCCTGCGCCTTGCCATGCCGTCCGCCGAGGCGTGGGCGGTGGCGCGCGCGGCCTGGCAGCGCCACCGGGTGATCGTCAAGCCGACCGACGACGGCCTGCGCATCACCCTCGGTCCCTGGCTCACCCCGGCCGAGGCGGACGCGGCGGCGGCGCTCGTCGCCTCGTGCGCCGGGGTGGCGGGCTAAGATGGGCGCCGGCCCCGGCCTTGCCGTCCTGACGCCCGCCACGCGCGACTACGCGTTCGGCGGCACGCGGCTCGCACGCTATGGCAAGGCGGCCGGGGGGCGGCTCGCCGAGACCTGGGAGTTCTCCGTGTACCCCGACCGGATGAGCCGCCTGCGCGACGGCGAGACGCTCGACGCCCACCTGGAGCGGGCGTGGGGCATGGACGCGGGCGCCCGGGCCGGACTGCCCCTGGTGAAGCTTCTCGACGTGGCGGGCGAGCTGCCGGTGCACGTCCACCCCACGGACGCCCAGGCGCGCGCCCTGCCCGGCCCGGACCCGGGCAAGGACGAGGCCTGGCTCATCCTCGAGGCCGGCCCCGCCGCCGTCGTCTACCTTGGCTTCGAGCGCCCCCTGGACGCGGACGAAACCCTCGCCGCCGTCCGCGCCGGCACGCTGCGCGAGCACATGCGCCGGGTTGCGGTGCACGCCGGCGACGTGGTCATGGTGCCGGCAGGCACGCCGCACGCGGCCCGCGCCATCCTCTTCTGGGAGGTCCAGCAGACGAGCGACAGGTCGCTCCTGGCCGAGGCCGTCGACCTGTGGGACGGCCCGCTGCCGGAGGCGACGGTCGAGGCGCAGGTGCGGGCATTCTGCGACCACGTCCGGACGACGCCCACCCCGGCCGGCCTGCACGTGGCGGGCGCGCTCGCCCCCGGCCGGGTGGGCGCCGGCGGACCCCTCGCCGGCTGCGACCACTTCGTCATGGCGACGGTCGCCCTGAACGCGCCCCGGACCCTGCCGCCGGGCGCCTACACGGTGCTCGCCGGCGCGGTCGCGGGCGACCCCGGCGCCCCGCCCGGCGCGACCTTCCTCATCGGCCCCGATGGCCAGTCGGTCACGCCCGCGGGCCCGGGCACCCTCCTCGGCCGGGCGTGGCGGCCCGACGCCGCCGACGATGCCGCCCTGCGCGCCCTGGGGCGCCGGTTCGAAGGCGGCTAGCAGCCCAGGATGCCGGCCTGCTTGACGGTGCGCGCCACGGGCGAGACCTCGGCCCGCAGCACGCCGGGCACCGCGGCCAGCGGTCCGGTGAGGTAGGCATACAGGGCGGCTCCGGTCGGCGCCACGACGCCCGCGAACAGGTTGGTCGGGCCGGTCGTGGCGCAGACGAAGCCGGTCTGCGGCTGCCCGGCCAGGGCCTGGCCCGCAGCATCGAGGCGCTCGGGCGCGACGGCCAGCCACAGCGCGGCCCGGACCGGCAGGTCGAGCAGGGCCTGGTCGAAGTCGACCTCGAACGTCAGGGCCTCGGCGTCGCGCAGCTCGGCGATGCGCCGCCGTACGGTGTCGCGCGACCAGCCCGTCGCGGCGGCCAGCTCGTCGAGGCTGGCGCGCCCGTCCTCCGCCAGCGCCGCAACCAGGCGGCGGTCGGCGCGCGCCGGCAGCGTCGGCCCTGCGGCGGTCCCGGAGGCGGCCGGCGCCCGCTGGAGCATGTCCAGCTGCTCGGCCGTGAGCGCGCCCGACTTGCGCACGAGGCTGACGGCGCCACCGAAGAACGTGTGCAGGACGCCGTACGCCGACGCCTGAACCGCGTCCCCCCGCTTGCGCGCAAGCACGTCCAGGGGCAGCTGGCCGCCGCCGATGCGCACCCGCACCACCCCGACCACCTCGCTGCCGCCCGCCGCCAGCGCCAGCCAGCCCACGTCGGCCCGACCGGCGAGCGCCTCCGCCACACGCTGGGCGCCGCCCGGAGGGCACTGGGCCCGTACGATCCACACGGCCTGGCCGGACCGGTCGGCGTCGACCCGGCCGCGCACGCGCAAGAGGCCCGCCGCGTGCAGGCGGTGGTAGCGCCGCGCCACGGTGTCGTCCGACACGCCCAGGGCGGCGGCGATGCGGGTGAACGGCGCCCGGCCGTCGACCTGGAGGGCGTGGAGAATGCGGGTGTCCAACAGGTCGGCCACGATCGACCCCTTCGTCCGCCGGCGGTGCCTCCGCGTCCATCATACCGCCACCGTCCGACACGGCGCGCGCCGGCACAGTTCGCTAGGCGGTCGCGGCGGGCGGCGCGGCGGGACGCGGCCCGACGTCCGTGAACACGCCGTCGCGCAGGAGCCCGTGGTAGTCGCCCGAGGCGACGCTGCCCCGGCCCGCCCGGCAGGTCAGGCCGTCCTTGTCGACCGTGATCGCGGGGGGCTCGCCGTGGCGCACCCAGCACCGGTGCAGGCGGTCGTCCGGCAGCGTGCAGTTCGATGCGCGTGCATCGAGGTCCCAGTGGTGGCCGTTCGGCAGCACCGCGTGCAGGTGGCGTCCCGGGCAGTTGGCCCAGGCCCCGGTCGCCGGCGGGCAGGCACCGCCCCCGTGGCCGGCCTCGCTCCAGTACAGGTCGCCCGGGTGGAGGTCGCCGTCGGCGGTGTCGTAGACGAGCCGCGCCTCGAGCCGCCCCACCCGCTCGCCGGCGCCGCACCCGGGGCAGGCCGTCGCGCCCAGCGCCCGCTGGACGGCCGCGACGCCGCCCGACCACGAGCCGTCCTCGACCGGCGCGCGCCGCTCGTGGAGCGCCTCGCACACCAGCACCGCCTCGCGCCGCTCCCCCACCGACCCCCGCAGCGCGCACACCACCGCCCCGTAGGCGCGGTGCGACCGCTGTGCATGCACGCAATCCCCTCCTCGCGTCCTTCCGGCCCGCATCGCCGGCAGCGCGGCGAAGGCGACGCCTGACGGCATCATGAATGTAGCAGTCATGCTACGTCAATGCGCACAACATGCTTTTGCTATGATGGCGCCATGCCCGACCACCCGGTGCGCCCCCCGGAGGACACCGTCCCCGTCCCCGCCCCGCTCGACCCGCGCCTTCTGGACGCGGCGATGGACGTCCTGCGCGAGTTCGGCTGGGACGGCCTGACGCAGGAGCGCATGGCCGCACGCGCGGGCCTGTCGCGGGTCACCGCCTGGCGCGCCGGGGCGACCAAGGAGGCGGTGGTGGCCGCCCTCCTGCGCCGGCTCGAGGCGGACTTCCGGGACAGCCTGTGGCCCGTCCTCACGCGCGACGGGCGCGGCGCCGACCGGCTGCGCGAGGGCCTGTCGCGCCTGTGCGACGTCGCCGGGCGCCACCTGCCCCTGCTCTTGGCCTCGGACCGCGTCCTGCACCAGGTGTTTCGCACCGAGCACGGCGGCGCCGGCACCGACTTCAGCGCGCCGTTCGCCCGCTTCCTCACGGACGGGCTGGCCGACGGCAGCGTGCGCCCCCTCGCCGACCGCATCGACGAGGCGGCCGACGTGCTGTTCAACGCCGCCTGCTGGACCTTCGTCCACCTGTGCGGCGTGCACGGCTGGCCGGCGGAGCACGCGCGGCAGCGCGTCCTCGACCTCGTCGAGCACGGGTACCGGGCCGGGGCCTGAGAGCCTCGGGCACCCCGCGCGGCCGCGACCGACCGGGCGGCAGGCGACGGGCGTCCGTGGACGACGCGGGCCCTCAGCGACCGGGCGGCGTGTACACGAGGAGCACGACGCCGCTGCGAAGCGGCCTTGCCTCGGCCAGGGTCAGGGGAATGGCGCCCGGCAGCGCCTCGAACATGTGGCGGCCCCTGCCGACCGCCACGGGCGCCAGCAGGATGTGGATCTCGTCGATCAGGCCGTGCTCCATCAGGGTCACGTCGAGCGGGCCGTTGCCGAACTTCACGAGCTTCATGTCACGGTCGTCCTTGAGGTCGGCCACGAACGTCGCGACGTCGCCGTCGATGACGGTGGCGTTCCAGGACGCCGACGACAGCGTCCGCGACGCGACGAACTTCGGCATGGCGTTCATCCGGTCGACGAACGGGCTCGACGGCATGGACCCCCAGGCCGCCCGGCAGACCTCGAACGTCTGCCGGCCCAGAACGAGCGCGTCCGCGGCGAACACGCTGTCGCTCAGGTGGCCGCTGACCTCGTCATCCATCATGTAGCGAAGCGCCCAATCCTGGGGATCGATCTGTCCACCGGTGCTGACGTGCGTGACCTCGATCAGCCTGCCCACGACGGTCGCTCCTTTGCGGAATCGTGCGGCCGCCGCCGCCGTGCGCCCCCGGGGGCATGTCGCCGGCGGCGGCCCCGTCCGCACACGACCATAGCCCCACGCGGGCCGCGAGGCTTCTTCGATGTTGCAAACGCTGTACCGGCCCGGTGTCGGGCTCGCGCTGTGCGAGCGGCCGCCGCGCGGTGCGGTCGTCGGCGCCGGCGCGGGTGCGCGACCCCGCCGACCTCGACGACACGACGTGGGGGGCGGGGGCGCACCCCTCCAGGTGGCGCTCGACGGTCCAGACGTCGGTGTCCATGGCCGCAGGATAGCGGCGACACAGCCCGTGCGCGCGTCGTTCGGCGGCACCACGGGCAGCGATCGATCGGGCAAGGCCGTCAGTGCATGGCGGTTGCCGTCGTTTCGCTCGCGATCGCCTCGGAGTGCCTGGGCATCAGCCACAGGAGCGCGAACGTGAGTGTCGCCGCCACGAGCAGGCCGAAGAAGATGAGGTGCATGCCGTTGAACAGGCCCAGACGGACGTAGCGCGCCGCCGCGCCCATGCCGGCGATGCCGCCGTGCGGCCCGAGCGTGAGCGAGGTCGCGTTGAGCGAGTGCGGCAGGATGCCCCGCAGGGAGGCCGGGGCGTGCAGCAGCCACGCCGCCAGGGCACCGTTCAGGAGCGCGCCGTAGACGGCGGCCCCGAGCGTCGAACCGACGGTGCGGGTGAACATGTTCGCGCCCGTGACCGTGCCGCGCCGGTTCCAGTCCACGGCCGACTGGACGCCGACGACCAGGGACAGGGCGGCAAAGCCTAGGCCGATGCCCATGACGAAGCTGGCCGCGCCGGCCTGCCAGGGGACGGCGCCGAGCGGCAGGAAGAGGAAGATCATCGACGCCACGACCGTGATCAGGCTTCCGACCAGGGCGGTGTCGCGAAAGCCGATGCGCAGGTAGAGACGGCCGGCCTGGCTCGAGGCCATCGGCCAGGCCACCGACATCGAAGCCAGCACGGCGCCGGCGATGAGCGGCGTCGCCCCCATCGTGCCCTGGACGTAGGTGGGCAGGAACGTGCTCAGGCCGATCGACAGCGCGCCGATGGTCAGGCTGGCCGCGTTGGCGCCGATGAGGAGCGGCTCGCGGAACACCCACATCGGCAGGATCGGCTCGGGCGCGCGCGCCTCGACCCGCACGAACACCAGGAGCAGGGCCGCCGCGGCAGCGAGGAGGCCGATCGAGTCGCCTGACGCAAAGCTCCAGCCGACGCCGCCCTCGAGCAGGTCGAGGACGAGAAGTCCGACCGCCACCGCCAGGAGCGACGCGCCCAGGTAGTCGACCTTGTGGACGCGCACGGCGACACGCTCGTGGAAGTGGGTCCAGATCATGTAGGCGGCGGCGAGGCCGATGGGCAGGTTGATGTAGAAGATCCAGTGCCACGAGGCGTACTGGACGAGCACGCCGCCCACGGCCGGGCCGAGCACCGACGACAGGCCGAACACGCTCGAAAAATAGCCCTGCATGCGGGCACGCTCGCGCACGGTGAACATGTCGCCGACGACGGTCATCGTGATCGGCTGGACGGCACCGGCGCCGAATCCCTGCAGGCCCCGGAACAGGATCAGCGCGGGCATGTTCCAGGAAAGGCCCGACAGCATCGAGCCGAGAAGGAACATCGCCACGCCCGCCATGAGGATCGGCTTGCGACCGTACTGGTCGGCCAGCTTGCCGTAGATCGGGATCGTCACGGCCTGGACCAGGAGGTAGGCGCTGAACACCCACGGGAACAGGGAAAAGCCGCCCAGGTCGCGCGTGATCGACGGGATCGCGGTGGACACGATCGTGCTGTCGAGCGCCGTGAGGCCCATGCACAGCATGAGCCCGAACATGACCAGGCGGCGATCGAAGATGGGGGCGGCGGGAGCGCCGGCGGCGCTCCCCGCGTCCGCCGGCGCGGCCGCCTCCCCGGGCGGCGAATCGCTATGGCCCATACAGCAGCCATACGCCATAGCGGCCCGTCTCCCTGCACGCGGTGTCGAACGGGGGCAAATCCCATGTTCGGAGGGCGGCGCCCTCCGTGCGCGCCTAGTGGCAGTTGGCCAGGTTGCCGGACAGGACGAGCGGTCCGTACGGACCGGTGGCGGAGCCCGCGGGCGTCGGGTACACGTTGACGGTGCCCTTGGGGATGGTGGCGACACCGACGGACAGGCTGCCGCCCCAGTCGTTCGCGCCGCCCGGCAGCATCGTCATGAGCTGCTGGCCGAAGGTGGTGCCGGTGGACGGGTTGACGAGGGTGAAGGCGTAGGCTCCGCACCCGTGCCAGGACGACGGGGGGGGCAGGTTGTTGCCGACCACGTCGAGGCTCTCGAAGCCTTCGGCGCCGTTTACGACCAGGCTCGCCACGCCGAAGGGGTGAAGGTTGCCTGCGATCTGGCTGACCAGACCGACCGAGCACACGGTCACGCCTGAGGGAGGTTTGCCGCTGGGCCAGCTCAGGCCGAACGGTCCGGGCGCGTGGTTGGCGTTCGTCAGGCCGAGGGCGCGGAACGTGACCGGCCCGACCGCGCCGTCGGTGGTCAGCCCCTTGGCCTGCTGGAACGCCTTCACCGCCGCGACCGTGCCGGCGTCGTACATGCCGTCGATCGTGCCGCTGTAGAAGCCCGCGTTCTTCAGCAGCGTCTGGACGAACGCGACGTCGAAGCCGTTTCGACCGCTGCCCGGGAGAAGGCCGCGACCGCCGGCGAACGTGTACAGCCAGAACGCGTCGAAGGTCCCCTCGCCGGCGACGCCGTTGGTCGTCAGGCCGGTCTGTCCGTTGGCCACGGCGTCCGCCTTGAACGCCGCCACGGCGGCGGTGGTGCGCGCGTCGAACCAGCCGCTGGCCGGGGCGCCGAGCAGGGTGGCGTACGGCGCGAACGTGTTCAGCCGGTTCTGCAGGACGGTGACATCGCCGCCCGACATGCCCTGGCTCAGCTCGCGGCTGCCGAACGCCGGCCCGCCGTAGGTGACGTTGGGGCCGTTGCCCTGGCCGAAGACAAAATAGGTGTTGGGACCGACGACGCCGTCGGCGGCCAGACCGAAGTAGGTCTGGATGGACTTGACCGCAGCCTGTGTGGCCACGTCGTACATGCCGTTCACCGTCACCTGGGCACCGGACGGTCCAGGGTTCATGGTGCTCAGCATGAGGTTATACACCGCCTGCACGATCGCCACGTCGGTGCCGCGCAGGGGCGGCGTCTGCAGGCTCAGCTGCCGGGAGCCGAACGGAACGAAGGGCGGGAAGGTCGTCTCGAACAACGCCACATGGACTCCTCCTTTGCCGGGCGCGGTCCAGCCTATGGGGCGCGGGGCCGACGGGTGAGCAGGCCCGGCGCGGGCGCCGGGCCGGGCCAGGAGACCTGACGGAGGCGGCGAACGTCCATACGCCTGGCGAACGGGGGAAGACGGTGAGCTACGACCGGCTGCGCGTGTGGACCCTGGCGCTCGTCACGCTGCTCGCGGGCGCGGCGGTGCTGTGGCTGCTCTGGCACGTGCTCCGGACGGTGGCGCCGGTCGTGGCGGTGCTCGCCGCCGGCGGCGTCCTCGCGACCCTGCTCGGGCCGCTCGCCGACCGCATCCAGGGCATGGTCCGCTCGCGGCCGCTGGCCGCGCTCATGGTCATCCTCCTGGTGCTGGTGCCGTTCGTCGCCTTGGCCAGCGTCCTGCTCACGGTCGTCCTGCACGAGGCGGAAGGCCTGCTCGCCAGCCTGCCGGTCGAGCTGCGCCACGCCAACCGCGTGGTCGCCGACGTCCAGACCTACCTGAGCGTCCACCTCCACATCCATCTCGACCTGGTCGGCAGCCTGTCCGGGCCGGCCGCCTCCCCCGCCGGTCTCGCCCAGAGCCTGGCCAGCGCCGGCGGCGGCGTGCTCAAGACCTCGATCGGCCTTATCACGAGCGTCGTCACGCTGGGGGTCGACACGATCCTCGTCCTCGTCGTGGCGTTCTTCCTCATCTGGGACGGCCGGTCGATCGTGCAGACCGCGTTCGGCGCGATGCCCGCCACCTGGCAGCCCACCGCGCGCGAGCTGTTCGGCATCCTCAGCCGGGTCGTGGCGGCGTTCTTCCGCGGCCAGGTCCTGGTCGGCGCGCTGTTCGGGTTCATGGTCGGGTTCGCCATGTTCCTCGTCGGCCTGCCCTACGCCGCCCTGCTCGGCTTTCTCGCCGGGCTGTTCGAGATGGTGCCGACGGTCGGCCCGATCCTGGCCTCGTTGGGGCCGATCCTGCTCACGCTGACACAGCCCCACCCGAACCTGATCCTGGTCCTGGCGATCCTGGTCGCCGCCCAGCAGGTCGAGTCGAACATCCTCGTGCCGCGCATCTCCGGGCGGGTCGTCGGCCTTCACCCGCTCACCGTCATCCTGTCCGTGTTCACGGGCTGGACCTTGGCGGGGCTGGTCGGCGCCCTCCTGGCCGTACCGGCGGCGGCCGTGGGACGTGAGGTGGTCCAGCGCTGGTGGCGCCCGCCCGCCGTGCCCGTCACGCCGCCCCGGCCGGCCGCGACCGTGCGCCTGCGCCGGCTCGTCGGCGGCCTGTCCCGCCGCCTGACCGTCGTGCATGCGGCCGACCTGCGCCAGACCGACGACGCGGCCGCCGGCCGCGACGGCGAGGACGAGCCGGGGCGGCGCTAGCGACGCAGGGCGGTCACCGCGTCGGTGGCCTCGGCGAGCGCGCGACCGACCGATCGGATCTCGTCGGCGCGCCGGTCGGCGGACCAGCCATGGGCGGCGGCCAGGCGCGCGAGCACGAGCGGCGCCCGCTCGCGGGCCAGGTCCGGCGCGAACGGGAGGAGCCCCGTGCGACGGGCCAGCACGTCGACCGCCCGGACCGCCATCTCGCCGTCGATCGCGCGCGCGACCCGGCCGGCGTAGCCGTCGATCGCCCCATCCGGCCCGCCGGTTTCCGCGCCCGGGGCGTCCGTGCCGGTGGCGATCGGCGTGGTCGCCGTCGCGCACGGTCCGCCGGCGCCGCCCAGGGCCGCCTGCGCGCGATCGACGATCCGCTCGGCCATGCGGCGAAACCCGGTCAGCTTGCCGCCCGCGACCGAGATGACGCCCGACCGCCCGACGAGGATCTCGTCGCGCCGGGAGGTACGCCCGGTCGAGCGCCCCGGCTGGGCGAGAAGCGGGCGCACCCCGGCCCAGGCGGCGACGAGGTCCGCCGGACCGAGGCCCGCGGCGGGAAACGCGGACCGCGCCGCGGCCAGCAGGTAGGCGACGTCCTCGGCATCCGCCGCCACGGTCGCGGGGTCGCCCTCGTAGGGCGTGTCGGTGGTGCCCACATACGCGGTCGCGCCGTGGGGCACAGCGAACACCAGCCGGCCGTCCGGTTCCTCGAAGTACACCGCCTGGCGCAGGGGCAGGCGCGACGCCGGCACCACGACGTGGACGCCCTTCGACAGCCGCAGGCGCAGGCCCGGGTCGTCCCCGGCGAGAAGGGCGGCGGCCCCGGCCGCCCACGGGCCGGCGGCGTTCACCACGACCCGGACCGGGATCTCGTAGCCCTCGCCGGAAAGCATGTCCCGCACCTGCACGGCGCGCAGGCCGCCGGCGCGATCCCGCACGGCCCCCTCGACCCGGGCGTAGTTGGCGGCACGCGCCCCGCGCGCGACCGCCGCGCGCACGACCTCGAGGGTGAGGCGCGCGTCGTCGACCGCATACTCGCCGTAGAGCGCCGCGCCGGCCACGTCGGGCCGCAGGAGCGGTTCGGCCAGGCGGGCCCGGGCCGCCCCCAGCATGCGGCGGCGGTCCTCGCCCGAAGCGTCCGCGAGCCGGTCGTACAGCCACGTCCCGAAGGCGATCGCCGTCCGGCCCCGGCGCGCGCCCGGCAACACCGGCAGGAGCATCGGCAGGGGCCTCACCAGGTGCGGCGCGAGACGGCGCAGCACCGCCCGCTCCCGGGCCACCTCCCGGACCATCGCGAACTCCAGCGTCTCGAGGTAGCGAAGGCCGCCGTGCACCAGCCGGGTCGAACGGCTGCTGGTGCCGGCGGCAAAGTCCTGCATGTCGACGAGACCCACCCGCAGGCCGCGCAGGGTGGCGTCCCAGGCCACCCCGGCGCCGGTGATGCCGCCGCCCACGACGAGGACGTCGACGCCCCGGGCCGCCATCGCCTCGAGGTGGCCGGACCGGGCGGCGCCGGCAAACGGCAGCGGACCGTCGGGCGCGCCGGCCAAGCCGCTCAGGGCTGCGGCCCGGCGGTGCGGGCGGCGCGATGGGCGACGGCCCGGGCCGGCTCGTCCGTGATCACGCCGATGACGCGCGGGTGGCGGTCGAGCGCCGCCGGCACCGGGTGGGGCCACGGACCCATCCAGGGCAGCACGGACAGGGGCTGGTCCCAGGCCTCCGGATCGGCCAGGAGGGCATCCAGGCGAGGCAGCACGACCCGGGCGCCGGCCCGGTGCGCGGTGGCTAGCCCGGCCAGCGCCCAGGCCCGGCGGGCGGCGGCGTCGGCCGGTCCCAGCCCGAGCAGGTAGCCGACCGGCAGGCCGGTGCACCGCCCGACGTGCTCGATGAGGCCGGCGTCGAACGAGGTCACGAAGAGCGGCACCGGCGACGCGGCGTCGGCGCCGCCGAAGCCCCGCGCGACGAGAGCTCGGGCCACCGCCTGGGCCAGGGCGTCGCCGCCCGGGCCCGCCTTGAGCTCCAGGTCGAGGGCGAGACCGAGCCCCTGGGCCAGGTCGAGAACCTCGTCCAGGGTCGGGATGCGCTCGCCGGCGAACGCCTGGGCGAACCAGCAGCCGGCGGACAGGGCGCGCAGCTGTGCGAGCGTGTGCGCTGCGACGTTGCCGCTGCCCGAGGTTGTGCGGTCGAGGATGCCGTCGTGGATGACCACGACATGGCCGTCCGCGGTCAGCTGCAGGTCGAGCTCGACGCCGTCGGCGCCCGCCAGGCGCGCCTGCCGGAACGCGGCCAGGGTGTTCTCGGGCGCCTCGATCGGCGCGCCGCGGTGTCCGTAGATCCGCCAGTGCGACGCGACCATGCCGGCCTCCCGGGGGTGCGTTTCGCTCGAGCGTAGCGGTCGCGCGTTAACGTTGCATGAACCGGGCGGGTGCCTCCAGCGCCCAGCACCGTCCGGCCGGGCGGGCGGCCGGGCGTTCGCGCCGCCGCCGCGGGTCCAGGACCGGACGGGTACGGCGCCGGCCCGCTACCCCGGGGCCCGGTCGCCGTATGTACGATTGCGACGCGCCTCCACAAGGGCATGGGGAGGCCGAGGAGGGCGCCGCGCATGCACCAGCCGATCAAGTACCTGGAAGGGACCTGCGTCGATCTCCGACCCATGGAGGCCGACGACACCGAGTGGGCCTACGCGACCCTCAACGGCGACGTCGAGGGCCGTCGCCTGACCGGTTCGCCGACGGCATGCAGCCGGGAGCAGGTTGCGGCGGGCGGACGTCACTTTCGGGGATAGCATTATGGAAACTTATGCCAGAACCAGGATTCGGTACGCCAACTAGAAAACTCCTCTAGTCGGCCTGGCACCACAGTTGCAATGCCCGCCAGGCTGAGGAGAGGAGTAGATTGACGGTACCCCAGGCGGGGGTGGCAGAGCAAGATCCTCGCGCGTCCGGTTGGCGCAGA
>Ga0209012_1000171_pt1 | contig 105132 bp, 91 predicted proteins | sample RS3BMetagenome_FD_184735 | JGI IMG/M metagenome (GOLD analysis project Ga0209012, IMG submission 184735) | Ferric oxide microbial mat and aquatic microbial communities from Rainbow Spring, Yellowstone National Park, USA - RS3B (SPAdes) (version 3) ... | reverse complement strand
CGCCCGCGCGTCGCCGGTCGCCGCAAACTCCGCCACTCGCTCTGACCACCACTCTGCCGTGTGCCTCATGCCCACAGTGAATCGCGGACACCCGCGACGCACACGGCGTCCATCGCCGTACGGTTACATAGATTTGGACCAAAAATGGTTTCGCGTCCGCTCGGAACGTGGAGGACTGAAATGCTGGACAAAGGGGCGTGATGACCTGCTGGAACGCGCGAAACAACGCATAAACGAAGAGGTCCGCGTCGTGGGTCGGCAATTTACGGTGCGCCGCCGCAAGATGGTCGTTGTCGAAGACATTCAGTAGCCGCGCGAGGTCTCTCGGGAAGCGGCACGATCGCCCGCGCCTCCCTTTGGCCATCGGCGGTCGCTCTATCCGCGTCTTGGGCCTTGGGCTTCACGTCGAGTCCGTGTGCGCCAGCGTGGCGTCGAGCAGTTCGTCCATGCTCCGTTGCTCGTTGGTCATCCAGATCCGTCACAGGTGGCGGCCATGGATAGGGCCAAGTCAGTCGCGGTCACATTCCCTGACGGCTCTCCCGAACGCACGCTCATCGAGAAGTGGTCGAGTCGATCTCGCGCACGATCGAGCGACATGCCGAAGAGGACGAGGACCGGCTCGAGAGCTGAGTGCGGACCCCGCACCCCCCCCCGCACTGGCCGTCTTCGCAAGGACGCTTCGCAGGCCTCGGCGGGTTCGGTTCTTCGCCCGTGCCGCGTCGGCTGCAGGCTGCAAGCACGCAAGCACTACTCGGCCGACGCCGGTCGCGGGTGTGAATGCACGTGGCCTTCCTTCCACTCGACCCGCATCCACCGGGTCACGTTACCGCCCGTTGCATAGCCCACGTCGTGGTCGCACTCGCAGTACACGTGGTACTCGCTCGGCCTGCGCATCTCGACGCGAATGCGCCCCGGATGACCATCAACGACCCTGCCGAGAACCCCTCTCTCCCACGACGCGATCGTCTCGTCGGTCACCCGCGTACCGGTGATTTCGGCCAAGTATTGCCCAGGAGCTGTTGGTTGCGAGGCGGCGTCTTGTCGCTCGGCGTTGGTCGTGCCGCGCACGTGCTTCCTGTAACTTGAGGCGGGCGTGTGTGTTGCGCCTACGATGCCAAGCAGGATGCGCAGCCGGTCGGCATCAGCGAGCGCGACCCACGCGGAGTGCTTGAGAAGATGCTCCTTCCGCGTCGCGTGCATTACGCGCAGGCGCGAACGTGCGATCGTCTCGCCAATGAGGGTATCGACCTCAATATCAATCCAGGCGTTGTGCCATGGCGCCACATCGAGGCTGAGCGCGAGCCCAGACAATTGATGGGCGCGACCCAGGCCCCGCGCCCGCCCCAGGTCGTGCGACGCGTCGAGTTCTGCATTCGGGGGGAACGGCTGGATGCGTTGGAGAAAGCGCGCCGCCCGGCGACGTCGGTCGTCGCAGTGCCGGAGGTCAAATACTGCTCGACGGCAGAGCTGGAGCCCACGTCCCGCCGGCGTGGTATGGTCGCTGTGACGAAGACAGGCCCAGATCTGGGCGTCGGGCCCCAGGGTTCGGAAAATCTCCGCCAGTTGAACGAGCAAGCTTACGAGGTCGTGGCTCCGCTCGTCGAGCAGGCGAAAGGAAAGCTCGTTAAGGACACAGTCCTTCGGCACTGATTCACCCTTGCAGAAGCTCGTCGAGCGCCAGATCCCATTCGTCAAAGAAACCGGACGGCCACTCGTGGATGGATCCATCAGCCTGTATTTCGGGCGAGACCAGGCGCGGCTCCGTGGGCGTGAAGAAATGGACCCGCACGTCCCGCGGCCCGAGGGTGCCCTTCTTCACGGCAAATCGAATGCCGTTAAGCACGTGATCACTGTGCGTCTCCACGAGTACCTGAACTCCGCCTCCTGCAGCGCGCGCAAGCAATTGTGCGATCTCCCGCTGCGCCCGGGGGTGAAGATGGGCTTCGGGATTCTCGATCATCACGAGGTCCCCCGGGTTCGCGGATAGGATTGCAACAAGGATCGGCAGCATATAAGTAAGGCCGAACCCAACGTGAGTCGATCTTTGTGGCTTGGTTCGCCCAGCCTGCCCCCCAGGAAACGTGAACGTGAGTCCGCAGACGTCCAGCGCTTCGTAGAGCTCGGCAAGGACCTGGACGTCGCTGCTCAGGAGGCCCAACCAAGCCTCGACCTCGTGCCGCAGCATTCGCGTTGCCGCCGACGGATGGTGTACATCGACGTTCGCCTGTGCTCCGCCGTAATGGAACAGGTAGTGCGCAGCGAACTCTCCCGTCGCGCCGACGTCGCGTGCACCGACGACCACGGCCTCCGATGTGGAGAAGGCGGCGCGAGGACCTGTTCGATCCGCTGACACGTATCGGCATGCGGTGAAAGGCGTCCTGGACTCGTAGTGCTTCCGATCCGGGCGAGATACAGACGCGAGCAATGAGACGGGATCCTTCGTGCTCCGCGACTCACGCAGCGCTCCCCGCAGATCCGTTTTCACCTCGTACGCGAACCCGACCGTCGCGCCATCGCTCCAATCGAGCCCCAGTTCCATTCGCGTTTCGTCCTCGCGCACCAGCATGTCCGCTGTCCCGAGGCGGACGAGGTCGCCGTTCAGCGCCAGGCCATCCCGCTCGATTTCACCCGCAAGGTGAGATTGGCGAAGTAAGAGCAGCGATTGGAGCACCGTGGACTTGCCGGTATTATTCACGCCGGTTAGCAGGGTGAGCGGGGCGAGCGGCAAATCGAGTGCCGCGAAGCACTTGAAGTTCCGAACCCGAATCTCCGAGATCACCGGAGGGCCCCGTCCAGGATCGCTTTGAGCGCCTCGAACCGGCGTTCGACCCGGCGGACATCCCCAGTGCCTACAGAGACGGCATCCGAGGTCTCCTTGTTCTCAAGAGCCAAGGCGTAGAGCTCCCTCACGCGATTCGCTCGTGATGCGAGTACGCTGAGCTCGGCGTCCGGACGCCGGTCCAGATTGATAGCCGTGGCCTCGAAGAGAGCCTTATTGACCGGCGCCCGTCGATTCGTCGTGACGACGATTCTGCGAAACGCGTTGGGACCGAAGCACTCATGTGCGGCCGCCATCGCGCGACGAAACCGTTGCTCAAGCTCATCGCGCTTGCGGTGGTCCATTTCGGCAATCCGCTTCATTGCGCCAAGGAGGAATGCGTCGAAGTCCGTGCTGGCTTGACGGTACTTCTCAACGCCGTCGTCGAGAAATGCGACAAACCGCGTCACGCACTCTCGATCCTGCATGCGGACAGACATCTTCTCGGCCGTCGCCTCGCCGACCGCAGTACGGAATGCGTCAGATTCTCCAACATTCTTTAACCACTCGCGTGCCACTTGTGGGCTCATGGCGTGGCGAATCTCCTGCGCGATGAGCGGGACGCCACCCGTGTTGATGCGCTTGAATATGTTCAATTTTGCATCATCCGGGGTGCCAGCTTCAACGAGATTCACGGTGAGTTGCGCTTCAAGAATCCGCCGCTGCAGCGGAGGTGGAAGATCAGCAAACCGCTTTCCCCCGAGCTTGAGGAATTCGAGTCCTTCAAGAGCCAAATCTCGCTTATTGATGAAGCGATCGAGCACGTAGAGACGCTGGACACCGTCGACGACGGCGTACCGTTCGGTCAGATCACCGTCCTTGGGGGGAAGTTCATCAAGGTAGAAGGCCGGAAGGGGAATCCGCATCAAGAGCGACTCGATCAGGCGACTTTGCTTCTCAGAGGTCCACACGCCCGCTCGCCGCTGAAACTCTGGCGCGAGGTCTAACTCCTTGTGCTCCAACCGTTCCATCAGGTTGTATACGGTGGGCGACCACTGGCGTACCCGGATCTTGTTGGGATCGAATGGGTCGCGAATCTCGCCGTCGTTCAAAGGAGTGGACGTGTCCTCGTCCTCGGCGTCATCAACCCTATCCAGCGTGAACAGTGTCTGCTGTTCAGGCGAGTTAGGACGCGATGGGGCAGCTTCGTCAGGCGCTCGCGTGCCTGCTTCGTTGGCCGAACGAGCAACGAGGCCTCGCACGTAGGCAAGTGCGCCTCCACATTCGACGATGACGTCAGGGTCAGGAGGAATGCTCCACCAGCGCTCACCACTGTGCTCGAAGAGGCCGTGACCCAACTGCGTGAGCATGATCGTGTCATAGGCGATGTTCAGCGCCTTGTGTGGTAGGTGCCCTTGTTCGCGCAGTTGGCGCCACGAGTACTGTCGGACAGAGGGATCCTTCGCTAACAGGGTCTCGAGCAATGCGAGCACATGCTCGACGATTTGGAGCGAGTTCATCCCCCACTGGGAGGCGAGGAAGCCACGAAGGTCGGCTTGATAGGACGGTTCAGTGCCTCCAGTAGGTCGAAGGTGAAGCTTGGCCAAATCGTCAATGGCTGCCGTTGCCGCCGGGATACCCAGCGTGGGAAACAGCTTCCGGATTCTGAAGCGAATCGTGCTGCGCCTTACTGAGGTGCCACCAGGAATCTTCAATTGTTCTTCCGTTACTGCATCGAGAATCGCGAGCCGCACGTCGTCGAGAGCGGAAGCGAACTCCGAAACCCTCCCCTCGGGCGGCACAACTGCGAGCGCGCGTGCCGCTTGCTGACCACTCTCAGTCGTAACGATTTGTTTCTGAAAGGCTCCCTCGGACACGCGCGCGAAGCTACGCTCCTCCAATTCGCGTGCCGCGCTCCAGAAGACTTGCTCATCGAGCATGTCGGTCGCGCGCTTAAGGAGCTCGATTTCGCGACCATCGGCAGCGGCTCGTCCTTCCTGCTCAGCGAGCACGACCAATAAGGTTTCAGCGGACGCGCTCAATTCAGACATTCGTCTTTCCATCGGGTGCTGCAACCTTCGCTGCCTTGCTGATTCTCCGGAGGGCTTTGGCGTGACGGTGCCGTGGCCTCGGAATCGTAGCAGCGCTCCACGGATAGCTGAATCATCGAGCGTGATCACGATCCCGCTTGCCGTGCTGGAAGGAGGCGGGCGGGGCCTCGCCGTCCGACACTTGTAGGGGCCAAGGCGAAGGGGCCCGTACGCGGCTAGCTGGTTGCATGGACGCCGGCTACGCCACGGCCGCGGAGCTCGCAGGGTCAGCTTTCGCAAGAGAACGGCGAGGCGCGGATCGTCTCCGCAATCGTCTTCGCTCCGTCGCAGCCGCCGAGCGCTTGCGAAGACGCTTGCGGAGACGGTCAAGCGCATCGATCCGTAAGAAGCTCCGAGATGTCGACGGCGATGAAGCCGCCGACGGACCGGAGACAAACAGATGGCTACCTCGAAGAAGACGACCGACAACGTTTCCAACCCCAACCCCGTTCAACCCTCGACGCCGGCGCCCGCCGCGTCCGATGCCACCGCATCGGCAGCGGCACCGACGGCAACGCCGCCCGTCCCGCAGCCCCCGGCGCCGGCCAACCCGCCGCCGCCGGATCCGAACGCCGCGCTCGCGGCGTTCGTGCAGCAAGCGGTCGCCGCCCTCGACGGCGTGGAGGTGGGTCTCGGCAACGACCCGCCCCTCACGCCGACCGAGAAGCGGCACGCCGCCAAGCTGCGCAAGGGCGGTCAGCAGGTGCTCGAGCAGATCGGCAACCTCGCGCAGCAGCACCAGCTCGAGTCGCCGGCCCTCAAGGTCAGCGACATGCTGGCGCTGGTCGGGAAGGCCTCCGCGCTGCAGCCGCTGGCCGACCGCACGGCCGCGTTTCTGAAGCACGTGGACGACGTCGTGTTCACGTCGCAGAGCGCGGCCTGGGTGATGGGCATGCAGTACTACGCGTTGCTGCAGCGGCGCGCGCGCACCGACGCGGAGCTCGCGAAGGCGCTCGCGCCCGTCACGCAGTTCCTCGCGTACCGTCACCCCAAGCAGAAGGCGCCGGGCACGCCGACCAGGCGCCAGAAGAAGGCGACGTCGAAGGCGGTCAAGACGCTGAAGAAGGCGGCGCCGCAGCTGCTCGCGCCGCAGCCTTCCGCGCCGCAGCCGTCCACGCAGCCGTCGCCTCAATCGCCGGCGCAGCCGGCTTCCCCGCCGGCCGCGTCCAATGGCGCGGCCGGTAGCGCCTCTCCGGCGACGCCGACCAACGGCGCCTCCGCCGGGGCGACGTCGCACTCGTAATCGGCACCTCCTCACTTCGCCGCACGCCCTCGAACGCCCGGCGCGCGCTCGGCTCTCCTTCCTGCCGAGCGCGCGTCCGGGCCGCCGGGGCGGGCTTTCGGCAGAGCCGCTCGACGCGCGCGAAGCTTCGTTCCATCCTCTCATCAGCGCGCGAAAGGCCACCAAGCATGAGAAAGCGCACGCGCACTACGAAGACGACTGATCCGCTCGACCGAGAGGTGGATTTCGAGCGGTTCGGGCCCGTTCGACGCGATGCCTTCGCCGGCGCGGGCGAGCGCGGCGGCCCGTCGTTGCTCGCGCTCTGGGAGATGCCCGAGCTGCCGCGCGATGCCGTCCTGCTCCGGCGCGGACACCCCGGCAAGGGCGAGAGCCGCAGGACTGTGGTGCGATCCATCCGCTTGCCCGAGGCGATCTGGCGAGAGCTCGAGGACAAGGCGAAGGCCAAGCACCTCAACGTGCATCAGGCCATGCGCGTCGCGCTGCTGCGCTGGTTGCGGAGCGCGGGCGCGGCGTGACCCGAAGCGCCGCAACGGCGCGCGCCGCGTTTGCATCTATCCTCCGCGCCGACTGCACCCACAAGAGGAGGACCCCGCGTGCGCTACAACCTGCTCGGTCGTACCGGTCTCTACGTCTCGGAGCTGTGCCTCGGCACGATGACGTTCGGCGGCAAGGGCTTCTGGGAGGTCGTCGGGAAGCTCGGCGCGAAGGAGGTCGAGTCCCTCGTCGGCACCGCGCTCGACGCCGGCGTGAACTTCATCGACACGGCGAACGTGTACTCGGAAGGGGAGTCGGAGAAGCTCGTCGGCGGCGCGCTGAAGGCGCTCGGTCGCCCGCGCGACCAGGTCGTCGTGGCCACCAAGGTGCGCGGCCGCATGGGGCCCGGCGTCAATCAGGTGGGTCTGTCGCGCGCGCACATCCTCTACGGCATCGACGAGAGCCTGCGGCGCCTGGGGCTCGACTTCGTCGACCTCTACCAGATCCACGGCTTCGATCCGTCGACGCCCGTCGAGGAGACGGTGCGCGCGCTCGACGACGTCGTGCGCTCGGGCAAGGCGCGCTACGTGGGCTTCAGCAACCTCGCCGCGTGGCAGGCGATGAAGGCCATCGGCTACGCCGACGCGCACGGGCTCGCGCGCTTCCAGAGCGCGCAGGTCTACTACTCGATCGCCGGGCGCGACATCGAGCGCGAGATCGTCCCGCTCGCGCAGTCCGAAGGCATCGCCATCCTCCCCTGGAGCCCGCTCGCCGGCGGGCTGCTCTCGGGCAAGTTCGATCCGGACAAGAAGGGGCCGGAGGGCGCGCGCCGCACGTCGTTCGACTTCCCGCCGGTCGACGGCGACAGGCTGCCGCGCGTGCTGAGGGCGCTGCGCACGGTGGCGGATGCCTCCGGGGTGTCGGTGGCCCGCGTCGCGCTCGCGTGGCACCTCACGCGCCCGTTCGTGACCAGCGTGATCATCGGCGCCAAGAACCGCGAGCAGCTGACCGACAACCTCGCGGCCACCGCGGTGAAGCTCGCCCCCGAGCACCTGAAGCTGCTCGACGAGGCGAGCGCGCTGCCGCCGGAGTACCCGGGCTGGATGATCGGCTGGCAGAACCGCGACCCGCGCGGCGTCCCGGTCAAGTAGGTTGGACCCCCATGAACTACCGACATCTCGGCCAGAGCGGCCTGGTCGTCAGCGAGATCTCGTACGGCAACTGGATCACCCACGGCTCGCAGGTGGAGAAGGACGCGGCGCTCGCCTGCGTGAAGGCGGCGCTCGACGCGGGGATCACCACCTTCGACACCGCCGACGTCTACGCGGCCACGCGCGCCGAGGAGGTGCTCGGCGAGGCGCTCGCCGGCCAGCGCCGCGCGGGGGTCGAGATCTTCACGAAGGTCTACTGGCCGACCGGCCCCGGTCCGAACGACCGCGGGCTGTCGCGCAAGCACATCGTCGAGTCGATCCACGGCAGCCTGCGCCGCCTGCGCACCGACTACGTGGACCTGTACCAGGCGCACCGCTACGACTTCGAGACGCCGCTCGAGGAGACGATGACGGCCTTCGCCGATCTCGTCCGCCAGGGGAAGGTCCTCTACGTCGGCGTGTCGGAGTGGACGGCGGAGCAGATCACGCGCGCCGCGGCGCTGGCTCGCGAGCTGAAGGTCCCCTTCGTGAGCAACCAGCCGCAGTACTCGATGCTCTGGCGCGTCATCGAGGCGGAGGTCGTCCCCGCGAGCGAGAAGGTCGGCGTCGGGCAGATCGTCTGGTCGCCGATCGCGCAAGGGGTGCTCACGGGCAAGTACCTGCCCGGCCAGCCGCCGCCCAGGGGCAGCCGCGCCACCGATCCGTCCGGCTCGCAATTCATGGCGCGCCTCCTCACCGACGAGGTGCTCACGCGCGTGCAGAAGCTGAAGCCCATCGCGCAGGAGGCGGGCCTGTCGATGGCGCAGCTCGCGATCGCGTGGGTGCTCCAGAACCCGAACGTCTCGTCGGCGATCGTCGGCGCCTCGAGGCCCGAGCAGGTCCGCGACAACGTGAAGGCGGCCGGGGTGAAGCTGGACGCCGCGATCCTGAAGCGGATCGACGACGTCCTCGGCGACGTCGTCGTCCGCGATCCGAAGAAGACCGTCAGCCCGCCGAAGCGGCCGTGAGGAACGCCGCCGGCTAGAGCCCGCCCTCCGGCGCGCCGGCGGCGAACGGCGAGGGCGGCGCCGTCCGCTGCTGCGCCGGCTGCGGCTGCTGGTAGGCCGGCTGCGGCGCGTACGTGGGCTGCTGCTGCTGATTGGCTGGCTGCTGCTGATACGCCGGCTGCGGCTGGCCCTGGTAGCCCTGCGCGGGCGCGGGTGCTGCCGGCGCGCCGCCGCCGCCGCCGCTGCTGACGCAGCGGCCGTTGACGCACGACAGACCGAGGCCGGTGCACACGGTGTTGCACGCGCCGCAGTTGAGGTCATCGGTCATCAAGTCGTGGCAGCTGTCGAGGCACAGCGTCTGCCCCTGCGGGCACGCGCACTGACCGTTCACGCACGACGAGCCGGTGAAGCACACGGAGTCGCACGACCCACAGTTGGACTTGTCGGTCATCGTGTTGACGCACGCGTTGTTGCACCACGTCAGGCCCTGCGAGCACCGCGACACGCACTTGCCCTGGCTGCACAGGTCGTCGGCCGTGCACGCGTTGGCGCAGGTGCCGCAGTTGGAGGTGTCGGTCTGCGTGTCGACGCACGAGCCGCTGCACATCGTGTGGGTCGCGTCGCAGGTGCACTTGCCGGCCATGCAGTGCGCGTTGCTCGGGCACTGGGTGCCGCAGGTCCCGCAGTTGGCGTCGTCGGTCTGCGCGTCGACGCACGAGCTGCCGCACGCCGTCTCGCCCGTGGCGCACTGCGACACGCACTTGCCCTGCGAGCAGAGGTACCCCGTCTGGCACGGCGCGCCGCACTTGCCGCAGTTCCTGGCGTCGTCCTGGACGCTCGTGCACGTGCCGGCGCAGTCCGTCTTGCCCTGCGCGCACGCGCACTGGCCCTTCACGCACGTCGCGCTCTTGTCGCACTGCACGGCGCAGCCGCCGCAGTTGTCGACGTCCGTCGTCGTGTCGACGCACACGCCGCCGCAGAAGGTCAGGCCCGGCTGCGAGCACGTGTCCTGGCAGACTCCCTGGGCGCACTGCGCGCCGGGCGGGCACTGGTGGCCGCACGCGCCGCAGTTGTTCGGATCGCTTTGCGTGTCGGAGCAGCCGGCGTCGTCCCCCTGCCCCTGCTGGTTCGAGGAGGTGCCGGGGAGGTGGAGTCCGCAACCGGGCGCGGGTCCGAGCAGCAGGCCGATGATCAGCGACGTGGCGACGAACGTCCACGGTCGAACACGGGTCGAGACGGAGCGGTCCATGACGAGGCGACGCTCGAAGCAAGCAAGGTACCTCTCGAGCTCGTCCGGCCCGCGGCCCCTTCGGCTGGGCGCGGGCGCTGCGGCGGCGCGCCGCTCACCGCCGTGGCCGTCAGCCCGCCGGCGCGCGGCGATACCGCAGAAGCCACTCGCTGCTCGTCCCCGGGGCGACGTCGCGGCGCTCGACGAGCTCCAGAGGCAGGCGCGACAGCACACGGTGCGCGCGCGCCGCGTCGTCGTTGCGGTAGTGCTCCCAGATGGCCACTCCGTCGCCGGCTTGCACCGGCGCGCCGTGGCGGGCGAGTCCGAAGGCGACGCCGTCGACGACGACGAGGGTGCCGCCGGGGCGCAGCGCACGGGCGAGGGCCGCGGCCGCGCGCTCGGGATCGCTCAGGTGGTTCCAGCTGCGCAGCACGAGCGCGTGATCGAAGCGCGCCTCGTCGCCGAGCGATTCGGCCGCCGCGACGCGCACCTCGGCCCACGGCGCCCGCGCGCGCATCGCCCGCGCGCGCGCCTCCTCCGGCTCGAGCCCCACCCAGCGCACCAGCCCGTCGCGCGCGAGCGGCGCGACGAGGTCGGCGTAGCGTCCCTCGCCGCAGCCCACGTCGAGCACGTCGCCGCGCAGCTCGCCGACGATCGCCCGCACGCGGCCGTCGTCGCGCGCGAAGGGGTCGTCCTCGGCGCGCTCCCACAGCCCGCCGCAGCGGTCGCGCGCGTCGCACGGCGCGCACGCGGCGCTGCGGCGCAGCGGGACGAGGTCGCGCGCGAAGTCGTCGGGCGCGGGCTTGGACGAGGCGTCGAGGTACACCTGCCCGAGCGCGTTCTTGGTGCGGTCGATCTCGGCGTCGGTGAAGTCGCGCGACTCGCAGCGGTAGCGCTCGACGCGGTCGCCCTCGCGCACGAAGAGCACGCGCCCGCGGTCCCACGGCGTGACGCCGCCGCGGCGCACGGGGCACTCGGCCGCCGTCGCGCCGGGCGGCAGGGGCCCGTGCGTCGCCTCGCGCCCGTACGCGAACGAGTTCGAGCGCGCGCGCGCCGAGACGGCGCGCACCTCGCCGTCGCCGTGCACCTCGCGGTAGCCGGCGTACAGGCCGGGGCACGGGCCGCGCAGCGCGCAGCGGCCGCACTCGTCGTCGGGCTGCACCTTGGCCAGATCGTCGACCGGGAAGAAGTCGGGCTCGCCGACCTCGATCATCGTCGCGAAGCGGTGCGTCTTCAGGTCGTCGTAGCGCGCCTCGTGACCGGGGAGCACGCAGAAGGGGATGCCGTCGTGCGCGAAGCGCTGCCGGCCGCCGCTCTTGCCGAGCCCGTACTCGATCGCATCGCGGACGCTCGCCGCCACGTCGCTCACGCGCGGGATGACGTGATCGAACAGCCGGTCGGCGCCCCCCTTGGGCTGCACCATCGAGAACTTCACGACGACGTCGGGGTAGGGCGAGAGCGCGTCGACGACGCCGCGCAGCGCGTGCACGTTCTGGCGGGTGACGACCGTGTTGACGGTGAAGTCCAGCCCGCGCCCGGCGAGGTTGCCGATCGCGGCGTACGTCTGCTCGAACGCGTCGGCCCGCACGAGCGAGTTGTGCACCTTGGCCGTCCCGCCGTGCAGCGACAGGTACACGTAGCGCAGCCGCAGCGCGATCAGCCGGTCGACGAGGTCCGCGTACGCGAGCATCCGGCCGTTGGTCACGAGGCCGAAGTCCATGCCGCGCGCCGCCGTGCGCGCCGCCCAGCGCAGGAGCTCGCGGCGCATCGTCACCTCGCCGCCGGAGAGCACGACCATCGTGTGGCCGAGGCGCGCGGCGCGGTCGATCTTCGCGTCGACCTCGTCGCCGGCAGCGTCGACGTCGCGCACGTCGAGCGTGTGGCAGAAGGTGCAGTGGTTGTTGCACCCGTAGCCCACCTTGATGAGCGCCTTCACCTCGCGTCCCTCACCCGTCGAGGGAGGATAGCGCGCGAAACTCGCCGGCGCCGTGCAGCGCCAGGTAGTCGGCCCGCGGTCCGCCGCAGGCGTCGCGCGCGGCGCACGACGCGCACGCCGCGACGCGCGCGCCCCCCTCGAAGGGCGACGACTCGAGCGCGAACGCGTGGCCGCCCGGGTCGACGACCGTCATCGCCAGCGCGCTCGCCGGCTGCCAGAGCGCCCGCAGCGCCGGCGGCAGCGTGCAGGGGGGCGTGTGGAAGCTCTGCAGCGCCGCGCCCCGGTCGGCCGCGACGCGCGCGGCGCGCTCGAGCGGGGCGACCAGGTCGGCGAGGCGCGGCACCTCGGCGGTGACCTCGGCGTCGGCGTCGGCGCCCGCGCCGGCGTCGGCGGCCGACAGCAGCCAGAGAGCGAACGCGCGCACGCCGCGATCGGCGAAGAAGGCGACCGTCTCGGGCAGCTCCGCGGCGGTCGAGCGCGCGAGCAGCACGTCGGCCTCGACGCGCACCGCGGACGCGAGGGCGGCGATGTGGTCGAGCGCGCGGAGCAGCAGCGCGTGCGCGCCGTCGACGCGGCTCAGGCGGTCGTGCACCTCCGCCCGGTGGCTCTTTGCGTTGAGGCGCACGGCCGTCGCGCCGGCGTCGACGAGCGCGCGCACGTAGGCGGGGTAGGCGAGGCGCAGGCCGTTGGTCTGCACGACCACCTCCTCGAACCCGAGCGCGCGCGCGCGGCGCACGAGCGCCGGCAAGTCCTCGCGCAAGGTCGGCTCGCCTCCGCCGAGCCATGCGGTGCGCGCGCCCGCCGCCCTCGCCTCGCGCAGCAGCGCCGCCGCGCGCTCCGACGAGAGGCGCTCGCCGCCGTCCCGGCACGCGCGGCAGCCCAGGCAGCGCAGGTTGCACCGGTAGTCGAGCGCCAGCTCGAGCGTGCGGCGGGGCCCCATCGCGAGAGCGTACCGCAGGCTGCGCTCGTGCACTCCGGTACGATGCTCCCCGTGGCTACCGCAGGCCCGCTCCCGCCGCCGCGCGACTTGACCGTGCCCGCCCCCGGGTCGACCACGGCGCGCGACGTGCTGTCGCGCGCGATCGGGCGCACGCTGCGCGAGCTGCGGCCGCTCCTGGGCGCGCACGCCGCCGCCGCCCCGCGCGACGCGGCGGCCATCGACCGCGTGCTCGGAGCCTCGCTTCGCGACGGCCCGGGGCCGCTCGCCAGCCTGCTTCGCCGCCCCCACGTGGGCGCCCTCGTGCGCACGCTTCGCGCCACGCCTCCCCCGGGAGGCGCCGCGCTCGCGGCCGAGCTGCGGGCGACGCTCGCGTTCGACCTGGCCCACCTCGGCGCGCTGCCCGACGCCGTGACGCTCGGCCACCTGCCGCCGCGCATCGTGTCGCTCGTGGCCCGCTCGGTCGCGCGCGTGCCACCGGACGCCCGCCAGCTCGTCTTCGCGCCGGGCGCGCCGCCGCCGCTCCCTCTCGACGAGGAGCCGTTCCGCGACATCGAAGGCGACACGGTCCTCGCGCTCGCCGACAACAACCCGCTCGCGATGCACGAGGCCCACCCCGACAAGCACGGCAACGCCGTCGACCTCGGCGGCCGGCCCGTCGACGCGTGGATCGAGGCGCTGCGCGGCGCCTTCGCGCTCGTCGCGGCGTACCTGCCCGAGCTGCGCGAGGAGATGCGGCCGTACGTCCAGGCGATCGTGCCCGTCGGCTACTTCGCAGACCGGCACCTGTCGGCGTCGTACCGCGAGGCCATCGGCCTTCTGTACCTGTCGCTCCACCCGAGCGAGATGACGATGGTCGAGGCGCTCGTCCACGAGTACCAGCACAACAAGCTGAACGCCCTGTTCGAGCTCGACGACGTCCTCGAGAACGCGCACGCGCCGCTCTACGCGTCGCCGGTGCGCCCCGATCCGCGCCCGCTCGCCGGCGTGCTCCTGGCGGTGCACGCGTTCGCCCCCGTCGCGCTGCTGTACCGGCGGATGCAGGAGGCCGGCGACCCGCGCGCGCGCGCGCCCGATTTCGACCGGCGGCGGCGCGAGATCGAGCGCATCGACCGCGAAGGGGCCGACGTGCTCCTCGCGCACGCCCGGCCGACGGCGGTCGGGCGCGGGCTGCTCGACGAGATCGGGCGCGTGCTAGCTTGAGCCGCATGCGAGTCGGGAGCCTGGCGCGTCAGAGCCTGCCGGTGCTGAGGCTCGGGGCGCGCCGCCTTCTCGGGCGGCCGAGCCCCTTCCAGATGACGCTGTCCGTCACCAACCGCTGCAACTTCCGCTGCGTGTACTGCGACATCCCGCTGCAGAAGCGCGACGAGATGACGCCGCCCGAGTGGTGCGCGGCCATCGACGACCTTCGGGCCGGCGGCATGGGGCGCGCGAGCCTCATCGGCGGCGAGCCGCTGTTCTACGACGGGGTGGGCTCCGTCATCCGCCACCTGCGCCGGCGCGGCGTGCACGCGGCGATGAACACCAACGGGTGGCTCGTGCGCGACCGCATCGAGGACGTCCGCCTGCTCGACCTCGTGTGCCTGACGCTCGACGGGCCGCGCGAGGTGCACGACCGGCAGCGCCGCCGCGGCTCCTACGACCGGGTGATCGAGGCGATCGAGGCGCTCCGCGCGCAGGGCACGCCGCTCGTCACGATGACGGTGCTGACGCCGAGCGGCTGCGACTCGGTCGACCACGTGCTCGACGTCGCGCGGAGCTTCGGCTTCAAGGCGTTCTTCCAGCTGGAGCACGACAAGGGCTGCGACGTGATGGCCCCGATCGCGCCGCGCCTCGCCGACGAGCGGATCGCGCGCCTCGCCGAGCAGCTGCTCGAGGCGAAGGCGGCGGGCGCGCCGGTCGGCAACTCGCACGAGCTGCTCGAGCGGCACCGGCAGGGGCGCCGCTACCTCGGGTCGTGCGGCGACTGCTGGGCGGGCCGCTACTACGGCTACGTGCTGAGCGACGGGACCGTGGCGCCGTGCCTGCTCACGCAGTGGCAGCAGGAGGCCGGCAACGGGCGCCGCGAGGGGTTCCTGCGCGCCTTCGAGCGGCTCTCGGCCCCGAGCGGTCCGGGATGCGCGTGCCTGCCGACCCACGAGGTGAACCGGGTGCTCGACCTCGACGTGCGCGCGCTCTGGCACGCCGTCGACGTGGCGCTGGCGTGAGTCCGCGAGCTCGAGCCGAGCATGGCCAGGCGAGAGCGCCGACTCGAACGCGTACGAGCTGGGTCGCGCGCACCCGCGTCGGACGCTGGGCCCACTTCGCGGTGCTGCCCCTCGCGGGGTTCGACGCCCGCGTCGGGACGCTCCCGGCAGCGGCGGCCGCCGCGCGCGGCGTCGTCGTCGCCTCGGCGGTGCTCGCGTTCGGCTACCTGCTCAACGCCGTGGCCGACCGCGGCAGCGACCGCCCGGGCAAGAACCCCTTCGCGGCGGCCGGCGCGCCGCGCGGGGCGGGTGCGGTGGCCGCGGGGCTCGCCGCCGCCGCGCTCGTGGCGTCGGCGTGGGCCCCGCCCGTCGCGCGTGCGGCGACCGCCGTGTCGCTCGCTTCCGGCGTCGTGTACTCCGTGGGGCCGCGCCTCAAGCGGTACCCGCTGCTCGGGACGCTGGCGAACGTCACCAATTTCGCGCCCCTGTTGTGGGTCGGGGTCGCGGCGGGGGCGCAGCCGCCGGGGCTGCGGGCGGTCGCGGCGGGGTTCGTGTGCCTGCTGCTGCAAAACCAGCTGCTCCACGAGGCGGCAGACCGCCAGGAGGACCGCGCGGGCCACGTGCGCACGACCGTCCTGCTGCTCGGCGAGGGCCGCTCGGCGCTCGTCGCGTCGCTGCTCGGCGCGGCGCTGCTGGCGGCCGTCCGCACGGCGCGGGCATTCGGAGCGGTCGCGGGGCCGCTCGCGCTGGCGTACGTCGTCGCGTTCCCGCTCGCGCTGGCCCTTCGGGGGGCCGACGCCGCCGCGATGAACCGCGCGCGGGCCGCGCACCGCGCCTGCTCGGTGCTGACCGGGGGCCTCCTCTTCGCGCTGCTCCGCTGACGGCCTCCCTCGCGCTACACTTCGCGTGTGGACGCGCTTCCGCCCGATCTGGTCTCGATCGATCTCGCCGCCCGCGCCGTGTCGCTCCGCGTCGACGCGTCGCTCTACCCGGTCGGCGCCGTGTACGCCGCGGCGTACGTCTTCCTCGATCGCTGCTACGTCCTGCTCGATCGCCCCGACGCCGCGCACGTGCGCGTCTCGCTGTCGTGGAAGAAGGGCGATCCGCCCGCCGGCGCGCTCGAGGCGCTGGCCGGCGAGTTCGCCAACGAGCTGCTCTCGTGCGCCTGGCGCGCCAGGATCGCCGAGGAGAGCCGCGCGGTCATCGAGGCGACGACGGCGCGCGCGCTGTCGGGCGCGATGGGCGCGCCCTCGCTCGACGACCTGGAGAGCTTCCAGTTCGGCGACGAGGCGTTCGAGGACCCGCTCGGCATCGCGATGAGCTGGGAGGAGAAGTACGGCAAGCAGAAGAAGGAGGCCGCCAAGTGATCGAGCTTCGGCTGCACCGGGAGCTCTACCGCGGCGAGTGCGTCGACGAGGCGATGAAGGCCCTCGGCGCGTACGCCGCGTTCGAGCGCGCCGAGGAGCCCGCGCACTGGGTGGTGCGCGTGACCGCGGCCAGCCCCGAGCGCGAGCGGCGCGTCGCCGGGGAGCTGGGCAACCGCGCGCTCGGCCTCACCGTCAAGCGCGGGGGCGCGTAGCGCATGCAGCCGCTCGTGCAGCTCCGGAAGCACCTCGCGACCGGCTTCGCGATGCCGTTCAAGCACCGCGAGGTCGCCGGCAAGGTGCTGGTGACGAACACCGAGGGCGACTTCCTGCTCCTCGAGGGCGACGAGTTCGCCGCGTTCGCGCGCGGCGACGTGGCCAAGGGCACCGACCTCTACGAGCGCCTCGCGTCGAGGAACTTCGTGCGCGCCGAGGTCGACGAGCGGCGCATGGTCGAGCGGCTGCGCGCGCGCAAGCGCTTCCTGTCGTGGGGACCGAACCTGCACATCGTCGTCGTCACGCTGCGCTGCAACGAGACGTGCGTCTACTGCCACGCCTCGCGCGCCGACATGGACGCGACGCACACCGACATGAGCCCGGCGGTCGCCGACCGCACCGTCGACCAGATCTTCGCCACGACCAGCCCCGACGTGACCATCGAGTTCCAGGGGGGCGAGCCGCTCGTCGCGTTCGACGTGGTCAAGCGGATCGTCGAGCGCGCGCGACAGAAGAACGAGACGGCGGGCAAGCGCCTCGAGTTCACGATGGTCTCCAACCTCTCGCTGATGGACGAGGAGAAGCTGGCCTGGCTCGTCGAGAACAAGGTGCAGATCTGCACGAGCATCGACGGGCCGGAGCACCTCCACGACAAGCAGCGCAAGCTCCTCGTCCGCGGGCCCGACGGAAAGTCGGCGGCCGGCAGCGCGCACGCGGAGGCCACCAGGTGGATCCGCCGCCTCAACGAGGCGTATGCGAAGATGGGCCTCGACCCGACGCTCTACCACGTCGAGGCGCTCCTCACGACGACGCGCGACGCGCTGCCGCGGTGGAAGGAGATCGTCGACACGTACGTCGACCTCGGTTGCCGCGCGCTCTTCTTGCGGCCGGTCGACCCGTTCGGCTTCGCCGACAAGACCGCGCCGCGCGTCGAGTACCCGCGCGCCGAGTACCTGGCGTTCTACCGCAGCGCCGTCGACTACATGATCGAGCTCAACGCGCGCGGGGTCGAGATCCTCGAGCGCTTCGCGGCCATCTTCCTCACGAAGATCCTCGGCGGCGAGGACCCGAACTTCCTCGACGTGCGCTCGCCGTGCGGCGCCGGCATCGGGCAGGTCGCCTACAACTACGACGGCAAGGTGTTCACGTGCGACGAGGGGCGCATGCTGCACGAGATGGGAGACGACACGTTCCTCCTCGGGGAGGTCGCCGGCGGCGGCGAGGCGCCACGCGGGGCCGCGGCGCCAGACGGGGCCGTCCGCCGCCGCTACCGCGAGATGATGGGCCACGAGACGGTGCGGGCGCTCGCGATCGCCAGCAACCTCGACGCCCAGCCCGATTGCGTCAATTGCACGTACCAGCCGTATTGCGGGGTGTGCCCGGTGCACAACCACAAGACCCAGGGGTCGATCTTCGGCCGGATGCGCGAGAGCACCTTGTGCGCGGTGCACAAAGGGATCCAAGATTACTTGTTCGAGCGGATCGGCACGGGCGACCCCCACGTCTTGCGCGTCTTCCAGCAGTGGACGACCGTGCGCGACCGCACCCACTTCCTTCAGACGTGCGCGACGTGAATCGTCGTCGTTCGGGGCCGGTCCCCCGAACGGCCCGCCTGCAACGGTGATGGAGACCACGATGGCCGCCGACGATCCGGATGACATCCCCGAATTCAAGAAGGACGCCGCCGGACAGCTCGTGCCGGAGCAGCGCGCCATCTCGGACACCGCCAAGGACATCGCCGACAAGGGCGAAGGCGATCCGGTGCCGATGGACCCGAACGCGCCGGCGACTCCCGCGCAGCACTGCTCGCACGGCTCTCACGGGAGCCACGGCAGCCACGGTTCCCACGGGAGCCACGGCAGCCACGGGAGCCACGGCAGTCACGGCAGCTGGTGAGCCGTCACCTCGGTAGCCTGCGCCTCCGACCGCCGCCCGCATCGGAGCCCACGCGGGCGGAGGTGCTACCCTGAGCACGGGCTCGCATGGACGGCACCGCGCACCACGAGCAGCACCGCGTCTTGTCCATCCGCGGCAGGAGCTACTGCAACAGCGACTGCGTCTTCTGCGTCGAGAAGTACTCGCACGCGGTGTCGCCGCGCGTCGACGAGACGCGGCGCCTCATCGTCGAGGGGCGCGGCAAGTACAACATGCTCTTCTTCATGAGCGGCGAGCCGAGCGTTCATCCGAAGCTGTTCGAGCACGTCGCCCTCGCGAAGGAGAACGGCTACCGCTACTTCGGGATGTCGTCGCACTTCCGTGCGTTCGCGGAGCCGCGCTTCGCGATGAAGATCCTCGACGCGGGGTTCTCCTTCTTCGACATCTCTCTGCACGCCGCGAGCTACGCCTCGCAGGAGCGGGTCAACCCGATCGGGGATGGGGGGAGGTCGCTGAAGGAGGCCCTCCACGGGCTGCGCAACATCGTGGAGATCGCTCGTCGCGCAGAGCGGCGCGTCGGCGTGACGCACAAGATCGTCGTCAGCCGTCTCAACTGCGGAGAGCTCCTGCGCATCTTCGAGCTCACGTACCGTCTGGGCGTCCGAAACTACATCCTGCAGCCCGTCAAGGTGGCGGGCCTCGGCCCCGAGCTCACCCGGCAACTGGGCATGAGCGAGGACGAGATGATGCCGCACGTCAACGACCTGCTGCGCGCCACCGAGGGCTCCGGCGCGCAGGTGAAGCTGTACGGCGTCAGCCGGATCGGCGCGTACGAGGCTCGGCACGTCGTGCAGGAGACCAACGTCATCAAGCACGCGCACAGCAGGCGTTCGGGGAGGACCCACCTCAGCTTGTGGGGCGACGACCGGCTCGTGCCCGAGGTGCTCGCTCCGAGCTCGGCGCCCGTGCACCGGATCACGGTCCGTCTGCCGACCGGGGAGGAGTCGGCCTCGTTCGAGTGCGCCGAGGATCAGCTGCTGCTGAACGCGGCCCTCGCCAGCGGGCTCGGGCTTCCGTACGGCTGTCGCATGGCGTCGTGCGGCCAGTGCTGCGGTCGCGTGATCGAGGGCCGCGTGGAGCACGCGCCCGGGCAGCTCGTCCTCAGCGACGAGCAGATCGCGGCGGGCTTCGTCCTGCTGTGCCGGTCGTCCCCTCGCTCGGACGCGGTCATCGTCACGCACCAGGAGTCGGAGCTGGGCGTGTGAGCGCCGCGGCGGCTCCGCGGGCCGGACGCCCCGCCCTGCGTCGGCCGGCGCGTCAGTCCGGATCGGCCAGCACCCTGCGCACGACCTCCTCGACGGGGACGAACACCGGATAGAGCTCGTTCAGATCGTAGTGCTCGCCGAGCTCGAAGAGGCCCCCGCACACCGGATCGAGCGTGCAGCTCTTGCACGCCTCGCTCTTGGCGTGCACGAAGTCGGTCTGCCGCACCGTCCCCTTGTCGTCGAGGAAGTGCACGATGCGCTCCTCGCCCTTGACGATCTTGCGCGTCTCGGTCGAGCAGTGGGCGAACTCGGTCATGTAGCAGAGCGGGACGCGCTCGACGCGGAAGGTCCGCCCGGTCTTGTGCAGCAAGCGCATCGCGCGCGCGAGCGACAGCTCGAAATCGGCCAGGCGGTGGGCGGTGTCGCGGTTGGTCTCGGCGCGGCCCATCGAGGGGTCGAGGTTGTTCCACACGAAGTGTCGGATGAACGGGAAACGTCCGACGAAGAAGCGGACGTTCTCGTCGAGGTGGTCGGCGTTGAGCTTGTTGATGACCGTGTTGACGTTGACCGTGGCGCCGGCCGCGCCGAGGCTCTCGAGGGCGCGCATCGCCAGCGCGAAGCTGCCGCGCACGCCGGTCAAGAAGTCCTCGAGCTCCTCGCGGCACGAGTGGATGCTCACGTGGAAGTGCCGCAGCCCCGCCGCGACGTAGCCTTCGGCGACCCCCGCCTGCGCGAGGCGCGAGCCGTTGGTGATCATCCGCACGTGCAGCCCGCGCGCGACCGCGTGGCGCGTGACGTCTTCGACGATGGGCGACAGCGACGGCTCGCCGCCGGTCAGGATGACGCCGAAGTACCCGCGCTCGGCGAAGTCGTCGACGGCGCGCCGGGCCGTGTCCAGGTCGAGCATCCAGCCGGTGGCCGGGTTCGAGCAGAACCGACAGTACTGGTTGCAGTGGCGAACGAGCTGCAGGTAGCCGATGTTCGCCATGAGGGGGATCGTAGAGGAACGGAGCGTCAGAGCGAAATGCCCGAGGCGTTCGGGCCGAGGTGGGCGCGGAGCGGTAGCTCGACGACGAACGTCGCCCCCTCGCCGGGCGCGCTCTGCGCCCAGATGCGACCCCCGTGGGCCCGGACGATGCGGCGAGCGGCATGCAGCCCCAGCCCCAGCCCGCCGTACGACCGCACCGACACGGCGCGCTCGAACCTTCCGAAGATGCGCTTCAGGTCCTTCGCATCGATGCCGATGCCGCGATCGCGGACGGTCAGCACCGCCTTGTGGTCCGCCGAGCGGATCCGCACGTCGACCGGCTGGCGCGCTCCGTACTTGATGGCGTTCGAGAGCAGGTTCGTCACGACTTGCTCGACGCGGATCCGGTCCCACGAGCCCACCGGGCGGGACTCGATCTCGAGCGCGATGGGCGTCTGCTCGACCTCGTCGCGGAATTGCCCGACCACCTCCTCGGCGACCTCCGCGAGATCCACCGGCTCGATGACGAGCGTGAGGCGCCCTTCCGCCAGGCGCGAGACGTCGACCAGTCCTTCGACGAGCCGGTTCAGCCGGCCCGCGTGGCGGATGGCGGCGTCGGCCTTGTCGACCAGAGCCTCGCTCGCATCCTGCTTCATCAGCATCCGGGCGAGGCTCTGCAGCTGCAGCAGCAGGGCCGTGAGCGGCGTCCGCAGCTCGTGGGAAGCGACCGAGAGGAACTCGTCGCGCAGGCGCAGCGAGCGCCGCGTCTCCTCGAGCAGGCGGGCGCTCTCCTGCTCGGCCTTCCGCGTCGCGATCGTCGAGGCGAGCAGGTTCGCGACGGCCTGAACGAAGTGGATGTCGTGATGGGTGAAGACGCGGCGGCGCGACGTGTGCGCGCCGAGCACGCCGTAGGGGCGACCGGGACCCTGGACGATGACGCTCACGCCGCTCCTGACCCGATGCTCCAGCAGCAGCGGCGGGCCGGTGAAGCGCGGCTCGGCCGTCAGATCGGAGACGATGACCGGCTCGGAGTGGAGGAGCGTGTAGCCCGCCTGCGATCCGGGACCGCCCGGGACGATCGTGCTCCCGATGCTCCCCTCGCGCCACCCGACCCCCGCGCGCAGGAGGAAATCACCGCTCGGGAGCGACTCGAGCAGCTTCGCGTACTCCACGTCGAGCCGCTCGGCGACCAGGCTCACGGCGCGCTCGAACAGCGCGTCCGTCGCGAACCCCGCGAGCGCGAGCTGGCCGAGCTGCGCGACCGCCTCTTGCTGGCGCAGCCGCAGCTCCAGCGCCGCCTCGCGGGAAGGCTCCGCGTGGTTGGACGATTCGATCATGATGCGGCCCCGCGACCTTCTACTCTTCGTCCGCCGCGGCGTATGTCAACGCCGCGCGCGGCGCGGTCGCGCACCGTCTGCACATCCGGCTTGCGTCGTGCGTCCGATCGGGCGATGCCGGACCGATGAGGAGACACCACCTGGCCGCCCTGCTCGGAGCGGCCGCGCTCGCCGCCTCCGCGGCGCTCTCCTGCACCACGCTCGGGCTTCGGCCCTCGGAGCCGGCCACCGGCTTCCCGCCGCCGCCGCTCGAGCAGCCGGCCGAGCGTGCGTCGCCCGACGGCATCGAGGTCGCCGGCTGGAGCGCCGGGGCGGTGCGCACGCCGAGCGATTCCGGCGCGTGGGGCGGTCAGCGCCCCTCGCCCGGAGGCGACGGTCAGCCCATGTCGCAGCGCGTGGCCAGCTACGACCTGAAGGCGGCGCTCGACCCCGCCAGGCACACCGTCGAGGGAAGCGAGCACCTGCGCTGGCTGAACCGCAGCGACCGGCCGATCCGCAGCCTGTACTTCCACCTGTACCTGAACGCGTTCGAGGGCTCGGGCAGCACCTTCATGCGCGAGAAGGAGCGCTACGGCGCCTTCCGATCCGGCGTCCCCACCGAGAAGGGCGAGTGGGGCTACATCGACCTGAAGAGCGTCGCCGAGGCGGGCAAGCCGGCGACGTTCATGTTCGTCCACCCCGACGGCGGGCCGGCCACCGACCACACCGTCGTGCGCGTCGACCTGCCCGACGCCGTCGCCCCCGGCGCGACCGCGGAGCTCGACCTCGCGTTTCACGACCAGCTCCCGCGCGTCGTCGCGCGCACGGGCTACTTCGGGCAGTACCACCTCGTCGCGCAGTGGTTCCCCAAGATCGGCGTGCTCGAGCTCCCCGGCGAGCGCGGCGCGACCGCCCCGCGCTGGAACTGCCACGAGTTCCACCTGTTCAGCGAGTTCTACGCCGACTTCGGCAACTACCGCGCGGAGCTCACCGCGCCGCGCGACTACCTCGTGCGCGCGACGGGCGTCGAGCAGGGCACGCCGCGCGAGGGGCCCGGCGGGCTGACGCACACGTTCGCGCAAGACGACGTGCACGACTTCGTCTGGACCGCGTGGAACGGCTACGCCCCGCCGCTCCACGGCGCCTACGACGGCCCCGGAAGCCCGCACGTCGACGTCGAGGTGCTCGCGCCCCCCGAGTACGCCGAGTCGGCGCGCGTCGCGCTGCAGGCGACGATCGATGCGCTCCGTTACTTCTCCTCGACGCTCGGGCCGTACCCGTACCGGCACGTCACCGTCGTCGTCCCGCCGTACAACGCCCTCGAGTCGGGCGGCATGGAGTACGAGACGTTCTTCACGACGATCGGCGGTAGCGGGGTCGTCGGCTCGATGACGCGCTTCGTGACCGTCCACGAGTTCGGGCACGGCTACTTCATGGGATTGCTCGCGTCGAACGAGTTCGAGGAGCCGTTCCTCGACGAGGGGATGAACGAGCTGTGGGACGTGCGCATGCTCGCGCCCGAGCACGTCGACGTGAAGCTGCCGGCGCCGCTGCGCCTCCTCGGGCTGCACCTGCCGCCCATCGGCTACTGGGACTACGAGCGGATGCGCGGGACCCGGCGCTTCCAGGCCGACCCCATCGCCGGCAACTCGTGGGACCGCTTCTCGGCGGGCAGCTACGCGCTCGTCTACAGCCGCACGTCGACGGCGTTCCACGATCTGGAGAAGCGCCTCGGCGGCGACGCGTTCGCGCGCGGGATGAAGCTCTATTACGAGCGCTGGCACCACCGGCACCCGAGCACCGCCGACCTGCGGCAGGCGATCGCCGACGGGAGCGGACAGCCGGAGCTCGTCGATGCCTGGTTCGACCGGCAGGTGTACGCCAACGCGCCCGTCGACGACCGCGTCGTCTCGGTCGAGAGCACCGAGGAGGTGCCCGAGCCCGGGATGGTCGAGGAGGAGGGCAAGCGCGTCGAGAAGGACCAGGCCGACGTCGATCGCGAGGTCGCGGCCGCGCGCGACGCGTGGAAGAAGGCGCACCCCCACGCCAGGGAGGGCGACCCGGGACCGTACCCGTTCCGTAGCGAGGTCGTCGTGCGCCGCTACGAGGCGCACGTGCCCGAGCGTCTGGTGGTCACGTTCGCCGATGGCCGTCGCGAGAGGCTCGACGTCCCGGCCGAGGAGCGGTGGCACCGCTACACGTTCGTCGGCCCGGCCCGCGTCACCTCCGCGCAGCTCGATCCGGACGGCGACGTCCTGCTCGATCTCGACAAGCTCGACGACGGGCGGACGCGCGAGCCCCGCGGCGTGGCCAGCACCCGCTGGGCGCTCGAGGCGTCGAACGCCGCCCAGCTCCTCCTCTCGATCCTGGTGAGCCAATGAAGGTCCTCGACCTGTGCAAGCGCGCCCTCGTGCGGGGGGCGCAGTGGCGCTACCTGCTGCTCTTCGTCGTCGGCACGCTGCTGCCCGCTCACCTGGTGATGGCACCCGTCCACGGCTTCTTGAAGTCGCTGCTCGACTGGAGCACGCGCGAGCCGGAGCTCGTCTCGAAGCTCGACTCGCCCGCGTTCTTCGAGATCCTCCGGCAGTCGAGCGAGCCCGGCGTGCGCTTCGCGCCGGCCCTCACGCTGGCGGTCCTCCTCGCGTTGCTCGTGGCGCCTGCCCTCGCCGGGGCGGCGGCCACGATCGCGGCCGCGTCCGAGGGCGCCGGGCCGGTGCGCGTGCGCGAGCTGCTCGAGGGCGCCGGCAGCTACTACCCGCGCATGCTGCGGATGGCGTTCGTGTCGGTGCTGCCGGTCGGCGCGGCCTCGGGGCTCGCGGCGATGGCGTTCAAGCTGGCGAGCCGGGCGAACGCGCACGCGACCCTCGAGTCGGTCGCGACCCGCAACTCGCTCCTGGCGGGGATCGCCGCGGCGCTCCTGGTGTGGCTCGCGGCGTCCACCGTGGAGACCGGGCGCGCGGTGCTCGTCGCCGAGCCCGAGCGGCGGAGCGCCTTGAAGGCGTGGTGGCGCGGCGTTCGCCTCCTCGTGCGGCGGCCCGGGCCGGTGCTCGCGGTCTGCGGCGCGACGACGCTCGTCGCGCTGGTGCTCGCGTTCGCCGTCACCGCCGTGCGCCTGCGCATGCCCGTCGCGGGCGGGGCGACGATCGTCCTCGAGCTCCTCGTCGCGCAGCTCGCCGTCGCGTCCGTCGGCTGGGGGCGGGCGAGCCGGATCGCGGGGCTCGTGCAGGTGGCGCGCGACGACGGAACGGCCGCGACACATACCTGACAGGTCCTGACACCGGGCGGGTGCATCCTCCTCGCCGTCCCATCGACGAGGAGATCACCATGACCGACGAGATCGTCTTCCACCACAACCCGATGTCGCGCGGCCGGATCGTGCACCTGATGCTCGAGGAGGTCGGCGTGCCCTACCGCGTCGTGCTCCACAGCTTCGACAGGGGCGAGCACAAGTCGCCCGCGTACCTGGCCATCAATCCGATGGGGAAGATCCCCGCCATCGAGCATCGTGGCCGCGTCGTCACCGAGTCTGCGGCCATCTGCGCGTACCTGGCCGACGCCTTCCCCGAGGCCGGCCTCGCGCCCGCGCTCGACGACCCGGCGCGCGCCACGTACCTGCGGTGGCTGTTCTTCGCCGCCGGCTGCCTCGAGCCGGCGCTGGTCGATCGCGGGCTGCAGCGCCCGCCGGGTCGCCCGAGCGCCATGGGCTACGGCACGTACGAGGACACGCTCGGCGCTCTCGAGAAGGCGATCACCCCGGGGCCCTTCATCCTCGGCGAGCGCTTCAGCGCGGCGGACGTGTTCGTCGGCTCCGAGATCGGCTGGGGCTTGATGACCAAGAGCCTCGAGCCGCGCCCGGTCTTCACCGCCTACGCCGCGCGGCTGAACGACCGCCCCGCGTTCCGTCGCGTGATGGAGCGGAGCGCGGAGCTCGAGAAGACGCTGCGGGGCTAGCGTCCCGAGTCCGAGATTCGCAAGCGAATCGCGGGCTCGGTCCACCGGCGCGAGGTCGACGAGGCGGGCGACGGCGGGCCGTACCTCGACGCGGTCCTCAAGGAGGTGCTTCGGCTGCGGCCGGTCGTGCCCGCGGTGGGGCGGCGGCTGAAGAGCCCCATCCGGCTCGGGCGGTGGGAGATCCCCGCCGGCGAGATGGTCGTGCCGGTGTCGTTCCTCACCACCGCCTCGCCTCGATCTACCCGGACCCCGAGTCCTTCCGGCCCGAGCGCTTCGTCGGCGTGAAGCCGGACCCGTACGCCTGGTATCCGTTCGGCGGCGGCGCGCGCCGCTGCCTGGGCATCGCGTTCGCGCTGCTCGAGATGCGCGTCGTCATCGCCGAGGTGGTGCGCAGCGTGGAGCTGCGCAAGGCGCGGCCGGAGCCGGCGGACGTGAAGCGGCGAGGCTTCACGCTCGTGCCGAAGGGCGGCACCGAGGTCATCGTGCGCGAGCGCCTCCAGCGCGACGCCAGCGCCGCGCAGCCGGCCGCCGCAACGCCCGCTCGGGACGCGATGGCGGCCGGCCGCTGAGCCGTCAGTCGGACCGATCGTCGGCCGCGTCGACGTCGTCGAAGAGCGCCGGCAGGATGGCTCGCAGCGCGTCGCCGCTCTTCTTCGGGGCGCTCGCGGGCACTTCGGCCCGTGCGGGCGCAGGGCGGCCGAGCAGCGGCAGCCCGACGCGGGCGCGCTCGGGCGGGGGAGGGACGCGCGCCGGCTCGATCGCCGGCGCCAGCTCGCCGGCGCCGACGAACGGAGCGCGCAGCGCCGCGTCGCGCTCGTCGCGTGCGACCGCCGGGCAGGGCGCCAGCTCCGCGTCGCCGAAGCGCGCCAGATACTCGGGGTCGACGCCTGCGCACGAGGGGCGCGAGGGGCACGACCCGCATGCCGCGCCGAACGCGCGCGGCTCGTCGGCGGCGTCGTCGAGGGCGCGCGCGGCGAACGGTCCGAGCAAGCAGCTCGGCGCCCCGCGCACGAACGCCGGCAGGCCGAGCGCGGCGGCGGCGTCGAGCGCGTGCAGCGCGAAGGGCATCGCGAGCGCCAGCCGCGGCACCACGCGGTCGGCGCCTGCGGCCGCGCGCCCGCGCCAGCGCGGCACCTCGATGCACCACGCGCTCGCGCCCCTCGCCGCGAGAAGCCGCGGCATGGGCGCCAGCACCCGGAAGAGCGAGCGCGTCAGCACGGTCGCGACGACGACCGTCAGCCCGGCCGCGCGCGCCGCGGCCAGCGTCCGCAGCGCCGCGTCGAAGGCGCCGGCCACGCCGGCGTGCCAGTCGTGCACGCGCGCGTCGGCGCCGTGGATGGACAGGTGCACGTCGGTCAGCCCGGCCCTCGCGAGCGCCTCGACGCGCCCCGCCGCGGCGAGCGCGCGCCCGTTGGTCTGCACGCCGACACGCGCGTAGCCGAGCGCGCGCGCCCGCGCGACGAGCGCCTCGAGCCGGGCGTCGGCCGCGGGCTCGCCGCCCACGAGCGTCACCGCCCGGGCGCCCGCGACCCGCCCGCGCCCGAGCGCCTCCTCCACCGCCCCGTCGCTCGCGGCGCCACGCTCCAGCCCCTCCTGCGCGCAGAACACGCACGCCCCGTCGCACGCGCGACCGAGCGACACGACCCAGCGTCGGGTCATCGCGTCATCGCCGCGGCGGATCGAACGCCCAGCGCTCGACGATCGACGCGAGGCGCGGCACGCGGCCCCCCGCGCGCTCGCGCGCCCCGAGCCGTAACGCGAGCGCCATCGCGCCCAGACCGTGCGTCTCGTCGGTGCGCGTCGCGCCGTCGCCGCCGTTGCGCAGGTAGACGGCGAGCGACCCGGCGCGCGCGACGCCCGGCGCCTTGGGCTCGTGCCGGTGCACTTCGACGACGAAGTCGCGCCCTCGCGGGTCGCGCAGCACGACGGGCACGCCGCCCCGCTCGACCGGCTGCACGCGCACGAGGATGCACGGCCCGAGGCGCGTGCCCGGCGCCAGCTCGGGGAACGGGGAGCTGCCGCGGGCCTCGCCGCCGTCGGCGCGCTCCGCCGCTCGCGCATCGGCGGCGCCGAGCAGACCCGCCGCCGCCAGCGCCCCGGCCATCGCCCCCAGAAGCTCTCGCCGCGTCCAGCGCATGCGCTTCACGATCGCCATGGGTCAGTATTCCTCGCAGGAAAGCGTACGCTTTAGGACGCTCGCGCTCAAGGCGCCGAACGGGTATCTTGAGGGTGGGCGCCGGGCGGCTCGTGGTGGGCGCGGCGTGCACGGGGACCGATGAGACATCGCGCGATCCTCGCTGGCCTGCTCGCGCTCGTGCTCGCCGTCGTCCTCGGCGGGCCGGGCTGCGCGACCGGCGGCTCGGTGCAGTCCGGCGACGACGGCGGCGGCGGCGACGCGACGACCACCGAGGCCGGCGATGCCGGCTCGTGCGCGGCCCCCAAGACGATGTGCGGAACGTCGTGCACGAACCTCGGCAACGACCCGAAGAACTGCGGCCAGTGCGGCGCCGCGTGCGGGATGTTCCAGGTCTGCACCGAGGGCGACGGCGGGGCGGCGTGCGCCTACTCGTGCAGCCCGCCGCAGACGCTCTGCGGCGGCCCGAGCGAGGCCGGCGCCCCCGACGGAAGCGGCGACGACGCGGCGACCGACGACGGCGGCGGCTCGAGCGACGCGGCGACCTCGGACGCGGCCGCATCCGACGCCGGGGACGACGGCAGCGCGGGCGATGGCGGCGCGATCCAGCCGTACTGCGCCAACCTCGGCAACGACAACGACAACTGCGGCAAGTGCGGCAACGTCTGCAAGCCGATGCACACGTGCAAGAACGGCCAGTGCGGCCTGGACTGCTCGGCGGGCACCACGGCGTGCATCGCCGGCGACATCTGCATTCCTCCGGGCACGTGCTGCGACAGCGCGCAGTGCCAGATCACCGGCGAAATCTGCCCGATGCCGGGCGGCACGTGCCAGTGCCCCGGCGGCGAGCGCCCGTGCAACGTGACCAACTCGTGCATCTCGGTGAACGACTGCTGCACCCAGCAGGACTGCACGGTCGCAGGATCGACGTGCACCACGCCGGGCCAGGCGTGCCAGTGCGGCAACGGCCAGAAGGCGTGCGCCGCGACCAACAGCTGCATCCCGCAGAGCGACTGCTGCACGCCGGTCGACTGCGGCGCTCCGGGCAGCAACAACGTGCAGACCTACACGTGCATGGCCGGCACGTGCGGCATCGGGATGTGCAACCCCGGCTGCTACAACGACGACGGGCAGTACGCGAACGGCTGCGAGTGCTGCGACGACTCGCTCGGCAAGTCGTGCGGCGCGCCGACGGGGCTGGGCCAGCTCGCGATTGGCCAGACGATCACGAAGACCGGCGTGCTGCCGGCCGCCGGCGAGTCCGACTGGCTGCAGGTGACGTTCTCGAACGAGGGGAACAAGGGGTTCCACGGGAAGATCGCCTTCGCGGCGAACCCGAACAACGAGTTCGCGTTCGACGTCGACTCGAGCTGCAACGCGACGCCCCTGCCCTGCGGCGACGGCGGATCGTGCACGAGCAAGACGACCTGGGAGGTCTTCTACGGAGCGCAGGCGAGCGGGAACCCGGGCGACCCGAACTGGCAGCCCATCGCGCCCATCGGCACGGTGTACATCCGCGTCTACCGCGTCAGCGGCAGCCCGACGTGCGACACGTACACGCTGACGGTCGGCGAGTGAGGACCCCCCCCCGACGGGGGCCGCGGCCTCAGCGGGCGCACGAATCAACCGACCGGCTCGAACTCCCCCCAGCCGCGCCGCTTGAGGTAGTTGCGCCAGACGCCCTCGCACACCGCGTCGTAGCGGCAGCGCGCGCATTCGGGGCGCTTGTCGCGCTGCTCGTCGTCGAGATCGCCCCGCGTCACGAGCACCAGGCCCCGCCCGCGCCCCTCCTGCGCGCGATCGCCCTTCTTCCCCGCCTCGAGCCCCGCGTGCGCCGCGAGGTCGAAGTGGCGGTACTTCTCGACGTAACCCCGGTTGAAGTCCGGGATGCCCTCGGTCGTGCAGAGCGGGATGTCGACCAGGAACGCCATCGGCCGCGGCTCGCCGAGCGCGTCGAGGAACGCGCGGAAGCCCGCGGCGATGTCGCCGTAGGAGGGGAAGATCTGCTCGAAGTACGTGTTCGCGCGGCCGTTGGCCTGCATCACGTTGAAGACCACCTGGTCGACGCCGTGCTCGCGCAGGAAGCGGTAGACGTCGAGCATGTGCGGCAGGTTGCGGTCGGTCACGACCGTCGACGTGTGCAGCTCGACGCCGTAGCGCTTGAGCTTCGCGACCGCGTCGAGCCCGGCCACCGTCTGCTCGAAGCTGCCCGGCGTGCGCGTCAGCCCTTCGTGCAGCTTCTTCGTGTGACCGTGGATGGAGACGTAGAAGCGGTTCATCCCGGCCTTGGCGAGCGCCACCGCGTACGGGAACTGCGACAGCCGCCGCCCGTTGGTCATGACGCTCACGCGCCGGTAGCCGAGCGACTTCGCCCACGCGACGAACTGCGGCAGCTCGCCGCGCGTCGTCGGCTCGCCGCTCGTGAAGCAGACCTCCTCGGCGCCGCGGTGCTCCTCGAGGATCCAGCGCACGCGCTCGGGCGTCATCGCGCCGTTGTTGACCTCGCGCGCCTCGCGGTCCTCCTCCATGCAGAAGACGCAGTTGTTGTTGCACACCGCGCCGATCGACACGTGCACCCGCTCCTTCTGGTCGCGGATGCGCTCGGTGATGGACGGGTCGACGGCGGCCACTCCCGGGCATTGTAGCGCCTGGGCGGAATAAACGTGGGAGCTCGAGCGTCGCGGCACGATGCCGGGCGCGACCCGCCCGCCGCGGCGTGTTACAAAGCGCCCCCGCCAAGCCGAGAGAGAGTGCACATGTACGACGTCCGTGCCCTGAACGAGCTCGTGGCCAAGGAGAGCGCCTTCGTCGACCGCCTCGTCAACGAGGTCGGCAAGGTCATCGTCGGCCAGCAATACATGATCGAGCGCATCATGGTCGGCCTGCTCACGGGCGGGCACGTGCTGCTCGAGGGCGTGCCGGGTCTCGCCAAGACGCTGACGGTGCGCACGCTGTGCGACGCGATCAACGCCAAGTTCGCGCGCATCCAGTTCACGCCCGACCTGCTCCCGGCGGACCTCGTCGGCACCGTCGTCTACAACCAGCCCAAGGGCGAGTTCACCTCGAAGCTCGGCCCCATCTTCGCCAACCTCGTGCTCGCCGACGAGATCAACCGCGCGCCCGCCAAGGTGCAGAGCGCGCTGCTCGAGGCGATGCAGGAGCGGCAGGTCACCATCGGCGACAAGACGTACGCCCTGCCCGAGCCCTTCGTCGTCATGGCGACGCAGAACCCCATCGAGCAGGAGGGGACGTACCCGCTGCCCGAGGCGCAGGTCGACCGCTTCATGCTGATGGTCAACGTCGGCTACCCGACGCGCGACGAGGAGCGGAAGATCATGGACCGGATGACCCAGCCGGAGCCGCTGAAGGTGCAGCCGGTGGTCACGCCCGCGGAGCTGGTGGACGCGCGCAACGTGGTCAAGCAGGTGTACGTCGACGAGAAGGTCAAGGAGTACATCGTCGACGTCGTGTTCGCGACGCGCGAGCCCGCCAAGCACGGCCTCAAGGACCTGGCGCCGCTCGTCGAGTTCGGCGCCAGCCCGCGCGCCAGCATCGCGCTCAACCTCGCGGCGCGCGCGCACGCGTTCTTGCGCCACCGCGGCTACGTCACGCCGGAGGACGTCAAGGCCGTCGGGCCGGACGTGCTGCGCCACAGGCTCGTTCTGACCTACGAGGCGGACGCCGAGGAGGTCACGAGCGAGCAGATCGTCAAGCGCGTGTTCGAGGTCGTCGAGGTGCCCTGAAGCGCGGCCGCACGCGGGCGGTCACCGGGGTGTCCAGTGGCGCCTGACTCGGGAACCTGAGACATTGGTGCCGGGGGACGCCCGCGATGACCGAGTCGGACAAGCGCAAGCCCGCGGGCGCGACCATCCAGATCGACCTGACGGACGTGCAGCTCGTCGACCCCGACGCGGCCATGCGCGGCCCGGAGTCGAACAGGGCGCCCCCTCCGCTGCCCGCGTCGGCGCTCGTGCCGCCGGCGGCGCCGGCCACCGCGTCGCCGGCACGCACCGGCCCGACCTCCCGTCAGCTCGCCGTTCTGATCGCGGGCGTCGTCATCGCCATCGCCGCAGGTCTCGCCGTCGGCCTCGGCGCTCGCGGCGGTGCCGCTCCGGCCGCATCGGCCTCGACGCCGCGGTCGCCGTCGAGCCCCCCGGTCGCGCTTCGGCCGCCGTCCCCGGCGCCGTCGGCGAGCGTGCTCACGATCCCGCCCATCGAAGTGAAGTGACGGGGTCGGGACGCGCAGCCCCTGCCGGCGCGACGGGTCGAGTCGCGCTGCCGCGCGCGTCGGGGCCGATCGCGCACGCGACGGCGCGATGGCTCGCGTGGGACGGCTCTTGCTAGACCGCTGGGCGGAGGTCGTCATGCGAGTCGCACCGAGGCTGCTCGCCTGCTCGCTGCTCGCGATGGTGCTCGCCCTCGGGACGGGGTGCGACGAGTACCACCTCGACGCACGCAGCCCGGACGACGTCGAGGGCATGCCGCTGGCTCCGGCGAGCACCGCCGCCGAGCTCGCGGGCGGGACCGACGCCGCGATGGATCAGGCCATCGACGAGTGGATCGCGAGCCAGCCGCCCGCGCCGCCGCCGCTGCCTCCCCGGCGCACCATCTCGTTCGGCTTCATCGGCGACGCGCCGCTGCAGCCGATCCCCCCGGTCGAGGATCCCCCGTGGGCGCACTTCTCCTGCGGCCAGTGCGACGAGGATTACGAGCTGCCCTGACCGTCACCGCACCAGGCGCACGCGCACGTCGACCCTGCGCCCCGCGGCGCCGCCGGCCGCGGGCAGCGCGAAGAACGCCGCCCCCGTGTCGCCGGAGAAGCTGCCGCCGCTCAGCGCGAAGACGTCGCCGTGCAGGCCGTCGTGCACGTCGTCGGGCGACACGCGGGCCGTGACGCGCAGGCGGGTCGCGGCCTCGCGCGCCGTGAAGGTCCTCGGGCCGAGTACCGCGAGCGTGCGCTCGAGGTCGCGCCGCAGCGCGGACGGCGGATCGCCGTCGACGGCGCTCGACGCGAGGTGGCCGGCCGCGTCGAGGGTCAGCGTGACGTCGGCCGCGCCGGCGCCGCCGAATGGGACGGTCGTCCACGCGGCGTCGGCGCTTCCGACCTGGGGGAAGGCTCGCGTGAAGGTCGTCGCGAGGTCGGTCGCGTAGGCGACGCCGACCGCACCGAAGAGCGGCGTCGGGGCGCCCGCGGTCGGGGCGCTCGACCGCGAAGGCGTCGGCGCCGACGCGTTCGCCGCGACGCGCGCCGGCGCAGAGAGGCCGCGCTCGCGACCGCGGGCGGCACGGTCCCCGCGGGCGTGGGCGTCCCCGCGGGCGTCGGCCGCGTGCGCGACGGCGGCGGTCGGTCCGACCGAGCCCACGGCGGCCGGCTGGAAGGTCCCGGACATCGGGACATCGAGATCGACGGCGATGAACGGCGCCGCGTCGTGCGCGGGAGCGGCTCGCCGCGGCTCGATCGCCGCGAACGCGGCGGCGTGCAGCGCGAGGCTCGCGACCAGGAGCAGCGGCCAGCGGAGGTGCGGCACGGCAGCGCCTCACTTCGTCGGGTGGAAGACCAGGGGATAGACGACCGTCACGCGACCGGCGCCCGAGGGAGGAAACGCCATCGTCGCGAACGCGCGCACGACGCAGTCGACGACGCCCGCGTCCGGCAGGTCCGACGCGGCATCGGCGGCGGTGGCGACGCTGCCGTCCGGCTCGATCGTCAGCTTGACGGCGACGCGCCCGTGCAGGGTCGGATCGGTGCGCAGCCGCGGCTCGTAGCAGAGGCGGAAGCGGTCGAAGCTCCTGCGGACCACGCGACGGATGTCGTCGGCCTGTAGCCAGCGCGGCGATCTCGGCGTGCCCCACGCGCCGTCGGCGCGCGCCGGGTCGAGCCTCGGCTGGGTCTTCGCGTCGAGGACGCGCCAGTACGTATCGTCGAGGGGTCCGCCGCGATGGTCGAACGCGTCGAGGTCGCGCACGCCCTCGCCCCTGCCGACGGTGTGGACGTACGCGAGCGGGATGGCCGCGGCCTTCTCGTCCTGCGCGGGCGCGACGGCGAGACGAAGCCCGCCGGGCGCGGCGACGTCCTCGATCGACGCGCGCCACGAGGGCGCCCCGCGGGCCGCCGCCGTCTGCGGGCCCGCGCTCGGGCGCGTCCACGGGCTCGCCTCGCCGGGCGATGCGCCCTGCGCCGGAGCGACCGCGGCGAAGAGGCCGTCGAACATGGACATCTCGCGTCGGAGCGCGTCGGCGCGCGCCTCGTTCGCGGGGTCTGCCGCCGCCGTCGCGGCCGTGAGCAGCCACGCGCTCGCCGCGAGGGCGCAGGACACACGAACGAGCGATGCGACCATCGCCCGGTGCAGTTGCAACGCCCGCGCCCGCGCCCGCGCCCGCGATGGCGCGTCCGTTGCTCGTGCAACGTGACGGACCTCGATGAGCCCCCGGCTGCCCGCCCTCGCGATCGCGATCCTCGCCGGCGCGACGGCCTCTGCCTGCGCGAACGAGTACCACCCCGAGTACCACCCGGTGTCGACGTACTCGTACGTGCAGAACGTCACCTACGCGCGCGACATCGTGAACGTCCAGCGCGCGCCGCGGGCTTCGCCCGGCGCGTCCGTCGAGCGTGACGTCAGGGCGGCGCTCGCGGGCTCGGGCGCCGACGACGCGCCGTGCGCGGACGGCGGCGCGCTCGCCTGCTATCGCGAGTGCTTTCACGGGCGCGCAAGCCGCGCCTGCTACCGCCTCGGGGTGATGTTCGACCGGGGCATCGAGGTCGTCGCGAGCCCCAAGACCGCGGCGCGGCTGTACGCGATGGCGTGCCGGATGGGCGACTGCGACGAGCCGCCCGATCCGCCGGCGGGCGCCCCCGTGACGTCGCCCGGCACGCTCGTCGTGTACGGAAACGTGAACGGCAACGTCGTCATCGGGAGGTGACGGGGGAGGGGAGGGAGGGGAAGAGTTTCCGTCGGCGGGGAGGAAATTCTCCGGCCTCCCCACGCGAGCGAAGCCCTCGGGCGCGCGGCGCCGCGAAGCTTTCTGGTGTAGCGCGGCGAGTATGGATACAAGGGAGGACCGTGACGCTTCCCTGCGTTCGACTCTTCGCCGACCATGTCGCCGTCACTCGCACCGATGGGCTCTCTTGCGAGGTCGACGAGCTCCTGGTGCCGCTCGTGGAGCTGAGCTTCGAGTACGGGGGCACGCGCGTGCGCGCCGGCGACGAGCGCACCCGCGTCTTCCGCTCCGACGCCGGCGGCCTGCAGGCCGTCGAGCGCGATCGCGCCAAGGAGCACGAGGCGCGCCGCGTGCTCGAGCGCCTGGGCGCCGTGGAGCTCGCGTGCGTCGAGTCGATCGCGCCGCCCCCGGGGTGCGAGCCCGACTACGTCGTCCGCGCCGACGGCGACGAGCACGCGTTCTGCTCGTTCACGGCGCGCGCGCTCGCGCAGTGGCGCGAGCTCGGCTGGCGCGTCGAGGTCGACCCGGCGTACCCCTTCCGCGTCGTCGAGCGCGACCCCGCGTGGTACGCGCGCCTCGAGCCGTGCGACCAGCCGCCGGACTGGTTCGGGCTGGAGCTCGGCGTCGAGATCGACGGCCAGCGCATCGATCTCGTCGCCGTGCTGCTCGATCTGCTCGAGCGCCTCGACGCCGACGGGGGGCTCGACGCCCTCGCCTCGTCGTGTCGGCCCACCTGGGCGCTGCGCGTCAGCGAGACGCACCACCTGACGCTGCCGCTCGAGCGGCTGCGCGCGCTGCTGCGCGTCGTCGCGGAGCTGTACCAGGGCGAGCGGCGCGCCAGCGCCTTCCCGGAGGTGCGCGCCGCCGCGCTGGTCGAGCTCGAGACGACCTTCCGCCGCACCGGCGCGACCATCGCGTGGCACGACCGCGCGGGGGTCACCGAGCGCGCGCGGGTGCGCGTCACCCCGGTCGCGCCGCCCGAGCCGCCGCCGTCGCTGCGCGCGACGTTGCGCCCGTACCAGGCCGAGGGCGTCGCCTTCCTGCAGCGCCTGCGCGCGGCCGGCGTCGGCGGCGTGCTCGCCGACGAGATGGGCCTCGGCAAGACGCTGCAGACGATCGCGCACATCAGCATCGAGAAGGCCGAGGGGCGGCTGGACGTGCCCGCGCTCGTCGTCGGCCCGACGACGCTGGTGGGCAACTGGTCGCGCGAGATCGCGCGCTTCGCGCCCGACCTGCGCGTCGTCGTGCTGCACGGCCCGGAGCGCCACGCCCGCTGGCGCGACGTGCCGGGCGCGGACGTGGTGATCACGACGTACCCGGTGCTCGTGCGCGACGAGGAGCGCTTCGCCGGGCAGCGCTTCCACCTCGTCGTGCTCGACGAGGCGCAGGCCATCAAGAACGCGCGCAGCCAGGCGCGCCGCGCGCTCGAGGGCGTCGACGCCGCGAACCGCGTGTGCCTGACGGGGACGCCGGTCGAGAACCACCTCGGCGAGCTGTGGTCGATCTTCGACTGGCTGGCGCCGGGGCTGCTCGGCGACGAGCTGTCGTTCCGGCGCTTCTGGCGTCAGCCCATCGAGCGGCGCGGCGACGGCGAGCGGCTGCTGGCGCTGCGCGAGGCGATCGCCCCGTTCGTGCTGCGCCGCCTCAAGCGCGACGTCGCCAAGGAGCTGCCCCCCAAGACGGAGCTCGTCCTGCCGGTGGAGCTCGGCGCCGGGCAGCGCGATCTGTACGAGGCGATCCGCGTGGCCGCGCACGCCGACGTGCGAAAGGCCATCCGCGCGAAGGGCTTCGCCGCGTCGACGGTGACGATCCTCGACGCGCTCACCAAGCTCCGCCAGGTCTGCTGCGATCCGCGCCTCGTCGCGATGGACGCCGCGCGCGGCGTGCGCGACTCGGCCAAGCTCGACGCGCTGCTCGCGCTCCTGTCCGAGCAGCTCGCCGGCGGCCACCGCGCGCTCGTCTTCTCGCAGTTCACGAGCATGCTGGCCATCGTCGCCGAGGCGCTGCGCGGGCGGGGCGTGCCGTACCTGCTGCTCACCGGCGAGACGCGCGAGCGGCAGCGCGTCGTCGACGCGTTCGAGGAGGGGCGCGCCGACGTCTTCCTCATCAGCCTCAAGGCGGGCGGAACGGGGCTCAACCTGACGAGCGCCGACACGGTCGTGCACTACGATCCGTGGTGGAACCCCGCCGCGCAGGCGCAGGCGACCGACCGGGCCTACCGCATCGGGCAGAAGCGCCCGGTGTTCGTGCACAACCTCGTCGTGGCGGGGAGCGTCGAAGAGCGCGTGCTCGCGCTCCAGGAGAAGAAGCGCTGGCTGTCGACGACGCTTCTCGGCGACGGCGGGGCGGCCCCGCCGATCAGCGAGAACGACGTGGACGCGCTGTTCGCGCCGCTCGGAAAAGACGAGCTGGACGCGAAGTGACGTCGTCGCGCGTCGGCGCCGTGGCGGCGGCCGCGAGCGAGCTGATGCCGGCAAGCGTCACCTGATGACTGCAAGACGCCGTTGCTCCGGGTGCGGGTGGGCCCTAAACCGGAAAAGCGCGGCGTCCGCGTTGGCGCCCCGCTTGCCAAAGAGCCCCGTGGTGGTCGCCCCTCTGATCCTCCTCCTCTGCGTCGCCGCCTTCGCGGCGGGGTACGCGGTCGCGGCGAGGCGCAGCCGGACGGACATCCCGGCGACGCCCGAGATCGTCCCGCCTGCGTCGCTCGACGACGCGCCGGAGTCCGAGCCCGCGCGCGTCGCGTACGTGTCGCAGCCGCCGGAGGGCAGCCCCGAGTGGCAGCAGGCCATGGCGGACCTGGGCGAGCGCATGCGCCTCTCCGGCGTCAAGGTCGCCGTCTTCGTGCACGGATCGTTCGTCGGCGACGACCCCCTGGCCCTCGCGCACGTCCTGGAAGACACCTTCCCGCTGCTCCCGGACGTCGCCCGCCGGTTGCGCGGGCTCACGCGCGCGCAGGTGTCCCGCTTCCTGGGGGACCTCTCGAACTTCACGCGCGAGTACGTCGAGTGCTTCTCGCGCGCGACGGGGGTCGACGCGTTCGAGCTCACGTGGTCCGGCGAGAATCACCACGCGGCGCGCATCCAGGGCGCGGTGCGACTGGCGCGCGCCCTGGCGCTGCACAGGGGCGGCGCGCTGCGTCCGGGGGATCGCGTGCTCGTCGTCGGCCACAGCCACGGCGGGCAGGTGGTCGCCGTGCTCAGCCAGCTGCTGGCGCGGGCGCACGGCTACGAGGAGCTCGTGTCCGCCGCGCAGGCGCGCGGCGAAGACATCGGCGCGCTGCAGGAACACCTCGCATTGCTGCGGCGGTGCGCGCTCGACGTGGTGACGCTGGGCACGCCCGTGCGCTACGGGTGGGCGCGGGGAGCACGCCTGCGCCTGCTGCACGTCGTCAATCACCGCGGCGGGGCCCGCGCCCCGTCGCTGCGCGGCTGGCTGCACACGCGCCACGGCGACTACGTCCGTCAGCTCGGCGTGCACGGCTCCGATTTCCCCGCCGTGACGGCGACCGAGCGGCAGCGCAACGCGCGTCTCGACCGGCTGCTCGGCCCCGGCGCCAGCCTGCGCGCCTTGCTGCACCACGTCGCGCGGTCCGTCCGGGCCGCGCCGCAGGGGATGACGGTGCTCGTCGACTACGGCGATCGCGCGCGCGTCGTGCCCAACTTCCTCGCGACGGGGCTCGGGCACTCGGCCTACACGCGCCGCGACGCGATGCTGTTTCACGCGCACCTGGTGGCGAGCCACTTCTACCCGCCCGCGGGGGCCGGCGGCCCCCCCGCCCTCCTCGTGGGCCCTCGATCGTGATCTCCGGTCTCGAGCACGCTACACTCGCGTCGACGCGCGCGGGGATGCCCGATGACCCACGTGACCAGGCGCGACGGCCCCCGGCACGCAGGTGCCGGACACGGAACGAGCGGCGCGGCGTTCTCCGACCCCGCCATCTCCGGCGAGATCGTCGCGCCCGTTCTGCAGGCGCTCGAGGCGTGCGGCGTCGATCGCGCGGCGCTGGGCGCGTTTCCTCCGGCCGCGGGCGACATGGTGCCGGGTGCTGCGGCCGATCGGTGGCTCGACGCCGCCGCCGACCTCCTGCACGACGAGGCGCTCGGTCTCACGCTGGCGCGACGGCTGCCCATCGGGGCGCTGGGGCTCATCGACTACGCGCTCTGCGCGAGCACCTCGCTGCGCGCCGCCCTCGCGCGCGTCGCCCGCCACTACGGCGCGGTGACGCAGCGGGTCTACCTGTCGCTCCACGAGGCTCCGCCGCAGGCGATGCTGCTCTTCGAGCGGCGCTCCGGCACGGCGCACAGCCGGCACTGGATCGAGTTCTCGTTCGCGATCATCGCCGAGCGCATGCGCCAGACGCTCGGGCGAGACGTGCGCTTCGAGCGGGTTTCCTTCCGTCACGGGCCCCCCGCGAGCGCCGACGCCCACGACGCGTTCTTCGGCACCCGCGTGGCGTTCTCGGCGCCGGGGGACCGACTCTGCTTCGCGCACGCGCTGCTCGACGGTCGGCTGCGTACGGCCGCGGCGGCGCTCGCCGAGCTGCTCGACGGCCAGATGGCCGCCCGGCGCCCGCCGGAGGATGCGCACGCGTCCGACGCGCTGGTCTGCCGCGTGCGTCAGAAGCTGCGCTCGTTGCTGGACGACGGCGACGTCCGCGTCGAGACGGTCGCGACCGAGCTCGCCACCAGCACGCGCACGCTGCAGCGCGAGCTCGGACGCCGGGGCACGAGCCACAAGGCGCTGCTGGACGAGGTGCGGCGCGACCGCGCCCTCGAGCTGTTGAACGAGGGCCGGTCGACCGTCGCGGAGATCGCCGGGCGCCTGGCCTACGCCGAGCCGAGCGCCTTCTTCCGCGCGTTCCGCCGGTGGACGGGCACCAGCCCGCGAACGAAGAAGTGACCCGGGGCCCCTGCCGGAGCGGCGCGGCGACGCGTCACCCGCCCCGCTCGATCTTCTGGCCGGCCTTGAGCGTCAGCTTCTCGTCGATCGTCTCCTTGCCGGCGTCCTTCACGACCAGCGTGTGCTCGCCTTCGTCGAGGAGCACCGACACCGGCGCCACCCCGACGTCCACGCCGTCGACGTCGACGCGGCCGTGGAGCCCCTTGTAGGCGATGACCGCCCCCGCGCTCCCCTGCCACCGGCGCGCGAGCGTCACGACGCTCCGCTCCTCCTTCTCGAGCTCCGGCACCGAGGGGCGCTTCCTTCCGTCGCGCATCGCCACGCAGTCGGGCGCGGCGACGACCGCCGACGGACGGCCGTCGACCTGGAAGGTGGCGCTGCTGGCGAGCGCGCGCAGGAGCGGATCGCCGCTCGTGTCCTCGAGCGCGATCGTGGCGCCGCGCACGACGACGGTGCCGGCGCCGCCGAGCTGGGCGTGAATCTCCTCGCCGGACGCCGCGGCGATCACGATCGCGCCGCGGTGGATCTCGACCGTTCCGCCTCCGTCGGCGCCGAGCTCCGTGACGCGCACCTCCGCATTGGCCCCCATGCACAGCCGCGACGCGCGGATGCTGAAGCAGAGGCTGCCGTGCCCGGTGTGCAGCGTGGCCCCCTTCGCGAACGGGAGGGCGGCGCGCGCGTGGTCGGCGTCGACGCTCGCGTCGCCCGAGACGAGCACGACCCGGGGCTGGGCGAGCCCGAGCTTGGAGGGCGTCATCAGGCGCCAGGTGAGCAGGCCCAGGATGACCGCCGCTCCCGCACCGATGCCGAGGTACAGCCGACGCATGGCGCGCCCTCTATACCACGCCGGTCGCCGCACGAGGCCCCCGACGCCGGCTCAGGAATACGGAGGGGGGCTGGATTGTCCGGCCCCGTGCTAGAAGGGCCCGCCGCGCCTGGCTTTCTGCCGGCGCGGCCCCGTCCGACGTACCTCGCACGAACGCGCCACCCACCGTGATCCCGAAGGAGCTCCTCGCAGCCCTACGCACGATCGAGATCCACACCGCGCGGCTGGCCAACGAGCAGCTGTCGGGGACGTATTCGTCCAGCTTCAAGGGACAAGGGCTCGCCTTCCGCGAGGTGCGCCCGTACCAGGCCGGCGACGACGTGCGCACCATCGACTGGAACGTCTCGGCGCGCATGAACGACACCTTCGTCAAGGTGTTCGTCGAGGAGCGCGAGATGACGGTCATGCTCGTCGTGGACCTGTCCGCGAGCGAGCAGTTCGGCACGAGGCGCGCCGCCAAGGTGCGCGTCGCGAGCGAGGTCGCGGCGCTGCTGGCCTTCAGCGCCATCCGCAACAACGACCGCGTCGGGCTCATCGTGGCGACCGACAAGATCGAGCGCATCGTGCCGCCCAAGAAGGGCGAGAAGCACGTGATGCGCGTCGTGCGGGAGATCCTCGGCTTCGAGCCGCAGCCCGCGCAGGACCGCCGCGAGGCCCGCGCGGCCCCCAGGGGCCGCCTCGAGCGAGGCGGGCAGGCCGGCGCGCGCGCGTACGACGACAAGGGGCGCATGCGGCTCGGCGCGGCGACCAACCTCAAGGCGTCGCTCGAGGCGCTGGTGCGCGTGTCGCGGCGGCGCAGCATCACCTTCGTCGTGAGCGATTTCTACGACACGGGCTACGAACGCGCGCTCGCGCTGGCGTCCGCCAAGCACGACGTCGTGCCGGTCGTGCTCGTCGACCCGCGCGACCGCGAGCTGCCCGACGTCGGCCTGGCGAGCTTCGAGGACCTCGAGAGCGGTGAGAGCGTCGTCGTCGACACGAGCGATCCGCGCGTGCGCGCCTGGTACGCGTCGACGATGAAGCAGATCACCCTGGCGCGCCGCGGCGTCTTCCACAAGCTGGGCCTCGACGCCGTCGAGATCGAGACGGGCGGCTCCTTCGTCCGACCGCTGCGCGACCTGTTCGCCCGCCGGGCGCGGAGGATAAGGCGATGAGCGCCGCCCTCACGTGGCGTCTCGGCGTCCTGGCGGCTCTCCTTCTCTCGTCGCGCGCGGCGCGGGCGGAGTGCGTCGAGACGGCGCCCGCCGGCGCCGAGCGGCCGCAGATGGTCGACTCGTTCCCGCAGCGCGGCACCAGCGGGTACGCCGCGACGCTGCACATCGTGGTCTCGCACGGAAGGGGCGAGACGGTGCTTCCGCGCGGGCTCGAGCTGCAGGGCGAGAGCGACGCGGCCAAGGCGCTGAAGTCCGCCGGCTTCGAGCTGCCCGATCAGGACGGCGGGGCCGGCGCGCGGCTGTCGAGCGTGGTCGTCGACCCGAAGAGCGGCCGCAGCCAGACGACGCTCGACCTGCCGCTCGTGGCGCTGCCGCCCCAGCCGGGCCGGCACACGCTGGTGCTGCCGGCGCTGCCGGTGTCGATCGCGCGCGCCAACAACGACGTCGTCACCCTCTGCACGAAGCCGCACACGATCGTCGTCGAGGACCCGACCGCGTCGACCCCCGACGCGAAGCCGAAGCCCAACCCGGCGCCGCGCGTGCAGCGCGAGGAGTGGGTGGCGCTCGAGCGCGCGCTGTCGTGGGGCACCGTCGGCGCGCTGGCGGGCAGCCTGCTGGCGTGGCTCGTGTACCGCTGGCTCAAGCGCCCCAGGCCCGTGCCGCCCCCGCCGCCTCCGCGCCCGCCGTGGGAGGTCGCGCTCGAGCGGCTGCACGAGGTGCGGCACGCGGGGCTGCTCGAGACGCAGCGCTTCGCCGTCTTCTTCGACCGCGTCAACGACGCGGTGCGCGAGTACCTCGGCGCCCGCTTCGGCTTCGATGGGCTGGAGTCGACGACCGACGAGACGATGGCCGCATTGCGGCGCGCGCCGCATTTCGGGCTGCCGCTGCCCGAGGTGGCGGGCTTCCTCCAGGAGTGCGACCTCGTGAAGTTCGCCGACGTGACGCCGACGCTCGACGAGTGCGAGCGCGCGCTCGCCCAGGCCGAGCGCCTGGTGCAGTCGACGATGCCCGCCGAGGCCCCGCCGGCGCCCTTCGCGCCGCCGCCGCAGGAGGCCGGCGCATGAGGGGCCCCAGGGTGCGCTGGGTCCGAGGCGCCCTCGTGGCGCTGGGGACGCTCGCGGTGCTGGCGCTCGCCCTCGTCGGGCCGCTGCTCGCGCGGGGCGACGCCTGGCAGAGCGCCGTCTGGAGCGCGTGGCCGGGCAAGCTCGGCGAGCACCCCTCCACGGCCGACGCGCTGGCGTGGCTCGCGCGCGCGGGCTGGTGCGTCGCGCTGGTCGTGGGGCTGCTGGCCGTGCCCTACGTCGTGTGGCGGATGACGCTCGGCGCCGACGCGCGCGTCCCCCGCCTGGGCGTGCCCGCCCTCGCGCCCATCGCCATCGGCCCCCGCGGCTGGCGCGCGCCGCTGCGCGACGTGCCGGGCGTCCTGCGCGGCGCCGCGCTGATCATGGCCGTGCTCGCGCTCGGCCGCCCGCAGAGCGTGCTGCGCGGCGAGACGGAGGAGGAGAAGGGGATCGACATCGTCCTGGTGCTCGATCTCTCCGGCTCGATGTCCGCCTGCATGGACGGGCCGACCGACGCGGTGCCGGGCCGGATCGCGCGCGCGCAGAGCCACCGCCCGACGCGCCTGGACGTCGCCAAGGACGTGCTCATCGACTTCGTGCGGCGTCGCAAGACCGATCGCATCGGCGTCGTCGTCTTCGCCAAGCAGGCGTTCGTGCTCTCGCCGCCGACGCTCGACTACGGCCTCATCACCAACCTCGTCTCGCGCATCGAGCTGGGCGTCATCGACAGCAGCAAGACGGCCATCGGCGACGCGGTCGGTACCGCCGTGGCCCGCATGCGCCGCAGCACGGCGCGCAGCAAGGCGGTCGTGCTGCTCACCGACGGCGACTCGAACGAGGGGGTCATCTCGCCCGAGTACTCGGCGCACCTTGCCAAGAAGGAGGGCGTGCGCATCTACACGGTGCAGATCGGCAACGGCGACGACGTCGACGTGCAGACCGGGACGGATCTGTTCGGCCAGCCGGTGTACGAGCGCAAGCACTTCCCCGTGAACCCCGAGCTGTTGCGCAAGATGGCGCACGAGACCGGCGGCGAGGCGTTCATCGCCACCGACAAGTCGGGGCTCGAGAAGAGCATGCACTCCATCCTCGATCACCTCCAGAAGACGCGCTTCGAGGCGCAGGCGTCGACGATGGAGGACCTCTTCCCGCTGCTGCTCGTGCCGGCGGCGGTGCTGCTGGCGCTCGAGGCGCTCGTCCGCCTGGCGCTCGTGCGGAGGTACCCGTGAAGTGGGGGCACGACTTCGGGTCGCTGGCGGGGATCCTCGTCGCGGTCTTCTGCGGCGTCGCGTTCCTCGCGTACGCGGGCGCGGTCCTCTGGGCGAGCGTGCGCCAGGCGCGCGCGACCAGGGCGTTCGGCGAGCCGGCGCTGCTCGGGCGCCTCGTCACCTACGACGCGACGGCCCGCCGCGCGGTCAAGTCGGTGCTCCTCGTCGTCGCGATGCTCCTCGCGTTCGTGGCGCTCGCGCGGCCGAAGTTCGGCAGCGGCACCAAGATCGTGCCCGCCACCAACCTCGATGTGGTCATCGTCCTCGACTACTCGAAGAGCATGTACGCGCGCGACATCGTGCCCAGCCGCATCGCGCGCGCGAAGGCGGAGGTGGCGCGCCTCATCCGCGATCTGCCCGGCGCGCGCTTCGGGGCGGTCGCCTTCGCCGGCGAGCCGATGAGCTTCCCGCTGACGAGCGACGGCCCGGCGATCGCGCAGTTCTTCCGCCAGCTCGAGCCCGACGACATGCCCGTCGGCGGCACCGCCACGGCGCGCGCCCTCGAGCGCGGGCGCGAGCTGTTCGCGCGCGACCCGAAGTCCAAGGACCACGAGCGCGTGATGGTGCTGGTGACCGACGGAGAGGACCTCGAAGGCGATCCGGTCAGCGTGGCCGACGAGTGCGCCCGCGAGGGGACGCGCATCGACGTCGTGCAGATCGGCGGACGCGCGCCGGAGGTCATCCCCGACGTGGGCCCCGACGGCAAGGTGAGGGGCATCCGCCGCGACGACGACGGCAAGCCGCTGACGACGCAGCTCTCCGCCGAGGGCGAGGCGCAGCTCGCGAAGGTCGCGCAGGTGACCGGCGGCACCATCGTGCGCGCCGCGCACGGCGACACGGGCATCGACCAGATCGCCCGGGCGCTGCAGAAGATGATGCGCGAGGAGCTGAGCGAGAAGGTCGAGACCGTGTACGCCGAGGAGTACGCGTGGCCGCTCGGCATCGCGGTCGTCCTGCTTTTCGTCGAGGGGTTCATCGGCGAGGCGCCGCGCCGCCGGAGGGTGGCCGCATGAAGGGCCTGCTCGTCGCAGCGACGCTCGGCTGCCTCTGGCTGGCCGCGTGCGGGTGGGACCCGTCGCGGCCGTTCGACCGCGACGCGCCGTCCGTCAAGGAGGCCATCTCCGATCTGGACGGCGGCGACGCCGGCAGCGCCGCCGCGCGCCTCGAGCGGTACCTGTCGACGGGCGCGTGCAAGGACGGGAGCATCGGCACGCCCGCCGACCTCAAGCGCCGCGCCGACGGCACCTTCGACCTGGGGCTGGCGCTCTTCCGCATCGGCGAGCGCTACGGCCGCCGCTTCGGCGACGAGGAGATCGACGCCGGGGTCGACGACGCGACGCGCGAACAGCGCCGCGCCCAGACCGAGTGCGCGCGGCGCGTGCTGGACGCCATCGCCGACGATCCCGCCGTGCCCCTCGAGCTGCGCGCGCGCGCGCACTACCTGCAGGGCAACCTCGCCTTCCTCGCCGGCGACTACGAGGAGGCCGTGCGCGACTACGATGGCGCGTTGGTGCTCGCGCCCGGCGAAGCGGACGCGGGCGATCCGGTCGGCCGCGACGCCGCGTGGAACCGAGCGATCGCCCTGCGCCGCATCGAGGACCAGAAGGACGCCGGGCAGGACGCGTCGCAGGACGCGAGCAACGACGGCGCGAGCGACGCCTCGTCCGCGCCCGACGCGGGCGACGGCGGGGGACGCGACGCCTCCGACGAGGCGGGCAAGGACGCGGGTGCGGACGGCGCCTCCGGCGGCGGCGAGGACGGCGGCGGACGCGACGGCGGGCGGGACGCGGGCCCGCAGCAGCAGCCGCAGTCGCAGCAGCCCGATGGCGGCGGCGAGCCGGAGGCCGGCGCGCAGCCGCCGCCCAGCAGCGACGAGGACGACCGCATGCTCGATCAGCTCGAGAACGCCCCCACGCTCCAGCAAGAGGAGGCGAGGCGCGCCGGCAAGAGGCGCGTCCGCGGCATGGCCGACAAATGAGGGGGCTCGTCGTCGCGTTCGTCTCGGTGCTCCTCCTCGCGCCGCGTGCGGCGAGCGCGCAGACGGTCCCGCAGCTCACCGTCCAGGTCGATCAGGACACGGTGGGCGTCGGCGACGTGGTGACCCTCGAGATGACGGCGCAGAGCGGCGACGCGATGCCGTCCGACCCCCGCCCGGGCGCCACGCCGGGCTTCGTCGTGCGGGGCCAGAACGCGTCGCCGACGCAGACGCACATCGCCATCAACGGCGTGCGCATCGATCGCTTCGGGCTCACCGTCGACTGGGCGCTGCAGGCCCAGCGCGTCGGCACGTTCGCGGTCGGCCCCGCGAGCGTCGTCGTCGGGGGCGTCCGGTACGCGGCGCGCGCCCCCCTGACGCTGCACGTCGTGCCGGCGGGCCAGGCGCCCCACCGGGCGCCGCCGCAGGCCCAGCCGCAGCAGGGCTTCGATCCCTTCGGTGCGTTCTCCCCCTTCGACGCGTGGAAGGGTCTCATCCAGGGCTTTCAGGGGCAGCAGCAGGACGATCAGCAGCCCCCGGCGCCGTCCATCACGACCGACCCGAAGCTCGCGCTCGCAGCTCCGCGCGGCGCCTACTACTTCCTGCACGCGACCGTCGACAAGACGAGCGTGGTCGTCGGCGAGCAGGTCACCTTCAGCGTGTACGAGTACATCGACGCCGGGGCGATGAGCATCCAGGTCGACGACGAGGACGTGCACGACGCCACGGCGGCCGATTTCGTGAAGCACCCGCTGCTGCGCGACGACCAGGACGCGCTGCTGTCCGGGTACGCGCAGATCGCCGGCCGGACGTGGATCGTGAAGCTCGTGCGCCGCTGGGCGCTGTTTCCGCTGCGCGCCGGCGACCTGACCATCGGGCCGATGAGCGTCTCGCTCCTGCGGCCGCGCACCCAGATGGGGGCGAAGCGCGCGACCGAGACCCTTCGCGTGCACGTCACCGAGCCGCCCGTCGCCGGTCGTCCGCCCGGCTATGCGCTCGGCGACGTCGGCCACTTCGCGCTGACGGCGCAGGTCTCCCCGAACGCCGTCGACCAGGGCGGGGCCGTCGGAGTGCACGTCGAGCTGTCGGGCACGGGCAACGTGCCGAGCGCGATCACGACGCCTGCCCGCGAGGGCGTCGAGTGGCTCGCGCCGGAGGTGCACGACAACCTCGGCGCGATCGGCCACGACACCTACGGCGGCAAGCGCACCTTCGACTACGTCGTCCGGCTCGAGCGCGCGGGCGACGTCGACCTCGGCGAGCTGGCGGTGCCGTTCTGGGATCCGGAGCAGAAGCGCTACGACGTCGCGCGCGCGACGCTCGGCGCGGTGCACGTCGCGCCGTCGGGCGCGGCGCCGACCGCGTCGGCCGATCCGGTCGAGGAGACGTTGCCCGGGCTGCCGCCGCCGCGCGACGCGCTCGAGGGGATGCGCGCCCCGCGCGCGCACCCGGACGACTCGCTCGTGTTCTGGCTGCTCGGCGTCGGAGCGTGGCCCATGGCGTTCGGCCTCGCCGTCGGCGGCCGCGCGGCCGGGCGCCGCGTCGCCGGCGCGTGGCGGTCGCGCAAGACCTCGCCGGCCGCCGAGCTGCGCGAGCGCGTCGCCGCCGCGGAGGCGGCCTGCCAGGGCAACGATCCGCGCGCCGCCGACGCCGCCGTGATGCGCGCGCTCGAGGCGGCGAGCGTGGCCCACGCCGGCGTGAGCGTCCGCGGCGCCATCGGCGACGAGGTCGTCGACCGTCTCGCCGGCGCGGGGGTGGCGCGCGACGCGGCGATGCGCCTGGCCGAGCTGCTGCGCGAGTGCGAGGCCGCGCGCTTCGCCCCCGACGCAGCCGACGTCGTGGCCGCTCGCGACCGCTGGATCCGCGCGCAGGGCGTCCTCCGACAGCTGGCCAAGGGGGGATGATGGCGCGCCGTCGTCTGCTCCCGGCCTGCGTGTGCCTCGTTTTCGCCCTGCTCGCGCCGGCCCTCGCGCGCGCGGACGGCGACGCGGCGCGGCTGTTCGCGCAGGGGACCAAGGCGCTGCACGACGGGCGGGCGGCGGATGCCATCGGCGCGTTCGAGGCGCTGGCCGACCGGGGCGTCGTCGATCCCGTCGCGAGCTACGACCGCGGTCTGGCGTACGCGATGCGCGTGCGCATCGGCGCCGAGGTCCCCGGCGATCTCGGGCGCGCGGCGCAAGGCTTCGCGGAGGCGCGCGATCTCTCGCGCGACCCGGGGCTGGTCGACGACGCCTCCCGCGCGCTCGCGCTCGTGCGCTCCGAGGTGGCGCGCCGCCGCACGCGCGCCGGCGAGCCGGTCGAGGTCGATCCCGGACGCTCGCTGGCGCGCACCGTCGCGGGGCTCCTCGGCGAGGACACGTGGTCGGTGCTGGCGGCGGTCTCCTCGGCGCTGCTCGCCCTGGGGCTCTTCGTGCGCTGGCTGAGCGGCGCGGCCCGCGTGCGCGTGGGCGGAGCCATCGCCGCCGGCGTGACTGCGCCCGTGCTCGCGGTGGCGACCACGATGACGCTCGCGGCGCGGCACGACCGCCTCACGCTGCGCGAGGCCATCGTCGTCTCGGCCGACGCCCGACCGAGCGACGAGCGAGGCATAACGGTACCGGGCGCCACGCCTCTTCCGGAGGCCGCGCGCGTCGAGGTGCTCGATACGCACGACGCGCAGTCGCGCGTGCGCTTCGGCAAAATCGCGGCCTGGGTCCCCTCGGCGGACCTCCGGCCGCTGGCGCGCGCCGACTGAGGCGCCCGCCGGTATTGCCTATGCATCGGCGACCTCGTGAGCCCGGGGGGGCGAGGAGCGAGGTGAAGGTAACCAATGGCGACGCAGTTCGTCGAAGGTCAGCCGCGCGTGCGCGGCGAAAGCGACAAACGGGTCGAGATCGTGGGCGCCGGGTCGATGATCGTGGCGCTCGGCGCGGCGGCAGCCGTCGTGCTCGCGATCCTCGGCCTCGCAGGCGCGATGCCCGGCTACATGGTGACGATCGCCACCATCGTGCTCGGCGGAGCGTTCCTGTTCGAAGGTGGCGCGGTGGTGGCGCGCTACCACCGGATCGCGCGTGACACCGCGCAGCCCTCCGAGCAGCACCTGCTCGGGGGCGACGTCGGGGGCGGCATGACGGCCGAGTCGCTGGCGGGCATCGCCGGCCTCGCGCTCGGCATCCTGTCGCTCCTCGGGCTCGCGGCGTACATCCTCGAGCCGGTGGCGGTCATCTGCTTCGGCGCGGGGCTGCTCCTCGGCAGCGCGGCGATGTCGCGCCTGCAGGCGGTGCAGCTCGAGCGGCACGGAGCCGTCAGCGACTCGATGCGAGGCATCCTGCGCGAGCTCGGGAACGTGTCGACGGGCGGGCAGGTGCTGGTCGGCATCGGCGCGATCGTGCTGGGCATCCTGGCCCTGCTGGGCCTCGCCCCGCTGACGCTCACGCTGGTCGGCGTGCTGGCGGTCGGCTTCTCGCTGCTCATGAGCGGGTCGGCGGTCGGCGCGCGCATGCTCGGCATCCTCCGCCACGAGCCCGCGCACCACTGAGTGAGAGGGAGAGAGAGCGCCACGGCGCCATGCCGCCTGGCCGCCAGGAGATGCAGGGGCTGCACCCAAACCCCTGATTTCCGGCGGCATGGCGGCGTGGCGGCCCTGGCGATCCCGCTACCCGTTCGCATTTCCTGCTGCGGCAACAATGGTTCGTTGGCGGCCGTCGTTTCTTCGGGAATAGACTCCCCGCGCGATGCGTCGTGCGGGTCGCTTGAGGTTCCTGTGCTTCGCCTGGGTGGTCGGGGTCGTCGTGCTCGCTTCCGCGGTGGCGCGGGCCGAGACGTGGCAGGCGCCCGTCGGCGGCAAGGCCCTGCCGCTCGAAGGGCGCGTCGCGTGCGCCGGCAGCTCGGGGGAGTGGACGATCGAGCAGGACGGGCACGCCGTGCGACCCCCCGCGGCCGACGACGCGGTCGGCAAGGCGGTCGACGTCAAGGTGGCGCCCAGCGCCGCCGCGTGCGCCACGACCACCGCGACGCTCACGCTCGTCGCGACGGGCCGCGCTCCGGCGATCGACTCCACCCAGACGACGCTGTTCATCGACGAGGCGCGCGTCGAGCTGCACGGCCGCGGGCTGCGCGGCACGATCGTGCGCTGGCAGCTGGGCGACCGCAGCGGCGAGGACCGCTGCGTCCAGCCGCAGGCGGAAGGGGGCGGCGAGAAGTGCGCCGTGGCGGTCGGACGCGGGCTGCCGGCCGACCCGACCGCGCCCGACCTCGAGTGGCTCCCCGCCGGCGCGCACGACGGGGCCGACGTCGTCACGTTCGACGCGACCGGGCGCCGCGTGAGCCGCTACGAGCGGCTGCTGACCCCCGCGCGCGTCGTCGTCTCTTCGCTGGTGCCGCCCGACGTGAGCATCGACCTGGCGGGCGGCACGGCGTCGCGCATCCCGCTCGTGCACCCCGAGGCCGTCGTGGGGGCCGACTGCGGCGCCGCCAGCTGCGACGTGTCCGCCAACGTCATCCTCGTGAGCGGCCTGTCGACCGTCTCGGGCTCTCTGCCGGTCCGGCTGCGGCTCGCGCCGCGCGTCGCGCTCCTGCACGGCGGCACCTTCGACGTCTCCCCCGTCGTGCAGGTCCCGGTGCTGCCGTGCGCGATGTCGATCGCCTCGGGGGACACGCTGCGCGACGTCGACGCGACGCGCGTCGTCGTGCGGGTCGACTCCCGCTGCGCGGGCGAGGCGAGGAGCTTCCGCTGGTTCAGCGCCGGACGCGCGGTCGACCTGCTGAGCGCCGTCGACGCGGGGGGCGCCACCTACGCGCTGCTCGACGTCGGGCGCGTCGAGGGCGACGAGGTCGTCGTCACCGCCAGCCGCGGCGGGGCGGACCAGTCGATCGTCGGTCAGGCGCGCGCGCGGGCGAGGGGCCTGCCGCCGCCGCACGCGACGCTCGCCCTGCAAGACGGGCAGATGATCGACTTCCTCCCGACCAACCGCCCCGCCACCGTGCGGTGGGCGAAGTCGCAGGGCACCGGCGAGCTGGTGCTGCTCCCCATCGAGGGCGTCTACGACGTCAGCGTGAAGGACGGCGCGACGCTCGCGCAGGGGCAGCGCGGATCGGGCGGCTTCGTGTCGCTGCGCTTCGCCTGGCGCGTGCCCACGTTGCCGGGCGCGCTCGCGACGGCGGACCTCGCCATCGTCACCGATCCGGTGCAGCGCCCGATGCACGAGGCGGACGTGCCGGTGCCGCTGTCCGCGTCGTCCGCCGGCCAGCAGCCCATCGTGGAGCTCCTCTGCGACTCGGGCAAGGAGCTCCAGCGCGTCGCGCCGGGCGCCGTCGTGCACATCCCGTACGACGAGCGCGACGCGTGCCGCGTCGTCTTCCACCGCGAGCGCCTGCCTCCCGAGGTGGGCGCGCAGCACCTTCAGCTCGACGTCGAGGTCACTCGGGTCGACGGCGATCCGCGCCCCGACGCGCACGTCACGCAGTCCATCGTCCTTCGCCCGGGCGACCAGCCGCGCGTGGCGTGGATCAAGGGCGTGCAGGGGCAGTTCGACCGCGCGACGGTGCGCGTGACGCACACCACGGGCGAGGACAACGCGGACGGCCACGAAGAGCCGACCGTGCAGTGGGCGATCATCTTCGGCACGGGGCACTGGCGTCTGTACGGGACGACGGCGATCCCGACGGGGCTCTTCCGGTTCAGCGACAAGGCCCACAGCGGTCTGCTCACCCTCAGCCTGGGCGTTCTGATGCGCGCCACGTGGCTCGACTCCGAGGGGCACGAGGGCTTCCTCGGCCTCGAAGGCGGCATCATGGCCGTGGGATTGCCGAACGACACCGTTCAGACGGGGCCAAACGCGGGCGCATCCCTGACGCAGGTCGCCACCGTCACCGGCCTCGGTCTGAGCATCCCCATCGCCAACCGCTCGCTCGCGACCGAGACCAGCATCAACCTGCACGCCTGGTTCGAGTACGAGGTGTCGCGCGACGTGGCCGGAGAGCCGGGCTCCCCCTTCGGCTTCGTCTTCGGCCCGAGCATCTCGATCGGCAACGTCGGCACGAACTTCTGAGCCGCGGCCGACGCGCCGGCGCCTACGCCCTCTCGAACGGCAGATAGCGAGGCCGCCAGGCCTTGGCGCGCACGCGCGCCGCGGCCCCGTCGCGCGTCGCCTTGGTCGAGCGCGCCACCCCGTCGTCGAACGCCTGCTCCAGCACGCGCGTGGCGACGTGCGCGGCCACCTCGCGCATCTCCTCGACCGGCGGGTAGACCATCCCGCGGCCGAGGCGGTGCTCGCGCACGTAGTCGGCGAGCGCGTACGAGGCGGCCAGCACCATCCCGTCGGTGATCTCGCTCGCCTCGGCCAGGATCGCGCCGAAGCCGAGCCCGGGGAAGATGAAGGCGTTGTTGCCCTGGCCGATGGGCACCTCGCGCCCGTCGACGGCGACGGGATCGAACGGGCTGCCGGTCGCGACGATCGCGCGCCCGCGGCTCCAGGCCAGGAGGTCCACCGGCACCGCCTCGCACGAGGTGGTCGGGTTCGACAGCGGGAAGACGACCGGCCGCTCGACGTGCTCGCACATGCCGCGCACCATCGCCTCGGTGAACGATCCGGGCTGCCCCGAGAGGCCGAGCAGCACGGTCGCGCGCGACTTCGCGATCGTCGTCGCGAGGTCCGGCGCCGCCGCGCCCCAGTCGGCGATGCGCTCGCGCGGCTGCGCGAACGCGCGCTTGTACTCCTCCATCGCGCGCCCCTCGACCAGCAGGCCCTTGGAGTCGAGCACGAACACGCGCGCGCGCGCCTGCGCCGGCGTCAGGCCCTCGCGGATCATCCCCTGCTCGATCGCCCACGCCACGCCGACGCCGCCCGCGCCCGCGCCGTAGACGACGACCACCTCGTCTGTCAGCTTGCGGCCGCGCAGCGCGCACGCGCCGACGAGGCCCGCCAGCGCGACGGCGCCGGTGCCCTGGATGTCGTCGTTGAACGACGGCAGCTTCTTCCGGTAGCGCTGCAGCACCTCGAACGCGGTGTCCTTGGACAGGTCCTCCCACTGAAGCAGCGCCCGCGGCCAGCGCGCGCGCACCGCCTCGACGAACTTGTCCATGAAGGCGAAGTACTCGGCCCCGCGCAGCCGGCGGCGGCGAACGCCCAGGTACGAGCCGTTGCCGAGCAGGTCCTCGCGGTCGGTCCCGACGTCGAGCCCGACGGGGAGCGACCGGTAGGGGCTGACGCCGCCGGCCGTGTAGAGCGACAGCTTGCCGATCGCGATGGCGAGGCCGCCCCAGCCCTGGTCGCCGATGCCGAGGATGGCCGAGGAGTCGGTCGCGACGATGATGCGCACGTCGTCGAGGATGCAGTTGTGCGCCACCTGCTCGGCGCGGTCGACGTTCTGCGGCGAGAGCGAGAGCCCGCGCGCGCTCTGGTAGATGGCCGACGCGTGCTTGACCGCGTCGCCGACCGTCGGCGTGTAGATGATGGGCAGCATCTCGGCGAGGTGCCGCTCGAGCAGCGCGTAGAAGAGGATCTCGTTCCGCTCCTGCAGCGCGCGCAGGAACGAGTACTTCGCGAGCGGCGTCGTCGCGAGGCGGAACGCGGCGTAGTTGCGCGCGATCTGCTCGTCGAGCGTGCCCACGTGCGGCGGCAGCAGGCCGTCGACGCCGAGGGCGACGCGCTCCTCGTCGGAGAACGCGGTCCCCTTGTTGGTGAGCGACATGCGGATGAGCGCCGCGCCGTCCAGGTGCACGCGCATCCGCTCGCGCCCCCCGGCGTCGCGGACGATCTCGAAGTAGCGGGAGATTCGGGCCATGGCCCGGCGCAGCCTAGTACCTCATCTCGGAGAGGGGTAGTTGCGGCGCACGAAGCAGAGCCCGTCGGAGTTGAGGTGGCCCTGGGTGCTCTGGTTGTACGTCATGAAATCCCGGTAATCCCGCAGCCCCTGGGCGGGGGACCCACCGGGGTCGACCGGAACGCCGTGCGCGTCGAAGCCCATCGTGCCGCTCGCGGGGATCACGTACGTGGACAGGCACGACCGCCACGGGAGCGGCGCGCCCGACCCGTCGTGGAACGCCGTGAAATCGACGCCGATCTGGTCGTCGAGCGTCGCCAGCGGAGCGCCGCCGTCGAGGCCCACGTAGCGGGCGGCGATCTGGTCGAAGTGCGCCGGCGTGTCGTGGACGGTGCTCTCCCAGAACGGGTGGTCGGTGTGGATCGTCACCTGCGCGATGATCGAGCGGTTCGGCAGCACCTGGACGCCGCGCTCGTGCTCCTCGCCGGGGAAGGGCTGCGCCGGATCGTTGTCGGGGTTCTGGCAGTTGACGTACGAGGTGGGCGACTTGAAGCCGAACCGGAAGTGCACCGTCGTCGGCAGCTTGGAGAAGTCGTAGCTCGGGTCGGACGTCGTGCACGACGCCCCCTGGAACGTCGCCGTGCCCACGTAGAGCACGGTGTACCCCTTGGCGATCATGTCCTGGTAGTCGGACATGGCGGCCGCATCGAGGTTGACGTTGATCGCGTTCGATGTCGCCGGCACGACGTCGAAGCCGAAGGCGTAGCGCTGGCTGGGATCGAACGGTGCTCCGCCGTTCTTGTTCTGGGACGTGAAGGACGTGAACGGCACCGCCTGCTCGCCGTTGCCGCCCTTGCCTTGCAGCGGTCCGCCGACGTGCAGGTCGATGGCCCACGGCCCGTCCTGCTCGGCGACGACGGGGCCCGTCTGCGACTCGTCGGTGGGCGACTGATCGGGGCTGTCGGCGAGGACGACGTGGTCGACGGTCACGAGCAGCCGGTCGAAGCGCATCGACCAGCCGTCGACGAAGGCGGTGTCGCCCGGGTTGACGGGCGGGAAGGGGTAGCCCTCGAGCGCGAGCACCTCTCCGGACGCGGACACCAGGATCCCGCCCGGCCCCGGATCGGAGATGCCGAGCGCGCCGCCGTCCCCGACGGTGGTCCCGAGCACCGAGGGGTGGCCGTCGACGTGGTCGTGCGGGTGCGCCGCGCACGCCGCGGACAGCGAGCCGACGAGCAGCGGCAGCGACATCGGGCCGAGGAGGCGTCTCGTGCGTCGCGTGCTCATGGCTGCCACTCGAAGGTGTAGACGCCCGTCGACGCGTGGATGCCGTCGAAGAGCGCGGTGCCCGGCTGCGTCGTGTCGTCGTCGGGGATCACGAACGCCGGCGGCTTGGTCGACGTCTGCTCCATCTGGGAGAAGTCGACGTCCGCGAACCAGCCGCGCGGGTCGATGCGCAGCAGCAGCGTGCCGCCGTTGCTCGGCACGAGCGCGATGGGGATCGGCGACACGATGCGCCGCTTGCAGATCGGGTTCGCGCCGGGCAGCGCCGGGTTGGTGGTCGGCAGCTGGCGGTTGGAGCCGATGGTCACGGTCGCGGTGAAGGGCCGGCTCGTGCCGTCTCGCCCCGTCGCCGTCCCGGCCACGTCGACGATCACCGTGGTGTCGCCCGGAGCGTTCACGTCGCCGCCGGTCAGCCACACCTCGCCGGTGACCGCCGGGTCGGCCGTGCCGTCGCCGGGGGCGGGGAACGGCTGCGGATCGGGCGAGAGCACGTCGACGTCCATGCCCGTCGTGACCTCGCCCACGTAGACGCCCTGCAGGATGCACGACGTGTCCTGCGCGCCCGACGTCGGCACGCTCCGGTTCATGTACACGGCGCCGACGTGTAGCCGCGCCTTGTCGAGCACCACGTGGAAGCCGCGCCCGGTGTCGAACGCCAGCGGCTGCCCGGCCACGGCGTCCGGCGGGCCGGCCGCCTCGGCGTGGAAGGTGACGATGCCGCCGCCGGTCGTCCCGACGCACGACGCGAGGACCAGAGCCAGCAGCGCGGGCAGGAGAAGGCGGGAGAGCATCTCACGTCCCTCCGAGCGTCGCGGCGAGCGACACGAAGACCATCCGCGGCGCGCCCGCCGTGAACTCGCCCGACGGCACGAGCGTCGGCTGCGGCTGCGTGTGGAAGTCGCTGACGTAGTTGTACTGGCCGAGCATGTAGCGCGAATCGAGCAGGTTGGTCGACGAGACCTCGAGCTCGAACATCCTCCAGTCGAAGTCGAGCGCCGCGTCCATCAGGAAGATGTCATTGCTGCGCGCGCCGTAGGGCAGGGGCTCCGGTCCGATGTAGCTCGTGCCCAGGCTCAGCCGCCCGCGCACCGGGTCGCCGGCGATGTGCACCGGCAGGTTGGCGAAGAACGCCGTGTCCGACCGCGCGACCAGATCGGGGACGTACGGGAAGAGCAACCCGGTCGCGTCGAAGCGCGACTTGACGAGCGTCACGTTGGCCGATTCGTCCCAGAAGGCGCCGGTCGCGCGCACCGCTCCGACCCACCCGGTGCGCGTCGTCGCCCCGGTCAGCACGTTCCGGCCGACGGTCTCGTCGAAGATGAGGTCGTGGTCGACCTGCGTGTCGAAGAAGATGGACCGCGCCACCAGGCTCACGTCGCGCGTGCCGCCCGCGTAGAGTATGCCCGCCTCGTAGGCGTCGACGCTCGCGAACGGCGTCTTGGCGTCCTGCGTGATGTAGATGGGATCGAGCGAGCGCACACCCTTGCCCGCGCTCGCCGTCAGGTCGAAGCCCGCGAAGGGGCCGACGAGGATCGTCCCGCGCGGCATGATGGCCGCGCTCGAGGTGCTCGACTCCTGGATCGGCTCCCGGTAGTAGCCGAAGTCCTGCTGCGACAGGCAGCTCGCGTCGCCCGGCGGGTTGGTCTCCGACGGATGGGCGACGCTCTGCACGGCGCAGTTGTTGGTCACGTCGTAGGTGAGCAGGTCCGCGCGCGCCCCGCCGCGCAGCGTGATCCACTCGACGGGCTTGAGGTCCGCGTCGCCGTACAGGCCGATGTCGCCGAGCTTCGCGTCGAGGTTGGTGTCCTCGTGGTAGGGCGCGCCCGTCGCCGCGGCGATGCGGTACTGCGTGCCCGCCGAGTCGTCGCCGCGGGCGTAGTAGCCGAGCTCGAACTCCTGCTTCTGCCCGAACGCCGTCGTCGACCACCGCGCCGCGCCGCGTGCGCCGACCGTCTGCTCGTTCACGCCGAGGTCGATGAGGTCCCCGCGCTGGCCGTGCGGCTCCTGCAGCGGCGTCTGCACGTCCAGCAGGAACCCGGTGAAGTCCTCGAGCAGGCGCATCGAGCGGGCGATGACGAACACCTGCTGCTGGAGGAGCACGTCGCCCGCGCGCGTCTCGAGATCGCCCGCGAGCGAGAAGCGCGACGAGTCGCCCCCCTGGCGCGGGTCGTACGTGTCGAAGAAGCCTATGCGCCCGGCTTGGTAGTCGTCCTCGCGGACGATGCCGGCGGAGTGGTAGTGCGTCGAGTAGCCCTGCGCCGTGACGCGCCAGGAGCCGCGATCGCCGAGCTTGCCCTCGTACTGACCGTACGCGCTGGCGCGCTGCGCGTCGCGGTTCTCGCCGAAGCCGTCGGTCTTGTAGATCTCGGCGGCGGCGAAGGTGTGGACGCTCTCGTCCTTGGGTCCCCAGGTGAGCAGCATCCGCTGCGTGCCGTAGCTGCCGACCGTGTACTTGGCCGTGAGCCCCCGGCGATCGAGCCCGAGCTCGTAGTCCGCGCTGCCGGCGACGGCGAAGTTGCCCTGGCGCACGTCGAACGGCCCCTCGAGCACGCGCAGACCCTGAATGAGCTCGGGGATGATGAAGTGCGTGTCGGCGTACCCGTTGCCGTGGAGGTTGCCGGCCTCGTTGATGGGCACGCCGCCGACCGTCAGCTCGATGTCCTGCCCCTCGCGCGCGTCGAAGCCGCGAAGGAACACCTGCTCGGCGTGCCCCTCGCCCCCCTCGTTGGACAGCATGATGCCCGGGGCCAGGCGCAGCACGTCGCTCGCGTTGGTGCGCGGCACGTCCTTCAGGCCCTCGATGTCGATGCGGAAGTCGCTCGCCCCCTGCATCGGCGGCAGCGTGCGGCCGCGGACCTGGACCTCCTCGGGCGCCGCGGCGGCCGAGGGCGCCTGTGCGGGCGCGGGCGTCGGCGCGGGCGGCTGCGCCGGCGGTGAAACCGGCACCTGCCCGACCGTCTCGGGCGGCGGACCGGTGACGGCGCGGCCGCCCGACTCCGGGCCGACGACGTTGCCGGGCACCACGGGCACCGGCGGCGGTTTGGGCGTGATCTCCTGAGGAGCGGAGAGGGGGGCGAAGTGGAAGGGGACCTTGATGCGCGAGGCGACCGGCTTGCCGTTGCGCATCGCGGGGCGGAACTTCCACTGGCGCACCGCGGTCGTGGCCGCCTCGTCGAGCGCGGGCCCGCCGGACTCGAGGACCTGGATCTCGGTCACGTTCCCGTCGGGATCGATCGTCACGGCGAGCACGACGTCGACGTGCTCGCCCGGCGGGACGGCGTTGGCCGGGTAGACGGCGTCGACGTGCGAGACGAGGACGGGCGGGGTGATCTGGACGGCGGGCGGCGGCTGGGCGCGCGCGCTCGCGGCGAGCAGCGCGAGGGAGGCCGCGACGGCGAGGGAGAGGCGGCGGTGCATCGACGACGGCGCCGACGGTATAACGATGTTGCTATCGGCGCAACGGTCGAATCGGTGCAAAGGCCGTCGTGCGCCGGGCAACGCGGGGCAACGACGTCATATTCCGCGCCGCTCAGAAGAACGAGCCGTGGTAGGTCGGCGGCAACGACGGCGGGGTCGTCTGCGTGTCGAAGCGCAGGACGAGCGGGCTCTGGGTGCTCAGGAACGTGTACGGGGACAGGTAGAGCCAGCGTCCGTCGAAGGCGCAGCCCCAGTACTCCTTCGCGTCCGCGCCGAGAGACGCCACGTCGAAGGTCGTCCACGACGAGGCGGAGCCGAACGGGCCCTGCGTGTCGTAGCGCGCGACGTGCGTGTCCTCGAACGGGATGAAGTAGACGTACCGCCCGTCGAATCCGCCGCCGGCGAAACCGTCCGCCTTCGCGTCGACGGTCGTCGCCTCGAAGGTGCTCCACGACGCGGGCGACGTGAAGTCCGCCTGCGTGTCGTAGCGCACCGCAGCGCCCGGCTGGTTGCTGCTCGTCTCCAGCGGCACGTAGTAGACGTACCGCCCGTCGAACACGTTCTCCGCGAAGTCGATGACCCCCGCGCCGAGCTGCGCGACGTCGAACGACACCCACGACGTCGACTGGTCGAACGCAGCCTGCGTGTCGTAGCGGAGCGCGTGGCTGGTGCTGCCGCCGCCGTTCGGAGCGAAGTACACGTAGCGACCGTCGAACGTCCCGCTGAACGACCCGCTCGGACCGGGCACGACGCTCGCGAGGGCGAGCGCGGTCCACGCCGCCGGATCGGCGAACGAGGCGGTCGTGTCGTAGCGCTCGATGGTGGGCGGGCCGGAGTTCTGTCCTCCCGTCGGGAAGTAGACGTAGCGCCCGTCGAAGACGGCCCCGACGTGGCCGAAGGCGCTCGTGCCCGCGTCCGTGGACCAGGCGTCGTACGTGCTCCATGCCGCGGGGTCGCCGAACGAGCCGCTCGTGTCGTACCGGGTCACGACGGAGCCGCCGAGCGTCGGAGAGAAGTAGGCGTAGCGGCCGTCGAACGCGCCCCCGGCGAAGCCCCGCGCCCCCGCGTTGACGGTGGTCGCGTCGAACGCGATCCACGACGCGGAGCTCGGGAACGCCGCGGTCGTGTCGTAGCGCAGGACCGTGCCGTTCGGCGATCCGTTCGGCGGTGCCCAGTGCGGGACGAAGTACGCGTAGCGCCCGTCGAAGAGCGCGCCGACGTAGCCGAAGCCCGCGCCGACCACCGACGAGGCGTCGAAGACGGACCAGTTGCCGGGATCCTGAAGTCCGACCGGCGCACCGGCGTCCGGCGGCGCATCGGGCGGCGCGTCCAGAGTCGCGTCGGGCGTCGCGTCGAACGCGGCGTCCGCCGGGCCGTCCGGCTGGGCGTCGATCGTGGCGTCCACCCCTGGCGCGGCGTCGTCGACGGTTGCATCCGTCGTGGCGTCACTCTCACCGGCGTCGTCCGCGGAGCCGCCGGCGCTCCCATCGACGGCCGCGTCCTCGGGCGCGCCACCCAGAGCACCGCCGCAGCCGGTACCCGCCAGCGAGGCCAGCGCCAGCAACGCGGCCCTCGTGGCGACCCATCCCCCGGTCCGTCCACGTGCCCGCATCGTGGTGCGCAGTCGGCCGGTGCGAAGCATCGTTCCGGTCATGCCGCTCAGCGTCCGCCGCAGCTCGGGAGCACCAGGATGCTGCACGCGTAGGAGCACGTGCCTCCAGAGTCGAGCGCCACCTGGAAGCTGCCGAAGGCGCTGCCGGTGCAGTATCCGGGGCCGAGCCCGAGACCGCCGATCGTTCCGGTCTGGCCGCCGGTGGCTGGCGTGCAGGCCTCGCTCTGGTCGGACTGGCAGGAGTACACGCGGCCCTGACTGTCATTGCGGACGACGACATTGCCGTCGGTATCGGTCCCTTCGAGCGTGACGCGATCGCCCTGCTGCGGGCATCGCCCGTCGCAGCGCCCGTCGTGACACGTGCCACCGCAATCGAGGACGGTGGGGGCGGCCACCACCCCGGTGTTCACGAGGGGCCCATCGCAGCCGTTCGGGTCCGGACTGCAGGGCGCGTCCTGCCAGGCGCACTCGTACTCGACGAGGTTCCCGTTGGCATCGCAGGAGTCCGCGAAGGTGCCGTTGCTGCCGGACCACGTGTGGCGCACCTCCGGCGTCGTGCGCGTCAGAAAGATGGTCCCCGCCGCGCACGACACGGTTCGCGTCGCCGGGCTGCAGCGGTTGCCGTCGCAATACGGCCGGTCGGGGAACACGGCGCAGTCGGTGTCGACGTAGCAGTTCCAGGTGGACGGATCGGGCGGCGGGGCCGCAGCGTCGCTCGCGGCGGGCCCGCCCGGACCGACGCTCACGTCGGCGGGCCCTGCATCGGCAGCGGGCGGGACGCGAAATGAGCCGCCATCGTCGCAGAGGACGGCGCCAGCGAGGGCCGTTGCCGACGAGTTGCCGGTGCACGCGGCGAGAAAGAGGAGCAGCGCGGAGGCTGCGCAGGGCGATGCCGAGGAGCGCGCCATGACCCGGACGGTAGCTTGCCATCGGGCGGCTGCGGGTGCGAGCAGACGGCGCCGCACGTGCCGCAGAAAGTACGACGCGTGCGCCATCGCCTGTCGGTCCATCCGGCAGCCTGCTCGACCACGCGCAAGCCGTCGAGAGTCAGGGCCCGACGCGAACGAGGGGGACCCATGGACGCGCCGCCTCGATGTAGACTGAACCTGGGGTTTCTCGCCGAAGGCCCCGTCCCGGTCGTGACGCAAACGCCCTCGCCCAACTTCGCCTACCTCGCCCATCACGACGCGCGCCTCGTCGCGCTCGCGACGCAGGCGGAGGAGCACTTCGCGGACGATCCGACCGTCTCGCTGTTCAAGCTGCGCCAGTTCGGCGAGGTGCTCGCGCAGCGCGCGGCGGCGAAGGTGGGGCTGTACCCGAGCGCTGAGGAGGGGCAGCAGCAGCTGATCGACCGCCTCTTCGACCGGAACGTCATCGGCGCGACGCAGCGCACCCTGTTTCACGACCTGCGCCGCGTCGGCAACGCCGCGGTGCACGAGGGCAGGGGCGACCACCGCGAGGCGCTGCACCAGCTGCGCATGGCGCGGGAGCTCGGGGTCTGGTTTCAGCGCACGTTCGGCAACGACCGCCCGTTCGATCCGGGGCCGTTCCGGCCGCCGCCCGAGCCGCAGAAGGCCGACGCGACGCTCCACGGAGAGCTGCAGCAGCTGCGCGACGTGGTCGCGTCGCACAGGACGGAGCTCGATGCCGCGCAGCGCGCCCACGAAGAGCGGCATCTGGTTTCTCGACGCGCGCCGTCCGCAGAACCACCCCGAGCCGCTCGAGGGCTGGTACACGCCCGAGGGGCTGCAGGACCTGCTGCGGCAGAACGTCGACGAGGCCTACGCGAAGCTCAAGGTCGAGCCGATGCCGTACATCGACCGCGACTACCAGCGCAGCGCGATCCTCGCGGTCGAGAAGGGCCTGGAGGAGGGCAAGCGCGAGCTGCTCGTCGCGATGGCGACCGGCACCGGCAAGACGCGCACGTGCATCGGGCTCTGCTACCGCCTGCTCAAGGCGAAGCGCTTCCGGCGCGTGCTCTTCCTCGTCGACCGGACTGCGCTCGGCGAGCAGACGGCGGACGCGCTCAAGGACCTGCGCCTCGAGAACCTGCAGCCCTTCACGGAGATCTTCGACGTGAAGGAGCTCGGCGACATCAAGCCCGAGCGCGAGACCAAGCTGCAGATCGCGACCGTGCAGGCGATGGTCAAGCGCGTGCTCGGCCTCGGCTCCCGCGACGGGACGCGCGAGCCCGACGTCCCGCCGGTCGACCAGTACGACTGCATCGTCGTCGACGAGTGCCACCGCGGCTACCTGCTCGACCGCGAGCTCTCCGACCGCGACTTCGCGTTCCGCGACGAGGCCGACTACATCTCCAAGTACCGGCGCGTCCTCGAGCACTTCGACGCGGTGAAGATCGGCCTGACGGCGACCCCGGCGCTGCACACGAAGGAGATCTTCGGCCCCCCCGTCTTCTCGTACTCGTACCGCGAGGCCGTCGTCGACGGGTTCCTCATCGACCACGAGCCGCCGATCCGCATCGTCACGCGCCTGGGCGCCGACGGCATCCACTACGACGCGCACGACGAGGCGCTCGTGCTCGACCGCCGCACGCAGACCGTCCGCAAGGAGGAGCTGCCCGACGAGATGACGTTCGACGTCGACTCGTTCAACCGGCGCGTCATCACCGAGAACTTCAACCGCGCCGTGCTCGGCGAGCTCGCCAACCACATCGATCCGGAGCAGGACGAGAAGACGCTCGTCTACGCCGCGACCGACGAGCACGCCGACATGGTCGTGCTGCTCCTCAAGGAGGCGCTCGCGAAGAAGTACGGGGCCGTCGACGACGACGCCGTCATGAAGATCACCGGCGCCACCGACCGGCCGCGGCAGGCCATCCGCCGCTTCCGCAACGAGCGCTACCCGAACGTCGCCGTCACCGTCGACCTGCTCACGACGGGCATCGACGTCCCGCGCATCGCCAACCTCGTGTTCCTGCGGCGCGTGCGCAGCCGCATCCTCTACGAGCAGATGATCGGGCGCGCGACGCGCCTCTGCCCCGACATCCGCAAGGAGCGCTTCCGCATCTTCGACGCGGTCGACCTCTACTCGGCGCTGAAGGACGTGACCGACATGAAGCCGGTCGTCGTCAACCCGCTGGTGACGTTCGACCAGCTCGCCCGGGAGATCGTCGACGGCAAGGAGGAGGAGCTGCGGCGCGAGTCGATCGACGAGCTGCTGGCGAAGCTGCAGCGAAAGCGCCGGGCGCTGAAGGGCGAGAACGAGGAACGGCTGCATGCGGCGGCCGGGATGGGCTTCGGCGAGCTGGTGAACCTGCTCAAGAGGAGCGCCGTCGGCGACGCCGCCGACTACCTGAGGAGCCACCCCGCGCTGGCCTCGTTCCTCGACGGCGCCACCGGCGGCAACGGCTACGGCCCAATCATCTCCGAGCACGCCGACGAGCTGCGCGAGGTGACGCGCGGCTACGGCAAGCACGGCAGCCGCCGACCCGGCGACTACCTCGAGTCGTTCCGCGAGTTCGTCGCGAACAACATGAACAAGCTGCCCGCGCTCGTCGTCGTCACGCAGCGCCCGCGGGACCTCACGCGCGAGGACCTGCGAAAGCTCAAGATCGCCCTCGACCAGGAGGGCTTCAGCGAGGCCGCCGTGCAGACGGCCTGGCGCGAGCAGAAGAACGAGGACATCGCCGCCACGATCGTCGGCTACATCCGCCAGCTCGCCCTCGGCTCACCGCTGCTGCCGTACGCCGACCGCGTCGAGCGCGCCGTGCAGCGCCTGCGCCGCGCGCACAAGCTCACCGCGCCGCAGTCCAAGTGGCTCGATCGCATCGCCAAGCAGGTGAAGCTCGAGACCGTCGTCGACCGCGCCTCGTTCGACACCGGCCAGTTCAAGGCCGACGGCGGCTTCGCGCGGCTCAACAAGGTGTTCGACGGGCAGCTCGAGGCGCTCCTCGGCGAGCTCGCGGACGAGGTGTGGAAGGACGCGGGGTGACCCGTCCCCTACTCCGCGTCATGGCGCCACCACTCTGCAAAACGGCGCGGCCCGTTCGGCCACCTCGCGGTCGAGCGTACAGAGCGGCAGCCCGCGCGATGACGCAAGCCACACGTAGACGGCATCCGCTCCCCGAAGCCGACCCGCGAGCGCTACGTCCATGGCGCGGCGTGCGCGGGCCGTTCCGAGCGGAATGACGTCGTGGGGCGCGGAGGTCAGGCGCGCGACGTACTCGCGCGTCTTGTCTTCGGCCTCGCCGTGTCGCGCAAGCGCCCCTGCGACCTCGATTCCAAAGAGCGAAGGCACGACCAATTCATCCTGACCGCGAAGCGCGCGCCCGACGCGCGCTCGGGCTGCCGCTGCGGATGGTTCGTTCGTCCGGGCGGCGGCGATAGCGACGGAAGCATCCAGCACGAGGCGCATCAGCGCTCGCCCCAAGGCCGCCTGCCCCGAATCAGATCCTCGACCGCGCTCCGCGTGCCATCACCCTTGCCGAACCCGGCCCAGAACGCCTCGAGCTCGTCGTCCGTCGTGATCGGCGAAGGGCCGACCGGCTCCCCGTGGGCGACCATACTCAGCGGCACGATCGCGGCAGCGGGCTTGCCGTGGCGGAGTATGAGCACGGGCTTGCCCTTGTGCTCGGCCTGGTCGACGAGCTCGGACAGATGAGCTTTGGCGTGGACAAGGGAGGTGCGGCGCATGTGGTCATCATGGTCCACATTGGGCGCCGCTGCCAGGGGTCAACTACCATGATGGTCATGCGTCGCCGCAAGGCGGTGGCCGTCGCTCGCAGATCGTCGATGTTGAGCCGCTTGTTGCCGGCGCAGGTCGCCGTTCACGTCGGAAGTCGGTCCGTCGACGATCCGGCGCTCACAGCATCGTTCGACGTGCTCCGTCACGGCGAAATGGGCGTCGTCTCATCGGATCGACCGCGCTCGCGGTGCTCACCGGCTACGATCGCGGCACGAAGGTCAGTGACGTGCTGGAAACCGGCGCCATCCGCGGCGCCGCATCCGTCGACTCGTGCGGAGGCGGCGACCCGGGCGGCTCCCGCGGGAGTCGGCACGCCGATTGCTGCGGCAATCGCGATGCCCCGGAAAAGCGTGCCGAGCACCGAATCAAGGGCTATAGGTTTGCCTATGAGGCGCGCCGAGGCGATGCACCTGACGCACGAGCCGACTCCCCGGAGGAAGGCCAAGGCCGACGCGCACGCCGGTGAGTCCACGGATTCGCGCACGCACGAGGATCGGGTGCGTGAGTCGCTGGCGTGGGCGCTCGACGAATACGCGGCGACGCTGGAAAAGCTGGCCAAGTAGCTCGGCGGTCGCTCGTGGGGATGAGTGCGCGGATCTGCCTACGCTCGAGGTATGACGCCTGAGCCGGAGTTCCTCGACCTGAGCGATGTGCTCGGCCTGCACGAGGCGGCTCTGGAGCGTTGGGGCGGCACGCAGGGCGTGCGGGATCAGGCCGCGCTCGAGGCGGCCATCGCGCAGCCCCAGGCCACATTCGATGGCGAGTACCTGCACGGCGACGTCTTCTCGATGGCCGCTGCGTACGCCTTCCATATTGGCCAGGCCCAGGCCTTTCTCGACGGGAACAAGCGAACGGGGTTGCTCGCTGCGGTCGTCTTTCTGGACCTGAATGGCTTTCGCATTCCGGAGCCGGAAGACGCGCTGTACTTGGCGATGATCGAGATCGCCGAACGACGAATTTCCAAGATGCAGCTCGCCAACGTGCTGCGCGAGCTCGCGAACGTGTGACGACTCGGGGGGCCGCGCATCAGCGCGCGCGGGGCGAAGCCGCTCGAGGGATGCGTGGCTCGCGACCGACGATGAAATCGTCACGGCGTCCTTGCACAGCGGCTGTGCAAGCTGGGAGAGCATCCCGTCGAGTTGGGGGAGCGGCTCCGATATCGGGGGGAGCGCCGCTTCGAGTCCGACGCACATCGATACGAGCACGCACAGCCCCGATACGAAGATGCACAGCGCCGGTGACTCGATGACGCGCACGACGCCACAGACCGACGTCGGCCGTGCAAGCGAGGGGCGCGCCGGTACCAGTCCGTAGAGCCGCTCTCCTCGATGGGAGAGCGTCTTCGCCAAGCTGCAAAGCGTCTGCGCCATCGTGCACGGCGTCTCTCCCACCCGGGAGCGCGCCTCTCCCGACGAGCAAAGCCGCTGGTTGCCCTCGCCTCGCCGCGCCCCGTCTCCGACGTGGTGGCCTGCACACGGCCACAGGCGCCGTGCGACCTCGCACAGCGCCATCGCCCAACAGCACAGCGCCGCTCCCACGAAGGAGCGGCGCTCCCCCTCGAAGGACAGACGCTCCCCCTGGTCGCAGCGTCCCGATACAAGCTCGACGAGCCGCTTTCCTCGTCCTCACAGCGCCAGTCGACTCTTGCCGAGGCGCGGCGCACGCCGTACCCGCCGCGCTGCGCCGACGACCGCCTCCTCCCCCGGTCCCGCCCGCCGCGCCGCGCCGCGCACGCGAAGCGCCCCCTGCCGGCTGGTCGGCCCCGCCGAACTTTTTTTGCGTCGCGCTTTCCGGATTTGCCTCGCCGGAGCGAGGGAGGGGGTAGAGGGGACGCGAAACCCGGGACCCCCGCCCGGGGAGGCGGCCGCGCGACGCGGCCGCGGCGCCGTCCCCTGCCCACGAGGAGACTGCGCGATGAACGAGCCCAACACCGGCCGCCCCTGGCGCTGCAACGACTGCGGCGCCCTTCTCGGCATGCAGTACGGAGCCGAGCTTCACGTCAAATACAAGGACGTGCAGCACTGGATCGCGGGCCGCTGCCGGCACGTGTGCCGGCGCTGCGGCGCGATGAACACGATCCACGTCGTCGGGCCGTCGGCTCGGCGCCCGGCGCGGGAAGGAGGTGCGCGATGAGCCTCTCCGCCCTGCTCGCGAGCGTTCCGGCGACCGTGCGCCGGCACGAGGCGACGTTCCAGCGCGCGCGCGCCGCCGAGCCGGCGTTCGAGCGCTACGCGACGGCGAGCGCGCTGCTCGACGCCGTGACGCCGAGGTCCGCGCTGCCCATCGCCGAGCGGCAGGTGCTGGTCGCGGCGATCCTGCGGCGCCACCAGGCCGGAGGTCACCCGCTCTGGCAGGCGCTGCTCCTGCGCGCGTTCGAGGTCCTCCTGCTCGCGATGCGCCGGCGCGCTCACGGGGACGCGGACGAACGCGAACAGCAGGTCGCGCTCGCGTTCTTGCGGGCGGTCGGGCGTGTGCGTCCGCACGAGCCCGTGTTCGCGACCGTGCCTCGCGCGATGGCACGGACGCTTCGATCTGCGACGCGTGCGGCGATTCGCGCCGAGGCGGACCACGTGCCCTTCGACGAAGAGTCGCTCGAGCACGCGCCGTCGCCCCACGCCGAGCCGACGCCGTACGTCGCGTGCCTGGCGCGCGAGATCGCCGAGCGCGTGGCGCGCCGCCCCGGCGGGGAGGACGTCGTTCGCGTGCTGGCCGGCATCGAAACGGCGGCCGAGCGGGCGGAGCGGCTCGCGGCCTCTACCCGCGCGTCTGCAGAGGAGGAGCAGGCCGCAGGCTCGCGTCTGCGGCAGCGGACGCGACGCGCGCTTCGCGAGGTGCGAGCCGAGCTCGCAGTGGACGACGACGCGGGCTCGGAATGAGCGTTTCGCACCTCGGCATGAGCGCTTCGCAGGAGAGCGCGCCGCAGCCGGACCGCAGCGACGCGCGGGACGGCCCCGCGGGCTCGTGGGTGCCGTGGCGCCTCGCGGTGGTCTTCGAGCTGCGCCGCAGCGAGCCGTTCGCGAAGCTGACGCGCGCCGAATGGGCCGTCTTCGAGGCGATCGCCACCGTGTGGGACCGCGGCGCGCGCGAGTGGCCGACCCAGTGGGCGCTCGCGCGATGCGCGGGGTACAGCGAGCGCGCGGTGCGCCTGGCGATCGTCGAGCTGAAACGGCGCGGCATCCTCGGCGAAGAGGCGCATCCGCCGGGCGCGTGGGCGCAGCAGGGACGCTGCGTGCCGGGTCCGGTCATCGTGCGCGAGCTCGGTGCGATCCGTCGACGCTTCGCGCCCGCCTCCGTTGCCGCACCCGTGCCGCCGGTTGCCGCTGCCGCGTCTCCCGTTGCCGGTACCGTGCCGCCCAGTGCCGGTAGCGTGTCGGCCGTTGCCGCTTCATTGCGGCAAGGTGCCGCCGACCACCGGCAACCGGTGCCGCTTGAGTTAAATACGAACAAAGATCTTCTTCTTGAGGATGCCGGCAACGGTCCCCGTCCGCCGGCTGCGGCGAGCGCCGAGCCGCCCACGCCGGATCCAAGAGAAGAAGTGACTTCGTCGCAGGTGACGAACGAGGACCGCGCCGTCGCGCTCACCGCCATCGCCGAGTGCTTCCGGCGGCGATTTCCGGATCGCCCACCGCCGCGCGACTTCTACCCGGACGACGTCGCCAGCGTGGCCCGGTGCGCAGCGTCCGTCGGCGGCGACGCCGACGGCAAGCTGCAGGCGCTTCGCGACGCGCTCGCGGGCGCAAGCCGCACCTCGAGGCAGCCGCCGACCGTTCGCTACGTCTGGGGCACGCTCGAGCATTTCCGCGCCCACCTGCGATCGGGCCGACAGCTGCGAGGGGGCCCGGGCCAGGAGAAGCGCGCGCCGATACGGCCTGCGCAGCCGTCGCGGACGGTTCCGCCCGCCGCGCAGGGAGGCCAGCAGTGTCCGGGCGGCACCGACCCCACGCTGGTCGCGTCGCTTCTCGACGCCGTCTTCAACGACGCGAGCTGGAGGAACCGAACGTAGTGCTCGCCTGGGCCGCGCCAGCCGCGCCGGCGCACGACGCCTGTCACGTTTTGCCGATCCGAGTGCCATTACATCTCATAGGAACAAGACAGACCCGGACGCGCCAGACGCGCTTCGACCGAAAAGGAGGCCACCATGGCCAACTCGAAGCCGTCTTCCGTCCATCTGCCCGTCATCCCGTTTGGATCCGCCCTCGGTTGCGACGAGGCCGCCGCCAAGGCGCAATCGCGTGAGCCGCGCATCGAGACGTTCCGCTTCGGCGACGCGCCGCCGAACGCCGCGGCGGTGCGCGAGCTGACCTGGTTCTTCAACGAGGCCGAGTCGGCGATCGAGGGACCGTCCTACGGCTGCGCGCTCGTCGCCGGCTGCACGGCGACGACGCTCGACGAGGAGGAGGCGCGGATCGAGGCGGTCCACGCGGCCGGGAAGATCAACGGCTGGCTCGCGAAGGTCCACACGACCGAAGCGCTGCTGCTCGCCGGACTGTTCACGCAGAGGCCATGCCCGAAGCACGTCCGGCGCGCGCTCGGCGTGCTCGCCGGCGCCGTCGAGGTGCTCCCCAGCGTCCGCGCCGAGCATCTCGGCGCGGTTGCGACCGCGCGCACCCACGCCGACAACGTGGCCGGGTGGCTGGAGGAGCTCGTCGCCGGTCGCGATCGCGACCGGGTCGTCGCCTGGAAGCGCGAAGCCGCGCGCTCCTGCGCCATCGCCATCGCCGCTTACGAGCGGGCCCGCGGCACGGGCCCGTGCGCCGTGCCCGACAACGAGGAGGAAGGCCGATGAACCGTCAGAACAGCACCCGACCCATCTCGCTCGAAGTCCGAGCGCTCTACCCGCTGAGCGCCCTCGCCCGCTCCGCCAACGTCGACATCGACCTGCTGCGGCGCGTCCTTCGCTCGACCCGCGTGCAGTTCGTGCGGCAAGGGCGCGCGCTGTACGTCCCGCTGTCGGAGATCCGGCGGAAAATCCCGGCGCTCTGGCAGAGCCTGTGCGCGGCCGATGCGGCGCGCGTCGACGATTCGGCTCGGCGCGAGGGCGCATCGGCGCACCGGGCGCGCCAGGCGACGAAGTAGCCCAAGGGTAGAAGCACCGAAATCGACGGGCGGCGCCGCGCCGATTCACGCGACGCGGCTCCGCCCCTTCCTTGTCCCTTGCCGCTCGGAGCACGGTGCTCCGAGCAGCCCTCGTCCGAACCTTCGTTCGAAACATCGTCTGAACCATCCATTCCGAACCATCGAGGAGAAGTCCCATGACCACTGCAAAGACCGTCCACCGCACGCTCGCCTCCCTCAAGCTGCCCCGGCCCATCCCGGCACTCATCGCGCTCGCCAAGTCGATCGTCCAGTCGATGACCGGCAACGCGACGTTCCCGACGCCGGAGCCGCCGCTCGCCACGGTCACCCAGGCGATCACCGACCTGGAGACCGCTCAGAGCGCCGCCACCGCGCGCACCCACGGCGCGGTCGCGGCGCGAAACGACAAGCGCACCGCGCTCGTCGCGCTTCTCGAGCAGCTTCGGGCGTACGTGCAGAAGATCGCCGACGCGAACCTCGACAACGCGCCGGCGATCATCCAGAGCGCCGGCATGAACCCCCGCAAGGTCGCCTCGCGCACCAAGCGGGTGTTCGCGGCCAAGAACGGCGCCGTCTCCGGCCAGGTGCATCTCGTCACCGAAGCCGCGGCGCGGCGCGCGTCGTACGACTGGGAGTACAGCACCGACGGGGGCAAGACGTGGCAGTTGCTCCCGAGCACGCTGCAGGCGAAGACCGTGATGAACGGCCTTCAGGCTGCAACGACCGTGTCCTTCCGCTACCGCGCGGTGACCAAGACGGGGGAGACGGACTGGAGCCAGCCGATCTCGATCCTGGTGAAATAGGACGCGCTCGGCGCTCTCGCTCGTGAAGTAGGCAAATGGGTTGGCGCCGCCGCATCCGTCGAAGTCGGGCGGATGCGGCGGCCCGGCCGTTTGTGGGGACGCGGCGCGCGCGGACGACGCGAACGGAACGGCGGAACCGATCACCGATCCGAGCTCAGTGGCGCGCGCTTCGCGGCGACGTCCTGGCGCGGAGCTGGGCCATCGCCGAGCCGTCCGGCTGCGTCATCTGCGGCAGCGGTGCGGCATCGGGCGTCGAGTCGGGGCGGATCTCGTACGTCGCTCCCCGCCGGGCGAAGAGCGCGAACACGCAGACGATGACGGCGGCGACGACGACGGCGGCGGACATCACCGCCTCGCGCCACCGACCGAGCCCGTGCGCCGTCGCGTCGATCATCGCGAAACAGAGGGTGAGCGCGCTCAGGCCGCCGCGCGCGAGGCGTCCGAACGACGAGCCCCCGGCGTGGTCGAGCAGGAGAGGCACCGCGCACTCGCGCGCCCCGTCGCACTCGCTGGAACTCGACGGGAAGCTCGCCCCGAGCAGCGTTCCGCCCGCGGCGAGCGCTCTTGCGCTCACGCCCGGCGCCTCGAGAAGGCGGTCGCCGGCCCAGCGTCGTAGACGGCCGTGCTGCGGCACGAACGCCGCGTCCGCCGTCTCCGGCGGCTCGAACGCGCCCGGCGCCGCGCGGTCGGCCGTGACGTGTTCGGATTCCAGCGTGATTGCAAACAGGCGGTCGGTGCGGTCGGCAGTCATCGTCGCCTCCTGCCCTCTCCCTCGTTCCGGCGACGCAAATCCGGAAAGGCGATCGCACCTTCTCGTCGTTTTTCTTCGGCTACCGATCGGTCCGGTCCCGGCGAGACGAAAAAAGTGAAAAAAGTGAGGGCTCGCTTTCCGGATCCGCGCTCCGCGAACGAGGGAGGGGGTAGAGAGCCATGGATCCGCACCCCAGCGCCGACAGCCTCCTCCGTTCCAGGTCCACCCTTGCCGCCGGCCACCTGTTAAGTGAGAAGGCCGCGGTGCTCCTGCTCGACCGCGACGCCGGGTTCGCGACCGCCGAGGACCGCGAGGCCATGCTCCGCGACGCGGATCTGAAGAAGGCCATGGCGAAGGCCATCGCCGGGCGCGTCCCCGACGCCGACGTCGAGGACGTCCTCCAGGTGGCGCTCCTGGCCGCGCACAAGGCGGAGAAGCTCCCGGCCGACCCGGGCAGACGCCGCAAGTACGTCGTCGGCATCGCGCGCAAGAAGGCCGCCGAGCACCGACGCGCCCTGCGACGTGCGCCGAAGGTGGAGAAGGACGCCGACGTCGAAGAGATCGGGCCGCCCGCGCCTGGCGGCTCCGGAGCCGCCGCGGCGGGTCTCGCCGAGCAGCGCGACCTCCTCGAGAAGATCGTCGTCGACCTGCCGAGCAGCCATCTGCTGACGCTCGAGTGGCTCGCCCGGACCGTGATGGGCGAGTCGTTCGCCGCGATCGCGCGCGAGGCGTGCCTCCACGAGGACGTCGTCCGCAAGCGCGTGACGACGCTGCAGCGCCGGATCATCGCGACGGCGGCGACGCTCGCCCTCGTGCTCGTGTTCGGCGGCTTCTGGTACGCGCTGCGGCCGAAGCCGCAGATCGCCGATCACCCGAAGCACCCGCCGACGACGATGGCGCCCGAGCGGCCGGCCACCTCGACGCAGCCGCCGGTGTCGCAGCTGCCCATCGATCCGAACCCGGTGATGCCGCCGCAGCCGCGCAATGCGCACGAGGAGGCGCAGCCGATCCGCGACGAGGCGCTCGACTTCTGCAACAAGCACGAGTGGGGCGAGTGCCTCTTGGAGCTGGATCGCGCCAAGGAGATCGATCCCGACGGCGACCGCGATCCGGCCATCCAGGCGGCGCGCAAGCAGGCGAAGAAGGCGACCAGGCACTTGTTCGACGACAAGCCGCCGCTCCCGCCAGCGGGGCCGCCGAAGTAACGGGGCCGCGCGGACGCGCACCTCACAGGTGATCGTACGGGTCGACCTTCGGCGAAGCCGGGCTCGCCCTGTGGTGCGCCGGTCTCTCCGTCGCACAGGCGGGCGCCCGCGGGCGCGGCGCGGGCACCTCGGGCTGCGTCGACGGATCCGGCTCCGCCGGAGCGACGAGGCTCGCCGCCGGCTTCGACACCGCCGGGACCGACGTCGCCGCCGGGGCGAGCGCCGCCGCCGATGCCGCGGCGGCCGCTGCCGTGGGCGCTCCGCCGTCGCGCTCCCGAGGCGCTGCACGCAGCGACAGCGCCACGCCGGCGACGACGATCGCGGCGCCGATCACCGCTCCGCCCGCGACGAGGTACCGCCCCGCCCGCAACCGCTGCGCGCCGTCGCCGAGCACCGCGAGCAGCTGCTCCATCGACGCGAAGCGCAGCTCGCGCTTCCTCGAGAGCGCGCGCATCACCGCCGCTCCGATCGCCGCCGGAACGCGCGAGTCCTTCGGCGGCGGCGCCGGCTCGGCGTGCAGCACCTGGTCGACGAGCGAGCCGAGGCTCTCGCCCGCGAACGGCCGCGCGCCGTAGAGCGCCTCGTACAGGGCCACCGCGAAGCTGAACTGATCGGCGCGCGCGTCGACGTTTCCGCCGAGGAGCTGCTCGGGCGCCATGTACGCGGGCGTCCCCTTGATCTGGCCGGGGCCCGTCAGCGTCACCTCGGACCCCCACGACGCAACCTCCGCGGAACCGGCCGGCAGCGGGCGCGCGAGCCCGAAGTCGGTCACGCGCGCGCGGCCGTCGCCGCCGAGAAGGACGTTCGCGGGCTTGAAGTCGCGGTGCACGATGCCCGCGGCGTGCGCGGCGGCCAGGCCGCGGCCGGCCCCGACGAACACCTCGAGCATCTGCCGCCACGACGGGCGCGTCTGGCGCATCCACGCCGCCAGCGTCGGTCCCTCGACGAGCTCCATCGCGATGAACACCTGCCCGTCGAGCGCGCCGGCGTCGTAGATGGCGACGATGTTTGGGTGCGCCAGCCGGGCCATGGCGCGCGCCTCGCGCAGCAGCGCCGCCCTGCGGCGGTCGGCGTGCGGTAGCCCGTCGTCGCGCAGGACCTTGAGCGCGACGTTTCGACCGAGGTCCGAGTCGTTCGCCGCGTAGACGATCCCGCCGCCGCCCGCGCCGAGCCGCCGGCCGATGACGTACCGGCCGAAGCGCTGCCCCTCCGAGAGCCCGCTGCGCAGCAGCAGGGGCTCGAGCCCGACGTCGGCCGAGGTCGTGGTCCCCCCGCCGGACGACAGCAGCGCCTTGGCCGCGTCGGCCACGAGGCCGCGGCACTCGGCGCACTCGGCCATGTGCCGCTCGGCGGCGTCCCTCGCGGGCTCTTCGAGCTCGCCCTGGAGGATGCGCAGGACCGTGTCTTCGCCGAAGCAGCGCATCGGGGCGCGTGGGTACGCGAGATCCCGATCTTGCCGCCGCCGGCCGCGCGAATCCACCCGCGCGTGGGACGCCTCGGGCCGGCCGTGCCGCATACCGCCCCACCATTCGTTCGCCGGCCTGGTCGACGAGCGCTCCCACATCCGCTCACTTCTTTTCTTTCAGGAGGGCCGCGGGCGCCGTCATGGGGGAGGGAATGGGTGCGCCCATGAAATCCGCTGCGCGCGGTACGTCGAACGATCGAGCAGGCTCCGCAATGACGATCGCCTCGCGCATCGCCGTCCTCGCGCTCGCCGCGTCCGCTCCGCTCGCCGCCGCCGGCTGCTCGGGCGGCGCCGAGCCGGGCGCGAAGACGTCCGAATCAGTCACGTATTGCGCGCACCACGCGATCGAGATCGGCTACGCGGGAGGGCCGCCCGAGTGGATCGGCTCCGCGCACTGGGACGATCTGTGGCGCACCAGCCTGGGCGAGCCGCACGCGCGCATCTGCCACGCGTACGTGCCGTGGGACGTCGCGTTCCTCCCGGACTCGCTGCCCGCGCACGGCGACGCGACCGCCGAGGCGAAGAGGGCGGACGCGCTCCGCCGCGGCTGGGGGGCGCGCGCCTACTTCCAGGAGTTCCACGATCGCGCGACGTCGCCGCAGGAGCGCTGCGAGCTGATGGTCGTCTTCAAGCGCCACACCGCCAAGGATCCGCAGTGGATCGACGGCCGCACGTACCGGCCGTGGGACAGCGATCCGGCCAACGCCGCCGACCTGTCCAGCGCCTTCGCGTTCCGCGACGCGTACCCGACGAGCGTGGCCGACGTGGAGCGGGCGTTCGCCAAGTTCCGCCGGACGTGGCCCGACGTGCACGTGTTCGAGTCGTGGAACGAGTGGAACAACGACGAGCCGGACGGCAACGGCTTCAACGATCAGGACGGCGTCATCCGCCGTCACCTGACCGCCAGGGACGCGGCGCTCTACTACCTGGCGATGCGGCGCCAGTGCCACCCGAACGACGACTGCGCGATCGCCGCCGGCGCGCTCTTCGTGACCGGGCCCTGGACGGTGACGCGCGACTTCGAGCAGTACCAGGGCTACGTCGAGCAGAACGCGCGCGAGCAGGGGCTGCCCGCCGGCTTCCGCCCGGAGATCGTCTCGTACCACCCGTGGGCGGGCTGGCCGACGCCGACCGAGCAGTACAAGGAGCAGACCGACGAGCTGCTGCACCACCTCGGCGGCAGCTGGTCGAGGGCGCGCGTGTGGCTGACCGAGTTCGGTCACACGGGCGACAGCGGCGAGATCGAGGACGTGCTGCAGTTCCTCTACGACCGGCCGCGCATCACGCGCTGGTACTACTTCGATTTCGGCAGCCTGAACTGCGGATCCAATCCGGACACCGAGTGCGCGCCGCTCGACATGCTGCGCAACCGCGGCGACGTGCAGAGCGGCTGCCCGGGCGTCTACGAGAACCCGCTGCTCGCCGGGGGCGACGGGCGCTGGGCGCAGTGCCCCGACCCGAACGTGCGCAGGGACGGGAGCCGGTACGTGCTGGCCTGCACGTCGCCGCACGTCGGATGGGACGCGAACGCGTTCCCCATCCGCGTCTCGGCCGACCTCGTGCGCTGGAGCGCGCCCCGGTACGTGTTCTCGCGCGATCACCACCCGGGCTGGGCAAAACCGCCGGGCGAGGGCGCCTACTGGGCGCCGGAGATCTACCGGCTCGACGGCAAGTGGCTCCTCGTCTTCGCGGGGCCGACGGCCGATCCGGCGAAGAAGGGCTCGCTCGGCATCGGCTGGGCGACCGCCGACTCGATCGACGGGCCGTGGACCGCCGGCGACGAGCCGCTCATCTCGCAGGGCGACGGCTCCACGCACGGCCCCGGCGACGCGACCTCGGGCCGGATCGATCCGACGCTGCTCTACGACCAGAACACCGGCGAGGTGTACCGCGACCCGGGCACGGGCCACCTCTACCTGTATTACGTCTACCAGCCGCGCTGGGTGCGCGTGGTGCAGCTGGCCGACGACGGCAAGGGCCATCTGTCGGCGCTCCGGAGCACGGACACGCAGCTCGTGCTCACCACGGGCCAGGAGTTCGAGGCGACGCTCCCCTGGGAGGGCACGACCGTCGAGGGCGTCGAGGCGAACGTGAAGGACGGCGAGGTCTACCTGCTCTACAGCGGCAACTCGACGTGGAACGGGACCTACGCCGTCGGCGTGGCCCGGTCGGCCTCGCCCGAGGGACCGTTCGAGAAGCGGCCGGACCCCATCCTGCGCGCCGCCCCGGGCGGCTTCCTCGTGGGACCGGGCCACAGCTCGCAGTGGGTGCGCGGGCCCGACGGCAACCCGTACCTCTTCTACCACGTGCAGCTTCGAGGCGTGACCGGCGTGAGCAAGCCGCGCCTCCTGTCGCTCGACCAGGTGTGGTTCGACACGCAGGGCTGGCCGCGCGTCGCCGCCGGCTACCCGAGCGAAGGCGTGCTCACGATCCCCTGACCGACGTCACCCATCCTCTTCGAAGACCAACCATGAAGCTTTCGACCGGTACCGGCGTCGCGCTGCTGACGGCCACGCTCGTGTGGGGCGTCGGGGCCTGCCACCACTCCACGTCGGCCGCCCAGGGCGACGGCGGCGACGACGGCGGCGACGACGGCTGGGGGGACGACGCCGACCTGGACGCGCCGGCGCCGTCGACGTGCCCGGAGCTGCAGCAGTGGGCGCAGACGTGCAGCGGCGCCGGCGATCCGTGCGCGTCGTACCTCGTCTCGCACTGCACGCCGTACGACCAGTACCTGAGCGACGGCGCGCGGCAGGCGATCGACGACTGCTACGGCTACGAGCAGACGTGCTGCACGGCCCCGGCCGGCGACGACGCCAGCGGCTGCGGCTACGACGTGGGCACGTGCATGGAGCAGGAGCTCATCGCGGTGGACCCCACCGCCGCTCAGCAGAAGCTCGCGGCCGATTACTGCGCGCTCTGCGGCGGGGGTGACCCGTCCTGCGCCGACGACTTCTACCTCTCCGACGAGGCGGTCGCGCCGGGCGCCGTCTTCCTCCTGATGAACGACGCGCTGGTGGGGCAGATCGACGGGAAGTGCACGGCGCCCGGCAGCTCGGACGCGGGCGGGGGCGCGGACGCCGCCAACGCCGCCGATGCCGGCCACGCCGCGGACGGAGGAGGTGCCGCGGACGGCGGCGGCATCGCGGACGCGGGCGCTCCGGGCTCGTGCGAGGCGACGTTCGACGCGTGCGCGGCCGCCCTCTACGAGTCGATCCTGCCGTCGCTCACGTGCCCGGGCTCCGACGCGGGGCCGTGAGGGCGCGTGGTACACTCCGCGCGTGGCGACTCGCGCCTCGCCGCTGCTGGTCGGGCGCCGCGGGCGAGCGGTGCGGACGTCGCTGGCGGTGCTGGCCGGCGCCGCCGTGATGGCCGCGTCCGCGCGCGGCCTCGCGCAGCAGGAGGAGGACGAAGCCGCGGCGCGGGCGCTCTTCGAGGAGGGGCGCAAGCTCGCCGCCTCCCACGACTACGAGCGTGCGTGCGCCAAGTTCGAGGCCGCGCGCAAGCTGTACGAGGGCTCCGGCGTGCTGCTGAACCTGGCCGACTGCTACGAGCACGTCGGGCGCACCGCCAGCGCGTGGACGGAGTTCGGCGAGGCGGCGGCGGCGGCCGAGCGCCTCGGCCGACCGGACGACGAGGCCGAAGCGAAGCGGCGCAAGGCGGCCCTCCAGGCGAAGCTCTCGCGGCTCGTCGTGCGCGTGCCGCACGCGACGCCGGGGATGGTGGTCGAGCGCGACGGGGCGGTGCTCGACCGCGCGGCCTGGGGCGAGGCGCTGCCGGTGGATCCGGGCCGGCACACCGTCACCGCGCGCGCGCCGGGGCACGCGCCGTGGTGGACGACGCTGGACGTCGCGGCGCCCGCGGAGACCGACTCGATCGACGTGCCCGAGCTGCGCGTCGACGCGTCGACCGAGCCCTCCGCGCCGGAGCAGCGCGCGGCGCCGGCGTTCTGGAGCGGACGACGTCTGCTCGCGGCCGGCCTCGGGGCCGCCGGCGTCGTCGCGGCCGCGGTGGGAGGAGGCCTCGCGTGGTCGGCCAAGTCGCGGTTCGATCAGGCGACCGGCGAGACGGGGACTACCCGCGCGAACGACGCGCACGCGGCCGTCGTCACGGGCAACGTCGCGACGGCGTTCGTCATCGGCGGCGGAGCCCTCGTCGCGGCCGGCGTCGTGCTCTGGCTGACCGCGCCGACGGGGCGAGTCGCGGTCGGCTACGACGGCCGCGAAGTGCTCTGCCGCGCCCTCTTCTGACGGCGCGCGGATTGCTTCGGCACGGCGCCACGGAGGTGTTTGCATGCCTCGTGGAGCGAGCCCGAAGCGCGAGCGCGAATACGAAGAGCTGAAGAAGAGGTTCGAGAAGAGCGGCCGGTACGGCGGACGCGCCGCCGAGGTGGCCTCGCGCATCGTCAACAAGCAGCGCGCCAGGTACGGCGAGACGAAGTCGGAGAAGCAGAAGGACGCCGAGGGGCGCTCGCCCGATCGGAACCTGCCCATCTCGGACTACCAGCACCTGACCGTGCCGCAGATCAAGGCCAGGCTCGGCGACCTCTCCAAGCGCGACCGCGACCGGATCAGGAAGTACGAGGAGCAGCACAAGCACCGCAAGACGCTGCTCGAGGCCATGGCGTGAGGCGGGCGGCCACGGCCGTCACGAACAGGTCGAGCTTCTCGCCGGCTTCGCCCGCAGACGATCAATTCGTCGTGCCGAACATCGAGCAGCCGAAGTCGGTCCCGCCGTCCTCCGGCGGCGCCAGGATCGAGTCCGAGAGGCCGAGCCCGCCCGAGCCGCCCGCAACGACAATCGCCTCACCGACATAGCCGTTGTGGGTTCCGCTCCCGGCGATGCCGGAGTACAGGCCGCAGTTCGAGTTGCCGGTGCCGGCGACCGCCGAGCCGTAGCCGGCGTTGGCGGCCGCGCCGTACGGGAGCGACTGGGTGGCGTTCGCCGGCGAGGGCGAAAGGCCCGAGGCGCCGCCGAGAAAGAGGTACGCGCCGCCCGCACCCGAATTGGCGCCGCTGGCACCGATGACGACGTCGGCGTAGCCGTCTCCGTTGACGTCGCCGGCGCCCGAGACCGCGACGCCGAAAAGCCCGGCCGACGCCGGATCCGCGATGGTCACGGGCGTGGCCGGAAGACCGGTCTTGCTGCCGTAATAGAGGTAGGCGACTTCCTGTTTGTAGGCCCCCACGACCACGTCCGCGTACCCATCCCCGTTGACGTCTCCGACGCCCGCCAACGAGCGGCCGAGCCCGTCCGTCACGCCGCCGGGGTTCGCCAGCGGGATGGCGGTCGTCAAGTCGCGGCCGAGAAAAAGAAAGGCCTGGCTATCCGAAATCGCAAACGCGCCGACCACCAGGTCCGGCAAGCCGTCACCGTCCACGTCGCCCGCGCTTGCCACCGACGAGCCGAAGTCCTGGTAGTTCGCGGTGCTGCCCGTCAGCACGGGACCGGCGGTGAGCCCCGCCCCTGCATCGCCGCCCAGGGTCGCCGCTCCGTAGTAGACGTACGCCTTTCCGCTGAACGAGCTCGCCCCCTCCGCCCCCACGATCAGGTCTCCGTACCCGTCTGCATTGAGATCTCCGGCGGCGGCCACCGACTGCCCGAACGCGCCGTTCGCTCCGTCCGGTCCCACGAGCGTCACGTCGGGCGTGGACGACAGCCCCGACGGACCCCCGAGGTAGATGGACACCGTTCCCGTGTTGCTCTGGGCGCCGTACGCGCCCACGGCCAGATCGCCGTAGCCGTCGCCGTTCAAATCGCCTGCGCTCGCCACCGCGGCGCCGAAGAACGCACCCGCCGGGCCCGTGAGCACCTTGCTGGGCGCCATCGCGGAGGAGATGGCGTTGGCGCTCCCCAGGTAGACCGCCGCGTAGCCCGCGCCCCCGGATGGGAGCTGGTCGGCGCCGACCACGAAGTCGGCGCAGCCGTTGCGGTCCAGGTCCAGCGTCGTCCCCCACGAGGTGCTCGGACCCGGCCCGCCGTCGAGCGTTGCGCTCACCGCGCCCACCGTGAACTCCCACGTGGGGCTCGCCAGGCTCGTGTCGCTCCCCGGATGCAGCCGCCAGAAGTGCACGCCCGGCGACAGCGCCGCGGCGGGCGTGAAGCTCGTGCCCATGACGAGCGTGGAGACGGGCGAAGAGCACGTCGGGCTGTTGCACAAATCGACGGTCGCTGCCGTGGCGCCCGCCGGCAGCTTCCACGTCAACGTCGGTCGCTGGCTCGTCACGTGCGACGTCGACAGCGGCGAGATCGGGCGCGGCGCCGCGGCGTACGTCGGCCCGTCCGGCCCGGCATCGCCCGAGGGCGCGGAGTCGCCACTCGAGGTCGAGTCGCCGTTCGACTGCGCGTCGTCCACCGCGGCGCCGTCGCTGCTCGCATCGAGCACACCGGGGCCTCCGCCCACCGCGAAATCGCCCAGCAGCGAGGTGCACGCGGTCAGCAACCCCAACCCGCCTGCGACCGTCAACCGTTGCAGCGAGCAGCCTCTCAGCATGCTCGTACGATACGCGGTCGCGCCGAGTCCGACTACTTGCCCCCCGTGTCACGGCTCGAAGCAGAGGAGACCCCCGACGGCCGCGACCTCCCGATCACTCGCCGGCGCGATCGAGCTTCTCGCGCAGCGCGGCCGCGTCGACGCGGAACTTGAACGCCTTGCGGCCGTCGATCGCGATGACGGGCACCTCGAGGCCGTAGAGCTGCACGAGCGCCGGGTCGGTGTCGACGTCGACGACCGTCAGCTCGAAAGGCCGCTCGCGGCGTACCTCGTCGAGGACGGCCTTCGCGTCGTCGCACAGGTGGCAGCCGGCGCGCGTGTAGAGCGTCACCGTCACCAACTGACGGTCACGCCACACTGGTCCGCGCACACATTGAGGCTGGCCAGAGGCCCGTTGGCCGGGCCGCCGGTCGGCTGCCCGGTGATGTCGAAGCTGGCGCCGTGGCACGGGCAGTTGAAGCCCGAGCCGCTGAACGAGACGGTGCAGCACGCGTGCGTGCAGGCCGTCGACAGGGCGACGTACTTCCCCGCGGAGGCCTGGATGACGATGATCTTGCTGCTGCCGCAGGTCGGATCCTGGTACCCGCTCGCGCTGACCTTCACGGACCCGCCGACGTTCTTCAGCTGCGGGTACTGCGAGAAGGGCAGCGACATGCTGTTGCCCGAGGCCGTGCACGAGCACATCGGGCCCCCGCTGCTGCTCCCGCTGCTGCTGCCGCTCCCGCTGCTGCTGCCGCTTCCGCTCCCGCTGCCACTGCTGCTCCCGCTACCGCTCCCGCTGCCACTGCTGCTTCCGCTACCGCTCCCGCTGCCACCGCTGCTTCCGCTGCTGCTGCCACTGCCACTGCTGCTTCCACTGTTGCCGCTGCTGCTGCTGCCGCTGCCGCCGCTGCTGCCGCTGCCAGTTCCTCCGTCCCCTTCGTCGTGCGTCGGTCCGATGCCGCCCGACCACGTGCCGCCGTAGGGACCACCGAGAGGCGAATCGGCTCCGCTGCATGCGGTCTGCACGCCGACGGCCGCACCCAGCACCAGCAACGAACGTCGACCCAGTTGCTTTCGATCCGCGCTCATGGACGGAGGCCTCCTTTTTTCCATGGCCGAGGGCCATGGCCTGCCCGCAGTGGCCCACTACATTTGCGTTATCTCAGGCGTTCCGTCCACCTCGCGCGTTGGCGGCGAAACAATGTAGAATCGCTGAAATACGGGTCAGCGGCGCCGGGGTGTAGTGACGCGTAGGTAATAGCCGTGCGGCGTGAGGACCCGGAAGTCGGTCATCCCCCACTCCTGCGCGCAAATCTCGCTGACGACGCACCCCTCGATCCGCCGGGCACGCGCCCAGAGCGGCTCGACGTCCTCGCAGACGATGCCGATCTCGACGCCCATGCCGCGCCGGGCGTGCTCGCGATAGTGCTCGAACGGGTGGCCGGCCTCCGGATCGTCGAAGCGGTTGAGGAGGACCGTCGCGTGCTTCGCGCGCAGCTCGACGAGATCCCCTTCGTCGCGCACCACCTCGAAGCCGAGCGCGTCGTGGAAGATGCGCACGTAGTACGCCGGATCTTCGACGTAGAGCTCGACGAAGACGAAGCCGTCGGCCTGCACGCTCAGCTCCCCTCGGCGACGTCCGCCGCCGTCCGGTACCAGAGGATGCGGCCGGTGGCGCCGTCGACGGCCGACGTCACGCCGTCGAACGAGCACGTGAGCACGCGGCCTCGTCGCCAGCGGACGCAGGAGATGCCCGAGTTGGCGAGCCGCACCGGCGGCAGCCGCACCGAGAGATCGCGCGCGTCCCAGAGCAGGACCGTGCGGTCGTAGGAGCCGGTCACCACGTGGCGCCCGCACTCGGAGACGTGCACCGTCTTCACGCCGCGCACGTGCGCCAGGCCGACGCCGGCGGGGGCGCCCGTCTCGAGATCGAACGCGCGCAGCGACTGGTCGCGCGAGACGACGTACGCGATGCGGCCGTCCGGCGACGCCGCGACCCCGTTGGACAGCTCCATCGGCGGCGTCGCGCGGAGGGTCCGGGTCGCGCGGAACCGGTCGTCGGCGCGATCGTGCACGACGAGCGCCCCGTCGCCGGAGGCGACCAGGAGGCGCGAGGATCCGGCGAACGCGAGGCTCTTCGCGACGCCGCGGTTGGGCGCGTCGAGGTCTTGCTCGGCGGCAGGCAGGCCGTCGACCCCGAGCGACAGGACGCGCGCGCGCCAGCCGTAGCCGCCGACGGCCAGGAAGCGGCCGCACGGGCTGAAGTCGACCGCGATGCCGGGCCCGAACGGCTGCTCGCGCCGCCATGCCACGCGCCCGGTGGCCTCGTCGTAGACGAGGACCTCGCCGTGGAAGTCGATGGTCGCGAGCAGCGGCAGCGTCGGGTGGTACGCCGCGCCCATCAGGAGCGACTCGGTGTCGGGCCCGAGCACGCGAAGCAGCCGCCCGCTCGCCACGTCGCGTACGCGCACGCAGCCGTCGTCGTGGGTGACGGCGATCTCGTCGCGCGACGGGTGCAGCGCCACCCAGTTGCAGCCGAAGGTGGGGCGAGGCTCCGGTCCGACCTCGCGCAGCGCCTCGCCCGTGCCGGCGCGCTCGAGCAGGTACGCGCGGTCGAAGTAGCTCGGGACGGCGATGCGGCTGGCGGTCGCGGCGACGTTGATCCCCCACATGCCGCGGCGGCGCTCGACGACGACCCTCGGCGCCTCCTGCCGCGGCGCGCGCGGGATCGACCACACGCGCCCGTCGTAGCAGGCGACGAGGGCGCGGTCCGGCGAGCCCGGATCCTCGATCATGCGCTTGGCCGCGCCGCCGATCCGCGCCTCCCACGCGAGCTTCCAGCCTGCGTCCGCGTCGAAGTAGAGCAGCCGGCCGAGATCGTCGCCGACGACGAGGAAGCGGCCGTCGGGGCTCCAGCCGACACCGTTGCAGTCTCCCGGCGTCTCGAGGCGCGCGACGACGGCACGCGCCTCCGCGTCGAGGACGTAGGTGAACGGCGAGTCGCCGGCGACGGCGAGCTGACCCTCGTGGCCAGGGCGCTCCGCGCACGCGTTGAGGTAGTCCTCGTAGCCGGTCCACGTCCACGACCGCGTCGCGTCCTCGACGTCGTGGACGACGACCTTGCGATCGAGCCCCACGCTGACGACGCGCCGCCGCCGTCCGGGCAGGCCCATGACGTCCGTCACGTCGTCGGCGTGGCCGCGCAGCTCGGCGACGCGCGCGCCCGTGTGCGGGTCGATGATCTTCACGGCGCCTGCGTCGCGGGCCCCCTCGAAGCCGGCGCCGACGAGCAGCAGAAGGCCGGTGCCTCGCTCGAAGCGCATCGTCTCGACCAGCGCCGTCTGCGCGAGGAACCTCCGCGTCAGCTCGCCCGAGCGCGCGTCGCGCAGCGTGACGAAGCCGAGGTAGTTGGCCTCGGCGAGCACGTCGCCGCCGGACGAAAACGCCACCGTTCGGCACGGAGTTGCGGTACGCGGATCGAGCAGCACGGTGGCCTCGTGCCGTAGCAGATCCACGCCGCGGCAGGAGTGGGGCGTCACGAGTTACCGCTGCGATGCACGTTTGCACGCGAGCTAGGAGGCTCTGCGATGAACCGCCTTTTGTATGCGCTGCACAAGTGGATCTCGGCGATCGCGTTCGTGCAGCTCGGCGTGTGGACGGTGAGCGGGTTCACGTTCACCTGGATCGAGCAGGAGGCGATCCGCAGCACGCCGGTCGAAGGCGCGCACGTCGCGAGCCTGTCGGGCCCGCCCCCGGTCGCGGTCGCGCGCGCGATGGAGGTCGCCGCGGGGGCCGTGGGGCCGATCGAGCGAATCGAGCTGCGCGGGACGCCCGACGGTCCGTTCTACGTCGCCAAGGGCAAGGACGCGGCGGTGCGAATCGACGCGCGCGACGGGCGTGTCGCGCCGCCCAGCCGCGAGGAGGCCGAGGCGATCGCGCGCCGCGACCAGCCCGGCCGCCCGCCCGTGCGGCAGACGACGCTCGTGCGCGAGTCGCCGCCGATCGAGTACCGCGACTGCGAGCCGGCCGAGTGCTCGCTTCCGGCGTACCGGGTCGCGCTCGCCGACGCGGCGGGAACCGTCGTGTACGTGGACGCGACCACGGGCGAGGTCACCGCGCGGCGCAACGACGCGTGGCGCACGTACGACTTCTTCTGGGCGCTGCACATCATGGACTACCGCGGGCGCGAGGACTTCAACCACTGGCTGATCCGTGGCGCCGCGCTGCTGGCGATGGCGACCGTGCTCTCGGGCGTGGTGCTCCTCGTGGTCCGCGCGACGCGCTGGGTGCGCCGCAGGATGGCGTGAGCGCTCTCTGCTCACCTCCGCTCGGCATCGCTGTTACTCTGCGGGGCACGCTCGTCCATGCGCGCCCCCTGCCTGCTCGCGACGCTCCTCGCTTCCGCCGCCTTCGCCTCGGTTCCCGCGCTCGCGCTCGCGCAGACGCTGCCGTCGGTCGACGTACGCACCTGGCGGCCGTCGGCCGATCCGCAGGCGAGCCTCTTCACCGAGCCGGTGGCGACGCCCGGCGCGTGGCAGTGGAACGCCGCCGCGTGGGCCAGCTACGCGCAGTCGCCCGTCGTGCTGCGCGACACGGCGAGCGGCAACGTCGCGTCGCGGCCGCTCGCGAGCTCGCTCGGCACGGATCTGGTGGCGGGCCTGGGGCTGGGCGACCGCGCGTCGATCGGCGTCGACGTCCCGGTGTACCTCTGGCAGGACGGTACGAGCAGCCTGCCGCCGACCATCCTCACCGGCCGGCAGGTCCCGACGAGCGGCATCGGCGACGTGTCGATCCTCGGCAAGGCGACCGTCATCGACAACCAGGCGCGCGGCATTCCCTCCGGCTTCGGCCTCGCCGCGCTCGGCGCCGTGTCGCTCCCCACGGGCGACCGGGCGAGCTTCTGGGGCGACGGCTCCACCGACGTGTCGCTGAGCGCGCTGGCCGAGTACGCGGTCGGCGTCGGCGCCGTGCGCGCCATGCTCGGCTACACGCTGCGGACCGCGCACGACACCTGGCCGGACGCGAGCATCGGCGGCGTCCCGTTCGGCGACGAGATCCCCTGGTCGATCGGCGCGGTCCTGCGCCCCAAGGTGCTCGCCCCCGCGCTCGACCGGGACGACCGGCAGCTCTGGGAGATCGCGCTGCACGGCGCGCTGCCGGCCGGCCCCGTCGCCCCGTTCGGGCTGGGCGACCCGGGCGCCTCCGCGCTCTCGCCCGCGCTGCTCGGCCTCGACGACCGCATCGAGCTCGGGCACTACCGCGACGCGTTCGTGCTCGCCGGCGCCGACATCGGGCTCGATCAGGCCGTGGGCGTGCCCACGTTTCGCGCCGTCGTGGCCGTCGGCTGGGCGCCGCGCCCGCACGATCGCGACCACGACGGCATCGCCGACGACCTCGACGAGTGCCCCGATCTGGCCGAGGACCGCGACGGCATCCAGGACGAGGACGGCTGCCCCGAGGACGACGCCGACGACGACGGCATCCTCGACACGCAGGATGCCTGTCCGCTCGTTCCGGGCGTCTGGTGGAACGACCCGCGCAAGAACGGCTGCCCGGCTCCCGACACCGACGGCGACGGCGTGCCCGATCCGGTCGACGCGTGCCCGGCGGTCAAGGGCGTGCGCAGCGACGATCCGAAGCGCAACGGATGCCCGGCCGAGGCGCGCGACCGCGACGGTGACGGCATCCCGGACGACGCCGACCGGTGCCCCGATCAGGCCGAGGACAAGGACGGCAACGAGGACTTCGACGGCTGCCCGGATCCCGACGACGACGGCGACGGCATCCCCGACGCCGAGGACGCCTGCCCGCGGCAGAAAGGGGAGCCGTCGACCGATCCGACGCGCAACGGGTGCCCCAACCCCGACCGCGACGGCGACAGCTACGACAACGACGTCGACCGCTGCCCCGATCAGCCCGAGGTCTTCAACGGCGTGAAGGACGACGACGGCTGCCCCGACCAGGGCGGAAAGCCGCTCGTGACGGTCGATCGGAAGAAGGACGCGATCGCGTTCCGAACGGCGAGCCCGATCGCCTTCGCCGGAACGGCCCGGGCGCCGGCGGTCGACGCGAAGAGCGAGATGACGCTCCGGGCGGTCGTGCTCGAGCTCGATCGCCACCCCGACTGGACGCTCCTCGTCGGCGTGCGCCCGGGCGCGGGCGCTCCGGCCGCGGCGCAGAGCGCGTCGCTCGCCAGGGCGATGGCGGTCGTCGGCCGGATCACGGAGCTCACGCACCGGCCCTCGTCGGCGGAGGCGGTCGGCTGGGATGCGGTCAAGCAGCAGCCGAGCGCGTCGAGCGGCGTGGGCCTGGTGGTGCTCGTGACGCCGGTGGAGAGGCCGGCCGTGCCGTTGCCGGAGAGGAAGTGAAGGGGCGAGTCGGCGCGTTCGCGGCGCTGTTGCTCCTGGCGGGCAGCGCGCGCGCGCAGCCGCTTCGCCGTGGGGTCACCCGCCCTGCGGCCGGCCGCGTCGCCCCGCCGCCGCCCGACCTGCGCGGTCGCTTCGGCCTCGACGTCGCGGCGCGCCTGCTTCGCTCCACCGATCCGGACGACCGCCTGCGGGGTCTGCAGCGCGTGGCCGCGACGCGCACGCCGGAGGCGCTCGCGCTGCTCGAGACGGCGTCGGGGGCGACGTCGCCCGGCGGGTTCGATCCTCGCTCGCCGCTCGCCGGAGTGGCGCGCAACGATCCCCGCGCGCTGCTCGTCATCGTGCGGGCGCTGGCCGGCTGGACCGACCAGGAGACGGCTCGCGCCGCGCTTGCGGGGATCCTGTCGGCTCCGACGCCCGCGTTCGCCACGCGCGTCGCCTCGCCGAGCAGCCGGGATCCGGCGGCCGACGAGGAGGAGGGGGCCGCGCGCGTGCTGCTGGCGCGACGCGAGGCGGCGATCGCGCTCGCGGCGTCGGGCGACCCGCTGGCGCTCGAGGCGCTCGTCGCGATCGGGCGATCGGGCGGCCCCGGCCAGGCCGCGGCGCTCGACGCGCTCGCCGTGCATCCGCCGTCGGCGCCGCTGCTCGGTGGCGTGCGGCTGACGACGCCCGCCACCGTGGCGCTCGCGGTGGCGGTCGGCGACCTGCGCTCCATCGACGTCATCGCCGGGGAGGTGCGCGCGAGCGACGGGGCGGTGCGGTCGGCGGCGATCGCGGCGCTCGGGGAAGTGGGGGACGCGAGCGTGGTCGGGGTCGCGCGCGCTGCCCTGCACGATCACGACGCGCGCGTGCGCGTGGCGGCCGCCGAGGCCCTGGTGCGCCTCGGGACGGCGGACGCCGCGCCGGCGGTGGAGGCGCTGGTCGCCGACGACGCGACCACGCGCGAGGGGCTTCGGCTCGCCGCGCAGGTGCAAGGGGAGGGCGTGGCCAAGGCGTGCGCGGCGCGCGCGGCGGCGTCGGCCGATCCGGCGATGCGTGCCGCGGCGATCGCGGCGCTGGGCCGCCAGACGAGCCCCGCTGCGATCGGAGCGCTCACGGCGCTGGCGCGCGATCCCGCGATGCAGGGCGACGCCACCGCGGCGATCGCGCGCTCCCCGAGCGCGGCGGCGACGCCCGCCCTGGAGGCGCTGGCCCTGGCGCCCGCGACGCGTCGTCTGGCGGCGCGCGCGTACTTCGTCCGCCGGTACACGCGCGGCGAGCGGCGGGCGAGCCTCGACGGTCTGCTCGAGGCGATGGCCGTCTCGCACGACGCCCCCGCTCGCGCGATCGGCATCGAGGCGCTGGTCGCCCTGGGCGAGCGCCCGCTGGCCGGCGCGCTGGGCGACGCCGACGCGCGCGTGCGCCGTGCCGCGGCGATGGGGGCGATGGGGCGGTGGAGCGCGAGGTCGCGCGACGCGCTGCTCGAAGGGCTGGCGGTGGAGAAGGACCCGGCGACACGCGAGGTGCTCGCCTTCGGGCTCGTCGACGGCGGGGCCGATGCGCGCGTGCCCACGCAGGGGCTCGCCGAGTGGGCCGCTGCGGGTGGCGCGGACGCGCCGCTGGCCGCCCTGGCCCTGGCGCGCCGCGCGGCCGACGAGGACGCGCCGGCGGTCGACGCCCTCCTGGCGTCGCGCGACCCGGTGATCCGGGAGCACGCCGCGCGCGGGCTCGCGCGAAGCCGCGCGCGCGACGCGGTCGGCCGCCTGGCCCGCGCGTACGCGTGGGAAGCCGACGCCGGCGTGCGCCGCGCCGTCGTCGAGGCGCTCGCCGCGCATGCCGCCGACGGCGAAGACGCGCCCGCGCTGCGCGACGCGCTGGCGGTCGCCTCGCGGCTCGACCCAGACGCCGTCGTGCGGTGGACGGCCGGCCGCGCGCTCGACGGCGCGCCCTTCTCCCGGACGGAGGTCGTCCGCGAAGTCGCCTGGGTCCGGCTCCTCCCCGCCGCGGGCGCGGGCCTCCCGCACGACGTCACGGCCGCGCTGCTGCTTCCCGACGGCGCGGCCGTGCCGTTCGCCTTCGACGACGACGGCTACGCCCTGGTGCCCGGGGTGCAGCCCGGCCAGGCGCGGGTGCGGCTTGCGCCGAGGCTCCCCTCGTACGAGGCTTCGGCGCCATGAATCGCCGCTCGCCCCCCGCCGCCTCCGAGGCCGCCCCGCCGACCCCCGAAGGACCGTCGTTCGAGGTGGCGATCAAGCGCCTGACGGAGATCGTGCAGACGCTCGAGCGCGGCGACCTGCCGCTCGAGGAATCGCTGCGTCTGTTCGAGGAAGGGGTCAAGCTCTCGCGCGTTTCGCAGGACCGGCTCGACGCCGCCGAGAAGCGCGTCGAGCAACTGTTGGCCGTCGACGAGCAGGGGCGCGCGCGCACCCAGCCGTTCGCCACCGACGCGGGCGAGGACGAGGAAGGGCCGGCGTAGGCCCCCGTCGGGGTCGAGGCCCCACCGGACGACGTCGTCAGTTCGGGGGGCTCTCCGGCGTCGTGCCCGCGGCGGCGGCAACGGGTGCGGCGGGCACGGGGGGGGCGGTCTCGCGCTCGGCCACGAGCGACGCCGCGCTCGGCGTCTCGTCGATGCGCTCGGGGCCGCGCTGACGGCCGTGCCATCGCTTGATCGCGCCGCTCAGGATCTCGCCGATGAGCGTGCGGTAGTCGATCTTCGCGCCGTTCGCGATGAGGCAAAGGTCGCTGTAGTCGGGCGTCAGCCCGGGCAGCGGGTTCACCTCGAGCACGTAGACGCGCCCGTCGGCCGTCAGGCGCAGGTCGACGCGCGCCACGTCGCGGCACCCGAGCGTCATGAAGGTCGTCCGGCACGCGCGCTCGATCGCGCGCAGCTCGTCCTTGGTGAGCGGCGCCGGGCACTCGTAGCGCACGTGGCGCTGCCAGTCCTGCTTGCACTGGTAGTCGTACACGGGCCGGCCCTTCTGCGTGAGGAAGACGACCTCCATCGGCGGCAGCACGCGCGGGCGGCGCTCGCCGAGCAGCCCGACGGTGAGCTCGCGCCCCTGGATGTACTCCTCGACCAGCGCCGGCTGCCCGTAGCGCTCGATGAGCTCGCGCGCGCGCTCGCGCACGGTCGCCTCGTCGTCGCACACGCTCTTGGGCCCGATGCCCTTGCTGGTCCCTTCCTGGTTGGGCTTGACGATCACCGGGTAGCGGAAGGTGCGGAGCTTCTCGCGGCCGGTCACGAGCAGATGGAACGCGGGCGTGTCGACGTCGACCAGCAGCCGCTTGGCCAGGGCCTTGTCGAGGCAGATGGACAGCGTCGCCGAGTCGCTGCCGGTGTACGGGATGCCGCGCAGCTCGCAGAGGCTCGGCACCTGCGCCTCGCGGCTGCGCCCCATCATCCCCTCGGCGATGTTGAAGACGACGTCGACGCTGGACGCGATCAGCGTGCGCGGGAACTCCTGGGTCGCCTCGAGCGGGACGACGACGTGCCCGTGGCTCTCGATGGCGCGCGTGATGGCCTGGATCGTCTCCGGTGCGTCGTACTCGGCCTCGCGGTCGTCACCCGCGTGCGAGTCGATGCGCTTCATGTTGAAGGCGAGCCCCACGCGCAGGCTGGTGCGGCGCGCCCGCGGCGGGCGGGGCTTGCTGGCGTCGAGCAGCGCGGTCAGCCCGTGGCGCGTCGCGGCCGAGCGCAGCACCGCCAGCACCGCGGCGTCGTCGTCCACGCCGACGGCGCGCGTCGCGGCGAAGAGCGCGGCGTCGCGCGCGAAGCTCGGGATGGCCGTCGTGCTCAAGAACCACACCTCGCCGTCGGGCGCCACGCGGAAGTTCAGCGAGGCGACGTCGCGCAGCGCGAAGGCCGACAGCACGCGCCCGGTCAGGTCGCGCAGCCGTTCGTGCACCCCCGCCGGCAGGCGCGCCGGCACGCGCCGATCGAGGAAGCGCGTGTGGACGTTGGCGAGCTCGTAGTCGAGGACGTCGAAGCGGCGGTGGTAGGCCGGGTCGACCGCGATCTCGACGGCCGGCAGGGCCGGCAAGCCCTCGACGACGACCATGCGCACGTCCATGCCGGGCACGTACCGCTCGATGAGCGCCCCTTCCGGGTACTTGGCCAGCAGCTCGTCGAGCACTCGTCCGAGCGCGATCGGATCCTCGACGACGCTGTCCTTGCCGATGCCCTTGCTCGACCCCTCGAAGTTCGGCTTCACGAGGACCGGGAACGGGAGCTCGTCCAGGCCGCCGCTCCGGATCGTGGCGCGCGTGACGAAGCGCCCGCGCGGCGTCGGCACCCCCCAGCCCGCCAGCTGCTTCTTGGTGAGCGCCTTGTCGAGCGTCACGCACAGCGTGTAGGCGTCGCTGCCGGTGGACGGGATTCCCAGCTCCTCGAAGAGCGCGGGGTAGAACGCCCGGCGCGTCTTGCCGCGGTGGCCCTCGGCGAGGTTGAAGACGATGTCGGGCGCGAACGCCTCGAGGCGCGCGACGAGAAGCGACGCCGGGCCGGTCACGTCGATGGCCTCGACGCGGTGGCCGGCGCGTGTCAGCGCGCGCCAGAGCGCGGCGATCGTCTCCTGGGTGTCGAACTCCGCCTCTTCCTCGGACTGCGTGACGCGGAGGTTGTGCGTGAGGGCGATGCGCATGACCGAGCGCGACTATCGCATGGTCGGCGCGCGGGCGCAGCCCTGGCCATGGAGCCGTCGAGGTCGAGCCGAAGCGCGCGGCGAGCTGCGTCGTGCTGGGCACCGACCCGCGCGAGCGCCCCCGCGTGCTGCGCTCACGCGCCGAAGGATGATGCGTGCGCTGGAGTGCCCCATCGTCCTCGCCCCCGCCGAGCGCGAGCCGCCGCTGCCGTGATCGATGCGAGCGGCGGCTGGCGCCCGAGGGGGTTGCGTCAGGGAGCCATGATCCCCGTTGCCGAACCGGCGGGCGTGAGCACGGCGCAGTCGGAGAACGAGCCCTGCGCGGGCGCGTTGTCACGGCACTGGACGAGCTGCGCTCCTCCGCCCCCGCCGGTACCGTCGACCAGCGCGATCGTCACGACGTCGCCCGCCGCCCACGCGGCGTTGCTGGCGCTGGTGACGTCCATCCCCGGGCCGAACAGGTTGTTCATCCCGGGGTTGTTGACGAAGCCACCGTCGACGAACTCCGTGCTCGAGCTGGTCGAGATGTCGCTCTGGCCGCTGGGAACGCCCACGCTCAGCGCGGAGGCGGTGGCCGGCGAAAGCAGCAGATAACCGTTCGCGTCCGCGGCGCCGCCGTCGGCGAGCGCCGTCGCGGAGGCGCCGAAGCCGACGTTGCCCGTCAGCGCCGAGAACGAGAAGTTGCTGTGCGTGCCGGTTCCGAAGACGACCTGCATGACGCCGGTGAGCGCATCGATGAAGCGGACCGCCGCCTCGCCCTGCGGCGCCGACGTGTCGTCGGTGAACCGGAGCACTTTGGCAGGCTGCTCGTTGCCGCTCGCGGAGATGGCGCCCATCAAGGCGATGGTCACGTGCGCGTCGGGCGGCAGGGCAGGCAGGTCGATGGCCATCCCGGCGGCCGAGGCGCACGAGCTGTCGCCCGCCGCCACGACGCGCAGGTTGTAGCTCATCTGGCCGGGCAGCTTGGTGTAGGCGCCCACCTTGGGGAACGGCACGCCCGTGCCGAGGAGCGGCCCGTACCATCTCGAGTCGCCGGGCGCGTTCCAGCACACGTCCAGACCGGCGGCGGGCGCATCGGGCGCCCAATCCGCGAATCGAACGAGCGGCGCGGGCGAACCGCCGTCGGACTCCGCGTCCGCGCCGCCGTCACCGGCGGAAGAGGACCCCGAGGCGGGTCCACCCCCGTTCGGGGCGGCGGCCCCATCGGCGAGCGCGCCCGGCGTGCCCGCGTCGAAGGTGGATCGCGAGGTGCTGGTGCCGCTGCCGCCGCAGGCGGGCGAGAATGCACCGAGGATTGCGCTCGAGGCGCCGATCAGGAGAACCATGTTGCGGTGGCTCATGCCGGCGGGCCAAGGCACGAACGGCGCCGCGCGGCCGACCCTCCGCACATCGTGACGATGCGTCCCGCGCGCACCCTCGTGGGTGACGCCCTCGGCCGCCCGCCGCCTGCGCGGATGCCTCTTGTCCCACGCGGTCGGGCGTCGGGCGTGGGCGCGAGCACCTCATGCTGGAGGCATTCGTCCGCCACGCATGCGCGCAACTGCCTCACGATGGACGCGTTCACGGGTCACGCGCGCGCACCTGCCTCACGAAGCCAGGTGGGCCAGCGCCTCCCCTTCGTCGAGGAACACCGCGGCGGCGGGGCGCCTCGCGTGCTTTTCGAGGCGCATGACCTGAAGGCGCCCGGCTGCCGTCCTCACGAGGAGCGCGCACCTGCGGAAATGACGGATGAGCCGGTCCATGTATCCCGCGATGGCCGCCTCGTACTCGTCGTCATTGCGTGGAGGGGCCCGGCGCACGTCGAGGAGCAGCGCGTAGGTCGCGGGGGGCATCGTGAAGACCACCTCGAAGAAGCGGTCGTGCACGCGCTCGACCTCGGCGATCGACGAGAAGGGCAGGTCGGTGCGCTCGTAACGGACGATGGCCGCCGCGCGGTCGAGCGTCACGCGGAGCAGCGGATGCTCGAAGAGGACATCCATCCGCCGGCAGGATACCGGCACTCGCCCGAGCCGGCATCGGGGCGCCCGCGGCGAGAGGGTGGAAGGTCGCACTCGAGCACACCATCGCGGATCGAGGCGATTGCGCGCGTGTGCGCGGCGGGACAACCTTCCGGGATGCCGGCGCGAACCTGGGCCGCCGCCGCGATGGCCTGCGTCGCGGCGTCCGCGTGCGGCGTCGGCGGTTACCAGCCGTGGTGGGACGGCGACAAGGGCATCGGCGCGACCTCCGGCGGTGACGACGGCGGCGACGCCGGTGACGTCGGCGACGCACCGGGGGCGCCGGACGGCGGTGCCGAGGGCGATCCGCCCGGGCACGACGGCGGCAGCGCGCCAGGGCCGCCGCTGCACGACGTGATGTTCGTGCTCATGGCCTACCAGAGCTGGGGCAGCATCGAGGGGAGCACGTCGGCCCCGTACATCAACGGGACGCTGTTGCCGATGGGCGCGCACGCCGAGGCCTATTTCGCCGCGGCCGGGCAGACCGGGGAATCGGAGCCGAACGTCGTCTGGCTCGAGGCCGGCGACGATTTCGGCATCACGGACAACGGCTCCCCGGCGCGGAACCTTCAGGCGACGCAACAGCATCTGGTCGACCAGCTCGAGGCGGCGGGCGTCTCCTGGAAGGCGTACGTCGAGCACATCGCGCCGGGCACCTGCCCCATCGTCGATCGGTACCCCTTCCGTACGTGGCACGTGCCGTTCCTCTTCTTCGACGACGTGGTCGGCAGTCCGCCCTCGTCCTCGGCGCCGCGGTGCCTGCAGCACGTGGCGCCGTTCACGCAGCTCGCCACGGACCTGCAGAACGGGACGATGCCGCGGTACGCGTTCATCGTCCCGGACTTCTGCGACGACATGCACGACGACTGCAACACGGGGGACCCGATCCGGCAGGGGGACGATTGGCTCGCCGCGCACGTACCGCCGCTGCTCGCCTCCCAGGCGTACGCCGACGGCGGCGTCGTCTTCGTCGCGTGGGACTTCAGCCCGGACGGCAACGTGCCCATCGGGCTGATTGCGTTGTCGGCGCGGGCCAGGGCCGGCTACGCCAGCCAGGCGATGCTCGACACCTCGTCGACGCTGCGATCGCTGCAGGAGATCTTCGGTGTGGGCCCGCTGCTGGGGGGTGCCGCCGCCGCGACCGACGTCGGCGACCTGTTCACGTCGTTCCCCTGAGCGGAGCCGTCTCGTGGGCGCGCCTCGGTGCGGCGCGCCGGCTACTCCGCGTCGCCCGCGGCCCGCAGCGCCGGAAGCTCGTGCTCCATGCGCAGGCGCTTGGCCTCGAGGTAGCGCGCCGAGTGCGGATTGGGGGGGACGATGACCGGGACGCGCCCGCCGACGCGCACGCCGAGCGCGCGCAAGCCCTGGATCTTGGCCGGGTTGTTGGTCATCAGGCGGACGCTGGCGATGCCGAGGTGCTCGAGCATGTCGCGCGCGACGTCGTAGCGGCGCGCGTCGTCGGGGAGGCCGAGCAGGCGGTTGGCGTCGACGGTGTCGTGGCCGCGCGACTGCAGCGCGTAGGCGCGGATCTTGTTGGCCAGGCCGATGCCGCGCCCCTCCTGCCGCAGATAGAGCACGGCCCCCGCGCCCGCGTGGGCGATGGCCGCCATCGCCGACTCGAGCTGCTCCTTGCAGTCGCACTTGAGCGACCCGAACACCTCGCTCGTCATGCACTCGGAGTGGACGCGCACGAGGGTGTCCTCGCGACCGGCGACGTCGCCGAACACCAGCGCGACGTGCTCGCCGGGGAACACGTACGTCTCGAAGTCGCCGTGGCGCGTGGGGAGGGTGGCTTTGGGCAACGTTTGAGGCCGGATCACCCGCGTGGGGACGTGCATCTCAATCTCCGAGCGTCTGGAAGTTAGGGACGAGTCAGCCTCGCGTCAAATCGGTCGAGCTCGCGCCCTGTTCGATGCCGGCCTGCCTCCACGCGTTTCGGAACGGCAGAGCCGGGTGAGCATCTCCTCGAGGATGGCGTCCGCCGCGCGGCGGGAGCTCTTCAGCGCCAGGTCGGTCTCTGCCAGAACGAGCATCCAGCGTTCGACCTCGCGGGGCCCGAGGGCGCGGACGGCCCGGGCCTTGGCGGCCAGCTCGCGCGCGCGGAACGGCTGGAAGACCCCCGCCCGTCGTGCCGCCTCGTCGGGCGAGGCGCCGGAGTCGATGGCAGCCTGGTAGCGCGCCAGCTGCCGCACCGACCACGCGAGCGCGCCGAGCAGCGGCAGCCCCCGGTCGCGCGGATCGTAGGCGTCGGCCAGCGTGCGCAGCGCGCGGCCGAGGTCGCGCCCCCCGACCGCGTCGACGAGCGCCCAGGTGTCGGCCGTGCGCACGCGCGCCACGCACGCGCCCACGGCGTCCTCGCCGATGGGGGCCCCGGGGCCGACGTACAGCGACAGCCGCTCGAGCGCGTCGTCCACCGACGACAGCTGCGGTCCGGCCAGCGCCGCGAGCAGCTCGGCCACCTCCGACTCGATGACGTGGCCCTTGGACTCGCAGCGCTCGACGATCCAGCCTGGCAGCGAGCGGGCGTCCAGCGGCTCGCACGCCACCGTCCAGCCTTGCTTTCGCGCCGCCTGGGCGAGCTTGCGGCGGCCGTCGAGCTTCGAGGCGACGAGGACCATGCACGTCGTCTCGACCGGCGCGGCCGCGTACTCGGCCAGGCTGTCGAACGGCGAAGTCTTGTCCGCCTCGGCGGCGTCCCAACGCTCGGCGCCGCGCACGAGCACGAAGCGGCGCGGGGCCATCATCGGCACCGTGCGGGCCGCCTGCACGACGGCGTCCACGTCGACCTCGCCGGCGGTGAACTTGTCCTCGTTGAACGCGGCGACGCCGCCCGCCAGCGAGGCCGCGCGCAGCTCGGCCACGACCTCGTCGCGCAGCAGCCGCTCCTCGCCGACGACGAGGTAGACGGGGAGGAGCTTTCCGCTCCTGGCTTGCTGGACAGCTTCGCTCGGCGTCACTCGCCGGCGCCGTTAGCACGTCCGCGGCGCGCGAGCACCAGCCCCACCCCCAGGCCGGCGAGCAGCAGAGCCGTCGCGCCGCCCCCGCCGCCCATGCCGGCGGCGACGCACCCGCAGCCCTTCGGGTGATCCTGCACCGCCTCTTCCTCCTTCGTCTCGTTGAACGCGCTCTGCGGGACCATGTCCGGCGCGTCGCCGCTCGCCGCCACGGCGCCCCCCTGCGGCACGGCGGCGGGGGTGTCGTCGTTCTGGGCCACCTGCTGCGAGCCGCCATCGAGCCCGTTGCTCACGTTCTCCATCTTGGGGCCCTTCTTCTTCGTGTTGTCGGAGAAGTCCATGGCCCCGCGGTAGACCGGCGGGTTGTCGCCCTTGAGCACGAGCTTCTGCGCGCCGCCGACCTGGCCGTCCGGGCCGGTGAGCGTCACCAGGTACTCGCCCGCCTCGAAGTAGCCGTCCTTGCGGGCCAGATCGAACTCGAAGTACGTCGACCGGAAGATCTTGCCGCTCGCGTCGGCGAAGTCGACGTCCATCGAGACGATTTGCTTGGGCGGCGTGTCGAGCACCATGCGGTGGTGCACGGGCTCCGCGCCCTTGCTCATGATCGCGCGCTCGTCGACCGCTTCCTTGGAGAAGGTGAAGCGCATCGGCGTGTGCATCATCCCGGGCGCACGCGAAAGGTCGATGCGCACCTTGATGTGCCACTCGCCGCTGCTCTCCTGCACGGACGGCGTCTTGATGGAGAAGTTGCCCGCCGCGAGCGCCGTCGTCCCCGTGAAGAGGAGGACGGCCATCGTGGCGAAAAACGCGATCACCCGGGTCGGAGCGTTCATGGCCGCCCGAAGGTACACCAGCGCCGCTCACGAGATGAACCCCGACGGGGTCGGCGCCCCGTCGGACAAGCCCGGAGACACCCTTGCCCCTGCGCGGTCCGAGGGTCTACCCTCCTTTTGACACGTCGTTCCAAAGGCGCGAACCGCGAGTGATTCCGCTGCGATTGCAGCGGTGCACCGAGGGGATTCGAGGCCTCCTTCCGCCGGACTGCTTGCGTTGACACTCTAGGACGCCCCAGGCACACTGAGATGGCGGGTGCCTGTGCCCGGAATGGCACGGCCCCGCGGGGAGAGCATCTTTCGATGACCGATCGCGCGTCGGCGGCACTTTCGAAGAGCGGCGGAACGCCCGACCCGCTGATCGGGCGCGTCATCAACGACCGTTTCAAGATCAACGCCCTGATCGCGCGCGGCGGCATGGGCAAGGTGTACCGGGCCGAGCAGGCGCCGCTCGGGCGAGTCTGCGCGATCAAGGTGCTCAACCCAAACTACGCCGGCGAGCACGATCCGGAGTTCCACAAGCGCTTCTTTCTCGAGGCGAGCATCGCGTCGAAGCTCACGCACCCCAACACGGTGACGATCTTCGACTACGGCAAGACCGAGGACGACATCTACTACATGGCGATGGAGTACCTGGAGGGGCACACCCTCCACCGCGCCATCCGCGAGGCCGGGTACTTCCCCGAGGAGCGCGCGGCGCACGTCGCCCGGCAGATCTGCCGCGCGCTGCGCGAAGCGCACTCGCTCGGTGTCATCCACCGCGATCTGAAGCCCGCCAACATCTTCCTCGTCGAGCACGGTGACGAGACCGACTTCGTCAAGGTGCTCGACTTCGGCCTAGTGAAGAACGTCGGCGAGGGCAAGGGGGAGGATCTGACGCAGACGGGCTTGTTCATGGGCAGCCCGAAGTACATGGCGCCCGAGCAGATCCGTGGCGACAAGGTCGACGCGCGCACGGACATCTACGCGCTCGGGATCATCCTGTACGAGATGATCACGGGCAAGGTGCCGTTCGATCGGCCGAACAGCGTCAACATCCTGATGGCGCACGTGAACGAGGATCCGCCTCCGCTGCGCCAGATGAACCCGAACGTGAACGTCTCGCCGGCGATCGAGGACGCGATCGCCCGCTGCATGGCGAAGGATCCCGATCAGCGATTCCGCTCGATGGACGAGGTGCTCGCGGCGCTCAAGCGAATCGGCGGGGCCGCGCTCACGCAGACCGTCAGCGGCGTCGGCACGGGGGAGTACCGTTCGCTCACCGGATCGGGAAGCGGCCCGCAGGTGTCGCAGCACGGCGGCATGACCAGCAGCGGCCCCAACCCCGCGTTCCTGTCGCCGAGCGGCAGCGACCCGGGCAGCATCCCGTCGCCCCTGTCGATGCCGAGCGACTCGCCAGCGGCCGGCGCGCCGCTCGTTTCGCAGCCGCCGACCAAGAGCGGATCGAAGGGCATGCTCGTCGCGGCGGTCGTGGGGGCGCTCGCGATCGCGGGCATCATCGGTTACGTCGCGCTGCGCCCGAGCCACCCCACGCCGGCGACGCCCGCCACGGCGACGGCCGCGGCGACCACCACGCCGACGACGCCCGGGACGGCGACGGCCCCTGCCACGGCGACGGCCACCGCGGCGTCGCCCTCGTCGACGCTCGTCAAGATGCGCGTCGTCACGGAGCCCGACGGCGCGAGCGTCAAGGAAGACGGCGTGGAGATGTGCAGCAGCACGCCCTGCGACATTCTCTATCGCGGTGCCGACGCCGATCCGGCCAAGGAGCACAAGCTCACGTTCGTGCGCAGCGGCTACCGGACGGAGACCAAGACGGTGAAGGTCGGGGACAGCCCGGTCACGGTGAAGCTGTTGGCCGCGCCGGTGATCCAGTATCACCCGCCGCCGCAGAAGTCGGAGACGCCCCCCATCCCGACTGGCTACAAACAAGACATTCCGTACTGAAATAAAGAAGACTTCGCCACAACCGCTGATCTATCCTCGCGCTAGCGGTGCCGGGACTTCGCCGACCGCGCGGGGAAGAGGGTGGCGCAACGCCCCTCCGGCGCGCTTTCGGCTCACTGGACGGAGCTCGAAACGTGGCTCAACGCAAGCTGTCAAGGATCGTCGCCGGTCTGGCGCTCGGCGCCCTCGTTCTCACGACCGGCAATGCCCTCGCCGACGAGCGAACGGAGGCTCGCGCCCACTACAGGCGAGGCATGGCCGACATCGCGAACGGCCGCTACGACGTGGGCGTCGAGGAGCTGAAGAAGGCCTACGACATCCTCCCGAACGCGACGGTCCTCTACAACATCGCGCGCGCGTACGTCGACATGGGTGACCTCGAGAACGCGGTCACCTATTACCGGAAGTACAACGAGGGCAACCCGCCCGACCGCGACGAGGTCGCGGAGATCATCTCGGCGCTGGAAACCCGCATCCGCAAGCAACAAGCGGAGCTCCTCGAGGCGCAGCAGGCGTCGACCACCGCCCCCGGGGCGCAGCCCGGAGGTCCTTCCGCGCCGAGCGGTCCGGGAGCGGGCGCGCAGCCCGGTGGAGCGCCGGGGCCGGGGGCGAGCACGAAGCCGGGTGCCCCCGGCGGCGCGGTCGCCGGAGGCGCGACGGGCCGCGTGAAGCGGGGCGGCGAAGGGAACCTGCCGCCCATCGCCGGCGGCAACCTGCCCGAGGGCGGCCTGAAGACGGGCGACGTCTTCGAGGAGACGGTCGTCACCGCGTCGAGGGAAGCGCAGAGTCCCCTCGACGCCCCCAACTCGACCTCGATCATCACCGAGCAGGACATCCGCCTGTCGGGCATCACGAAGATCCCCGAGCTGCTGCGCCGCCTCGCGGGCGTCGACATCATGGAGACCACCGGGTCGCAGACCGAGGTCTCGCTGCGCGGCTTCAACCAGCGCCTGTCGAACAAGGTGCTCGTCCTCGTCGACGGCCGCAGCGTGTACGTCGATCTCATCGGCGCCACGCTCTGGGCCACGCTCTCCATCGCCGTCGAGGACATCGAGCGCATCGAGGTCGTGCGCGGTCCGGGCTCCGCGCTCTACGGCGCCGACGCGTTCAACGGCGTCATCAACATCATCACCAAGAAGCCGGGCGAGGGCGGCAGCGGCTTCAATGCCGGCTACGGCAACGACGGCACCTCGCACGGCAGCGTCTGGGCGAGCGGGCGAGACAAGGAGCTCGCCTACCGGATCAGCGCCGGTTACGACTACCTGCCGCGCTGGAGCCGCGAGGTGCCGCCGGGGCGCAGCGACGTGCAGCTCGCCAACACCGACCAGAACATGTCGCAGCAGACCGAGCGCATCGACGGCACGGTGTCGCGCACGCTCGGAAAGGACGTCACCGTCAGCCTGCAGGGGGGCTTCGCCAGCGGCTCGACGGAGATCCTCGGCATCGGACCGATCAACGATCTGATCCTCCCGTTCCAGGCGGGTGATCTGTCGGCGACCCTCCACTCGAAGCACTTCGAGGCGCGCGTCTTCTGGAACCGCTATCAGGGCGACAACAGTCTGAACGCCGCGTACCTGGGGCAGTCCCTGCTGCCATCCAGCTACAACCTCAACGTCGTCGACGCCGAGACCCAGTACATCGACGACTTCGAGACGGGCAAGGGCATCCACCACGACCTGCACATCGGCCTCAACTACCGCCTCAAGGAGGTGTCCTGGACGTACCAGGCCGCGCAGGAGCTGGAGAACCACGGCGGCTTCTTCGTCCACGACGAGGTGAAGCTCGGCAAGCGCTTCGCGGTCGTCGGCGACTACCGCGCCGACTACGATCCGTACCTCAACGGCATCATCCAGTCGCCGCGCGGGTCGGTGCTCTTCCACCCGAGCTCGCAGTCCACCATCCGCGCGCTCGTCGGCACAGCCGTCCGTACGCCGGACTTCCTCGAGGAGTACGTCGGCATCCCCGTGCAGCTGCCGGTCGCCGGCGGCGCGCTCATCTCCGAGGGGCAGCGGTCGGACAACCCGAGCTTCAAGCTCAAGCCCGAGCAGATCCTGTCGACGGAGCTCGGCTACCTCAACTCGGAGAGCGACTACTTCACCGTCGACACGTCGGTCTTCTACAACCACGCCGACAACCTGATCGAGCTCGCTCCCAACCGCGCCATCACGGTGGGCGATCTCGCCAACCCGCAGGTGCCGACGCAGCCGAGCGACTCGACCGGCTTCTACCCGCTGTTCCTCGGCGGCTTCGAGAACCAGTGCCAGCAGTACAACGTGTACGGCGCCGAGCTCGGCGCGCGCGTGTTCCCGATGGAAGGCGTGGACTTCTACGCGAACACGACGCTGATGGACGTGAAGCAGGACAACAGCCAGTGCAGCGCCGACCAGCTCGCGCTGCTGGCCAACGACGCCAGGACCAGCGCCGTCAAGTTCAACACCGGCGTCCAGCTGCGCAGCAAGGTGGGCGTCGACGGGTCGATCGACTTCCACTACGTCTCGCCGCAGGACTGGGCCGAGCAGGTCGAGGACATCTCCCAGCAGCGCATCGAGTACCAGACGTTCCACCTCGACGCGTACACGCTGCTCAACGCGAGCGTCGGGTACCGCTTCCTCCAGAACAAGGCGGACCTCCGCGGCGTCGCGTTCAACATCCTCGACGACATGCACCGCGAGCACCCCTTCGGCCAGGTGCTCGATCGGCGCCTCATGGCGTTCTTCTCCTACAAGTTTTGACTGAGGCAACGGACATGAGAATCGCTCGTCTGATTGCACCGGCGCTCCTGTTCACGACGGCCGTAGCCTGCAGCTCGGTGCCCGACGATCCGGGGGCGCGCCTGTTCGCGCCCGCGGGCGTCATCCGCGGCACGGTGCTCTACCAGGGGCCGCATCCGTGCTCGCGCAACGGGCACATCGTGGGCAACGCGATCCTGCTCGTGTTCGACCGGCGCAACCCGCCGCCGCCCGCCGGTCTCGCGAACACCGCCGTCAACTTCAACGACGTCACCGGCGACGTGCTCTTCGCCAACGAGCCGCGCTACACCGGGTCGGAAACGTACTGCCCGGCGGACCACGGGTTCACCGACACGATCACCGTGAGCGCGCCGTTCACGATCTCGCCGCTCGCCGGCGGCTCGTACATGATCGAGGCCTTCTTCGACTACACGGGCGACTTCCTGCCCACGTTCAAGTTCCGCAACCTCCCCGAGCGAGGCGACATCGCCGGCGGCTACCTCGACACGGCGGACGCGCAGAAGGCCATCAACGTCGGCAATCCGAATTTCACGCCGAAGTTCTTGCCCGTCGACATCGGGACGCCGCAGCCGCTGCCGGACCTCGGGAAGAACCCGCCGCCCAACCCGATCCCCAACTACACGGTCCCAACGAACGGCTTCGTGGCCGACAACGTGACCGTCTCCATCGGCCTGGCCCTGCCGATCTCGCGGCCGTACTTCTACCCGCAAGGCGGCGCGGTCTCGCTCGACAGCAGCCAGAAGCTCACGGTTAACTACGGCACCAACGACCAATCCTCCGACGCGCCCGCGAAGAACGTGGTGCCGGGCGCGGTCGAGGATCCAAACGACCCGTACCACGCCGACTACGAGCCGATTCTGACCATCCCGCAGGACCTGCAGGTGCTCGCGCCGCCGACGCCCGTTCTCGATCCAGTCCTTTTGCAGAAGGAAGCGAACCTCTTCGAGTCGAAGTTTCCACACCTGAAGCTGGTGGGCGGGCTGCCCAGCAAGGACGGCCTGAACTCGGTCAACGAGCAGGCGCTCGCGATCGATCCGAGCGATCCGTTCCACTTCCAGCTGCCGAAGACGGGCGGCACGTTTTTCGTGTGGCAAAACGCGATCAATCCGACCGGCAATCAATACGTATTCCAGGACATCCCGGAGGGGCAGATCCCGTACCTCTGGCCGCTCGTCGTGCTCAACAAGCTCGCCGAGGATCCGCCGATGCCGAAGGGCTGTCAGCCCGGCGTCGATTGCAGCTACCACACCAAAGACCCGGCGAGCCTGACGGCGCAGGGGGATCCCAACTTCCCGGTCATCATCCTGCAGGGCATCACGCTGCTCGGCACGCAGATGGGGGCGGCCGGTCCGCAGCCCGAGTCGATTTTCTGGTCGGCTGCCGATGCGAATACGCAGCTCGGCCCAGCACTCAACGCCACCCCGCTCGTCGACAAGCAGGGCCAGCCCGTGGAATTTGCGCAGGACCACGTGACGGTCCTGCTGCGGCCGTCGGTCATCTGCTTCGACTCGCTGTTCGACGCGACCAATCCGGACAAGCGCGGCACGCTCGTCACGCCGTATCTGAAGGGCGATTCCGCGGACATCGACCCGAGCAGCGGTCAACCCAAGCCGGTGCCGAACACGCCGATCGTGCCGACGACCCTGCTGACGAACACCGACCCCACCATCGCGAGCGTCGCCAACCTGGTGAAGGCCTTCGAGCCGGGTTGCCTGCCGACGGGTCGATACGCGATCAACCTCGTGTATCCGGACGGGCAGGCGTGGACGGTGCCGAACGAGGCGGGGGCCTGCTCGGGCAGCGAGGGGGCGACCGATTATCAGGACGAGGGGCATCTCGCACCCGCGACCGGGAACACGCCTCCGCAGAACCTCACCTGCACGCTCAAGCCGCGTGATGTGCTCTATTCGCAGGGCAACCGCGCGGTCATCGAGATCGTACCGGCCAAGGACCCGAGCGCGTGCCAGCCCGGCGGAAAGGTCGGACCGGTTCCTGCCGTGTGCCTGCCCGTGCCCGCGCAGTGAGAAGGCCTGCACGGCCGGCTGGGCGCCGTCCCCACTGTCAGCCGGTCGTCGACGGAGCCGGCGCGTACGTGGTGGACGGCGTCGTGCCGGTCCTGACGGCCCCAGTCCTACTGGCAGGTGGTGCCGCGGCACCCGCCGACGGTCTGGATGCCGCACGCGCAGTCTGCGCTGTTCCAGACGAGCGGGCTGCGGCAGGGCGCGTGCGGGCCGCACACGCACGTGCCAAAGCTGCCGCACACCTGGCGGGCACCACACGGATTGCCACAATCCATCGTGCCGCCGCACCCGTCGGGTTGCGTGCCGCACATGTTCGCACCGCACGTCCAGGGCTGGCACTGCATATCCGTGGTCTGCTCGACCGTCGTGCCGTTCATGAACCAGACCCCCAAGGACGGGGGCTGCCCGGACGGGCCCAGGCACACGATCCCGGTGCACGGCGGCGTCGCGGGCTCTTGGACGATCAGGTCCGGATGGCCATCGCTGTCGACATCCGCGACTCCGACGACTGCGGAGATCGGTCGAATGCTGACGGATGCGTCGGTCGAGATGCTTGCCTGCGTCAGGCTGGGGAAGTTGCGCAAATCCGACGAGGCTCCGGGAGCCTGGCACATGAGCACCTTCACCGGCGGATTGCCAGAGAGCGAAACGCTCGAGCTGAACCTGGATTTCGCTCCATTCGCGCGCTTCGCATCGTGACGTCATGAGCGAAAAGGTCGCGCACAGGGCTTGAAATGCAGCGCGGCGTGTCCATCCCTTGGTCACTTCCACATGATCAAGACCAGCGACACGCCGCGCACCCGCAAGGTGCGACGAAGGAGCGCCGGAGGCAAGCCCTCCCGGGGCTGGGAATTGCAAAGAGCCGGACGCCGGATTCGACGCGCCGACGTGCGCAACCTGCGAATCGGCAAA